>Ga0265297_10001606_pt1 | contig 51771 bp, 58 predicted proteins | sample Munlanlwell13791_FD_192502 | JGI IMG/M metagenome (GOLD analysis project Ga0265297, IMG submission 192502) | Leachate microbial communities from a municipal landfill in Southern Ontario, Canada - Leachate well 137-91 | ecosystem: Engineered > Solid waste > Landfill > Unclassified | place...
TTCGGCAGCAGTAACAGCAGCATCTGGAGGAAGTTTTGCAGATGTATTGTTTGCAGCAGGACTAGCGTTTGTGAGTGTTGAGGCGTGGGCGCAAGTGGGGGATATTACAGATGGAGTAAATGGGATAGGTGGATGGAAAGCTGGAGGTTGGGCTGAAAATTTTACTGGCAATGCTAAAAGTTGTCTTTTGCATGGCGCTGTTGGTGGTACACTAAACGTTGTCGAAGGTGGAAGCTTTAAAGATGGATTTTTAAGTGCTGCTGTAGGAGATGCATGCTCGGGAATGGTTAACAGTATCGAAGCAACTAGTAATAGCCAGACAGCAATCATGGAGCGTTCGGCAGCAGCAGGTGTAGTGGGTGGAACGGTAGCTGTAATGACGGGAGGTAATTTTATAGACGGAGCCAAAACAGCGGCTTTTGCGCAGATGTTTAATGGTGAGGCGCAGGGACATAGGAACGCAATAATAGCTAAAGAATCGGTAAAAAGTTTTGGTAATTCGGTTGCGCAGGTAGATGCTTATTCTACAAGTACAAGGGAAGAGGGGGACTCAAATGTTGAAGAAGTTGTTGATTTCACGGATGACACACCACTTAGTACTGTCAAGAAAAATGGGGTTCTAGATGTTTCTATTGGTATGGATGGTTCAATTACGCATGGTATAGATATACATGGAAGTGGGTTATCTTTGGGTTCAACAGCTGATGGTAGAAATATAATCGACATATACGCAGGAGGAACTAAGTCTTCGATTGGTGTGACATTGTATTATAAGCCTATCGCGATTTCTAATGCAATTAGGAGACTGGGCGATTCTCTGTTTGCAACGCCTTCGCTAATACCTACGCGAATACCCATTTTTCCATAGTAAATTTATATTGGTAAAACACTTTTAATATTATGAATAAAATCGCAAAAATTATAATAGCAATTATTATTTGTTATCTTTCTTATTTTGTTTATGGAATTGTAAAGATTGCAATATATGGTCATTCTTCCGATTGGGAGACTTGTAAACAGTATATGTGGATTTTTAAAGATTCGGCTATTAATAGTTTAGTAAATCCACCCCAAAAATTTTTATGTTATAGTGCGGTCAAGAAACGCGATGTCCACAATGTTTTTCATTACTTTCATCACGATATATATACCGTAATTATTTGGGAATTTAAAGATTTAGGTAATACTGATCTAAATAAAGTAGCTGTAAATTCTAATGTTAATCTTAGTAATATAAAATTTCATTCAGGAGAAATATTACATTCTGACAGCAGTACGCCAATTACGATTAACTATGGTTTTGCTTTTCATAATGCTTTGAATATAAACTTAGATAGCTACTCTAAAATTGATGGCACATTTGAAGGGGCCAATTATAAGGGCTTTTATGGTAAAATAAACAAAATGTCATTCAGTGATGACCAAGGGAAGCACCAAATTATTTTTGATTATACTCCTAAGCCTTACAAAACTTCGTTTTCACCCACAGTATTTTTGCTTTATAAAAGGCGCCAAAGTTTTTATGTAATTATAATTAATTCAAAGCATCCATTTAAAGACGCAAGTATAATTAACATACTAAATTTACAATAGAGTAGCCTGTCGTTTAATTATAAAGTTGCAGAAGGACTAAGCAAATAACTAGGAATATCAATTTTCGGAAAAAACTCTGTCTTGTTGAACCAATTTTTTAATGTAGGTAATTGATTTATAAGTAATTGTTGCAGACATGTTTTTCTCGTTTGCTAAATTATTTTCGGAAATTTTGTATATATTGTTATGGGAATTTCGTGGGGAATGTTTCTACTGTGCTATGTTGTTGCTAAATGCATTTTAATTTGCTACATTTGGGAGTAAATTTATTAAACTTTAGACCAATTATCGGTAAAGAAATTGAATTATTTGGTTAAGTAAAGTTAGCTTTGTATTGATGAAAAAAGAACACACCAATATACGTCACTCGACTATGCTAAACACAGCATTTGGGTTGGATATAACGAAGTTTCTAGAAGACGATGACATTATCGAAATAATGCTAAATCCAGATGGAAAGCTGTGGGTGGATTCGCTAACTTCGGGGCAGTCTTATACTGGGCATATGATTCCAATGGTACAAGCGGCTAACATTATAAAATTAGTTGCTGCATCGCAACAAGCTATTGTGGATCGAGAATATCCAGAGGTTAGCTGCGAATTGCCAGAAACGGGAGCTCGTTTTCAGGGTTGGCTGCCGCCGATTGTGTCAGCGCCTACATTTGCGATTCGTAAAAGAGCGATTCGTATTTTTACTCTGCAAGATTATATTCAAGCAGGCAGTATTGGGGCTAAAGAAGCGTTTTGGCTTAGTGAAGCGGTTAAAATGCGCAAAAACATTTTGATTGCAGGTGGTACAGCGTCAGGAAAAACTACATTTGCCAATGCCTTATTGCATGAACTTCATGATACTAAAGATCGTGTGATTATTTTGGAAGATTTGCCAGAACTGCAAGTTAATATAACTAATCACGTTAAACTCAGAACCTCTGAGACTAAAACTATGCGTGATTTGGTAAAAGGCGCGTTGCGTCTACGTCCTGATCGCATTATTATTGGTGAAATACGTGATGCGGCAGCTTTGGAGCTTTTGAAAGCTTGGAATACAGGCCATCCTGGTGGAATTTGCACAGTCCATGCAAATAACCCATATGCCACAATAACTCGCTTAGAAGATTTGGTGCAAGAGGCCATCAGCATTGTTCCGAGGAGGTTGATCGGCGAAGCGGTTGATGTTATTGTGTTTATGCAGCGCGATTTGACAGGTAATTACCTCGTTTCCAGTATTCATGAGTACGTGGGCGTTGATAAGGATCAGTATTTGTTGAAGGAATATTCTTTAGGCAATGATGAAAAGTTTGGTATAATTGAAAAACTTAGACATTAACTTTATTTTATAACACATTGATTTTTAAAGAATTGCCGTATACATGTTTTTAAGGAACTTAACAATGTTTCAACCTCTATCTAAATTTAAACAAAGGCTTGTCTTGGGATTTCTGACTTTTTTATTATCCTTAAGCGCCAGCGCTACAAGCACTGGTCTTCCATGGGAAAGTCCATTAGAAAAAATTCTAGCTTCTTTGACCGGACCTGTGGCGAAAATTTTGGGTGTAATTGCAATAGTGATTGCTGGATTTGGTATTGCATTTGGTGAGGCTGGAAGTGGCATGCGCCGAGTTTTTCAAGTTGTTTTAGGACTTTCTATAGCTTTTACTGCATCTACCTTGATAGTTAGTTTATTCGGCTTTTCGGGTGGGGTGGCGTTCTAAATGGAATCCCACGAAGTACCTGGTTATCGCATCAAAATACACGATTCTTTAACGATGCCCATTCTTTTTGCTGGCGTGCCGCGACGTTTTGCTATTTTAAATGGTACGCTTTGTGCGGCGCTAGTATTGGGTTTGCATGCCTTTTATCTTTTGCCACTTTTTGTGCTTATCCACATAGTAGTCGCCATATTCGCCAAAAAAGATCCTTATTTTTTTGATGTAATTCTGAGTCATATTAGGCAAAAGAAGTTCTACGGGACGTAAAGATTTATGTTTCGCATCGCCGAATACCGTCAAAACACAGCTAGGTTAGCGGATTTACTGCCGTGGGCAGCTGTCATTGCGCCTGGTGTGATTTTAAACAAAGATGGTTCTTGGCAGAGAACATTGCGTTTTCGCGGTCCTGATTTGGAATCTTCCACATCGGAGCAATTAGTAGCGGCAATGGCACGTCTCAACAATGCTCTTAAACGCTTTGGTTCGGGTTGGGCAATTTATATAGAAGCTAGACGCGAGCCTTCTAGTCCTTATCCAGAAACTAGTCCTTTTTTCCCTGATCCTATTAGTTTATTGATAGATGCTGAGCGGCGCGAGCAGTTCACAGCGCAAGATGAAAACTTTGAAAATAATTATTATCTGACATTGCAATTTCTCCCGCCTTTACAAACAACTAATAAATTAATGAAGTTATTTTTTTCTAGACCAGAAGAGGAAGAATCTGATTACCAACAAAGTCTACAAAACTTTTTGAGTGCTACGCGTCGTTGTGCTGATATTTTGCGCGATATTATGTTTGAGGCTAAGTTTTTGAATGATGAAGAAACTTTAACCTTTTTGCATAGCATGATCTCTAGCAAAAAGCATAGTGTAGTATTGCCTGATACTCCAATGTATTTAGATTCTTTTTTATCAGATACCTATTTGGTCGGTGGAATCGCGCCACAACTAGGTGATCAACATTTGCGCATTATTTCCATCTTGAGTTTTCCTGATAGCACTTTGCCAGCGTTGTTAGAACAGCTCAATCATTTGTCGTTTAGATATCGCTGGGTAACGCGCTTTATTCCTTTAGACAAAATTGAAGCCGAAGCAGAACTAAAGCGGTACAAGCGCAATTGGTTTGCTAAGCGCAAAGGCATGTTACAAATTTTGCAGGAAGTATTTACTAAAACAGAAAGTCAACTAGTTGATACTGCTTCCGTGGCGAAAGCACAAGACGCCGACTCCGCTTTACAGGAATTGGCGGCAGATTATGTTGCCTATGGCTATTATACAGCGACTGTGATTGTTATGGACAAAGATCTGCAAAGAGTTACAGCTATGCAGTCTGAGGTAGAACGTGTTATTAACGGTTTAGGTTTTACCACTATTTTAGAGTCATTTAACGCTATTCCTGCATGGTTATCTTCTTTACCTGGGCATGCCTATGCTAACGTGCGATCTCCGCTTCTACATAGCTTAAATTTGGCGCATTTGATGCCTTTTTCAGCAATTTGGTCTGGTCCAGAGCGAGATGAGCATTTGAAAGCAGCGCCTTTAATGTATGTCCATACTGGCGGTTTTACGCCATTTCGTTTGGTTAATCATATAGGTGATGTTGGTCATCAAATGGTGATTGGGCCGACAGGTGCTGGTAAATCCGTCCTCTTAACTATGTTGGCTTTGCAATTTCGTCGCTATCAAGATGCACAAGTTTTTATTTTCGATAAAGGAGAAAGTTTTTTAGCCGCGACTTTAGGGGTTGGTGGTGGATTTTATGAGTTAGGACTTAATAAGCAAAGTTTGGTTTTTCAGCCATTAGCTAAGATAGATTTAGAAACCGAGCGCGCTTGGGCTTTGGAGTGGTTACAGGGACTATTAGCTAATGAGAAAATTGCCATTACGCCGGAGCTAAAACAAACAATTTGGGAGGCATTGTCGAGTTTAGCTCAGGTACCTAGAGAGCAGCGAACCTTGACTGGTCTGTGTGCACTTCTGCAAAACAATACGTTGCGGCAGGCTTTGCATACCTATACTTTACATGGGCCATTTGGGCAATTGCTGGATGCTGATAATGAGCAGACTTGTGACGCTGCTTGGCAGTGTTATGAAATGGAAGAATTAATGAGCATGCCAAGTATAGTGGCGCCCGTACTGAGTTATATTTTTCATCGTTTAGAGAAGTATTTTACGGGTAAACCGACCTTGCTGGTTCTAGATGAGGCTTGGTTATTTTTGGATCATCCAATTTTTGCGTCCAAAATTCGCGATTGGTTGAAGAGTTTACGCAAACAAAATGTGAGTGTGGTTTTTGCTACCCAATCCGTCGAAGACGCCCTCAACACTAGTATTGCCGCTACTCTTTTAGAATCTTGTCCAGCTAGAATTTTATTGCCAAACGATCGCGTTTTGGAACCGGAAGTCAAAATGGCTTATACTAGACTTGGTTTAAACCAAAGGCAGCTGCAGATTCTTGCTACAGCCACACCTAAGCAGCAATATTATTATCAATCGCGCTTAGGAAATCGCTTATTTTCTTTAGAATTAGGTAAAATCGCATTAGCTTTTTGTGCGGCAAGTAGCAAAGAAGATAGAGCTAAGATCAAAGAAATTGTTGCTGCACATGGGAAGGAAAATTTTCTTAAATATTATTTGAACGATAGAGGATTAGAATGGGTAGAGGAATTGCTGAAGGTGAATGATGAATAAAGTCTATAAAAATGAGCCAATTATAAGTAATAACTTAGAGCCTATAACTCCATATCAACGCGCCAAACAGGAATGGGATGAGCGAGTAGGAAATGTGCGGGTTCAAGCTAATAACTGGAGAATTGTAGCTCTCGTATCTTTGCTGGTGGTGTTTTTGTTAGGGATAGCTTTAGTGGTTAGTGTACTGCAGAATCGTACTAAAATTTTTGTGGCAGAAGTTAGCAAAGAAGGCCGCGTTATGAATGTTTTGCCGCTAAGGACAATCTATCAGCCAACTTTGGCAGAAAAAGAGTATTTTATTGCTAATTTCCTGCGTTTAACACATTCGTTGCCACTAGATCCTGTCGTCGCAAAACAAAATTGGTTGAATGCTTATCAGTTTGTAACGCAGCGTGGTGCTGGTTTGCTAAATGAATATTTTCGACAAAATAATCCAGTAAATTTAATTGGTAAGCAAACGATTACTGTTGAAATTACTGACATTAATCCAATAAGCGCCAATACTTTTTCGCTTCGCTGGACTGAGAACGCTGTAGACAATAATGGTCAGAGTTTAGGGCAAAAAAATGTTAGTGGTGTGTTTACTATTGTGCTGAAGACGCCACAAAAACAAGCGGAAATTTTAAGCAATCCTTTAGGTATTTATATTACAGATTTTCATATATCAGAGCGAGTCTGAGAAAATTGTTAAGAACTATCGGGATTTTAAGTATTACAACTTTAATTTGCAAGTTATTGATTTATAAAGAAAATGTTCAGACATGTTTTGTAGAAGAAAAAGTATTATTTCGTTTTTTGCGGTGGGAATGCTGATAATGAGCAGTTTTTCATTTGGTGCTGCTTTGTCAAAAAAAACATCGTATTTAGCAGGTTCTGATATTGTTGCAGTAGCGAATAAAAAAGCCACGCAACAGCCAATTTCTACTGGTTATACTGGTTCTATCATGAATTTTAATTATTCCCCCGGGGCTCTATACGAAGTTTATTGCGCGCCTCTTAACGTCACAGATATTCAGCTACATGCCCAAGAGCATGTTACAGCTGTTGCAGCTGGAGATACAACTCGTTGGCAAGTTTTGCAGACATTTAGTGGCAGCGGAGAAAAAAGATGCGAACATCTCTTGGTGAAGCCGATAGCTAGCGATATTAGTACTACTCTAGTTATTACGACTGATCAACGTACTTATCATTTGAATTTGTATTCCAAAGATAAAACTTATATGCCTATTGTCGCGTGGCGCTATGTTGATGATGTAACTACTTCACTAAACAATGGGGTCATTGAAGATCCTGAGCCTAATGTTGATTTTAGTCACCTAAATTTTAATTATAAAGTTAAGCTTACCCATGGTCCGCGTCCGGAATGGTTTCCTATAGCAGTATTTAACGATAGCAATAAGACGTATATTCGCTTGCCCAAAAAGACCCAAGAGGCGCCGACATTATTTCTTGGTACGGACGAGGATAATGGTCAGATTATAAATTATCGCGTTATAGGTAATTATTACATAGTCGATGCGTTATTTGCGGAATCGCAACTGCGCGGTGGACCGAATAACCAGATAATTGTGCAAATTTCCTATGTGAGGAAGAAGTAATAAAAATTTATGTCAAAGCCAAATTCACCAGAAAATCACTCCTTGCAAAAGCCGCTGCATCTTCGCGCTACTTTGCCTAAAGCAGCGGGGCTAAATAAGCCAGTTGCATTAATTACTATGGCTATTGTGGTTTTGGTTATTGTTTTTTCTATATTGAACGCCTTTCGTGTTGCATCGCCTAAAAAAACAGGCGTAAATACTACAGAAATAAGCACTTTAGAAAAAGTGGAACCTCAAAATTTGGCAACAATTAATGAAATGATGAGTTCTTTGCCTAATTCCTATCAGGAAACTAATAAAATACAGCATTTTCAAGTGAGTCTCCCTGTTGCAAATAGCCAAAATATACCAGATTCTGTACAGCAAGAACTCAAAACTTTAAGAGAACAACAGATCACACTAGAACAGCGTCTTTCTGCAATGGTGAGCGAGAAAAATGATAATCATAAAAATATTGAAGAAGAAAATACTGCGGGTAATTCTCAGCAAATGCAACAAGCTAGAAGCAGTAGTTTATCTTTTCCGGGTTTAATGCCAACTTCTGCTGCCCAAACAGCAGGTAATATGAGTAATACTTCCAGTGGTACGATAAGTAGTCCAGGTAGCGGCAATAGCGATTATAATCAGCAGAATGCTCAGGACCAAAAAAAGCAATTTTTGGAGGCAAGCGCAGATATTCCCGATATTTACAATCAACACCAGGTCGCAACGCCTATTTCGCCTTTTGAAGTACAGGCAGGTACTTTGATTCCAGCTGTTTTAATTACTGGGATTAATTCCTCTTTGCCAGGAGATGCGATTGCTCAAGTAAGGCAAGATATTTACGATACAGTGACGGGCAAATATTTATTGATCCCTAAAGGCTCGAAGATTATGGGTGCATATGATTCACAAATTTCCTATGGCCAAAGAAGGGTTTTAATCGCTTTTACACGTGTTATTCGACCTGATGGCTCTTCTATCTTGCTTAGCAAATCTGGTGGTGCTGATTTGAAGGGGCAGGCTGGTATGGAAGGGGATGTGGATAATCATTGGATGCGTATTTTAGGTGCAGCCACTCTCTCAACCATTTTAAGCGTAGGTACGGGGGCCGTTGCAGACCGTAGTAGTAACAATAACACTTATTATCCTAGTGCCAAACAAGGGGCGATTTTGGGGGCAGCTAGTGGCGTTTCCCAAGTTGGTTCGGCTATTTCTAATCGTGCTTTGAATATCCAGCCGACGCTAATGATCCCACCCGGTTTTCTTTTTAATATCATAGTACAGAAAGATATGATTTTGACGCCATATAAGCTAAACGAAAAAAGAGTAGCGGGGCTTACGCAAGTAGCAGGTAAAATGCATGCAGCTCAGTAGTAAAATAAAAATATTTTTGTATGGTATTTTATTCTTAAGTAGCTCGGTATTAGCTGAATCTGGGCCTGCTCCAGTAAACGCAGTTGTTATGCAGAATTTATCAACCACGAATGACCTGGATTCTTCTGTTTCTACTAATAATCAAATTAATCAGGATGCTAATAGCAATGTCAATCAAAACTTACAAATTGCTCCTAGTGTAGTACTAGTTCCAAGCAGCAACGCTGAGCGCTACGTTGCTGATTGTTTTAAATCTAGCGAATATAAATATCTTACGCATTATCCTTCGGTTTCTTTATTTCAGTGATTAAAATCTAGATGAATCTTGATCCAGCAATTTTTAGTTTAGTCCAAAGTTCTTTTATAGAGCATATCAATGCTGCTTTTGCTTTAGTTACCCAATATGCCCTAAATCTTTTTTATTTATTTGCAACACTAGAAGTGATTATTTTTGGTTTGGTGTGGGCTTTGCGTCAAGATGTAGTTTGGAGGCAAATTTGTTGGCAAATTCTAAAGATTGGAATGATCTTTTTTCTAATCGTTAACTACACTTGGTTATTTAGTCTTATAGGAAAGAGTTTTATACAACTTGCAGGAAGTGTTGCTAATAGCAAGGATGCTACATCACTAGTTTCCAACCCCGCACAGATTTGGCGTTATGGTTATGATGTTGGAATCAACCTACTGCACCAAGCAGTGTTAGGAAGTTCTCTAGGGTTGGTTTTGCTTGAGCTTATGCTTGGTTGTGGCATTTTGTTGGTATTTGGTTTACTTGGTATCCAAATAGTTTTGCAAATTGTAGGCTTTTATCTGGTTGCTTTAGCAGCTTTGATATTTTTACCCCTTGGAGTTTTTACCTCAACAGCTAATATGTTGGAAAAAGCAGTGCAAAATGTCTTTAAATCTGGCGCCAAAATGATGACGCTCCTCGTGATTATTGGTATAGCTACTATAGTGTTTAATACTTTTCCAGCGTTTACTATTGCGGGAGAAAGCCATGCATATAGTATCAACCAAATTTTAGGCTTATTCTTTGTTGCTCTTTTGTTTTTAATTTTAGCTATGCGCTTGCCATCTATAGTTGCAGGCTCTGTTGGATTGTGGCGAGTTAGCGATGATTTTAGGCAAGGTGCATCGGTGGTATCAGCTCCGATTAGCTCAAATGTAGGGGCGATTTCTACACAGGGAAATGTTTCTCCGTTTTCAGTGCAACAAGCCACTAGTTTTGATACTCGATCTGCTGATAGCACAGTTTCTCCATCTTCAAGTTCTGCTCAGACTTTGCAAGCAGCTTCTATAGTTTCGCCTGGTGCTGTTCAATCAAATTTTCAAAGTTCACAGTTGCGGTCATCGCTTCTATATCCCGCGAAATTGGCTGAACCGCGAGGTCTTTCTTTAGCTACTTTTAAAAAAATTGAAAAAAACTTACGTGAACTCTTGCAAAAACAAAATGAAATTCAGAAAGAGTTGAGAGTGAAGCTCGAAAAAGTATAATTTTATGCGTAAGTTTTTGCCGCTATTACTTTCACTACTATTCATAGCTCTGTTAGCCGTAACTATAATGTCAGTTAAAAGATTAGGTTATACTGTAACTTATCAAGCTACAAACAGTATGCCGAGAGGTTTATATTTAATTATGCCGGTGAAAAGTATTGCGCGTGGAGATATAGTGGTTTTCTATCCACCAATCACTATTCGGGATTTTTTAAAGCAACAACATTGGTTACCGTATTCAGGAATGATCATGAAATATGCGCTGGGCCTGCCCGGTGATTATGTGTGTAGACGTAAGGATGAACTCTGGATCAATAAAAGAAAAGTAGCGCATATTTATTACAAGACTTCATCTAATTTAGCGTTACCGCAGCAAAAATTCTGTGGAAAATTAGCAGAAAATCAATATTTTTTAATTAGTCTATTTGTTCCAAATTCTTTTGATAGCCGCTATTTTGGTGCAATCGAGCGGAAGTACATTTCAGGAAAAGCTATATCTATCAGTAGGGTAAAATCCTAAAAAACATGTCTATGGGATTGTTATATATTTCAATGAGTTATAATTATGAATCACTTTTCACCAACAGAACGTAAAATTTTACTCGATTTGGTCGATGCATCTATTTACTTTGGCTTAGAAAAAAGGCAGTTGATGCCGGTCACGCCAACGCATTATCCGGTTCGCTTGCAAGAACTAGGTGCTGCATTTGTTACGCTCAATATGGATGGCAATTTGCGCGGTTGTATTGGATCTTTGGAAGCTTATCAAACATTGGTTCAAGATGTAGCGCATAACGCTTTCGCCGCTGCTTTTCACGACCCACGTTTTTCGCCCTTGAACATTGAGGAATATCCGCACATAACTAAGCATATCTCAGTTTTAAGTAAGCCTTTGCCCCTTCTTTTTAGCTCGGAAGAAGATTTAATCCATAAAATCAGACCTAACATTGATGGGCTTATTTTGATTGAGCAAGGATTACGTGGTACATTTCTCCCTGCCGTTTGGGAATCTTTACCAAACCCGCATGAATTCTTGCGCCATTTAAAAATGAAAGCTGGATTAGCACCAAATTATTGGTCCGAAACAATCAGAATTGAGCGTTATACTGCAAACGTCATAGAATGACATTCTTAAAGATTAAGGGATGAATGATTGAGCGGTGCTACACTATTGGCGTGTATTGCATTCAGATTTTCGGTTATTGTAGCGTTTTGTGGAACAAGTTCGTGTGCTTTCTTCAAATTGCTAATAGTCTCACTATTATTTCCTAAAATATATTGTATACGTGCAAGATTATTATAGGCTTTCCAATTTTGCGCATTAAGTCGAACAGCTTCGGTATAAGATTTTATTGCTTCTGGATAACGTTCTAAGTTAGCTAGTACATTACCAAGATTATAATGCACCTCTGAATCTTGAGGATGAATTGAGATAGCTTTAGCGTAGGCTCCTGCTGCCTCCTTATAAAATTTTAGCTCACTAAGCGTCCTGCCTAGGTTATAATTGATCAAAAAATCCTGTGAATTTAGTTTAGCCGTTTCTTTAAAATACTCTAATGCTTCTTCATTTTTACCTGATCTAGCCAAAGCCATACCAAGATAATGGAGTACATCAAAAGCGTCTTCATGTTTTTCTAGAGCAAGCGCTTTTTTAAAATATTCCGCTGCTTCTGGATAACGGTGTAATTTATAAAGCGTATAGGCGAGTGAGCATAGTACGTCATGGTTTTTGGGATCGCGCTTATGTTTTTGTTCTAAAGGAATCAGTGTTTCTGCAATTTTACTGGCTGCAAATAAGCTAGAAATCGTAAACATTTAATACCTCTTTTGCGAGTATTGTTATATTTTTCAAGATAGTTACATTATACAGCTTAAATCTTAACAAAATATGAGATAAAAGATAATATTGTTCGTAATACTGCAGATGTGATAGATTGAAGTTATATGCTACCCGTATTAGCCATAGTTGGCCGTCCTAATGTCGGCAAATCGACGCTTTTTAATCGTCTCACGCGCACGCGTGCGGCGCTGGTTGGCGATATGCCAGGGCTTACGCGCGACCGACAATATGGCGAAGGCTTAAGCGGCGAGCATCGTTTTATTTTGGTCGACACTGGTGGTTTAGATACTGAACTAGAAAAACCTGATTTTGCGCAAAGCAAAGTGCGTTCTAGCGATAAAATAATCGATCTTACAGAACATCAAGTTTGGCAAGCGGTAGAAGAAGCTGATGCAATTTTATTTTTAGTCGATGCAAGAACTGGTCTTTTGCCAAGCGATCTCAGCATCGCTAAATTATTGCGTGCTGGCGGCAAAAATGTGCATTTGGTTGTCAATAAAACCGATGGTTTAGATGAAAATATCGCTACGGCTGATTTTTATAGCCTAGGCATGGGCGATTTACATCCAATATCTGCAGAACACAATTTAGGTGTGGAAGAGTTGATAGATGCTGTTTGGGCGACGCTCCCGAGAGATAAAGCTTATCAAGAAAAAATTGTAGAAGAAAATCCAAGCGAAGATGGTGAGGTTTCGTATTCAACAGAAATACCAACCATAAAAGTCGCGCTAATTGGTCGTCCAAATGTAGGCAAATCAACACTGACCAATCGCATTTTAGGCGAAGAACGTGTCATTGTTTGCGATCAACCAGGAACTACGCGCGATAGTATTTTTGTGCCTTTTAAGCGCCAAAACCAAGATTATATTTTGATCGATACAGCCGGAGTACGCAGGCACAGCCGTATTGACGATAAAATCGAAAAGTTTTCCGTAATTAAAACCTTACAAGCTATAGCCGCTTCTGACGTTGTTGTAATGCTGATCGATGCCAGAATTGGAGTGGTAGAGCAAGATATGTGGCTTTTAGGGTTTATTATAGATGCTGGAAAGGCCTTAGTTCTTGCAGTGAATAAATGGGATAATTTACCAGCAACACAGCGTGCTTTAGTACATAAAGAATTAGAACGTCGCCTAGCTTTCGTTGATTTTGCCAAAACGCATTTTATTTCGGCATTACATGGTACGGGAGTAGGGGATTTATTTTCTTCTATTATCAATGCTTACAAATCTGCTATTCGCAAGCTCAGCACGCCAGAACTGACACGCATTTTAGAAAAGGCCGTTACTGCCCACGAACCGCCGTTAGTTAATGGCCGTCGCATTAAGATGCGCTATGCTCATTCTGGTGGTCGAAAACCTCCGGTAATTATTATTCACGGTAATCAGCTCAAAGAAGTTTCACAAGATTATAAGCGCTATCTAGAAGGGTTTTTTCGTAAATCTCTTCAACTAACAGGAACGCCCGTGCGTATTGAGTTTAAGCATGGCAGGAATCCGTATGTAAAAATTAAAAGGGCACTTTAGTTATGATTAAAAAAACAAAGCCTATGGATACTCTTTCTCGCCTAAAAAGAAGTGCTAAAAGAACAGATATGCAAACAAGAGAATAAGACACCTGGGGAGTTACAATAATTTGGACATTTGCTGATGATAGTGACATTCGTTATAAAACTATCAACATACCAACCGGTGATATAAAACTTGATCTTTTAAATAATAAAGTTGCTATGCGTCACGCTTTTAATAATTGCACTGTTTTAGTAGTAAATGCTGCGAATACTGACCGCACTATTGAACTTATAATGGATTCATGTATTTCTTTGCCTTTTGGGAGTCGCTTTTTATGGTGATAATTTAACTTAACAATCAAGTATTATGACAATAAGTTTTGCATTTTTGGAAGAAATATTTAGTGGTCTTAAAGATAGGTCATACCGCAATTATTTTTTTGCGGTTATGCTGTCACTTACTGGTGTTGGTTTTTTTCTATATACACAAGGCTGGTATATTTTACATCTAACTGGCAATAAATTATCAGTTGGCTTGTCTTGGAGTATTTTTTTTACACCTGGCTTACTATTTTTACCAATTGTAGGGAGATTATTAGACATTGCTTCTGTTAAAAAATTACTGGCAATTTTAGAATTTAGCAAAGCTGGAATCTTACTGGTTTTTATTCCGATATTATATTTTTTTCCGTCGGTATTTTTAGTTTATCTATTATCAGGATTATTTGGTATATTCTTCGTTGTATTTATCCCTTCAATATTTGTTGTTCTCAAAAAAATAATAAAAGAACAATATTTAGCAAAAGAATCGCACTTGCTAGAAATCGCATTGCAAATTGGCAGTTCATTAGCAATTTTTTGTTCCGGATATTTGTATCAACAATTAAATTTTTTAGTTCTGATAGGAATTGGTGGTTTGCTTATAGCATTATCTGGTAAGTTGATGTTACGAGTAACTATTGTTTCCAATATCAAAACCCAACCTTTTTCTCCATTTAAAGAATATAAAAAATTCTTTAATTCCATATTTGAAATAATTGGACAAGGTAAGCAAAATCGTAAAATCTATTTATTTGGCATGTTGCACCAGTTACCTCAAAACATAGTTTTAGCATTAAACATACCTTTATTGTTATATGTTTATGAAGCGATGCAAAAGGGTCCATTTGAATATGGCATGTTAGATTCTTTGATTGGGATTGTTGCCATGTTTACAGGATTATTTTGGACGCGTTATTACTTAAAAGGCCAAGAAAAATTCTTAGTAATAATAATGCCATTTTGTGCTGCGCTGATTTTCATAGGAGTAGTTTTGTTTCCTGCTATAGGAATAACTCCTTATGTAATATTTGCAATATTAGCGATTTTTTTAACATCTTCAAAAGTTCAATGTCGTGCTGCAGTGCTTAAAAAAACACCGATAGCCATAATAGGTCAATTAACTGCCTTTTATCAGGTAGGTAATTACCTAATATTATTGCTGTTAACTTTTGCACTAAGTTATTTGTGCCAACACGTAAATGCGCAATTGGTATTTCTACTTATCAGTGCAGTGATGTTTGGTTTTAGTTGGTTTTTAGTTTGGGCATATACTGGGGAATAAATGACACAACTGAAAATTTCATAGTAGGCTTCGTAGTAGCAAATGGGAAAAAAACAACCTGAATTCAACTAATAAATGCAACTACCTATTTTCAATCGTGATTCAATGTGACAATAACACCAACTGTTAATAACGCAAGCAGTGACAAGATCAATAATGAAGCTGACAAATTCATTTGCCTGTCGATATGCAGTCTCGATCCGATGGTTGCAATTAAGCCAGCCACACCTTGCTGCAGTGTAAATGTCAAAGAACTTGCAGCCCCTGACTTCTCTGGAAAACAAGTCATGCAGCCACTAAAACCACTAGGATAAACGATCCCAGCTCCAATCATGTAAAACATCATTGGCACAATAATAGTTGCTACTGACATTGTTGTAAAAAAAGATAAAACTAACATTACAGTTGCTGCGGTTATACAGGTAACACATCCCATAAATAACAGTTTTGTGCGACTGAATATTTTACATATTTTGCTTGAAGAAAATGTTCCAATGGCGAAGCCGCCAACTGTAATCAGGATCAACCAACCATTTTGAATTGGAGTAACTCCAAGTTTGGTCTGCAATAAAAAAGGTGCTGTAATTACATATAAAATCTCACCAGAAAAGATTAAGACAACACACAAAATAAAGCTGAAATATTTGGAGCTACATAATATTCTTAGATAACTTTTTATAATTTCAAGAGGATGAATGCTTGTTGCTTTTAGACGCTTATTAGTTTCTGGGAAATATTTATAAAATAGAATAAATAAAACCAATGAGTATAATAATAAAAACACAAAAGGTGCATGCCAATTAAAATAACTTTGCAAGTAACCGCCAAGAACTGGTGCAATTATTGGTGTAATTGCCATCGCCATTCCAGTATAAGAATAAGCTTTAATTAGTTCTTCGCCGGCAAAAGTATCACTTATTGATGGCGCAGAAAATCCAGTTGCACTAGCAAAACCAAACCCCTGAAGAACCCTTCCAAACAATAACCAGTAAATATTAGCTGTAGCTACACAAAACATACTGCCTAAGATGAATATACCCAGACCAATCAATGCAATAATACGTCTACCAAAATAATCTGAAAGTGGACCATAAATTAACGCCACTGCCCCATAAGCAATAAATGCAATTGTGATCGTAAGCTGAATCATTGCTGGAGTGGTGTTAAAAGCAGTTGCCATCGTTGGCATGGATGGTAAATAAATATCAACACATTGACCGATTGTAACGCCGAGAGTGGCAAAAAGCAGGATAAGATTTCTGTTTATTGTAGAAGCCATAAAAGTTCCTAAGAATTGTTTGTTTTTATAATTACCATGATTTAACTTCAATACTATTTTTTTACTAAACTAGATTAAAGATTTCATTTGGTGTCGCATAATTCAAAGTTTTCCTTGGCCTATTATTTAATCTATCCATGATGATTACAAGGCTTTCATTATCGATACTACTAAAATCAGAGCCTTTTTTTAAGTACTGTCTAACTAACCCATTAGTGTTTTCATTTAAGGCGCGCTCCCGAGAAAAATACGGGTGAGCAAAATAAAAATCAGTTTCTTTTGTAAATTTTATAGGCTTAGGTTTTTTCTTATGTCTTTCTTCAGCATACCCTTGAGCATATCCCGGTTTATACTGCCAAGACCCAAGAGCTGTTCGTACAAAAGTAATATTACGTTTTAATTCCCGGCAAATAGTAGTTTTATGTACACCTATTTCTTTAGCAATCTCTGTTTGGTTATGGCCAGACCGCCATAATCCATAAATATGGCATCGTTGCTTAAAAGTGAGCTGCTTATGACTCATTATAAAACTCCTTTATAATCGCAATCAGTTGCTATACAATAGCTAACTAGTTGATTTTATTAAAGAGTTGCATTAGTGGGTTGAATTCAGGCAACGTTAAGAATATCTATGGCAAACTTTTAACTTCTGATAAAAACAATACCGTATTTTTGACGTTTGCTTCGTATAGGATAACTGTTTAAAATGTCTCACATGCACACTAGTAAATTTCAACAATACTTAATCATTACGCGTTCTATTCTTTGGACGCTGTTTTGCTCTTGCCGTGCACTCTGGATTAGTTGGTTTAGCAAAAAAAATACTCGTGCTAAGATAGACCGATCTAATAAAGCCTGGGTGAAGGGTTTACTTAAAATTGTCAAACTAACTTATACGTTGCATGGCGCAGAACATGTGAATTATCAGCACGGAAGAAGCTATGTAATCATGAGCAATCACGCCAGCCTCTATGATATTCCCGTCATTCTAGCTGCACTTCCCGGTAGCATTCGCATGATCGCCAAAAAAGAACTTTTTCGAGTTCCCATTTGGGGTAGGGCAATGAAAGTTGCGGAATTTATTTCTATAGATCGTGAAAATCGTCGTCAGGCTGTATTAGATTTGCAAAATGCTAAAGAAAAGATGCAAAGTGGCATTCACATTTGGATGGCGCCAGAAGGAACTCGCACACGTGATGGCAAAATGCAGGACTTTAAGCGCGGTGGCTTTATGTTAGCGTTTAAAACAAATGCTATTATTTTACCTGTGGCTCTGTGCGGAACCTACGAAGTTTTACCAGCAAAAAGTTTGGATTTTAAGTTAGGCGTACACGTCGATGTTTATGTTTTGCCGCCTGTGGATACCGCAGATTACACTTTGCATGATAGTGAAAAGGTAATGCATTTAGTACGAGACCGAATCAGCTCTGTTCTATAAAATTACAAGCTTTTTCAATGCGCTTTAGCGTTCTTTCTTTGCCAACCAATTTCAGAGTCACATCGATCGGAGGGGAAGTGGTTCCGCCTGTGACGGCGACGCGCAATGGCTGCGCAATTTTACCTAATTTAACACCAGATTTTTCGCTAACTTCGTGAATAACAGCATGGATTTCTGCTGCTTCCCAATTGGATAATGCAGCAAATTTTTCTTGGCAAGTTTTAAGAATAGGCAAAGTTTCTTTAGTTAGATGTTTATTGGCGTCCTCAGCAAAAGTATATGCATCAGAATAATAAATACGGCTTTTCTCTGCCATTTCTCGCAGAGTTTCGCTACGTTCGCGCAATGCTAAAACCATTTCAACTAAACTTGGACCTTGCTTTGTATCTATCTTCAAAAGTTGCATTTGATATTCTAAATGTTTTGCAACAACTTCAGGGGCCAAGGTTTTTATGTAATGACGATTTAACCAAAGCAACTTTTCTTGATCAAAAGCCGCAGCAGACTTGTGGATAGCTTTGTTTGTGAAGAGCTGAATCATTTCTTCGCGCGAAAATATTTCTTGATCGCCATGCGACCAACCTAAGCGAATTAAATAATTTAGCATCGCTTCTGGCAAAAAGCCTTCTTCTTTGTATTGCATTACGCTTTTTGCGCCATGGCGCTTAGATAAAAGCCGACCATGCATATCTAAAATAAGCGGCAAATGCGCAAAAGTTGGGGGAGTTGCACCTAAAGCCTTAAAAATATTGATTTGACGAGGAGTATTATTGATGTGATCAGCTCCGCGAGTGACGTGCGTGATTTTCATCTCGCTGTCATCAACGACAACGCTAAAATTATAAGTTGGAAAGCCGTCAGTGCGGATGATAATTAAGTCATCCAGTTCGCTATTTTGGAAAGACAAATGACCTTGAACTTCATCGTCAAATTCTACTATTCCAGTTTGCGGATTTTTAAAGCGAATAACAAAAGGTTTATCAGAAGCTGGCAAGTTCTTATCGCGACAACAGCCGTCATAGCGCGGTTTTTCTTTATTTTCTAATTGTTTTTGACGCAATTCTTCTATGCGTTCTTTTGTGCAATAACAGCGATAAGCTAGGCCTTTAGCAATCATTTCTTCGGCTACTTTGCGATATTTATCTAGATGCTGAGCCTGATAAAACGGACCTTCGTCGTAATCTAATCCCAGCCAATTCATGCAAGCTAAAATAACATCTGTGGCCTCTTGTGTAGATCTTTCTTGATCAGTATCTTCAATACGCAATACAAATTTGCCATTGCTGTGGCGCGCAAAAAGCCAGGAATAAAGCGCGGTTCGAATGTTACCTAGATGGATATAGCCAGTGGGACTCGGGGCAAAGCGTGTGCGTACTATGGTCATTATTTCTCACAAGTAAAATCTAGGGTAACTTTGTAGTCATCTTTACTGGACTCAGGTCGACTAGACCCTGGGTAAAAACCACTAGAATTGTTGGATTTGTTATAGCTGATAGCGTTCAGTACATCCCCAGCGATACCCATCACAGCTTTTTGGCTTTTATCCACACCCTGATAAACAGAATTTTGTTTAGTAACATCAACATTCAACGTTTTTTCTGAACAGACCTGATTGGCCTTATTCATAGCAGATTTCATGGCATCGTCTTCGCTATAGGACAATGCTACAACTGTGTATTTATTATTACCATGTGGCAAAAGTGTTGCGTTATTTGCACATCCAGCAAGGAGAGCAGAAGCTATAACTATAATTAATAGAGAGGTTTTTTTGAAATTTATCATAGTAAATACCTTTAAAATCAATAATGAAAGCCAAAACTGTACGCCAAATTTAAATTGAATGCAACTGGACAAGAATGATTTATGTTACAATAGTACCTGCTATTTACAGATTAAATGGAGAAAAATAATGAATAACAAAGATGTTCTTATTCCTATCAACGATTCCATTAAACTACCTGGTATTTTAGATATACCAAAAAATTCCGAAGCAATTGTAATCTTTACGCATGGGAGCGGCAGCAGCCGTAATAGCTCGCGTAATTTATTTGTTGCGAGGCAATTGCAAAACGCTGGTTTTTCCACCTTGCTTTTTGATTTACTCACAGAAGAGGAAGATAGAGTTTATGAGAATCGTTTTGACATACCTTTGCTAGCCAATCGCTTAGAAGCTGCAACAAAATGGCTACTTAAAGGAAAAATTATGCAAAATTTTAAGATAGGATATTTTGGGGCTAGTACTGGTGCGGCAGCAGCTATTATAGCAGCTGCAAATTTAGGAATAAAAATTAAAGCTATTGTGTCCAGAGGTGGTCGGCCAGACCTAGCAGGACAGGCGCTAGAAAACTTGCATGTTCCAATTTTGCTAATAGTTGGTGGGGATGATTTAGATGTGATTCGCTTGAACAAGCAAGCGAGTGATCTAATTCCTGGAGAAACAAAGATCAATATTGTCCCAGAAGCAACTCATTTATTTGAAGAACCAGGAAAATTGGAAGAGGTTGCCAAGTTAGCTGTAAACTGGTTTTCAAAATATCTAAAAAAATAAAATTACCTTAATGAGGAATAATATTATGTTTTTAAATCGTAATGATGCTGGTCAGCGCCTCGTCTCTAAATTAGCACAATATGCAAATGAAAAGCCTTTGATTTTGGGAATTCCAAGGGGCGGTGTTGTGTTAGCTTACGAAATAGCGCGGGCGCTAAAAGCTGAATTGGGTGTTATTATAGCGCGTAAAATCGGCGCGCCAAATAATCCGGAATTTGCTATTGGCGCCATTGCTCCAAAAGGTATCGTGGTTTGGAATAAGGAGGCCATTCTATATCTTGGAATTGATGAGAAAACAAAAAAAACGCTCATTGCACAAGAAGAAGTGGAATTGGAACGACGTATAAATCTATTTTCTCCAAATATTAACCTAGAAAAGCAAATTCACAATCGAACAGTTATTATTGTCGATGATGGCTTAGCTACAGGTATGACGGCTCTTGCGACAGCACTATCAGTAAAAAAAATGCACGCCAAAAAAATAATTTTTGCCTTTGGGGTCTGTGCCAAAGACTCAGCAAATATGCTAGCAAAAGAAGTGGATGAATTAGTATGCTTTTCCCTACCAAATAACTTAGAAGCGGTTGGAAAATGGTATAAAGATTTTTCGCAAGTAAGTGATGAAGAGGTAATCTCTCTTTTACGTTCAGATAAGCAAATGAATTAGCTTATCTATAGCAAACTCGGCGGATTGTTGTTGTATAGAAATACGATCGCCGCTGAATTTTTTAGTGTCAGAATAAGAGCCGGAAGGTGTCGTCCAGGCAAAACAGATTAATCCTACTGGTTTAAGTTCAGAACCACCATCCGGACCAGCTATGCCAGTTATAGCAATACTCACCTTGGCGTGACTGTTTTGGATTGCTCCCTCAGCCATTTCTTTTGCAACTTCTTCGCTTACAGCGCCATGTTTGATTAAAGTGTCTTCTTTGACGCCTAACATCTCCGTTTTGGCAACGTTGTTATATGCGATAAAACCTCTATCAAAATATTGCGAAGCGCCAGGTACAGCAGTTATAAGTTCTGCAACTAGACCTCCCGTACAAGATTCAGCAGTCGCCAAAAAGAAGTTGTTCTTTACAAGAATTGCGGCAAGGTTTTCTAAAAGGTTTTTGAGATTAAAGTTTGACATATTTAACAGACCAAGACTTTAAAATACAACTCTTTGATTTTAAAAGAAAACTCATAGACATGTTTTTTGAGAAAGTTATTTCATAGCCTCCTGGACAACCTTCAAAAGTATTTTAATCATCTTAGGGTTTCCAGCAATGATTTCACCGTTAGGGTATAATTCTTGGCCTTGATAATCACAACAAATACCACCAGCTTCAGTGATTAATAATACTCCCGCAGCCATATCCCATTCCTTCAAGCGCGCTAAAATCATACCATCAAAACGTCCAGCTGCTGTATAAGCGAGAGAAAGAGTTGCCGTCCCGAAAACACGCAAGCCTGCAACATGTGGAAAAAGTTCATCAATAATTTTATGTTGCCTAGACAAATTTTCAGGTTGATTATATGGAAATCCCAAAAGGATCAAGCTGTCTTCTAGCTTGTTCTGTTTACTGACACGCAAACGGCGATTATTGAGATAGGCACCATTGCCGCGTGTTGCTGTGAAAAGTTCACCACCTAGAGGATCAAAAATTACGGCGTGCTGCACAACACCTTTTATTTGCACGGCGATAGAAATTGCAAAAAGAGGAATGCCACGCATGTAATTTGCAGTGCCATCAATCGGATCAATGATCCAAACTACGTCACTTTGGCCACTTTTACCGCCTTCTTCGCCAAGAATCGCATGATCTGGATAGACTTCTCTGATAGAAGCTATGATATCTTCTTCCACCAAACGATCTGTTTCAGTAACAAAATCGTGTGGAGTTTTTTCCTGGATTTCTAGATTGTCTAAGTGTTCTAGGGAACGCGTAATAATCTTCCCAGCACGACGTGCAGCTTTTACGGCAATATTGACTAATGGATGCATAATTAAACCTGAGTTACTTCGCTATCGCCATCACTAGGTAGTCCCATGTCTTTAGCTATTGTCATGATTCTTGTTTGTACAGTTGTATCTACTTTATTTAATGCGTCATTGAAAGCTGCAATCACTAAATCAGTTAGAACTTCTTTTGGTTCTTGATACACACTGTTATCGATAATGATTTTGACTACTTTACGTTGACCATTCATGATAATTTGCACTAAACCACCACCTGCAGCACCAGTGATTTGCAAACTTTCCAAGTCTTTTTGCGCCCAACGCATTTTCTCTTGGATAGCTTTGGCTTTTTCCATCATTTGGTCGAAATTAAATTCTGGTTTAGTTTCATTTGTAATGCTCATAATTACCTCAAAAAATATTTTTAATTGTTATCTTTATTTTCTTTTGTTTGCTCTGGAGCCGGCCAAGGACGCCACGGATCTACATTAATACTTTGATTTGTACTTTGTGTTGTCATAGGGCTATTAACAGGTTGGTGTTTCTCAACAACTTTTGGCGCAACTTCCTGAGCGGGTCTCACCGACTCTGCTGGTGTAACTACTGGGCGATAAACTTCGCTAGCAGAGGTGCGTATCATATCGTTATTTGCTTCAGGATAAGCTGGAGTTGGACGACGTCTGTTTGTATTGCGATTTGGCCCTGCTGGATATGGACGAGGGGAAGGCATACGCCCACCTCTAGCACCACCAGCACGACGATCTCGATTATCTCTAGTTGGCGGACGACGTCTATCGCGTTGTTCTGGTCGACGATTACGGTTGCCATCTCGATAATGCCCAAGAGAAGATGGTCCTCGCATATTGTCTTCTGTCGTTTTGTTTACTGGTTCTTTTCCCGGTTCTTTTCCAGATATTGTTTTATTTTTTTCGCCACGAAATATTTTAGTAAACAAATGTTTGATTTTAGACTTTTCTTTACCTTGCCCAGAAATAGGAGAGGGTAGACGCGCTAAATCATCTAAACGCACAGCTGGAGTTTCTGGAGCAATCCTAGACGCTGGATTGGCTGGAACTTCTGGCATTTTTGTTTCAGAAGAAGTAATTAGTTTATAACTTGAATCATTCTTGCTGGATTTTCCAATGCCTTCTCCGCCTCGAATGCGTTTTAAGGTAAAGTTCGGTGTTTCCAAAGAAACATTTGGCAAAAGCACCAGGCGTACATTAGTGCGAATTTCTATTGCATGTAGAGCAGCTCTTTTTTCGTTGAGTAAGAAAGTTGCTAAATCGACAGGCAATTGGACTTGAACCTCAGCTGTATTGGCTTGAGAGGCTTCTTCTTCGATGACATGCAATAGGGATGATGTAAGTGATTCAATGCTGCGAATTCTGCCTTGCCCACTACAACGAGGGCAAGGAATGAGCGTAGATTCACTTAAGCTGGAACGCAAGCGTTGACGCGACATTTCGAGCAAACCAAAACGCGTAATATTACCAACTTGAACGCGCGCCCGATCAAATTTAAGAGCTTCACGTAGACGATCACCAACTTCACGTTGGTTTTTAAGCGGTGTCATGTCGATAAAATCTATAACGATCAAACCACCAATATCTCGTAGACGTAGTTGACGAGCAATTTCGTCTGCCGCTTCTAAGTTGGTGTTTAAAGCAGTTTCTTCAATATCACCACCACCGGTCGCTTTAGCTGAATTCACATCTACGCTAACCAAGGCTTCTGTGTGGTCGATAACTATAGCTCCGCCAGATGGCAAGTGCAACACGCGGTGATGAGCTGTTTCGATTTGATTTTCAATGTTATAAAAACTAAAAAGCGGAATTTTATGTTGGTGGAGTTGAATACGATCGACGAACTCTGGACGAATTTCCGCTACATATTGTTTGGTTTTTTCATACAAACTAGCCGTATCTACTATAATTTCATCTATTTCTTGACGTAAATAATCGCGAATCGCACGCAGTAATGCATCACCTTCTTGATAAATTAAAGCAGGAGAATTGCGTGTTTCAGAAGCTTTAGAAATGCTTTCCCAAAGTTTTAGCAATGTATTCAAATCCCATTGTAAATCTTCTAGGGATTTGCCAACTCCGGCTGTGCGAATTATAACCCCCATGCCTTCTGGGATGTTTAATTGTCCAATGATATCGCGCAAATCGTCACGGCCTTGTCCTTCAATGCGACGCGAAATTCCTCCAGCCCGTGGATTATTTGGCATTAAAACCAAATATGATCCAGCCAAACTGATAAAAGTAGTTAAGGCAGCGCCTTTGGTGCCACGTTCTTCTTTATCGATTTGGACTAAAATTTCTTGGCCTTCGCGCAAAACATCTTTAATATGAGGGTGGGCTAAAGATTCGCGGCTGAATTCGCCCTGAAAGCAACTTCGAGCTACTTCTTTGATGGGTAAAAATCCTTGTCTGCTAGCTCCGTAATCGACAAATGCGGCTTCCAAGCTAGCTTCAATATGTAATATCTTGCCTTTGTAAATATTGGCTTTTTTTTGTTCTCCAGTAAATTGCTCTAAGTCTAAATCATAAAGAGTTTTTCCTCGAACTAAAGCGACGCGCAAGCCCATCTCTGGCGTAGCGCTGATTAACATTCTGTTTGTTGTCATTTTTGTAAACCTTTTTCATAATATTTTCATAAATTGGATTATTGTACTTGGAGGGGGAGTTTGCATGCTATGTAGTTTGGGTGTAGTGCTTAATTTGCCAAAAAACATGTCTATATATTTTCTTTATAAATCAAATAATTATATTTGCAATCTTTCCTGACGCCTTTAGTATTAAAATCCATATCCTTAATTTTTTTAAGGGCTAATGCTTTTTAAAAGCGCATTATTGTATCAGATTTGCTATTTTAAAGCAATGATCGGGTAATTTTGTGATTGGAAAGCTTGAGGCCTTCAGTTTGATAAAGTTTATAGCGCTCACGCGCGACGGCCTTAATACTTTCGTCATTTGGGACAATTTCCAAAATTTGTTGAAATTGCTTATAGCAATTTAATGTAGAACCACATGAATTCACTAAAACATTTTGATTTAATGGGACGTTGTCTCCGTTTCCTAGCAAGATATTAAAGTTTTCGATTATTTGTTCGTTGGATTGAAAAAAGGCATGAGGCAAGAAACTAGTGTCGTGAAAAGTCCAGAGTAAATCATCTAACTGTTGTAAAACATTGGAGATTGGGGATTGAATAAAAACTTTCTTTCCATCCAGATAACATTTTTCTACCAAATGGCAAACGTCACGTAAGCATTCAGTTATGGAAGTTTCTGGAAATAGATAAAATATAGCTTCTTGCTGCATGTAACTAATATACTTATCTTTGCCTCAACGTTCAAGCTTCGGATTCCATATGCACGAGTGCCAACGATAGTCAAATTCCGCAATTTTACTATAATTTTTCTTTAACATTAATTTAAGCTGTTTATGTCAGAATATTTTTTTTCAATATAACGTCCTTGAAAGTAAAACCAATTCAAAATAAGACTTGTCAACAACGCTTTATTTTTGCAATAATGGCTTATTTGAATTTGACTCGCACTTAAAAATATAACTCATTGATTTATAAAGAAATCTTGTAGACATGTTTTCATGATAATCTCCCGCTACCTAAGCAAGGAAATTTTTACGGCGCTTTTAGCAGCGACTTTGATTTTGCTTTTGATATTTACATCAGAGCAACTTTTGTCCTATATGCGCGCCACAGCAGCAGGAAGGCTTTCCGTGCAAGCAGTATCTTTGCTTTTAACTTTGCAAATTCCAGTTTTATTATCCTTTCTTTTGCCACTTAGCTTGTTTTTGGGAATTTTATTGGCTTTTGGTAGACTGTATGCAGACAACGAAATGACGGTGCTTTCTGCCTGCGGTGTTGGTCCAGAAAGATTATTTCGCGTAGTCCTATCTTTTGCCATAACCATGACTATTTTGGTTGCCATGCTTTCTTTTTGGATCGCCCCCAAAATGGAGCAATATTCTGCGCGTATTTTAGCCGCCAATAAGGCCGAAGCTTTAACTTTGCTCCAACCAGGAAAATTTAATTCTATAGTTGATGGAAAGTGGGTCTTTTATGCGGAAGATGTTGCACAAAACAAAGGACAGCTACAAAGCGTTTTTGCTGCTCAAAAACCAACAGATACTAGCCCTAATATTCAGGGCATGAAACCATGGGGAGTAATGTTTGCTAAAAGTGGATACCAAAAGACTGATGCTAATGGCAGTAAATTTTTAGTCCTAACTGATGGCCATCGCTACAACGGCTTGCCAGGAAAACGTGATTATCAAATCATAAGCTTTGCCGAATACGGCGTACGTTTAGCTCGTAGCACACCAGGATTTAAGTTTGACGAAAATGTACTTTCCACTAAAAGTTTATGGAAAGACAGATCCAACCTAGTTTATGCTGGTGAGCTACATTGGAGAGTATCTCTTGCATTAGCGCCTTTTATTTTGAGTTTTCTTGCTGTGCCTTTAAGTAAAGTAAAACCACGTTATGGGCGCTATTTTTCCATCGTTCCAGCTGTTTTTTGTTACATAATATACGCTAACCTAATGTTTCTTGGACGAGCTTGGCTTGTAAAAGGATCTTTGCCTATGGCTTTTGGCATGTGGTGGGTACATTTATTGATGTTCGGTTTTGCTATTTTTCTCAGCTGGCGGGAACAAGTTGATTGGAGAAAGGTCATACCATGGTATTAGAGCGTTACATCGGCAAAACTATCATTGGCACTATTTTGATCGTGATCTTAGTTTTGGCTGGTGTAGAGATATTCATAGAGTTTACCCACGAATTTCCCGATATAGGGACAGGGTCTTACGGCTGGTTACAGGTTTTACGCTACGTTCCACTTATGTTGCCGGAAGATATTTATCATCTTTTCCCCATGGCCGGCCTTTTAGGCAGTTTAATTGGCCTTGGACTTCTTAGTTCTAATAGCGAACTGGTTGTAATGCGTTCTTCTGGTATGTCGCTCTTACAAATTACTGAGGCAGTTTTGAAAGCCGCTTTATTCCTCACCATCTTCATGGTTTTGGTCGGTGAAGTTTTAGGACCAATTGCTCAGCATCACGCTATGGAAAATAAAGCTACAGCCATAAGCGGCGGCCAAACTTTACTCACTACGCAAGGTGTTTGGGTGCACAATCAAGATAATTTTATTCACATAGATACAGTTTTACCAGATGGACATTGGAAAGCAGTGTTACGCTATCAGGTTGACTCTGATAAACGCTTAAGCACGGTGAGTTTCGCTGATGAAGGGTTTTACGATGATCAGCAAAAATGGATTTTTAAAAACGTAAAGGTAACTAAATTTAAGGATAACACAACAGAAGTTGAAAATTTCCCCGAACAAACTTGGAACTTAACCTTAAGCCCGCGCCTTCTTGGTGTTATAACCATAGATGCAGAGCAAAAATCGCTATCCCAGCTTTACAATTACATATCCGATCGCAAAAAACTTGGGCTTAACGTTGATCGTTATAAATTTACTTTTTGGCAACGTGCATTAGAACCTTTAGCAATTCTTGTAATGATTTTTCTTTCCGTGCCTTTTATTTTTGGGTTCTTGCGCTATCAAACAATGGGACTTCGCATAGTTACTGGTACTGTTTTTGGTTTTTCATTTTATGTATTAAACCAATTCATCGGACCTTTTACTATGCTTTACCGCATGCCAGCTTTCTTTGCCGCTCTTTTACCTATTTTGATTTTTGCGAGTTTGGGGTATGTTTTGCTAAAAAGGGTTAGATAAAGAACTTATTAAAATGGCCTTCTGGGACATACCTTTGTAATAAACTGTTGTACTTTGTGATTTCTAGCCCATCTTGTAAACCATGGGTTCTCTCTTAGCCAATTAGGATGATCCTGAAGCCAATCTGGATTTTGTAAAAGCCATCTAGGATGATCATGGAGCCATTGTTCTATAGCATCCTTCAAAGCGCGATTTGGAACTAGTCTTCTAATGGGAGTTCGTGTTAGGGGATCTGTTCTTCCCATCATTTCTATTGATCGTTCAATATCCATTCTTTCGTATGTATGACCGGATGGCTGTACTAGCGTTGGTTCGTATATTATAGTTGCTGTAAGTGGGCAACAATATTGAGGTGGCGGGAGAATTGTCTTAGCAGTCTTATGTGTGCTAAAAATTCCGACGCCAACGATGCTAGCAGTTATACCGGCCCCCAATGCCCATTTAACTGATGGTGATAATTTATTGTTATGGGAAAACGGATTTGTAAATTCTACTGATAATGAGGGGTTATATGTTCTTGCAAGCATTGCAAGTACTGTCTTATATCCTTCTTCTGTAGATAGCACTGATTTAGCAAAGAAGTTCATGAGATCTTGTTTGCTGTTAAATGTTTTTTTTGTTCCACTTAATAGCATCCCATATTGGTTAGAAGGAAGTTTTACTATTTCTTGGTTATTTAGCATTCCTTCTATTTGCGCACCTACTATTTTAGCTATATGTATTTCTGCATGCTTCGCTGCTTTATACAGAGCTTTTCTTACATTAGTTCGTACTTGAATAATTTTATAATCATAAGTTTGCTGTAGAAAGAACTTACGTATATGGTTTATGGCTTTTTGTTCCGTATCAAATATTAGTTGTTCACCTGGAGGACTTAGTTGTTGAAGAACATTGAGCCAATATTTGGCTTGTTTATCTGCTTCAGGTATTTTGGCTAATTGTAAGTCAAGGTTTATAATAACTTTCTCTTTCCCATCTACTTTAGCAAGTTCAAAAAGCTTTAAAAATCCTAAACATAATTTTGCATAGTATATAGCTACACTATTTAGGTCTTTTATGTTCTTTTCTCCTGTAAGTACAAGTGAGGTATCTAAAATGAGTTGTTCGCTCGAGGAAAGTTTCGCTCTCTTATCGCCTAAAGCAATCTTTAGGACAGTGTCCAAAAGACTGTCAAGCGCAGTATCTACGTCATAAAGTCTTTCTAGCTCATCTCTTAGACCTATTTTTTCTAGTTCTTCCCAAATAATGCTTTGTCTATCACATTTTTTTCTTTTTTCTTTTTTACACCTATTTATTACAACTTCCTCCAAATAGTCGCGAAGGCTTTTTCCTGTTTGATCTTTACAATTATCAGAAGCTCTTTCTAAAAGTTCTTTAACGTAGTTGAGCTGGTCTTCATTGGGTATTTCTTTGCTAGTTAAGTTGCCTATTTTCGCTAATTCTATAGCTGCGCTTACAATTCCTTCTTTTGTGCCAGTGAAAGTAGCTCCGCGTATAGGTGCTGGAGTAGGTAATAGCCTCAAATGTAAATTATTACCTGCGAAAATCATCTGTTCAGATCTAGCAACGTTGGTTAATGCATTTTGCATTATGTTTCTCCTAGTTATTGCATTAAGATATTTCTTTGTACTACTTTAGATTTGTAATTTTAGATTTATAATGGGGCATTTCCAAATAAATACGGATGTTTTAATTCTTTTCTAAGAAAATCCTGGTTTGGAAACGCAAGAGATATTTTCTCCTTGCATAGAAATTGATTGTAAACCCCGCGATCAAGTCGCGAGAAGATACTTGGTTCGATAGCCGCAGGCTTCAGCCTGCATAAAATTTATTTATTTTGCTCAGAATGAAAAACATCATCAAAAATCATCAACATGAAGTTCGTCTTTTCCAAAGGCGACTGCTCGTTGTTGGCGTTTTTATTTTGGTTCTTACTAGCATTTTGTTGGCGCGGCTTTTTTATTTGCAAGTTTGGCAACATAAAGTTTACAGCACCTTATCTGACCAAAATCGCCTCATCCTACTGCCAGTCGAACCAAATCGTGGATTGATTTACGACCGAAATGGTATCCTCTTGGCAGATAACAAACCTATTTTTAGTTTAGACGTTGTACCAGCGGAAGTAGAAAATTTAGACGAAGAGCTAACCATCTTACAAAAAATTCTTCCGCTAACTCCCGAAGAACGTGAAGACTTCGATAACAATTGGGAAGGGCACCAACGTCTAAAGCCGATTCCGATTAAAATTAATTTAACTCAGGATGAAGTTTTTAAGTTTTACTTAGATCGTTATCGCCTCCCAGGATTTTCTGTCAATGTACATTCTATTCGTTATTATCCAGAGGGACCTGATCTGGTGAGTGTCTTAGGTTACATGAGTCGCATAAACGCTAAGGATCTTAAGAATATAGATTCAGTAAACTATAGTGCTAGTAATTTTATTGGCAAAATTGGCATTGAAAAATCGTACGAAGACATGTTGCACGGAACTATTGGCTACCAGCAAGTTGAAATCGATGCAGCCTCGCGCATAGTGCGAGTTTTAAAGCGAATCCAGCCTCAAGCTGGTTCCAATATTTATTTAACTATTGACAGTAAATTGCAAAAAGTTTCCCAAGATGCTTTTGGCAAAGAAAATGGTGGATTAGTAGCCATTAATCCGCAAAACGGTGAAGTTTTGGCCATGGTCAGCAGTCCAACTTACGACCCAAACTTATTTGTCGCAGGTATTTCGCAAAAGGTATTTAAAAATCTACAAAATTCGCCGGATAAACCGATGTATAATCGTGCTGTGCGCGGCCAATTTTCTCCTGGTTCAACCATAAAGCCATTTCTAGCTATACAGGGCCTAGATAGCGGAGTTATAACTCCTAACTACACCATAAACGATCCAGGTTGGTTTAAGCTACCAAATTCTACACATATATACCACGACTGGGCGCATCTTGGTCACGGTACTGTAAATGTAACTCAAGCTATCATCGTTTCTTGCGATACTTTCTTTTATAACCTAGCTGTCTTGATGGGCATTAGCTCCATAGATAACATATTGCATCGTTTTGACTTTGGGCAAAAAACTGGCGTTGATTTAAACGAAGAATTAGCTGGAAACATTCCATCCCCAGATTGGAAAGTAGCTAAAACTGGGGCACATTGGTATCCCGGTGATACTGTTAATTCAGGAGTTGGACAAGGCTATATGTTAGTTACGCCTTTACAATTGGCGCATGCAACAGCTGGAATAGCCATGCGTGGGGTGCTTTTTAGGCCGCATTTACTCTACAAAACTCAAGACTCGCAGGGCAGGGTAAGTGCAGTAAAGCCTATGATTAGCAGTAAAATTGCCCTAAAAAAGAATAGTACTTGGAGTGTTATAATCAAAGCTATGCAAAAAGTAATAACAAGCGTAAACCCCTGGGGAACTGGACGCATCCGTTTTGGTGTAGACGCTAAATATACGGTAGCAGCAAAAACTGGTACAGTGCAACTCTTTCGACATTATCTTGATGAAAACCAAAGTGCAGAAGAAACCAGGTTTGCTAAGCGTTTACGCAACCATTCTATATTTATCGCTTTTGCACCGGTAGATCACCCCAAAATTGCCATAGCTGTAGTGGCTGAAAACAGCGTGATTGCTGGCAACATCGCGCGTAAAGTTTTAGACTCTTATCTATTACCCACAGGACAATCGAATAATAATATCCCAAAAGTAGTCCCCAAAAATAGCAATCAAAGTGATAATCAAAATGAAGAAGAATCGTTATCAGAATAATCTTAAGTTTTTGCTAAGTGCTCCCGATTTAAAATCACTGCCGCCCGATTTTGGCAAAGAAGTAGCTTTTATAGGCGCATCGAACGTAGGAAAATCTAGCTTGCTTAATACGTTAGCCGGAGAAAAAAATCTTGCGCGCGTAGGAAAAACTCCAGGTGTTACGCAGTTTATCAATGTTTTTGTTTTAGACCACAAAACTAGAATTATCGATTTGCCTGGCTATGGTTATGCCAAGTTACCTCTTAAAAAGCGCGAAGAATTACAAGAAATGACCAATTCTTATTTAAAAGACAGAGAAAGTCTAGGCGGGTTATTTGTATTAACCGACAGCCGCCACCCATTAAAACCTCAAGATAAAAAATTAATTTCTTGGGCCAAAGAAGCAAATCTGCCTATCTGTATCTTACTTACTAAAATCGATAAATTAGCAAAAACGGAAGCAATGGCAGCCTTAAAGTTCGTCCAAAACGAAATACCTCACTGCTCAGCCTATGTTTTTTCTGCAGAAAATAAAACCGGACTTGGCGATGTTTTAGCCGAACTTGATCATTGGCTACTTTGAGGTGTAAATGTAGCCACTGAGACAGTCGTTTCTCTAACAAAAAATTTACACTCCGCATCACAGTCTTGTATTATAAGGTCCAACTGATATGAGCTGCCTTTCTGTTTCAGATTCCTTTTGGCATCTTCTATACTTACAGAATGTAGATTCATCTCAAGTTCTATTAAAGCATTTTGTATATTGGAGCTCATTTCATCAAAGGGTTTTGCAAATATGACTTCATTTAAGAAATCTTCATTGACAAATATTTTTTTAGCCAATGTATCTGGGGGTGTAAGAAGTGGTAGTTCCGGTTGTGAACTTGGATATGGAGACAATGGAAAAGAGGAAGTAGCTAAGGTGGTTACTTTTGGTAACTCAGTTGATGAAGAGGGGGAACCCGATGAAAAAAATGAACTGCTGTTAGTTAATGGACTAGTTTGTGACATAAGAACTCACTAAATTTTGCATATTTAAGTATTCTATACTGTACTATCTTAACCTTAGAGTAAAATTAAGTATAAAAACTTTTCTTTTTTGCTCAATATATATTTTTCTGCTATGTTACGAACATAAAATTTCTCATCTAATTTGGAGAAAAGTTCATGAATATCGAGCCTTCCTTATGGAGTTTTATCGCCAATGCTGGCCTCATTGTTAAGCTAGTAATGTTGCTTTTGTTGGCGGCGTCTGTGGTATCTTGGACTATGATTTTCCAACGTGGTATCTTTTTTCGTGATACACATGCCGCTATGCGTAGTTTTGAAGAGCGTTTTTGGACTGGAGGGGATATTGCTAAGCTTTATTTGGAACTAAGTAAACGTAGTTCCGATTTGCATGGCTTGGAACACATATTTTGCGTGGGTTTTCACGAATTCACCCGTTTAAAAAAACAAACCCACAATAATCCAGATGCGATTTTGCAGGGCATACAACGTGCTATGCGGGTAGCCTTGGCGCGTGAAATGGATGAGTTAGAAAGACATTTGCCGTTTTTGGCTACAGTTGGCTCGACTAGCCCTTATGTTGGCCTATTTGGCACAGTTTGGGGCATTATGACATCTTTTAGATCGCTAAGTACATTGCAACAAGCCACAATTGCCGCAGTAGCTCCCGGCATTTCTGAAGCCTTAATAGCAACTGCCATGGGCCTTTTCGCCGCTATTCCGGCTGTAATTGCTTATAACCGCTATGCCAGCTTCGTTGAGCGCATTGCCAATAACTACGATACTTTCTTGGAAGAATTTTCTAACATTTTGCATCGCCAAGCTTATACACAATCCAATTCAGTTCAGTAGGTAATCTATGCAAAATAACAGAAAGCGTAAACGCTATAGAGCTATGGCTGAAATCAATGTTGTACCATATATCGACGTGATGTTAGTACTTTTAGTGATTTTCATGATAACAGCTCCGCTTTTAACTCAAGGTGTACAAGTTAATTTACCGAAAGTCGCTACGGCGGCTCTTCCCCAAAAACAAGCTGAACCGATTGTTTTGTCGATTGATAGTAGAGGAAATTACTATCTAAATATTACATCTAATCCACATCAAGTAATCGATCCTGAAACGATGCAAAAGCAGGTCGCATCTGCTATCTCTGCCAGTAAAAATTCTACTGGTCGTGAGAGACAAGTATTTGTGAAAGGGGACGGTAGCGTTGGCTATGGTAAAGTAGTCGAAGCCATGGTTCTGCTTAAAAAGGCGGGAGCAGAACAGGTTGGTTTAGTAACAGATCCAACTCAACTAACTCATCGTTTTTAAGCGCATTAATCTCAGGTTTTCTTAGGGAAAAGTTGCTTTAGTATTTTACGACACTTGGGGACAGTGATAGGTTTCAATAAATAATTGTCGATACCAACAGCAACAGCGCGTTTTTTGAAGCTTGTGTCGTCATATGCACTAAGAGCTAAGATAGGGACTGGTTTGTTGCTTTTTTCCCTTTCAATCTGCCGAAATTGCTCCGTAATAGTAAAACCATCCATATCCAAAATGGCTATATCCATAAATACTAAGTCATAAAGATTGTCGCGAAAAAGCTTTAGCGCCTCTCGTCCACAATCAGCTAAGTCTACTATACAATGCAATGCTTCTAAAGCTAACTTAGCCGCGACCTGTCCGTTTTCATCGTCTTCTACAACCAAAATCCTCTTTTGCTTGTTAGTCATTAGTGATCTCCAAATTTTGGCACTCCTATAAAGCTAATAATTTTAGTCGCAATCTGTTAAAATTGCTAGGGTTTTTTGAGTAATTATAGAATTAATGGCACAAGGAGGGAATAAACATAGGGCAATGATATGAATAAATTACAAGAAGATCGACTTTACAAAAAGATCGCTGAATTGATAGAACATGCTCGTCACAAGGTAGCTACAACAATAAATCTCACTATGGTTCACACTTACTTTGAAATAGGTAAGATGATAGTGGAAGATGAGCAGAGAGGTAAATTACGAGCTGAATACGGAAAGGCTGTGTTAAAAGATTTATCAAATCGACTAACGGGAAGGTTTGGTAAAGGGTTTTCTGAGCAAAACTTAAGAAACATGCGGCAGTTTTTTGTGATTTATTCTGCGAAGTGCTTGCCAATTTGCCAGAAGCCTTCTAGCGAATTACAAAGCATAGGTGGTCTTTCCGATGTAAATTGGCAGAAGTCTTCCGCCAATTTACCCTGTTTTGTATTGAGTTGGTCTCACTACCTTGTGCTAATGCGGATAGAAAATCCCGAGGAACGTAAATTCTATGAAATTGAGGCATTACAACAAAATTGGTCGGAACCGCAACTAAAACGTCAATACCATTCTAGCCTCTACGAACGCTTGGCATTAAGCCGCAATAAAAACGAAGTTATTAAATTAGCGAATGAAGGACATGTTATTGAAAAGCCTGAAGACTTGTTGAAAAATCCTTTGTCCCTGGAGTTTCTAGGCTTAGAAGAACACTCAGCATACTCTGAGTCAGATATGGAACGGGCAATAATATCTAAACTCAATAATTTCTTATTGGAACTAGGTAAAGGTTTTTTGTTTGAGGCTCGTCAAAAACGGTTTACTTTTGATGAGCAACATTTTTACGTTGATTTGGTATTTTACAACAGATTATTGCACTGTTATGTGTTGCTCGACTTAAAAATCGATAAACTAACACATCAGGATTTGGGTCAAATGCAAATGTACGTGAATTACTATGACCGATTTGTCAAACAAGATTACGAAAAGCCTACTATAGGTATTCTTTTGTGTAAAAAGAAAAATAATATGTTGGTTGAGCTTACTTTGCCCAAAAATGCTAACATCTATGCTTCAGAATACACTCTTTATTTGCCAGACAAGCATTTATTACAACAAAAGGTGGCGGAATGGATACGAGAGTTTAAAAATTTGAAAGGAAAAAAAGACCTTTGAATAAAAAACATGTCTATGTGTTTTCTTTTAAAATCAATGGGTTGCGTTTTAAAGTAGAGGTTTGATTATGGATTGCATTTTTTGTCAAATAGTTAATGGTTCCCTACCTGCTAAGATTATTTTTGAAGATGATAAGGTTGTGGCTTTTGATGATATTCACCCGAAAGCGCCACTTCATAAGATTATCATTCCTCGTAAACACATTGCCACATTAAATGACTTAACTGAAGAGGATGCGAATTTAGTAGGACATATGTTTTTAGTAGCAAAAAAAATAGCTAGCGATCTAGGCATTGCTGAGCCAGGCTATCGTACCTTGATCAATTGCAATGCTGGTGGCGGGCAAGTAGTTTACCATCTACATATGCATTTAATGGGCGGAAGGGCTATGAAGTGGCCTCCGGGGTGAGATTTTAGCTAGAACCAAGTTTCGCTACACGTGGCCAACGGTGTGATAGATCAAAAAAACTTTATTAGTTAATGGGCGATTTGAACTGTTTTTATAGTATTGCCATCTTTTTCGTAGTTTATTTTCACTACATAATATTGTTTTTCACCCTTCACCGCTTCTATCGGGGTGCCAGCGACTTCCCATATACCGAAAGTGGCTACATCCAACACGCCATGCATAGCGGCTCTTGCTGCTGATCCTGTTGGCGGATAAGCTTTGTATTCTTCATATACTATCGTGCCGTTTTTATCAGTTTTGTGTGACATAGGCTGAATATCTTTGGAAAGAATACAAGTTCTGGTGCCACATTTGGAAAGTTCCGTAATATCAACCCCACCACCTTTGGCGGACATGACCACGGAACAAGACGACAAACATGCAGCAAAAACTAACGCGGAACCAACATATAAAATTTTCATTGAATGACCTCTTATTGTAATTTGTAGCTGACAAAATTAGATCCATCCAATTGATTAATCTGTCACTTTAGCATTAATCTTCCTACATTTGCAAAGTTTATTTTTTAGATTACTTAAAACTGGATCTTGAAGATCGAGATTGAACCGCCGACCAAGTGATTAATCACGCTACAGCGTGACTCTACCGCTGATAATGAGGTTTGTTAGAATTCAAGAATCTTAAAACTGGCTCCCCAGGACGGGATTGAACCGCCGACCAAGTGATTAACAGTCACCTGCTCTACCGCTGAGCTACTGGGGAGTGACTTTAAAAAACAGAAGCGTATAGTACTAAGAGCATAATTCCTGGTCAAGCAAATTTATTTTTATGCCATATTACACGTATATCCTACAGAGTACTTCTATCCAACGTTATTATTGTGGTTTTAACCAAGATCCGCATAGACGTTTACGAGAGCATAATGATCCAAACTATAACTAAAAGGTTTCCTGGTCCATGGAAAATTGTTTGGACTGAAAAACATCTGAATGCTAGCGAAGCAATGAAGCAAGAAAAACAAATCAAAAAGCGAGGAATTGGAAGGCTTTTACAAGATTTGGTATAAGTACCTCAGCGGTAGAGTCACGCTGTAGCGTGATTAATCACTTGGTCGGCGGTTGTGCTTAGAATGTCCTCACACGGCAGAAATCGATTTCATTTTCTTTGCTTGTTTCCGCTTTAGTCTGCTTACCTGTTGGAGATAATGGCATTAGTTCTGTACTGCTACCAGAACGGAACAATCCTTCTCTTATTGAAGTAGGATAAGCAGTTGTAGTTGCTCTGTTTGTTCTTGATATTATCCCTTTATACGCCATTTCCTTTTCCTTTACCTGTACCTGTATCAAAAATATTCCTATCTTAGTGAGTGTCTTTTTCAAGGAATCCTTGAAATTACTTAAGTCATTTTGATTTAGCAAATCACTATCAAAAGCTTCAAATTCACCCAAACTATTTTTAAAATTTATTAGGCAAGCTTTGTATGGCTCCGCCCGTTTTAATGCCGGCTGCATCATGTGGAGCATTATCGTAGTCCAAACGGTGATTACAATGTTAAGTCCATTGCTAATATCTTCTAGTCCCATGATTGCAAAATTGATATTAAAGTTGCTTATAAAATCTATTGCTGTTTGTAGCAATTCAAGTTCTGACCCTGTCATAAATACCTCAATTAATAACAAAATAATTTACGGAAGGCTTGTATTATAAAACCTCTAAGCTTAAAAAATCCTGAACCAATGAAAACAAATTTATTACTATAAAATGTCGAAATACCACAATAAATTAATCCAAACCAATTTCTCAACATAACATATTGAATTTAAAGGAAATGTCATAGACATGTTTTTAGCTAGCTAGCTTGTTCTAATAAATAATACGCCGCCTTGTATTCTCTTTGCTTTCCTCAGGGACATTATTTATACTGTTGAAATCTTATAGAAAACATAGTTTTCTTTGTGAAACGATATGGCGAACTTGGTTACATTTTTACGTTTGTTGTTAGTGTTTATAATCACAGCATTAGTCGAGTATGCGCCCCCAATGTGGCAAATGCTCAATGTGCTTTTGCTTATAATTATTATGGTCCTTGATGGTCTGGATGGAATCATTGCTCGTTTTCGTAAGGAAGATTCACTTTTTGGTGCTGTTTTCGATATTGCAGCCGATCGTATCATCGAAATTACGCTTTGGATTACATTGCTTGGCAGCGGATTCGTATCCATTTGGGTGCCAATTATTTTTGTAGTTAGAGGAGTCTTAGTTGATAATTTGCGCAAAAAATATAGCGACATAGGGCGGGCGCCATTTAGCATTATGCAAACAAAATGGGGGAAAATTTTGGTAGCAAGTAGAGTTATGCGCTTTACTTACGGCGGCTTTAAACTGATTACTTTTGCATGGTTATTATTTTTATTTCCAGCAACACAGCTATGGTCAGCGTTTTTCACCAGCAAAATGACTGGTATTTTAATTTTCAACGATTTTTTGATTTACTCTACGGTGGTACTTTGTTTACTGCGCGGTTTTCCAGTAATTTTAGAATCGTTCCTGTTAGCCAACCCTCTAGCTGGCTTACGCAAGTAATTCTTTAATGTTAAAAATGGTTTATTATGACACGTAGGTTAGCTTTTTTTGATTTAGACGGAACTATTATCGGATCGCCAAGCACGGAAAGATCCTTTCTGTCTTATCTTGTTTTTCACAATATTTTAGGTATAAAGCAATATTTTCATACCTTTATATTTTTGCTACGATGGGCGTATAAGTATAAGCAGTACGTATTTTTGAAAGACAAGGCCTACTTAACAGGTCTCTCTGTTTCTAAAATAAATGCACTAGCAAAAAAAATTACTCACGAAGAGCTTTTGCCTCGCATTAGACCGTGCGTAAAAGCCCGTATTGAAGCACATCATCGCGCCAAAGAACGCACAATACTTTTGACTGGATCTCATGATTTTATAGCTAAAATTTTTGCTGAGCACTTAGGAATGGATGAAGTATATGCTACCAAGTGCCACACTGAGAACGGACATTTTACATCTGAACCACCACTTGCTCATCCTTTTCGGCAAGAAAAGTTAACCATAGCTCAAGCTGTTGCCGCCTCTCATGGTGTTTCTCTAGAAGACTGTACCGCGTATGGTAATTCTCGTAATGATGCAATCTTATTAGGAGCTGTTGGGCACAAAGTAGCAGTTAGTCCAGACATTAAACTACGTCGCTTAGCTTTATCTAAAGGTTGGGAAGTTTTATTGTAGACTGTGTTAAAAACACTGGAGGTCAAGTATGCAAGAAGAGATACACTCGGAAACGACAAATTCTAGTAGTAAAACACTCATTTTTTTTATGATTTTTTGCGCTGGCCTTGGTGGAATACTTTACGGATATGACATTGGAGTTATTTCCGGAGCCTTAATTTTTATCCAAAAAGCTATTCCGATGGGACCGGGCCAGATGGGTCTTATCGTTGGCGGCGTTTTAGGTGGCGGTTTGGTGGGAACCTTGATAACTGGCCCTCTAGCAGATCGCTTTGGTCGTCGCACTATGATAATAACAGCCTGCCTAATCTTCATATTAGGAGTGATTAGCATTTTGATGGCTGAAACTTTTACCGTCCTATTTTTATCCAGAGTTTTACTCGGAATAGCTGTTGGCATTGTTGCCGTTGCCGTTCCTCTTTACCTTACTGAAGTGGCCCCTGCTCATATTCGCGGACGTAGCGTAACTGTTTTTCAATTGCTTTTAACTTTTGGAATTTTGCTTGCTTACTGCGTTGACTTAATCTTCACTGAATCTGGCAATTGGCATGCTATGTTCGCTGTTATAATTTTACCTACTTTATTTTTATTTTTCAGCATGCTTTTTTTACCAGAAACACCTCGTTGGCTCTTGTCAAAAAATCGTCCAGAAGAAGCAAAAACAGTGCTTTTAAAAACTCGACCGGTAGAAGAAGCTGAAAAAGAGTTACTACAAATTCAAGAAAGCTTGCTCACAACAGACGGCCATTGGAAAGATTTATTTGTAAAAGGACTTTGGTTGCCACTTTCTGTGTCTTTATTGATCGCTATTTGCAATCAGCTCACTGGAATTAATGTCTTGCTGCAATATGCTCCGATGGTAATTCATTCTGCAGGACTGCAATCAGAATCTTCTGCGATGTTTGGAACTATCGGCATTGGTTTAGTAAATTTCTTGGGTACGATTTTATCTTTCTTTTTAATCGATCGCTTTGGTAGGCGTGTTCTTTTAATAACTGGAACAGCTGGTATTGTTTTATCTTATCTTTGTCTCTCTCTTCTGCCGCATCTAGCCTTAGCAGAACTACTACAAGCTGAACTATCTTTACTTTGCTTAGTAACCTATATTTTCTTCTTTGCCATTGGACCAGGTATAGTTGTTTGGTTAGCAATGTCAGAATTAATGCCAACTAAAGTACGCGGCAAAGCTTTAGCATTAGCCTTATTTGCCAACTCCATGGCTGCTTTTATTCTATCTAGTACGTTTTTGTACATTACTAATGGTTTGGGCATGAGTGGAACGTATTTGCTCTTTGCTGGATTTACTATTATTTATTTATTGGTTGCTATCTTTATGCTGCCAGAAACTAAAAACAAAACTTTAGAAGAAATTCAAATTTTTTATCAAGAGAGATTTAAGCATTAATTGCTTGGGGTAGGGGATTATGAAAGAACAAAATATTTTTATCGGGGTTGATGGTGGAGCTACAAAATCCAAAGTCATTGTCGAAGACGAATCTGGCAACTCCTTAGGACAAGCACGTGGTGCAGCAGCAAGCATCCGCTATGGTTCTGAAGCATCTTGGCGAGCAATATTAGCGACTATTCATCAAGCACTAGCTCAAAGCAATATTCGATTGGGCGATGAAAAGTACAAATTCCATGTAGGCATAGGTGTAGCTGGTTGCGAGGTTGCCCCACAACTTGAAGATTTTTGTAACGCATCTCATCCTTTTGCCACTTTAGTTGTAATACCAGACTCTTATGCAGCTTGCTTAGGAGCTCATTCTGGCAAAGATGGAGCAATTATTATAATAGGCACGGGTGTTGTTGGTTTTCAAATTCAAGGGGATAAGACATTACAAGTCAGCGGTTGGGGCTTCCCTCATGACGATCAAGGCGGTGGAGCTTGGCTAGGACTTCGTGCAGTAGATATGACTTTGAAATGGCTAGATGGTCGAATCCAACAAGACTCTAAAATTTTTCATACTGTTTTCGAAAAATTCAATAAGGATTTAAACAAATTAATAGCCTGGGCTACCTCCGCTAACTCTACAAGTTTTGCTGAGATAGCACCTATAGTACTTCGGCATTTGGAAGACAAAGATCCTTTGGCTGTAGTTTTGATTCAAGAAGCAGCAAGAAATATTGATCTTATTGGGGATGCTTTGGTAAGGCGCAGCGAAGGGCAGAAAGCGCTTCCTTTCTCCCTATTTGGCAGCATAGCACCTTTTGTTCAACCATGGTTGGGAGAGTCTTTGCTTATGCGCATTGCTGAACGCGAAAAAGATGATACACACGGTGCTATTTTAGCGTTGAAACGTAAAATGATACAGGATGGCACTCTAAATAAAATAGGAGCTATAAATTAATGACTAGTACGATAATGGAAGAAGAAACTCGAGAGGCTGCAGCTGCTATCAGAAAGCAAATGCAAACCAATGAGCCAATTTTAGAAAAGTTATCGTCTAAATTGCAAAAAAAATCTCCCGAATTTGCCCTTACAATTGGGCGTGGAAGCTCAGATCATGCATGCACTTATGCAAAATATATTTTGGAGACGCAAGCAGAGATTGTTACTGCCTCAGCAGCTCCTTCTGTTGTTACTATTTATCAAACCAGCTTGAAACTTTCTAAAGCTTTAGTTCTGGGAATTTCACAATCGGGAAAAAGTCCCGATATTTGTCAAGTTATGTCTAGCGCGCGTTCTGCAGAAGCTACCACTCTAGCTATAGTAAATGAGATAGACTCACCTTTAGCAAAAGCTGCGGAATATGTGTTACCAATCTATGCTGAAACAGAAAGAGCCGTAGCAGCAACTAAAAGCTATATCGCTTCTTTGGCTGCTGTAGCACATTTAGTAGCAAAATATACAAAATCCCAAAAATTGCAATTAGCTCTCGAAAAATTGCCATCTACTCTAGAAATAGTTTTAGAAAATGGTAGTCTAAATAACATTATTGAAGAGTTCCAAAGTGTTGATAGAACTTTGGTAATCGCTCGTGGATTCGGCTTCCCTATTGCTCAGGAGGCTGCTTTAAAATTTAAAGAAACAGCTAAAATCCAAGCAGAAGCTTTTAGTAGCGCAGAATTTTTACACGGACCGTTCGCACTGATAAGTAAAAATCTCCCATTTTTATTTTTTATTCAAAACGATGCAAGCTTACAAGGAACTTTGGATCTTGCTGAAAAAATCAAAAAACTTGGGGGACGCGTGATTATATTTGCTCCCGAAGATATAATCGCTAAAAATAAATTAACTGTATTTGCAGATAAAATTGTTATATTGCCACCCAGTATAGATCCGATTTTAGATCCGATTGTGGCGATTCAATCTTTTTATTTGATGGTGGCTAGACTTGCTGTATCCCGCGGTTATAATCCTGATCAACCAGCAAATTTACATAAAGTTACCGAAACAGTTTGAAATTTCATATTTAATTTCATAACTTGTTGATTTTAAACAAAAACGCGTAGACATGTTTTTTGAGTAGATATTATGCCAAATAACACATTATTACTTTCCGGATTAAATATTCATGCCGAAGCAGGAGAGTTACCTCAAGGTAGTGCCTTAATCGTTAATAAAAAAATTCAGGGCCTTTACAGCGAGCAGGATGCATATCCAAAATCGCTGACGTGTCCAATTGTGCGTTTGCCTTGGAATTGGCATTTAATTCCAGGTCTAATAGACATTCATATCCATGGCTCGGTAGGAGTCGATGTAATGGATGCAGATCCCACTCATTTAGCGATATTAAGTAAAGACATGCTGCAAGATGGTGTTACATCTTACGTAGCAACAACTATTTCTAGCAGCATATCGGATATAGAAAAAACCTTGCAGGTTATTCGTAACTATTATCAAAATCAACCGGAAAATGCAGCTCATCTCTTAGGAATTAATTTAGAAGGCCCATTTTTGAGCCAAACCAAAATAGGAGCTCATCAAAAAGAGCACATTTTACCAATTGACATTAATCTTTTTAAACACTGGCAAGAATTAAGCGGCCACTTGATTCGTATGACTACAATTGCTCCAGAAAAAGAAGGTGCTGTAGAATTTATCTCTTATTTACGCTTGAATAGTGTTATTGCAGCTATTGGACACACGGATGCCAATTACGATCAAGCTAATGCAGCGATTTACAGTGGAGCGTGTCACGCCACTCACTTATTCAATGCTATGCGCAATCTAAATCATCGCGATCCTGGCACAGTCACAGCGCTACTTATAGACGATCGCGTGACAGTAGAGTTGATAGCTGATGGTGTACATGTTGCTCCAGTGATTTTACAGTTAGCTTACAAAGTAAAAAGTCCGAAGAAAATTATTTTAGTTAGCGATGCTATGCGAGCTCGCGGATTAGCTGATGGCGAATATGCATTCGCCGGACAAACTGTGAAATTGGAAAAAGGAGTTCCTAGACTTCCAGATGGCAGATTAGCGAGCAGTGTTTTAAGTCTAGATCAGGCAATGCGTAATATGATGCTATGCACTAATTGTTCTTTGGAAACAGCTGTGCAAATGGCTTCCAGTAATCCGGCATTAGCTTTAGGTATAATGGATCGCAAAGGTAGCATTGCATTGCAAAAAGATGCTGATTTAGTCGTTTTAGATGAAAAACACCGGGTGAAAATGACAATTTGTGCTGGTAAAATAGTTTTTTGTGCTCAAGATTTATCCAATGAATTTCGTGCTGAACTGATCAAACATGGCCTCATTGCAGAAAAATAATGGTTTGCGCATTTACGACTGGTTTTTAACTTCTGCAGGAAAAACTTTTTTGCAAAATGAGCTTAGTGCTTTGTCGCATTTGCCTATGCAGTTTTTCGGCCACTATCTTTTGCAAATAGGTGGCACAAGTAATATAAATCGTAATCATTTTTCCAATATTAAAAAACACATCTTTTTACATCCAGATTTTCGTTATGTCACGAAAATTAATAATCATGAGTCGATCTCAGCCGATCCAGAGTTTTTACCTTTGCAGCCTGCTAGCATCGATACTACTTTGCTTTTGCATGTTTTAGAATTCTCCAAAAATCCTGATAAAATTCTAAATGAAATATCTAGTGTATTAGTTCCAGAGGGTTATCTTATAATTTTCGGCTTTAATCCCTATAGTTTACTCGGACTTAGACGCTTTTTTTGCGGACAAAAATCTGCTTTCGAAGGTATGCATTATTTAACTCCTGGCCGCCTAAAAAAATGTCTAGGGCAACTAGGCCTTGTTGTAGAGCACTACCAAACGCTATTTTTTCGCCCACCATTTAATGAAAAAAGAAAATCACAAAAATTTCTTTTCTTAGAATGGCTAGGGCAAGTGTTTTTTCCATTGTTCGGGAGCGTTTACTTGATTGTGGCTCAAAAAAAAGAAGTTGCATTGACCTTACGTAAAGAAAATCTTTTACGCAAGTTCGTTGCTGTGCCGCATGATAGCTATGCTGGCAGTAGAGCTTCGCGAGCATTAGTTGATGAATAATATGAAAAAAGAAAGAAATGAAGATATAGTAGAAATTTTTAGTGATGGAGCATGTCGTGGGAATCCAGGCAAAGGAGGGTGGGGCGCTCTTCTTCGCTACAATAAACACGAAAAAAAACTCCATGGTGGTGAGAAAGAAACCACTAACAATCGCATGGAATTAACAGCCACTATAAAAGCGCTAGAAGCTCTTAAAAAGCCTTCTAAAGTTATTTTAACTACTGATTCCAAATATGTCATAACCGGCATAACCGAATGGATTTATGGCTGGCAAAAAAACGGTTGGAAAAATAGCGAAAAAAAAGAGGTGAAAAATAAAGATTTGTGGCAAGCTTTACTTGCCTTAACCAAACAGCATGATATAGAGTGGCGCTGGATAAAAGGGCACACAGGACATAAGGAAAACGAGTTGGCCGATGAATTGGCGAATAAAGGGATTGATGAGCTTTGAGCAAAATATTTTTTAAAATCTAAAAATCAAGGGGAAAATGTATGACATATTCTATTTCTTATAAATCACCTTTCGATAAAATTATCGTAGAACCCCCAAAAGGAAATACGCCAGAATATGCTTTCTGGAACTGGCGTACCAGTTTAGAAAGCACTCTTGCAGCCGAAGACAAAATGGATAGACAAGCAGCCAATGTATCCAGCTCTTTTGCATTAGCCGGCACAGCTCTCGCAGTAACCTTTGGTATCGCACACACTGTATTAGCTAATGTTGCACCTGATAGTAAAACTTCCTCAACCATTATTGGCGCAGTAGAAACAGGATTAGGTGCCATTCTAGCAGGAGTCAGTTTATATTTGAGAAACCTGTATAACCCAAATAACCCAAATGACAACTCTTTTAAAATGAGACAGCAAGCGCTCCACGATATGTTACAAGCTGGCGTTAACAATAATTATCTTTCTTTCGAAACAGCACAAGGTATAGCTGGTATTTATTTGCCTGGTAAAACAATTGAGCCATCACCTGCAGTAACTTTGACAGCTGCTAACTCGAGTATGTTTGCATCCACAAGACATCCAGTATTGGAGACTACTCCATTACTCGCCAGCTCTCGGTCGTTGACAGCAACTAGCTCTACCATGTTTACAGCTCCAACAATGACAACAGAAGCTGCAACAGCTACAGCTCAGCCGCCAAGTTTAACTAATTAGGAGAGTTCTTAAATGCATATTCTGTGAGGATAAACTAGTAAAAATCTATATTTATCCTCACAGAATATTATATTGTTCAAACAATTAGAGTTTCGTCTCCCTTTTGCCAATTGCAAGGACAAAGCTCATCTGTTTGCAAAGCGTCCAATACACGAAGGACTTCGGCTACATTTCGCCCAACTTTTAAGTCAGTCACTGAAACAAAGCGGATTATCCCTTCAGGGTCTACAATATAAGTAGCCCTTTGTGCTACTCCTTCCATTGGGTCAAGAATGCCGAGCTGAGTAGTTAATTCTCTTTTTATGTCAGAAAGTATTGGGAAATTGAGCTCTTTTAGTCCAGGATGATGTTCCCTCCAAGCTAAATGCACAAACTCAGAGTCAATACTAACTCCTAACACTTGAGCACCACGCTCTAAAAATTCTTTATTCATTTTATTAAACTCTGTGATTTCGGTAGGGCACACAAATGTAAAATCTTTAGGCCAGAAAAAAATTATTAGCCATTTACCCGGATAAGAGTCATGCGAAATATCTTGGAAAGCTTTTTTTGGATCAATAGAAACGGTAGCTTTTAAACGAAAATTTGGAAATTTTTGGTTTATGCCTAACATATTGATTCTCCTATAAAATTAAAATTTAAAATCAAAATTGATTAATTATACCAGCCGAGGTGAAGTCGCTCCATGTATTTCCATTCGCTAATAGCTATACCGAAAAATAATATTTACAAAGCTTTTTTAATAGCTTAACTTAAATGTAGCCTGAAGTGTTTTGAAAGTAATTAATAGAGGAAAATCTAATGATAATCGTATTTGGATTCATATTTGTTATATTTATTTTATTTATTGGGTCGTTTTTCATTGTCGAACAACAGACCAGCGCTATTGTTGAGCGTTTTGGCAAATTTAGCCGTATTGCCATCCCTGGGTTAAATTTTAAATTGCCGCTTATTGAACGAGTTAGAGCGAGACTATCTTTACGCGTTCGTCAGTTAGATGTTCAAGTTGAAACCAAGTCCAAAGACAATGTCTTCGCAAAAATCATGGTTTCCGTACAGTTTCGTGTCTTAGAAGATAAGATTTTTGCCGCTTTTTATAAATTAGAAAATCCAGAACAGCAAATTACATCATTTATTTTCGATGTTGTGCGCGCCCGTGTTCCACAAATGCTTTTGGACGATGTGTTTGAGAAAAAAGATGATATTGCTAATGCTGTAAAACAAGAGCTTTCCGAAGTTATGGCCGATTTTGGTTTTGAAATAGTCAAAGCCTTAGTTACAGACATTGATCCCGATGCCAAAGTTAAATCTGCAATGAACGAAATTAACGAAGCCCAGCGCCTACGCGTTGCCGCCAATGAAAGAGGGGAGGCTGAAAAAATCCTTAAAATTAAGCAGGCAGAAGGAGATGCGGCCAGTAAAGCCTTGCAGGGTAAAGGTATTGCTGATCAACGTAAAGCTATTGTTGAAGGATTAAAAGACTCCGTTAGCGCTTTCCAACACACTGTAGCTGGCGTTTCTGCCAACGAAGTCATGAAACTTGTCTTAATGACACAATATTTCGACACCTTAAAAGAAATTGGAACGCACTCCAAAACCAATACCATTATGATTCCTCATTCACCAGGTCAGCTAAACGATTTGAGTGAACAAATGCGCGATGCAATGATTACGGCGAACCAAGTTAGTAAGAGTAGTCTGGCGGAATAGCTGGTCTGAATGTTGCATAAGTGATGTAATAGTGTTACACTTATGATATCTAAACTGGTTTAAGAGGAAAGTATTTATGACCGCAAAAAATCCTAGAATTAATGTTACTTTTGAAGAAAAAACTGTTGGTTTATTAACTCATCTTGCACAACAAGAAAATAAATCAGTAGCAAGAGTTGTGAAAGAATTAACCTATGAAGCTTTGGAAATGCATGAGGACATATATTTATCTAGCTTGGCTGAAAAACTGGACAAACCTGGAACTAAAACATACAGCCATACTCAAGCATGGAAGTAAAGTATCAAATTTGTTACATAGAAGAGGTAGTGCGTAAACACATACCTAATCTTTCTTCCAGCATGCGAAAAACTATTATGCATGCTATTGAAAGTCGTTTAATGTTAGATCCCATTCGATTTGGAAAACCGCTTCAATATAGCCTCAAAGGACACAGACGCTTAAGGGTTGGGGACTACCGAATTGTTTATCGTATCGAAGAAGATGCCCCTACAGTAATAGTTATTGCCATCAAACATCGCAAAGATATCTACAACTCTTGAGGTGTTATTGGTGATAATTTCTCCTATCACCAATAAACGCAACCATAATAAAAAATATTTAATCACTACGGTTTCTCAATGATCTGCCCCATGTTCCAGTATTGTTGATGCCATTTTTCATAGATATCAAATATTCCATTCCCAAACTGTTTGTCAGTTGTTTCTAGCGCTATCCAAGATAAAAACTGTGCAACTACAGTTGGCGATAATAACTTTCCTTCTTTGGCGAGTTTTGCCCCATCAATTGCTAAATTAGTATCCTTAGGTAACTGAGTTTGAATATTTGTATCGACTATTCCTGGCAATACTAAACCAACAGAAATTGAGCGATCCTTAAAATCTTGCCGCATATACTCAGTTAGCATGTTGAGTGCTGCTTTAGAAATACCATAGGCAGATAACCCCGGATTAACTTTAAAAGACGAATAAATTGTTACGTTTAATACCCTACCACAATTTAGATTTTCTATAAGCTGCTGGGTTAAAAATAAAGGTGCCTCTACATTGACAGACATTTGGTAACGCCATGGTATCAAATCAATATTCATCAAACTACCTACGGGAGTCATTAAGCCTGCATTATTTATAAGAATATCTATTTTATTGTTTTTGACAAAAGATTTAATACTTGCACGTCCTTCCTCTGTTGCTATATCTGACGATATGGTTTTAATATTTTTATTTTCATTTTCTAGCGCAGATAATCGCTCCTTATTTCTCGCAACAGCAATAACATGATGACCCAAACGAGCCAAGTTCAATGCAGTTGCCTTTCCAATCCCGGAGCTTCCTCCAGTTATCATAATAGTTTTCATATGGCTACTTACTCACAAATGGTTTTGACATATTTTTAAGGCGGCAAAAGTTAATCGTTTTTCATGTACACAAGGATCATGTTGCTGAAATGTTGGTTCATTCATTTACTAAAAGCTTTTTTAAGTGCATCAATAATTTTAGTATCTGTTCTTAAATAACCCACAAAATTATCAGATAAAGGATCAGTCGTAATATCTATAATGCCTCTCTCCATACCATCGAAAACTCGAATAGCGACATTGGCAGGAGATTCCATATTCGCATAAACGCCCTTCATATCAGTATCAATGGGACCAGGATATACACCAAAAACAGGAATTGAATGCGAGTGCTTCATCATTTCGATTCTTGCGGCTCGAGTCAATGAATAGAGCGCTGCTTTTGAAGCTGAATAAGTAGCAAGCTCAGGAGATGGATATAATCCTCCTATAGAAATTATATTAACTATTGCTCCATTACCGTTTTTTATGAGCTTTTTTGCAAAGGTATTCATGAGGTGAAGCGGTCCAAAATAATTGACTTCCATCACTTGACGCGCTCTTTCCTCATAATAATTATAAATGCAACCAGAAAACCCTGACACTCCAGCATTGTTTACTAAAACCTGAGTATCGTTTGCTCTTCGGCATGCTCTTTGAATATGCTCTAAATTTGTTACATCTAGTTCAATCGGAACCACTTTTCCTTGAAACCTCGCAACAAGATCATCTAACTGAGAAATATTTCGCGCTGTAGCATAAACTTTTTTCGCCCCCCTTTTTATTGCTTCTTCAACGAGCGCTCTACCAATTCCATTCCTCCTGTTAGCACCTGTTACAAAAATAACCAAACCATCAACAGAAATCTTAAACATACTTTTAGCTCCTACCTGCTTAACTTAAGAACACATTCATCAACTATTATCGGTGCTAACTTCTCCCTTCACCAATTATCTTTTTATCCAAACGTGCTTAATTTCCCCAAATACAAATTTGCGAGGAACGTTTGCTTCTTTGTATGCTTCGTTTATATAGTCTCTAGCTTCCTGTGTGCAAAAATCATTAGCATTTGTGGCAATAATTGCCGTTAAGTTGCATTCAATCATGAGCCTAGCTTCTTTAAAGGACATATCTCCGCAGGGAGTTTTAACTCCTGTCAATTTAACTTCTTTCATTTTCTCACTATTTCTTCCTGATTTGCTTCCCAAAAAGAGTACTTGTTCCTTATACTCATTCGGGAAGTAAGCCAGCGTATATGTTTGCTCTTTCTGAATCAATTCAAGCGTATAACGGTCTTCTCGAATAATACACCAAGTAGTAAGTTTCTTAAGAAGAAGCCCCAATCCACCCCCACTGGCTGTCATAGAATTATAATGATCTTCTTTTCCTGCAGTGATAACCGGAAAAACTTTTCCTACCAACGTAAATACATTGTCGCGTATTTCTTCCGGGGAAATTTGCCTAAATAATTGATTAAAATTCATTATGTTGCATCCGTAGAACACTTAACCTTCATAATCACTTTCAAAAGCTTTGTAGGAGAGTCTAAGTGTCGACAAGGCATATGTGCATCATGAGGGAAAAAAATCGTAAACATTCTTGGCAACAACCGCAAAATAGTTGTTTTTTGAGGTTGGCAATAAAAAACACAATCCTTATCTGTATCATAGGGTTTTGAAACTGATAGATCATTCAAAAAAGCATGACCAAAATATTCTTCCCCTGAAATTAAATACTGGATATCGATATATTTTTTATGCGCTTCTAGCTCCCCTTCTTTGAAGGGCTTTGTTTCACATCTTTGCAGCATATAAAAAAGATCATCTCCTTGTAAAAAATATTTGCCCTCCTCTTGCTGCGTAAAGTCAGTATCGCGTAAATATTTCAAAGCTTGACTAAGCAAGCTTGCGGTATTCTCATATAAATCTATATTTTCAATTTTATCTAGAATCATGTTTTACCTCTCCCCTTTCTTATAATTTATTGCGAAGCACTCAGCGAACGCAAAAAATTTTGAACAATAATCGAAAAACGTTTGGGCTGATCATATGGAATCGCATGGCCAGCTTTCGCGATCTGTACGACCTCCAAGTGTTGGTTGAGTCCGGCAAGTTCTGTGGCCATTGCATTCGAAATTATTGAGCCAACATCACCAATAACAAGCAGGCTCGGAATCTCGAGAGTATTGATCAACTGCACATAATCAGGATTCGGCGGTTTCAAAATTTCGAAGGCATGAATACTGGTTTGAAATCTTGCCTGCGTAAAAAGTTCATTGATTTCTCGTGAACGCCGGCTGTGTCGAACCAGAATCTCATC
>Ga0265297_10001607_pt1 | contig 51722 bp, 51 predicted proteins | sample Munlanlwell13791_FD_192502 | JGI IMG/M metagenome (GOLD analysis project Ga0265297, IMG submission 192502) | Leachate microbial communities from a municipal landfill in Southern Ontario, Canada - Leachate well 137-91 | ecosystem: Engineered > Solid waste > Landfill > Unclassified | place...
CTGGCAAGGCCAGAAGGATCTACCGCAAGAAACCACGCTCGGGTTCTAATGAAAACCCGGAAGGAAACCCCGTATGAAAAAAGCTATCCGACTAGGATAGCTTTTTGAGTGCGGGGAGGAGGTCATTATTTAACCTTTTCTTTTGATATGCTATAATTAGCTTATCTATAATTTATTTAATCTTTACTTAATATGAAGAAAATCAATATCGCGATCAACGGTTTCGGGCGTATCGGCCGCGCCGCTTTAAAGGTTATCTGGATGCGTTTTCCGCATCTCCGGGTCGTGGCGATCAATGACTTGACGGATCCGGCCACTTTAGCCCATCTGCTTAAATATGACTCCTGTTATGGGACGACTGATCAAGAAATTAAGGCTGTCAAGGACGCGATCGTCATCGACGGCCATAAGATTCCGGTCTTGGCGATCAAAGATCCGGGCCAGCTTCCCTGGAAAGCTCTGAAAGTCGACATTGTCCTGGAGTCTACAGGGCGTTTTACCAATAAGGAAGATTTGAAGCAGCATCTGCAAGCAGGCGCCAAGAAGGTGGTCTTATCCGCGCCGGCCAAGAAAGGCGGCGTCAAGACGATCGTGCCGGGCGTTAACCTGGATAAGGTTAAACGCGAGGATCATCTGCTCAGTTGCGCTTCTTGTACGACGAATTGTCTGGCGCCGGTGACCAAAGTCATCAAGGATAAATTCGGTATCAAGAAAGCGCTGATGACCACGATCCATTCCTACACCGCTGATCAGAATCTGGTCGACGGACCGCATAAGGATCTGCGTCGCGCCCGCGCGGCCGCAGTCAACATCATCCCGACGACGACCGGCGCGGCTATTTCGACGACGGAAACGATCCCTTCTTTGAAGGATAAGTTCGACGGCTTGGCGGTCCGCGTCCCGACTCCGGTCGGGTCATTATGCGACACGGTTTACGTCTTGAATAAGAAGACCACGGCGGATAAGGTCAATCAGGCGCTAGCGCAAGCGGCGCGCGGCAAGCTGCGCGGCATCATTGAAGCGTCGCGCGAAGAATTAGTATCTACCGATATCATCGGTAATTCGCATAGCGCTATCGTAGACTTGAAAAATACGAAAGTCGTCGGCGGCGACCTTTTGAAAGTCATCTCCTGGTATGATAACGAATGGGGCTATACCAATCGTTTCGTAGAGTTAGCCGTCCATGCGGCGAAGTTTATCAAATAGTTTTTATTAATTTAATAATTTTTCCGCTGGTTTGATTTTTCTCTCAGCGCGGATAGTCAGTGCGGGGAATCAGCGCGGGAAACGTAAATATATGAAATTAGAAAATAAAGTAGCCATCGTAACCGGCGCCGCTTCCGGTATCGGCCTGGCGATCGCTGATCTTTTCGTGGCCGAAGGCGCGAAAGTCATTTATTCGGATATCAATGACGGCGGCCTGAAATTAGATCCGGCGCGGGCGGCTTTCGTCCCCTGCGATGTGGCGCAGAGCGCGGCAGTCGACGCCTTGGTCAAGGCGGCGGTCGATAAGTTCGGCCGCCTGGATATCATGGTCAATAACGCCGGCATCGGTTCGCTCGGCAGTATTTTGGACACGACGGATGCAGTCTGGGAAAAAACTTTACAGGTCAATCTCTTCGGCGTCTTCTACGGCGCGCGGGCGGCGGCGCAAGCGATGAAAGCAGCTGGAATCAAGGGCAGTATCATCAATATGAGTTCGATCCTCGGCGCGGTCGGTTTTTCGGGCGCAGTCGCTTATAGCGCCACTAAAGGCGGAGTAGTCCAATTGACTCATGCCGGCGCGCTTGATCTTGCCCCCCTGGGCATCCGGATAAACGCGATCGCCCCAGGTTTCATCGCGACCAATATGACCAAGGGCATCTTAGAGGATAAAGATTTCCAGGCGATGGTCAAAGCCAATACGCCGCTCGGTTATGTCGGCGAGCCGAATGACATCGCTCAAGCCGCGCTGTATCTGGCCAGCGATGACGCTAAATATGTGACGGGCACGGTCATCTACGTAGATGGCGGCTGGACGGCGCGTTAATTTATAGGTATTCCATCTGATATGACAGACCAGATCAACAGGATCAAAGAACGGGCGGCAGAAGAATTGAAGCATTGCGCGGCGCATGACATGGATCATGTCATGCGCGTCTATAACCTGGCTCTCACGATCGCTCAAGAGGAGCCCGGAGTTGACTTAGAAGTCCTGGAAGCGGCCACCTTATTGCACGATATCGGCGGCTTGAAAGAAGCGGAAGATCCGACCGGCCAGACTGACCACGCCGCCGTCGGCGCGGCTATGGCTCGGCCGATCATCGAAGCGGTCGGTTTTCCGGCGGCGAAGATTTCTCATGTCCAGGCTTGCATCTTATCGCATCGTTATCGGACGGATAATAAACCGCAGACGATCGAAGCCAAGATCCTCTTTGACGCCGATAAGCTGGATGCGATCGGCGCGATCGGAATCGCGCGCGGTTTCGCTTGGGTTGGAAAAAATAATGCCAAGATTTATAAGCGAGTTGACGATTTAGAAGCATATGCCAGAGAGAACCTGGTGGGCGGAAAATTCGATGGGCGCATCAAGGACCGCTCTAAGCATAGCTCGCAGATCCAATGGGAGTTGAAGAATAAGCGCCTGGTTGAAAAATTATATACAGCGAGCGCGCGGAAGATCGGCGCGGCGCGGATTAGCTTCGATCAGCTGTATATGGACAGATTAGAGCGGGAGGTCAAAGGAGAAATATAAAGTTTATTAATATCGTTAGCTGTCTAATATGACTTTCCAAGATTTGCAAAAATTCATTAAGGTCGAAGACAAACGGATCAAGAAATATTTTGACGGCTTAGCCGATCGGGAAAAACATGTCTTGGCTCGGACCGTAAAGTTAACCGAAGAAGTCGGCGAACTGGCCGCCGAAGTCTTGGCGCATCATAAATGGCAGCGTCAGGAAAAACTGGATCGGCGGTCGCAGGACGACTTGGGCCACGAGATGGCCGATGTCGTCATCACGACTTTCCTCTTGGCCGACACCATAGGCGTAGATATGGAGAAAGCTCTGCGGTCTAAGATCGAAAAAATCAAGAAGCGCTATCGAGATAAAAAATAATCTAGTTCTATCAGCATGACCGCTAATAATATCTTACAAAATGACCGCTAATAATATTTTACAAAAGATCGTGGACGCCGGCCTGGTCGGCCGGGGCGGCGCGTCGTATCCGACCGCGGCAAAATGGGCGGCGGTCAAGGCGGCACTCAAAGGGAAGAAACAGGGCTACATCATCTTAAATGGCGCAGAGGGAGAGCCGGGCGTGAAGAAAGACGGCTATATTATCCGCCATTATCCAGCGGAAGTGATCGATGGTCTTTTTCTGGCGGATAAATTCCTTGGTCCGGATAAGATCAAGAAGATTTATCTTTTTTTGAATCGGGCGTATTTTAAAGATGCCGCGCCCGGCATCAAAGCTATCTTGGCGCAAAAAAAATATCAAGCGCTCCGGGAAAAAATCGAGTTCTTCATCAAGCCGGAACGGCTAGCCTATATCAGCGGAGAAGAGGGAGCGCTCTTGAACCTGATCGAAGGGAAAAAAGTTGAGCCCCGGATCAAACCGCCATATCCGACAGAGCAGGGGCTTTATCGCCGTCCAACCTTGATCAATAATACGGAAACTTTCTATAATGTCGCTTTAGCTGTCCAGGATCGTTATGAAGAAAAGAGGTTCTATACTATAAATGGCGCAGTCAAGCGGCCAGGCGTTTATGCCCTGCCGCTCGATCTCAGCATTGAAGAGGTTTTGCGCCGCACCGGTAATTGGCCAGCTTTCCCATTTTTTGCGCAGATCGGCGGAGAAGCAAGCGGCGAGATTTTAAATTCCGAACAATTAGCCGCGCCGGTCGAAGGCGCCGGCTCAATCATGGTTTATGATAAGAAGCGGACCGATAAAGATAAATTAATTAGACATTGGATCAAATTTTATCATGAACAAAGCTGCGGTCAGTGCACCATCTGTCGGGAGGGGACTTATCGGCTAGAAGAGCTGATCAAGCAGAAGAAATTTGATCATAAACTATTCTGGGAAATCGTAGACGGTTTGGAAGAATCCAGTTTTTGCGCTTTCGGCCATTCGCTCACCGTGCCTTTAAAAAGCTATTTTAATAATATAAAAAATTAGGCTTATGCCAGCGGGCGCGGGAAAGCTAAAGTCAGTCAGCTTAATTTAATATCATGCAATTAAAGATTAATGGAAAAAATATCATCGGGAATCCTGGCCAGACGATCCTGGAGATTGCGCGGGCGAACGGGATCAAGATCCCGGCCCTATGTTATCATCCGGATTTAGACATCAAAGCGAATTGCCGCCTTTGCCTTGTTGAAATCTCCGGCCAGGACCAGCTGGCAACTTCTTGTTCGACCGTAGCGCGCGACGGGATGGAGATCAAGACGGACAGCCCGCGGATCAGGAAAGCGCGAGCTATAAATTTGGAATTGCTCTTAGGCGAACATACGAAAAAATGCGCGGACTGCCTGTCCGCCGATGATTGTGAATTATTACGTCTGGCTAAGGCTTATAAGATCAAGACGGATCGCCTCCTGAACCGGAAGAAAGAGCGGAAGACTTATCGTTTTGCCAATGCCGTAGAGATCGACGGAGCGCAATGTATCGATTGCCAGAATTGTGTGGAAGCTTGCGCCCGACAAGGTATCAACTATTTGAAGATAGCCGGTTCCGGCAGCCAGCAAGAGATCGTGCCAGACCGCAGCGGGGAAAGCGCCTGCGTCTATTGCGGCCAATGCGCTTTGCATTGTCCCGCCGCTTCGGCTCAAGAACAAGCGGCTTGGCCGGCGGTCCAGGGATTACTGAAAGATCCGACAAAGGTCGCGATCGCGCAGTTCGCCCCATCTATCCGGGTTAGCCTGGGCGAAGAATTCGGCTTGCCTTACGGCACCAATTGCGAGGGGAAAATCTATACAGCCTTGAAGAAGCTTGGTTTCCAGCATGTGACCGATATAAATTTCGGCGCCGATATCACGACCATGACCGAAGCGGAAGAACTTTTAGAGAGATTGAAAGATAAGCGGGCAGTTTGGCCGATGACTACCTCCTGTTGTCCGGCCTGGGTGGCTTACGCGGAATATTACCACCCGGAACTTTTACCGCATCTGACTACCGCCCGTTCGCCGCATATCCATTCCGCCGGCGCCTTAAAGACCTACTGGGCCGAGCAACATAAGATAGACGCGAAAAAGATCCGCGTCGTCTCCATCGTCCCGTGCACGGCCAAGAAATATGAAGCGGCGCGCCCGGAGCTTAGCTTAAACGGCCGGCCGCTCGTCGATTATGTGCTCACGACGCGCGAACTGGCTTATCTGATCAAAAAGCAGGGAATTGATTTCAAGAAATTAGCGCCTTCGGGAGGCGAAAAATTATTCAATTTCGGTTCCGGTGCAGCCGCGATTTACGGCGCCTCCGGCGGCGTGATGGAATCAGCGCTCCGCACCGCGGTTGTCTTGGCGGGCGGCAGTAAGGACAAGGTCAGCGGCGAGCGTTTAGAATTCAAGGAAGTCCGCGGCTTAGCTGGTTTTAAAACCGCGACCGTCAGTCTTGCCGGCCGGAAATTAAGGATCGGCGTCATAAATGGCCTGGGCAACTTCCATCGCCTCTTGCCGAAATTTAAAAAATACCATTATATTGAAGTCATGGCTTGCCCCGGCGGCTGTATCGGCGGCGGCGGCCAGCCCATCCCGACAACCGTGGCGATCCGGGCCAAGCGGCTGGCGGGACTATATAATATCGACTCCAGCCGGACGATCCGGCGGGCGCACGAGAATAAAGCCATGCGGGAATATTATGACTGGGCCAAGGCTAAACGGCTATCGGCTAAAGTCCTGCATACGAGATTCAAGAAGAGCGCTGGCTCGATCCTGACTTCGGTTCAGAAAGACAAAAAACCATTATTCGCCTTATGGCGGACGCCGAACCAGTCCGGCTAGCGGCGTTAGATGCCGGAAATAACTTATAAAGATCAGAATTCTTTTTAGTTTATGAAGATCCCCCCATATATCTCAAAGATCATTAAAGACTTGCAGGACTCAGGTTACGAGGCCTATATTGTCGGCGGCTGCGTGCGGGATGTCTTGATGAAACGCGAGCCGCAGGATTGGGATATCACGACCAGCGCCTTGCCGGCAGAGATCTTGGCAGTTTTTCCAGACGCTAAATATGAGAATGTTTTTGGTACCGTCATCTTGCCGATTAGGGCAGTCGCTCAGGACGGGGAACCCAAGGGCCGGCTAGAGGATGTCGTAGAAATAACGACCTACCGCAGCGAGCAGGGGTATTCTGACCGCCGCCATCCCGATACGGTACGGTTCGAGAAAGAACTAGATAAGGATCTGGAGCGCCGTGATTTTACGATCAATGCTTTAGCGCTCGATCCGAGCGATCATGAGAAGATAATCGATTATTTCGGCGGCCAGAAAGATATCAAGGCGAAGATCATCAGGGCCGTGGGCGAACCGAGCGACCGCTTCAAGGAAGACGCCTTGCGCATGTTGCGCGCTGTCCGTTTCAGCGTCCAGCTTGGTTTCGCGCTGGAACCGAAGACCCAGCGGGCGATTGTTAAATTAGCGGGCAGCCTGAAATTTATTTCTCAGGAAAGGATTAAGGATGAGCTGATTAAGATTCTGTCTTCAGACCGGCCGGCGGAAGGGATTTTTTTGCTCCATGATTGCAAGTTGCTGCAGTATATCTTGCCGGAGCTTGAGGAGGGGGTCGGTATCAAGCCGGCGCGCCATCATATCCATCCGGTCTTTGAGCATAATGTCCTGACCCTGAAATATTGTCCGAGCCGGGAATGGCCGGTGCGCTTGGCCGCGCTCCTGCACGATGTCGCCAAGCCGAAGACCCGGAAGATCATAAAAGGCATCGCCACTTTCTATAACCATGAATATGTCGGAGCGAAAATCGTCGATCGGATCATGAGCCGCCTTAAATTCGCGAATGAGGATCGGGAGCGGGTGGTCAACCTGGTCAAGAACCATATGTTTTATTATAATGTCGGTGAGGTGACCGCCGCTTCGGTCCGCCGCCTGATCGTCAAGGTCGGCCGGGAGAACCTCCAGGATCTGATCCACCTGCGCGTCGCCGACCGTCTCGGATCGGGAACGCCTAAGGCGATGCCCTATAAGTTGCGCCATCTGCAGTATATGTTAGAAAAGGTCCAGAATGACCCGGTTTCGGTCAAGATGCTCAGCATCAATGGCGACGACCTGATGCGGATACTAGGTATTGCGCCTGGACCGAAAATCGGCGCGATCTTAGATGTCTTGCTTAGCGAGGTTATTGAGGATCCAGGATTGAATACCGTTGAATACTTGAGCGGGCGGGCGAAAAAATTGGATGAACTTGATTTGGAAGCATTACGCGCGCAAGCCAAAGCCGTGATCGCCGAAAAACGGGCAGCCGATGACCAGGATATCAAAAAACAATTTAAAGTCTGAAATAATCTATAAATTAAAAAATATGAAGAAAATATTCTTTATTTTAGTGATTCTCGCGCTAGCGCTGGGAGTTTCCGCTTGCACTCGCGAGAACCAGACCAGCGGCGGCAATATCTCGATCTCCAGCCAGATGGCTGATGAAGGAGCGAACGTAGCGCCGTCGCCAATCCCAGAGAAAGATAATAAATCAGCGGACGGAGAAAAGACGGCCGCACCGGTCGCTCCGGCGCCGGTTGAAACAAATAAAATTATGCTTATGCCGAACGAACAGCCGAAACTCTATCCGGAGTATTCGCAGGCTCTGATCAAGACTAATTATGGCGACATCCAAGTCAAGTTATATGGTGACGATTCGCCTTTGACCGTCAATAATTTTCTTTATCTGGCGAAAGAAGGCTTTTATAATGGCATCAAATTCCATCGCGTCATCCCGGATTTTATGATCCAGGCCGGCGATCCGTTGAGCAAGGGCGCGGATACTTCCGTCTGGGGGACGGGCGGCCCAGGCTATCAGTTCCAGGATGAATTTAATGGCCGGAAGATAGTCGCGGGCAGCCTGGCGATGGCAAACGCCGGCCCGGGCACGAATGGTTCGCAGTTCTTTATCGTCACGGCCGAGGCGACCCCTTGGCTGGACGGGAAACATACTAATTTCGGGGAAGTTGTTTCCGGGATGGACGTGGTTAAAAAAATCGAAGCGGTAGAAACCGTTGGCAAGAATATCTACGACCGGCCGGTTAAAGATGTGGTTATCAATAGCATCGAGCTGTTAAAATAATATGCGGCCAGAGAATAACGCGGAATACGTTGAAGATTGGGCCAACGAAAATACCCAATGCCACCGATGTACTAGTTTTTCGGTCGAGAATGGGGCGGGGTATTGCCGAGAGGCTCAGGGTGAAGTGCCGGAAACAGCACATTGCGATTATTTCCAGGCGAGAGATTGAAAAATCAAGACTAAATTATGATAGTTTATTTAGATAATGCCGCGACGACGCGTTTAGATCCGCGCATCTTGGCGAAGCTGAGGCCGTATCTGACGACCAGCTACGCCAATGCTTCGTCTATCCACCAGCCGGGCCAGGAGGCCTATCTGGATCTGATGCGGGCAAAAAAGATAGTCGCTAAAATCCTGCATGGCGAGCCCGAGAACGTGATCTTTACGTCCGGCGCGACGGAAGCTAATAATCTGATTGTCAAGGGAGTGGCGCGGGCGAATCGTACGGCCAAGAGAGATAAGATTATCGTTTCGGCAATCGAGCATCCCTGCGTCCGCGAATCAGCGAATGAGCTGAAGGCGGAAGGCTTCCAAGTAGAGTTTATTCCGGTCAATCCGGAGGGCTTGGTAACAGCGGAGGCGCTAAGCAAGCTGATCGATGACCGGACGATCCTAGTTTCGGTCATGGCGGTCAATAACGAGATCGGGACGATCCAGGATATCCAGGCTTTAGCCAAGATCGCTCACGCGCATGGCGCTTATTTCCATACGGATGCCGTCCAAGCCGTGCCTTATCTGGAGCTGAATGTAAAAAAACTAGGCGTGGACTTTTTGAGCTTATCAGCCCATAAATTTTACGGACCGAAAGGCGTCGGTGTCGCCTATCTCGACCGGCAGAAGAAGATCCAGCCGCTCATCGTCGGCGGCGGCCAGGAAGACGGCTATCGTTCTGGCACCTATAATCTGCCGGGCATCATGGGGCTCGCCTATGCCTTAGAATTAGCTTATCAGGAGCGGACGGCCTATCTGAAAAGAGTCAGAACATTGCGCGATTATCTGTTGCGCCAGATAAAAAAAGAAATTCCGGAAATCAGGGTTAATGGCTCGTTAAGGAAGCGCGTCCCGGCCAATCTGAATATCATGTTCGGCTATGTGGAAGGAGAGGCGATCTTGATCGACCTTTCCCAGAAAGGCGTCTATGTCTCGACCGGTTCAGCCTGTTCGGCGACTAACCTCAAGGCCTCCTATGTCCTTAGCGCCATCGGTTTGGAAAAACATTTCTTGAATAGCAATATCCGCTTTTCGCTCGGCCGCTTCAACACCAAGACGGAGATCGACTATGTGGTAAAATGCCTGAAGGGGACGGTGCGGCGTTTAAGAGAGTTCAGCCCGGTCAAGAAGATCTGATGTCGAGCCGGAATGATTTAACCTGACGCCGGTTCAGGTAATTTCAAAAGATTGAATTTAAATAATAATTATTTAATATATGGCCCTAAATTATACTAAGAAGACAATGCAGAATTTTTTGAAGCCGCAAAACGTCGGCTCGATCAAGCAGCCCGACGGTTATGCCCAGATCGGCAATATGGTCTGCGGCGATCAATTAGATTTTTTCTTGAAAGTAGAGAAAGGGAAGATCAAGGATGTTAAATTTCTGTCTTTCGGTTGCGCCTCCAATATCGCGACCGCTTCGATATTAACGGCCAGGGTCAAGGGCATGACGATCGCCGCCGCTAAGAAATATGATTGGCAAAAAGTCGTCAAGGAGCTCGGCGGCCTGCCGCACCAGAAGATCCATTGTTCGGTCATGGCTGTCCAGGGCTTACAGAAAGCGATCGCGGATTATGAGAAGCGGGAAGGCGAGGCGCGGCTAAAAATAAAGAAAGCCGGAAAGGTTGACATGAATAAATCAGCTAGCCGCAGGAAAGTCGCTAGAAAAAAAGTTTAAATATAGAATAGCTATAGATACAAAAACACCCCCTTCCGGGGGTGTTTTTTCTTTCCTTATCTATAGGAGTCCAAGATCTAATTTAGAATCTTTTTTCGAGCGGACGAGCTTCATTAACGACCACGGTACGGCCATCCAATTCCTGGTTGTTGTACATGGCGATCGCTTTTTCAGCTTCGTCATCATTTTCCATTTCCACGAAACCGAAGCCCTTAGAACGATGGGTCATACGGTCCATGATGATGACAGCGGAGAGGACTTTTCCGGCTTTGGCGAACGCGTCCGCTAAGCCCTGTTCGGTCGTCTTGAAAGACAAGCCGCCGACAAATAATTTTTTCATTTTCTTGACACTAAGATTTTATTAAATTGTAAGACGACCTTTTTCTTAAAAAAAGAGCGGTTGGTCCGCTCTTTCTTTAAAAATTGCTTACCTGTTTATAGGATAGCCTATTATTTTATCCAAGTCAATATGAAAGATAAAGCTAGGAAAGGCTGACTTTGACGCCGGCGCTCATGGAGGAAGAAAGGCTGATATTCTTGATAAAAACGCCCTTGGAAGAGGATGGTTTGGCCTTCTTGACCGTATCTAATAGGGTTTGGTAATTTTCCAGCAGTTTCTGGTCGTCGAAACTAGCCTTGCCGATTACGGTGTGGACATTGCCGGTATCGTCATTCTTGAAGCTGATCTTGCCTTTCTTCAGTTCTTCCACGGTCTTAGCCGGATTCGTGCTGACGGTATCATTTTTCGGAGAGGGCATCAGGCCGCGCGTCCCTAAGATCTTAGCGATTATCGCCAGGTTCTTCATCATTGCCGGTTCGGCGATCGCTACCTGGAAATCAGTCTTCTCGGTCTTCTTGATCTCATTGATCAATTCTTCGCCGCCCACGAAATCTGCTCCGGCGGCCTTAGCAGCCTTTTCATTCTCCGCGGAGACGAAAGCCGCGACTTTGACCGTCTTGCCGGTGCCATGCGGCAGGCTGACAGCGCCGCGGACCTGCTGGTCGCCCTTTTTGGTATTGATGCCTAAGCGGAAGTGGACTTCTATCGAAGCGTCGAATTTAGTCTTAGTCAATTTCTTGACAATGGCTAGGGCTTCAGCCGGGGAATAGGCCTTTAAGCGGTCGTAAATCGCGGAATTGTCTGCTTTTTTTAAGATTTTTACGGGTTTAATTGTCTTTTTACTTGCTTTTTTAGCGGGTTTGAGCTCCGCTTCTTTTTTTTCTTTAGCCATAGTGATGTTTCGTGGTCAGACGTCGCCAGCTTAACTTAAGCGGCCGACTCCCACAATTATCTTAATTATTTAATTTCTACTCCCATCTGCCGGGCTGTGCCGGCGATGATTTTCTTGGCGGCTTCGATATCGTTGGCGTTGAGGTCGGGTAATTTTTTTTGAGCGATCTCAGCCAATTGGGCCGCGCTGATCTGGCCGACTTTCTCGGTCAGCGGCTTGCCGGAGCCTTTCTTGATGCCGGCCGCTTTCTTGATCAGTTCTGCGGCGGGCGGGGTCTTCAGGATGAAATCATAACTGCGGTCTTCGTAGACCGTGATTTCCACCGGAATGATATCGCCGGCTTGGTCTTTAGTCTTATCGTTGAATTCTTTACAGAACTGAGCGATATTCAGGCCGTGTTGGCCTAAGGCCGGACCGACCGGCGGCGCTGGGTTAGCGGCTGCGCCCGGAATCTGCAATTTAATCTTGGTTTTTATTTTTTTAGCCATATTGATATTTATTTTCCGAGCGTTAGAAGCGGACGCCCAAAATTAATTATATTTTCTTGATCTGCAGGAAATCCAATTCGACTGGCGTTTCACGGCCGAACATCGAGACCGAAACCTTGACCTTGCCCTTGGCTTCGTCGATCGCCGTCACTTTGCCTTCCATGTTCTTAAACGGTCCTTCGTTGATATGGACCGGGGTGCCGATGGCGACATCAATCTGGAATTTCGGATCTTCGACGCCCATGCGTTTCTGGAGCGCCTTGATTTCGACATCGCTGATCGGCGTCGGGATCGTACCGGTGCCGATGAAACCGGTCACGTTCGGCGTGTTCCGGACGATATACCAGGATTCGTCCGTCACTTCCATCTCGACGAGGATGTAGCCGGGGAAGATTTTCTCTTCCACGACCTTGCGCTTGCCGTTCTTGATCTTGATCTTTTTCTCGGTCGGAATCAAGATATTGAAGATCTTGTCTTCCATGTCCAAGGATTCTACCCGCTGTTTCAGGTTCTGGGTGACGTTTTCTTCATAGCCAGAGTAGGTATGGATGACATACCAGCGGCGGCCTTGGTTTAAAAGTTGTTTGGCCATACGTTTAAATGCGTTTAAGAACGATTAAAAAAAATGATCAGCGGAGCGGATCCGCTTATCTATAGATAATGAATTGGAAGCCTGCCGCGAAGATATAGTCCAGGACGCCCAAGAAAATCGCTACGCCGAGGCTGATGCCGATGACGAGCAGGGTGTAATTATAAGTTTCTTTCTTGGTCGGCCAGGTCACCTTCTTCATTTCGGCCAAGGATTCCTGGAAATAGGCAGTGAGTTTATTCATATATTAGTATTTAAAAACAGCCCTCCAGGCCATTTTTTTATCTACTGAAATGATACAAAATCCTATGGCGCCTGTCAAGGGGCGTCCGGCTGGATTTATTGCTTTTTGCTAATAAAAAAGATACAATAGGAATGAATAAATAATTAACTTATGGTTAGCCCAAATCTAATAAGACGGAACGAGGAACTCCAGCCGGTAGAGGTCAACGAAGAGGCCAAGAAATTATTCCAGATAATCTACAGCGAAAAGAATAAGAGGGAAGAGCGGGATGATAATATCCCGCGCATTAAAGTTTCCACACTGATTTCCCGTTTAGCGGTCTTTTATGAAAAGATCAGGAACGCCGTCGATTATGATGAAGAGCATCTTCTGCGGAAGAATGCCATCGCGCGGATCCTGCGCCGGCAGATCGTGATCGAGGGCGCCCTTAAAGAGAGCGATAGTGCGAGTATCGCCGAGCATCTTTTGGTGGAATTGATCCGGGGCAGCTATCTCCCGAATAATCAGATTCCGGAAACGAAGATTACCGAAGTCGCGGTCATGTTGGGAAAATATATCGCCCTGAAGAACCAAGTTTCGGCCAAGATCAACGCCGAACTGACCCTAAAGATCGATATCAATAAGGCGAAGGACCTGATTAACGAAAAAAATAAATTGACGGGCTGGCTCCTGACTTTAGCGGCCTGCGAGATCGAGGAGAGCCTTGCCCCGAACCCGGTCAAGCAGATCATCGTCGGCAACCTGTTTTCAGTCCTGTCCCGGAATATAAAATTGCCATCAGACCTGCCTTACGAGAATGATCTGGAGATCCAGATCTATCTGAGTATCAGCCGGAATTTTTTGAAATTTGATCAAGAGATGCTGAATTTCGTCCTCTTTAAATATTATAATAGCGGCTGGCTGACCCTGCGGGTGGCTGAGGGCGAAGCGGCCGCGGGCCGGCAGGAAATCCAGGCGATCACGAACGGATTGCGCGAGATGAAGGCGCTGATCGACAGCCAGCTCAAGCATCCGCTCGCGCGGCAGCTAGATAAGATCGTCCGCCGTTATTCTTTATATTTTTCAATCTTGTCGGAAACGGTAGAGGCTGATCCGGCTAAGATTTACGGAGAATTGGAGCGCGGCGAAAAAGGCTTTACGGCGGCGATCCGCAAGATCTGCGATAATAAATATAAGAAAGCGAAACATCGCCTTTGGCGGGTCGCTTTGCGCAGCATCATCTATATCTTCCTGACGAAATCTATTTTCGTCTTCTTGATCGAAGTGCCGGCCATCAAGCTGTTCAACGAACCGGTCAATCCGGTCTCGCTGGCGATCAATGTCGCTTTCCCGGCCGCCCTGCTATTCCTGATCGTTTTCTTTACCCGGATGCCGCAAGAAGATAATACGGATAAGATCGTGAGCGGCATCAAGGAAATCTCGATCGCCGGCGAGGAGAAGAAGCAGCCGATCATCCTGCGCCGTCCGGCCAATCGGAATTGGCTGAAAAGCGCGGTTTTCAATCTGATCTATGTCGCCGCTTTCGGCGTTTCTATCTATTATATCATCTGGGCGCTCACCCGCATCCATTTCAACTGGGTCAGCATCACGATCTTCCTCTTCTTCCTGGCTTTCGTCAGCTTTTTCAGCGTCCGGACGACGAGCGGCATCAAGGAATTGTCCGTCGTGGATCGGAAAGAAAATATTCTGTCTTTCTTGCTAGACCTTTTTTATATGCCGATCATCATGGTCGGCCGCTGGCTATCATCTAATTTTTCTAAGATTAACGTCTTTATTTTCCTTTTTGATTTTATCATCGAAGCCCCTTTCAAGGTCTTGGTCGAAGTAGCGGAGGATTGGACGCGTTATGTGCGCGAACGGCGTGATAATCTGGAACAATAATCTATGAGCGTCTTAAGAATCGTGGCCACGCCGATCGGCAATCTCGAAGACATCACTTTGCGGGCGCTCCGCGTCCTGAAAGAAGCAGATTTTGTGTTATGCGAGGATACGCGGGTAACGCGGAAATTATTGGACCATTATCAGATTCCGACCCCGACGATCTCTTACCATCAGCATTCCGGCGACCTGAAGACCGATAAGATCATGGCGCTGTTACGAGAGGGGAAGGAACTGGCGCTCGTGACCGATGCCGGTACGCCGGGAATCTCGGATCCGGGCGGGAAATTAGTTTCTTTGGTGCGCGCGGAATTTGGCGACCAGGTATTGATTGAGAGCGTGCCCGGCGTTTCCGCTCTGGCGACCGCGGTTTCGATCGCCGGCGCGGGCTTCGACCGTTTTTTATTCCTAGGCTTCTTGCCGCATAAGAAGGGGCGGCAGACAATGCTTAAGGAGATATTCGCGAGCGAATACCCAGTTATTATTTATGAATCCAAGCATCGGATCGTCAAGCTGTTGGAAGAATTAGAAAAGATGAGCGGGGAACTCGGGACGCAGATCAAGGTGCAGGTCGCCCGGGAACTGACTAAGCTGCATGAGAGTTTCTATCACGGCGCCCCGGCCGAAATCTTAGTAAAATTACAGTATGAGCCCCATAATCTAAAAGGAGAATTTGTGGTTTTGATCAATCGGAATAATTAATCATCTATCAACATGCCCGCTAAGAATTTCTACATCACCACCACTTTACCCTATATCAACTCCGAACCGCATATCGGTTTCGCGGCGGAAATCATCAAGGCGGACGTCATCGCCCGCTATCAGGCGCAGCGCGGCGCGGACGTCTTTTTCAATACCGGGACGGACGAACACGGCCTGAAAATTTATCAGAAAGCGGCTGAGCTCGACTTAGAGGTCCAAGATTTTTGCGATCGTTATTCCGCTAAGTTCCGGCCGCTCCGGGAGAAGCTCGACCTGTCTTATAATAAGTTTATCCGAACGACGGACGCCGACCATAAGAAAGCGGCGCAGGCTTTCTGGCAGAAATGCGCGGCGAGCGGCGATATCTATAAGAAGATGTATAAGATCAAGTACTGCGTCGGTTGCGAGATGGAAAAGACTGACTCGGATCTGGTCGACGGCCGCTGTCCGCTGCATCCGAACAAGGAATTAGAAGTGATAGACGAAGAGAATTATTTTTTCCGTTTTTCTAAATATCAAGAAGCGCTGCTCAAGCTCTATGATGCTAATCCAAACTTCGTCTTGCCGGCCGGGCGCTTTAAGGAGATCAGGAGCTTCGTAGCCGCCGGTCTGCAAGACTTCAGCATCTCCCGGCTCAAAGCGAAGATGCCGCACGGCGTGCCCGTGCCCGGCGATGAGGATCAAGTTATGTATGTCTGGTTTGACGCTCTCGTTAATTATATTTCTACTTTGGGTTGGCCTGATGATTTTGATCATTCCGGTAATTTTGATAAGTATTGGCCGGGCCTTCAGGTTTGCGGGAAGGACAATCTGCGGCCGCAAGCGGCGATGTGGCAGGCGATGCTTTTATCCGCCGGCCTGCCGAATTCCCGGCAGATTTTGGTTTTCGGTTTTTTGACGGCTAACGGCCAGAAGATTTCCAAGAGCTTAGGCAATACCGTTGATCCTTATGAACTCGCTGATAAATATGGCAGCGATGCTGTCCGTTATTATCTCCTAGCGGAAATTCCGCCCTATGACGATGGCGATTATTCGGAAGATAAATTCCGCGAGCGCTATAATGCCGATCTGGCTAACGGTTTAGGCAATCTGGCCGCGCGTGTTTCCAATCTTCTGGAAAAAAATGCTATTCCGACTGAGTTGAAAATTGATCTATCAGACGCGGCGATCGTGGAATCCGTCAAGAATCTGGAAGCTAAGATGGCCGACTACCGTTTCAACGAGGCTTTGCAGGTCATCTGGGAGAAGATCAAGGGAAGCGATGAAATCTTGAGCCGGACCGCGCCCTGGAAGATGAGCGACCGGGCGGCGGTGGCGCAGGTCTTGGCGCCGCTTAGCCAGACTATCCTGAATCTGGCTTATCTCCTGGAACCATTCTTGCCGCTGAGCGCCCGTCGGATCCAGGCGCAGTTTTCCGCGCCGCAAGTCCGGAAAGGCGAGCCTTTATTCCCTAGATTATAATAATTTAAAAATATGTCTATCTTTGACATCAGTTTGCTCGTTATCTTAGGCGGGTTTACGGTGAACGGCTTATTCAAGGGTCTGCTCCGTATTCTAGGCAGCCTAATCGGCCTCATCGTCGGTGCCTACGCGGCCAGCCATTACTATCTGCTTTTCTTTGATTGGTGGAAGGATTGGGGCTGGTTCCAAGCCTGGGCCGCTGACCATGCCGGGGCAGGCAAGGTCATTTCTTTCATCATCCTTTTCGTCCTGATCGCCCGCTTAGTGGATTTTCTTTTTTTGGTGGTGGAGAAAGTTTTTAATTTTATGGCGGTCATTCCGGGGAGCCGTTTTATCAATAATATCTTAGGCGCGATTTTTGGCTTTCTGGAAGGCGCTCTTTTTCTCGGGCTGATCATCTATGTCATCTCCCGCTATAGTTTCGTCGGGAATTATTTCGGCAGCCAATTGGCGGAGTCAAGCGTTGCCCCCTTCCTCCTGAAAATCGTGAATATTATCCTGCCGCTTTTGCCGGAGGCTCTTAAAGCTCTGCGCGCCATCATTTAATCCATGACTAGTCTGCGTTTAAAATCCCAGGTTATCGCGCCGGCCGCCATCAGATTGATCGCCGGCGCTTTAAAAGGCGGCCAGGTCCTTGTTTTGCCGACCGATACGATCTATGGTTTGAGCTGCCGGGCGGATGACGCCAGAGCGGTCCGGCGTGTTTATCGTCTGAAAGGTCGGTCCGAAAAAAAACCCTTCATTACCTTAGTTAGCAGCTTGGCTATGCTCAAGAGATACGCCTTAGTTTCTCAGCGCCAAGCGCGTGAACTCTCCAAAATCTGGCGTCCGAACGGCCGGCCGACCACGGTTATCTTAGCTTTACGGCGCGCGGCGCGGCGGACGCTTCCGAGGCAAAGCAGCACTTTAGCGGTCCGTTTGCCTAAAAGTAAATTTTTGATTAAAATAATAAAGACCATCAAAGTCCCGATCATTTCGACCAGCCTTAATCTGAGCGGCCAGAAGGCCGTGTTTGATCCCAGACAGCTAGATCATTATTTTCCTGATCCGAAGAATCAGCCGGATCTGCTGGTGGACGCCGGGAGATGCCGGCGGCAGCGGCCGTCCAGGATTATCGATTTGCGCTCCGGCGGCGAGCCGTTGATCTTAAGAAAATAATAAAGCTAGTCTTAATAAAGTAATTATGATGAATAATGATATTTTAAAGAAAATCAGGATTATCCTGGGGGTCGCCAGCTTGGCGGCGCTGATTTTCGCGGGCGGCTATTACGTCGGACATAATCCGAGCCGCCTGTCTCTTATGAATCGTCCTCTAGCCTTTTCTCCGGAAGCGATCAACTTGACGATCGAGGACGGCACCAGTACGCCAGTCAATTTCAATCTCTATTGGCAGGTTTGGGACAGTCTCAAGAATAATTATGTCGATAAGAATAAAGTGAGCGATCAGGATCTTTTTTATGGCTCCCTGAAAGGCTTAGCGCAATCTACGGGCGACCCTTATACTGTTTTCATGACGCCGCAGGAATCGCGCGAATTCGCCGATGAACTAGCCGGGACCTTCGAAGGCATCGGCGCTGAGCTTGGCATTCGCAATGAGACCGCGACGATCATCGCTCCTTTAGACGGCACGCCGGCCCAGAAAGCCGGGCTCCGGGCCGGCGATAAGGTTTATGCGGTCGACAATGTGCCGACGATCGGCTTGAATCTGAATGAGGTGGTGAAGAAGATCCGCGGTCCGAAAGACACTAAAGTAACCCTGACGATCATCCGGGGCAGCGATAAGCCGCGCGATATCGTGATTACCCGCTCAGTCATCCAGGTCAAGAGCGTCACTACGACTATGCGGCCGGACGGCATATTGATCATCAGGATCAGCAATTTTAATGATGATACGGCCAGCGCTTTCAGCCAGGCGGTTAATTTCGCCCTGACCAAGAATCCCAAGGGGATTATCCTGGACCTCAGGAACAATCCGGGCGGCTATCTGGATACAGCCGTTGATATCGCGAGCGAATGGGTGACGGAGGGGATGATCGTAGCGGAGCAGTTTAGCGGCAATCGACGCAATGAATATCCTTCGAGCGGCAATGGCCGTTTGCAGAATTTTCCGACGGTCGTCCTGATCAACGGCGGTAGCGCCTCGGCCTCGGAAATCTTAGCTGGCGCCTTGCGTGACTACAAGAAAGCGACGATCGTGGGAGAAAAGAGCTATGGGAAAGGATCCGTCCAGACATTAAGCGACCTGGCGGAAGGGTCAAGCTTGAAAGTGACGGTCGCCAAATGGCTGACACCGGCCGGCGATTATATCAACGATAAGGGTCTGGATCCGGACATCGTGGTGCCACTGACCACCGCTCAGGCGGATAAGAATCTTGATCCGCAACTCGATCGGGCCTTACAGATCCTTTTGTCCGCTAAAAAGAAATAATAAAAATTAAAATATCTACTATGTCTCCCTCAAACAAAACCCGTCAGGACCGTAAAGCTAATCTTGAGTCTGTCAAATATATTTTCGTGGTCGGCGGGGTGATGTCCGGCGTCGGCAAGGGAGTGACCACCGCCTCGATCGGCCAGATCCTGCAGGCGCGCGGCTATAAGGTCAGCTCCATCAAGATGGATCCTTACATCAATGTCGATGCCGGCACGATGAATCCGATCGAGCATGGCGAAGTTTTCGTGACCGAAGATGGCGATGAAACTGATCAGGACATCGGCAATTATGAAAGATTCTTGAATAAGAATATCTACCGCGAAAATTATATGACGACCGGCCGGATTTATCAGTCGGTTATCAACCGGGAGCGTAATCTGGAGTATAAGGGAAAATGCGTCCAAGTCGTGCCGCATATCCCGCAGGAGATCCGGGATAGGATTGATCGCGCGGTCGCCAAGACCGGCGCGGAGATCATGATCATCGAGATCGGCGGGACGGTCGGCGAATATGAAAATCTGCTGTTTTTGGAAGCGGCCCGGGTCATGAAGCTCTATCACCCTAAGGACGTCCTCTTTGTGATAGTCTCTTATCTGCCGGTGCCGCACACGATCGGCGAGATGAAGACGAAACCGACCCAGCACGCGGTGCGCAATCTCCAGGGCGCCGGCATCCAGCCGGATTTCCTGATCGCCCGCAGCGAAAAGCCGATCGACAACAGCCGCCGCGAGAAATTATCCATCAATTGCAATGTGCCGGTCGAGAATGTGATCTCTGCTCCAGACGTGGAATCGATCTATGATATCCCGCTGAATTTCGAGAAGGGGAATCTGGGCGCGCGCATCCTAGAGCAGTTCGGCTTGCCGGCGCGCAATAATAGCTATAATAACGAAGCTTGGAAAAAGATGGTCGCCGCTTCTAAGCTCCAGGACCCGATCGTCAATATCGGTATCGTTGGAAAATATTTTGCCAGTGGCGATTTTTCTTTGGGCGATTCCTATATTTCGGTGATCGAGGCGATCAAGCACGCGGCGGCGGAGAATCGCTGCCAGGTGAATATCCATTGGCTGGGCGCGGAAGAAGTTGAAAAATCCGGCGTGAAGATCTTGCGCAGCCTAGACGGGATTATCGTGCCGCAAGGCTGGGGCGGCCGGGGCGCGGAAGGGAAGATCAAGACGATCCAGTATTGCCGTGAGAAGGGCGTTCCTTATTTCGGCTTATGCTATGGTATGCAGATGGCGGTGATCGAATTCGCGCGTCATGTCGCTAACCTGAAAGACGCTAATTCCGCTGAAGTCGATCCGAATACCGCTAATCCGGTCATCCATATCATGCCTGGGCAAGAGAAGTTGATCAAGGAAAAGGGGTATGGCGGGACTATCCGTCTCGGCGGCTGGCCTTGCCGGATCATGCCGAAGACCCATTTAGCTAAGGCTTATGAAAGGTTTGGCGCTAAAAAAACAGTTTCCGAACGCCATCGCCATCGCTATGAATTCAATAATGAGTATCGGGAGAAGTTCGAGGGCTTGGGCTTGACCGTCGCCGGCACTTCGCCGGACGGGAAGATCGTCGAAGCGGTGGAAATAAAAGATCATCCTTTTTTCATCGGCGTCCAATTCCATCCCGAGTATATTTCTCGGCCGCTCGCCCCGCATCCGCTGTTCGTGGAATTTGTGAAGACCTGTAAAAATAAAAAATAAGCAAGTATTGACAAATATTGATAAGATAAAACAGCCTGGAATATTCCAGGCTGTTTTTAAATATGATCTATTCTTATTGCTGTCGCTGAGCAATTTATTTTTTTATTGCCGGAATCGGCGCTTTAACTGTCTTGGCGGCCGGCGGGATGACGCTGACAAGCTTGCTCGCCTGCAGAGAGTTATAGAATTTCCTTAATTTTTTAGTAGAGAATTTAACGAAACCATTTTTCATCGCAAAAAGGGTGTCGTCCTTGCCTTTCTTGACGTTGACCCCGGGATGATATTTAGTGCCGCGTTGTCGGATGATGATCGCGCCGGTTTTTGCCCACTCGCCATCGGTCAGCTTGACGCCTAAACGTTTGCTTTCTGATTCGCGGCCCAAGGAGGTTGACCCAGCGGCTTTCTTATGTGCCATAGGAGTAGTTTTAGCTAATTAATTTTTAGTTTATGCTCTCTAGCGAGCGACTGAAATAAATCCGCCAGAGGGCGGAGATGTTTCCGAACGAGCCTAGTTAGCGTTAATACCAGTTAAATATAACAAAGGGCGGGCTAATTGTCAAATATTTCTATTATTAGCCATATTTATCTATTTTAATCGTCTGTTAAAATAGTTTTAATTTTTTTAGGATGTGCTATAATAAAACTATCAAAAATAAGAGAATAAAACTTAAAAAATAAGCCAAAACTATGCCAAAAATAAAAGTCGATCAAGAGACCTGTATCGGTTGCGGCCTTTGCGCCGGGACTTGTCCGGAAACCTTTCAGATGAATCTGCAAGGGAAGTCTGAGGTCGTTAATGACCAGGTGACTGATTGTTCTAAAAAAGCGGTTGAAGTCTGCCCGGTAGACGCGATTAGCATCGGAGAATAAGGCCAACCTTAAATCAAGACAGAATAAGTACTGGAGAGCAGTATAAATTTATGGCTGTGGAAAAAATTTTGGAAAAAGCGCCTTTAGAGAAATCACCTGAGCTAGTCCCGCATAAGCCGGAGCAATCGCTTGGTCCGGAATCGCGGATCGAGCAGATTCCGGCCAAAGTTGATAAGCCGCGCGAAGCGGCGGCAACCGCGGAAAGATCCGCAGTGAGCGCTGCCGTGCCGGCTTCGCTCGCTCAGGATTTCCAAAAGCGCCGTGCCGCCGCAATCGATAGCATTTTAGCCGAAGGCTTGAATGAAGTCTTCTTGAAGATGAGCGCCCAGGAACAGCAAGCTTTCAAGAAAAAAGGGGAGGAGACGGTCATCAAGATAAATGAGCTTCTGAGCCAGACCCGGGTTAAGGTCAACAAGATTATTTCTTTAATCAAGGCTTGGCTCAAGATGATCCCCGGCGTCAATAAATTTTTCTTGGAGCAAGAAGTTAAAATCAAAGCCGATCGGATCCTAAAAATAAAGGATAAGTTTTAATTATGACGCAAATATCCATAGAGTTCGGTAATTTTTTACCTTATGCCCTGAGCTCAATCGTGGCTGTTTTTGTCATTCTGGTGATTTTAAACTTGCTGCGTTTATTTTTTGCCGGCCGGCGCTACTTTCCGCATCAGGTTTTTTTGGTCCGCCTGCCTAAGGAGAAACCGGCCGATGATAAGAATCCAGCTACCGTCCAGAAACTAAGAGAAGAGATCGCCAAAGGCGAGACTCTCTTCGCTTCGATCGGCGGCCTAAAAGCGCAGGGTGGTTTAAAATATTGGCTACTTGGCCGGAACGACCAGTTCTCCCTAGAGATCGTCGCCAGCCATAATCGGATTTCTTTCTATGTCGTGACGCCTAAGAGCGGCGCCCGCTATCTGGAGCAGCAGATCCACGCGCATTATCCGGAGGCGGTCATTGAGGAGGTCCAGGATTATAATACTTTCAGCTTGAAAGGCCAGGTATCAGCCGGTTATCTCCGAACCAGTAAGAGCTTTGTCTTTCCGCTCAAAACTTATCAGAAGATGGAGGTTGATCCCTTGAATTCTCTGATTAATATCTTATCCAAATTAGATAAAGAAGAGAGCTTGGCCATCCAGTATACGGTTCGGAGCGCCCGCAATTATTGGCACGCCAAAGTCAGGCGCGTCGTTATGAAGATCCATCAGAAGAATTCGGTGAAGGAGGGGATGAAATCAGCCAGTTTGCTCTGGCGGCTCTTTGGTTGGGCTGGAGATTTTTTGTCTGCCGGCCAGAAGGATAAGATTGATCCGAACCATCCGCCGGTTCCCAAGCGGCTATCGGCGATCGAAGAGGAGATCGTCAAGGCGATTGAAGAAAAAAACCTGAAAGCCGGACTGGACGTCAATATTCGCGTGGTCGCCTGCGCCCGGACTAAAGAGCAAGCGAATATCTATTTGGAAAATGTTGGCAGCGCTTTCACGGAATATAATAATTTCAGTTACGGCAATATTTTTTCACGCCTGAATAAGAGCAATCAGGAGAAGACGATCAAAGATTTTATCTACCGTTATTTCCGGGAGAACATCGGCTTCCTCCTAAATAGCGAGGAGTTAGCCAGTATTTTCCATTTTCCTCTGAGCAGTACGGAAACCCCGAATATCAATTGGTTGACCGCTAAGATCGCGCCAGCGCCAGCCAATGTGCCGCAGGAAGGGATTGCGCTCGGGGAGAATGTCTATCGCGGCGTCAAACGGGAAATCCGGATGAAACGGGATGACCGCCGCCGCCATACCTATATCATCGGAAAATCTGGCACGGGCAAATCCGTCCTCTTAGCCAATATGGCAATCCAGGACGTCCTGAACGGAGAAGGGGTCTGCGTAATCGATCCGCATGGCGACCTGATCGCGGATATCTTAGATCGCGTGCCGCCGGAGCGGGCCGAGGATGTCATCATCTTTTCACCAGGCGATTTAGAGCGTCCGCTGGCCCTGAACCTATTGGATTACGATCCGCGTTATCCGGAACAGAAGAGTTTCGTGATCAATGAAATGATCGGCATCTTTGATAAGCTCTATGATCTGAAAGCGACGGGCGGCCCGATGTTTGAGCAGTATATGCGCAACGCGATGCTGCTTATCATGGATGACCCGGAAAGCGGTTCCACCCTGATGGAGATACCGAAAGTCTTAGCCGACGAAGAGTTCCGCCGTTTTAAATTGAGCCGTTGTAAGAATCAGACCGTCGTCGATTTCTGGCGCAAGGAGGCGGAGAAAGCCGGTGGGGAAGCGGCGCTCGCTAATATCGTCCCTTATATCACTTCCAAGCTTACTTCCTTCATCTCTAACGATATGATGCGGCCGATCATCGGCCAGCAGAAGAGCGCCTTTAATCTGCGCGAAGTCATGGATTCCCAGAAGATCCTGCTCATCGATCTGCCGAAAGGCTTGGTTGGCGAGATGAACGCCTATCTGCTCGGCATGATCCTGGTCGGTAAGATCCTGATGGCCGCCCTGTCTCGGACTGATATGCCGGGTGAAGCGCGTAAGGATTTTTATCTTTATATCGACGAGTTCCAGAATTTCACTACTAATTCCATCTGTCAGATCCTTTCGGAAGCCCGCAAATATGCCTTAAATCTGATTATCGCGCATCAGTATATCGGTCAGCTCTCTAAGGGCCAGAATACGGAGATCAAAGATGCGGTTTTCGGCAACGTCGGCACTATTGCCAGCTTCAAGATCGGCTCGGATGACGCTGAATTCCTGGTCAAGGAATTTTCTCCGGTTTTTAACCAATATGACCTTATCAATATTGACAAGGGCACGGCTTATATTAAACTGCTGGTAGACAATAGCGCGACCCGGCCATTTTCGCTCCGGACGATCTGGCCGATGTTAGGCGCGAAGCAGCCGGAAATGGCGGATAAGATACGGTCTTTAAGCCGTTTGAAGTATGGCCAGAATGCCCGCCTGGTAGAAGCGGAAATTTCCCGACGCGCCAAATTAACAGTCGCTCCTTAGCCTAATTTTTATCATCTATGTCCACTCTATATCGTGACTACCGTCCGCAGAATTTTTCCGAAGTCCTCGGACAGAATCACGTCAAAATAGCTTTACAGAATGAGATCGCCGCCGACCGGCCAGCTAGCGCTTATCTGTTTTGCGGTCCGCGCGCTATCGGCAAGACGACCGTCGCCCGGATTCTGGCTAAGGCGGTCAATTGCCGCGAGCGGCTATCGGACGGATATGAACCATGTAATAAGTGCGCCAGTTGCCTAAGCATCACGGCTGGCCGGAATCTGGATATTATCGAGATCGACGCCGCTTCTAATACCGGCGTGGATAATGTCCGGGAGAATATCATTGCTTTTTCCCGTCTTGCTCCGACGAGCGCCAGATTCAAAGTCTTCATTATCGATGAAGTCCATATGCTGTCGATTTCCGCCTTCAACGCGCTTTTGAAGATTATCGAAGAGCCGCCGGCTTATGTCATCTTTATCCTCTGCACGACGGAAATCCAAAAAGTCCCGGCGACGGTCGTTTCCCGCTGCGAACGGTATGACTTCAAGCGGATCAGTATCAAAGAAATCGTGAAAAAGCTCGCCTATATCGCCAGCCGTGAGAAGATCGAGATTGATACGGCCGTTTTAGAGGCGGTAGCTCGCCGTTCCGGCGGACATCTGCGCGACGCGGAAAGTTTGCTCGGACAGATCTTTTCACTCGGTGATAAGAAGATTACGAGCGAACAAGCGGAGCTCGTGATCCCGCATTATAATAGCAACGAGGCGATCAGCTTATTGGATCATTTGAGCCGCAAGGATGCGGCTAAAGCCGTAGAGCTGGTCAATAGCTTGACAGATAGCGGCGTCAACATTAAGGTTTTTATCAATGAGATCATCGGGCTCTTGCGCCGGATTATGTTAGATAAGCTTAATCCGGAATTAGCTGATAGTTTGGGGCTTGATCTTGGAGAAAATTTGGAAAAACGTCTCTTGGAAGTCACCGACAGCCTGGATTGGAACCAGATTTTTTCCTTTACCCGCCGTTTTTTGGAAACAGCTAATGATAATAAGAGCCCGCTCATCCCGCAATTGCCCTTAGAGCTCGCGATCGGCGAACTTTGTTTCTGCCCGATTGGCAGCCCGGCCGCGCCTAGTCCGGAAATTAATTTGCCGCCGAATCCGTCAGTCCGGCCAGTCCGGCCGCAGTCGGTTAAGAATCTGGCTGCAGAGAATCCCGGCAGCGGACGCCCACTGAAGGCCGCGCTTAATCTTTCAGCGGCCGATATCGCTGCCAAATGGCCGGAGTTTTTGGTTAAGATTAAGAAACATAACCATTCTCTTTCCTTCGTCTTGCAGAATTGCGAGCCGCGCCCATCCGGCGAAAGCTGCTTGAGCCTGCTATTCAAATATAAGTTTCACCGGGATCGGATCAACGACCCTAATATCAAGACGATCGTCGACAGCACTTTGGCCGATGTTTTTGGTACAGGCCTGGTTTGGGAATCAGCGGTCGATGAAAATTTAGAATTGCGGCGGGAAGCGGCAGAGGAAAAAGCGGACGCTGCCGCCGCCGTTATGCCGTCGGCGCCGGCCGCGCCGGATGTTCCCGACGCGAGCGGTGTCCAAGTCGGTTCGGCTAAAGGGTTGATGGCTGATCTCCTAAAGACTTTCGGTGGGGAAATAATCAATTAAAAATATGCTAGACATCAAATTGATCCGTAATGATACCGCGGCGGTCCGTGCCGGACTACTTAAGCGTTTGCCGGCAGAAAAATTAGATTTAGAAACGATCATCAGGCTAGACGATCAGCGCCGGGAAATCGGTCTTCGATTAGAGGGGCGGCAAGCGGAGCGCAATAAGAATTCCAAGATCAAGCCTTCGCCAGAAGTGATTGCGAGCATGAAAGCGATCGGCGAAGAGATCAAGGCCTTGGAAGCAGAGCTAGCCGTCGTTGAAAACGATCTTGCCGAGCGCCTGGCGGAATTGCCGAATATCCCGGCGCCGGACGTAGTAGCTGGCGAAAAGGAAAACAACGAAGTCATCTTTACTTATGGCCAGGCGCCGAAATTTAAGTTTGCGCCCAAAGATCACGTCGAATTAGCTAAGTCGCTCGATATTATCGATTACGAACGGGCTGTCAAGATCGCGGGCAGCGGCTTCTGGTGCTATAAGGGGGTCGGCGCTCTTTTGGAATGGGCCCTACTATCTTACTTTATAGATTTCCATACCCAGAACGGCTATCAGTTCTTGATCCCTCCTTTCATGTTGACGGAAAAATCTGCCTATACTTCCGGGCACCTGCCGAAATTTCGCGACGATCTTTTTTGGACGCAAGATAAGCTCTGTTTGAACGCGACCAGCGAAATGATGCTCGGTAATTATCACCGCGAAGAGATTCTGCCGCTGGCAGAGCTGCCGCTCAAATATTTCGCTTATTCGCCCTGTTTCCGCCGAGAGGCGGGCAGTTATCGCCAGGAAGAGCGGGGGATGATCCGCGGCCACCAATTCAACAAAGTCGAGATGTTCATTTTTTCCCAGCCGGAAAAATCTTGGGAGATGTTCGCCGAATTGGTCCGCCACGCGCAGAAATTAGTTGAAGGACTGGATCTGCATTTCCAAGTTTCCAAGCTGGCCGCCGGCGATTGCAGCGCCGCGATGGCTAAGACTTATGACCTCGAGGTCTTTATCCCGTCTATGGGCATCTATAAAGAAGTCAGCAGTATTTCTAATGCCTTAGATTACCAGGCGCGCCGCGGGCAGACCCGCTATAAGGATCCGGAAACCGGCAAGAATGAATTCGTCCATACTTTGAATGCCTCGGGCTTAGCTACCAGCCGCCTTGTACCGGCGATCTTGGAGCAGAATCAGCAGGCGGACGGTTCGGTTATCATCCCTAAGATACTTCATAAGTACCTGCCGCGCGGTTTAAAAATTATTAAAGCCAAGTCCGCCTAAAAGAGGCCATCGGAGTTAAAGAAATCAGCCATGAAAAAGATCATCTTTGCCATTTTCCTCGCCGTCCTATTTTGGCCGTCCCTGACGCGGGCGGCAGTTTTGAAAAATACTTATCCGCGCTTGGCTAATTACTTCTTGAAATGGGAAATCAGCAATGCGGAAGCCGCCGCGCTAGCTAAATGGGATCTTTTGATCCTGGATATGGAAACCCAGGAAAACAGCCGAGAGCAGATCATGAAGATTCGCGCCCTTAATCCGCGCGTCATTATCCTGGCTTATATCACGGCGCAGGAGATCCTGGATGAGATAGACAGCTATGATAAGGCTTATCTGCGGCAGGAATTCAACCAGGGCATCTTTAGCGGCTGGTGGCTGAAGGACGCGGCCGGAAATAGGATTTCCAATTGGCCTGATACTTATATGTTTAACCTGACGGATGGGGCTTTGCCTGACGCCGCCGGAAAACGTTTTTATGATTATCTGCCGCAATTTGTCGCTGATAAACTGCAGACGAGCGGCCTTTGGGACGGCGTTTTTTATGATAATACCTGGGGCGACGTGAGCTGGATAAATTCCAAGACCTTGGATCTTGATAATAATGGTTCGCCTGACAGTCAGAACGCGGCGGATATCGCTTGGTCTACCGGTTTTAAAAAAATGCTGGCCAATACTCGCGCGCTAGTCGGGCGCGATTTCATCATCGTCGGCAATGGCCGCGTCTATGACGGTTACCAGCCCCTCTTGAACGGCATGATGCTGGAGAGCTTTCCGTCTTTTTGGGAAAACGGCGGCACTTGGACCGGCTCTTTGCAGACCTATCTTAAATTGCCGGCGCTTAATCTCTCGCCGCAGACGACCGTGATCAATATTTATGATAAGAACCAAGCCAATTACCGCCGCGTCCGCTATGGTTTAGCTAGCACGCTCTTAGGCCACGGTTTTTTCAGTTATGATTATGATGTCGCTAATCACGGTCAGACTTGGTGGTATGATGAATATGGCGTGAATCTCGGACCGGCGCAATCACGCCCTTATAATCTCCTGGCCAGCTCCAGCGAGATATTAAAGCCGGGCTTATGGCGCCGCGATTTCCAAAATGGCTTGGCTCTGGTCAATTCTACTGATCGGAAACAGACCTATGTTTTTCAGAAAGAAGAATTGGAAAAGATTAAGGGCCATCAAGATCCGACGGTCAATAACGGCCAGAAGATAAATTATATCTCTTTAGAGCCGCAGGACGGCCTGATCCTCCTGAAACGGAGCACGCTCATTAAGAACGCCCCCTTTACCAACGGTTATTTTTTCCGGGTTTATAATTTTTCTGGCGCGCAAGTCCGGAACGGTTTTTTTTCTTACGCCAGCGCTTTTCCGGGCGGTGCCGAGGTAATTATGGCGTCCGGTAGCCAGGACGGGGAAGTGGATATCAATATCAGCGCGGCGAGCGGCCAGGTTAATCTTTACAAGAACGGCCAAAGGGTTTCCTCTTTCAGCCCCTATGATAAATTATATAAGAAACAACTCAGCTTAGCCGCCCATCTGAATGACGGTTATTTCGAGAAGGTCGTGGTCGGCGCCGGACCCGGCGGCGGCCCGCAAGTCCGGGTTTTTTCTCCGGGCGGGAAATTAGAGAGCAGCTTTTTCGCTTATGATAAGAATTTGCGCGGCGGGGTCAATGTCGCCTTGGCTGACGTAGATGATGACGGCCGGCTAGAGATCGTTACCGGTCCAGGCGCCGGAACAGAGCCGCTCATTAAGGTTTTTACTTTAAGCGGCCGATTAAAGAATTCTTTCTTGGCTTATGATGCAAAGATGCGCGGCGGCGTCAATGTCGCAGCCGGTAATTTGACGGGCGACGGTCGGGCTGAAATTGTTACCGCTCCGGCTGGTGGCGGCGGCCCGCAAGTCCGGGTCTTCAATAACCAAGGCCAAGCGTTGAAAAGCTTCTTTGCCTATGATCAGGCTTATCACGGCGGCATCCGGGTGAGTATCAGCGACGTGGACGGCGACGGCCAGGCGGAAATCCTAGTTGGTTTGCATAATTTTTATTAATTTTTAAACATATGTTTAAGATTATTCATCACTATTTCCGCGGCCGCTGGGAGCGCTACTATCTGAAGAGTCATTGGCATCTGATTCTGGATCTCTCCCTGTTTTTGATTATCGTTATCCTGCTCATCGCCGTGGCCAGCCTATATTTTTACCGGCCCAGTTTGCCGGGGATCGGCGCTTATGCGCCGCCCACGGTCGATTTAAATAATCCGCCGCTAGAGATTGATTATGCTTTAGCCAGCTCTACTATCAAGATCAAGAACGGCAATCTGGTCAAGATTAGTTTTAAAAATAACGGTACAGCCGCTATCAGCGACATCAAGATAAATTTCTTAACGACTGACGCTAATTTTACGGTCAGCCAGTTAAAAGCTGTTAAAGTGGATGATCGTTTATCTTTAAGCGGCCGGGAGGCGGTCCTAGCTAAAGTTCCGGCTGGCGAGAGCGGGGAAGTCTCAGTTTGGGTTTATTTTAATCAGAAGAATCAACAGGCTCGGCAGATCAATTGGCAGGCGCAGAGCCAATATAATATGGCTGGCCAGGTCCTTAAAGAAACTGCCAGCCTGCCGTCTTTGACGGTGGCGGCGGAACTGAAGGCGCAAGCGGTAGCTTATTATACCAGTCCGCAGGGCGACCAATTAGGCATCGGACCGTTGCCGCCCTTAGTCGGCATCCCGACGGATTATTGGATATTCTGGGAGGCGTCCAGCGTTGCTGATTTCAAAAATATAGTCTTTAGCGCCCGCTTGCCCCAAGGAGTAGAACTGGCGGCGGGGCGTTCGCTTTTGGCTGGCGAATTCAATTATAGCACCTCTTCCCGACAAATCGTTTGGCGGATACCCGAGCTCCAAGGGGGAGAAAATAATTATCGTTTAGGTTTTGAAATCGAGTTGATCCCGACCGTTGAGCAAGAATTCCAGGTTTTGCCTCTCTTGTCTGATATCCGTTATTACGGCGAGGATGCTTTGACGGGCGAGGCGACTAGGGCATACCTCAATGAGTTGGATACTAATCTGGATGGAGATCATTTCAATTCCGGCCGAGGCGTCGTTAGCCAGCCCTAAAGCAGATTCATAAATTGAGTTATGATAGAATCACTCAGACATTGGCTAAAGCCGAAATATGAAACCTTAAATCATCTGGAAATCAGCCGATCCGGTTTGCTGGATAATTATCGGTATTTAAAAAGTTTGCAACCGGCAGCGGCCATGTTTCCGGTTTTGAAATCTAACGCTTACGGGCACGGCCTGAAAGAGCTTTGCCAGATCTTGAATACTGTCGCGCCGCCGCTCGTCGTCGTAGATTCTTATCCAGAAGCCCAGATCGTTTACCGTCATTTCAGAGGCAAGGTCTTGATTCTGGGCGAGATGCCTCTCCAGGCCTATGGTTACTGCCAATTAAAGAGGACAGAATTCGTGGTTTATAATGCGGCAACCTTGCGGCATCTGGCTCGTTACGGCCGGAAAGCCCAGGTCCATCTGTTTGTCAATTCCGGCATGAACCGCGAGGGCATCCAGGATCTGCCGTTATTTTTGCGGGAGAATAAGAAATATCTGGACCAGGTCCAGATCAGTGGGTTAATGTCGCACCTTGCTGCCGCTGAACAAAATTCCTCCTTGAATCAGGAACAGGAAGAAAATTTTAATCTAGCCTTGGATAATCTGCGCGCTGCCGGATATTTTCCGCAGTGGATCCATCTGGGGAATTCCGCGGCCGTCTTTACCAGTCATAATAAATCACTGACCGCTTTCCGTCCGGGCTTGGCTTTTTATGGTTATAGCCCCTTTAGCGGCCAGGACAGCGAGGTGGCGCTTAAAGCCGCCGCCTTAAAGCCGGCGCTCGAAGTCTATTCGCAGATCATCGCCCGGCAGGAAATAAAAAGCGGTGCCAGCGTTTCTTATAATGAAACTTATCTCGCGCCAAGCTCGACAACGATCGGGGTCATGCCTTTCGGTTACTTTGAGGGACTAGATCGTCGCCTGTCTAACCAGGGTCGGGTATTAGTCAAGTCCGCAGCTGGTGATTTTTTGTGTCAGATCGCCGGCCAGGTCTGTATGAATCTAAGCTGCCTGGATTGCGGCCATAATAAGTTCCAGCTGGGCGATATGGTCCAGGTCGTTTCTAAGCGCCCGGCGGATCCGAACTCTATTGTTAATCTGGCGCTTTTAACCGGAACGATACCCTATGAAATATTAATTAGATTCCAAGCTAATATTAGAAGAAAAATAGTATAATAACCCATAAATCATGTTTCAGCGGTCCAGGCCTAAAAATATAAAAAAAGACTACCAGCGCAAGGATTTACGTAACCCCTTTTTTCATCGCCAGGCGGCAGGGAAGCGGTTTTTCCCTTTGCATTGGACAATCCTTGCCATTATTCTGTTGTCTGCTCTCTTAATCTGGTTTTTCTTGGCCGCGCCTTTCTGGCGCCTAGAGCAAATCAAGGTCAGCGGTCTGACCCGGGTGCCTGGCGGCAACTTAGAAAATATTGTCTGGCAGCAGACAGCGGCTTCGCGCGGGTTGCTCTTTAAGCAGAGCAACCTTTTCTTATTTGATCAAGAGGAAGCCGAGGTCGCGATCTTGGCTGAATATAATTTTGCCGGCGTGGAGATTGAGAAGCTATGGCCGCGGACATTGGCAGTAAAAGTCAGCGAACGTCCCTACGCCTTTATTTTCCAGGAGGGAAGCCAGCTATCTTATGCCTCCGCGGACGCTTATCTGATCCAGGAGCCGGCGATCCAGGAAGAGGACAAGAAAAAATATTTCATTTTGGAGAATAAAAATTCAGAAACCTTAGTCGGAGAGAAAGATAAGATCAGGATCAGCGAGAGTTATTTGAATTTTATCATGAATCTGAATCAAGGCCTGGCCGCCTATCCAGAATTATCTGTCGAACGTTATATCATTGACCAGGAATTCAATACGATCAAGGTCAAGTTTGCCGGCGGCCCTCAGGCCTATTTTAATGTCAAGGATGACGCCGTTAAGCAGATCGCCCTGCTTCTGCTTGTCAAAAAGGAAAAAATAAAGGATAATTTCAGTAGGACGAATTATATTGATCTGCGCTACGGCGACCGGATCTTTATCAATCCGGACTTTAAATAAATATATATGGAAGGATTTTTTAAATTTTTATTCGGTTTAGCTGTATTTATCGCCGCTTTGACTGTTATCGGGATTTTTCTCCTGATTTGCAAAGTGATCCTGATGTTCCAGCCGCAGATTTATCTTATGGGTCTGGTGATCAGCTAGATTAGCCGGCCTGCCTATAAAGGGGGTTTAAAAGCCTCTCTTTATTTAATTCATTAATAGGTGTATTAATATACATTATGCGAAGTATTGTTGACCAGAAAGACCAATGGATTTGAGGCCTCTCTCGGCTCTCCCCTGCTATTTTTTCAAAAATATCCAGAGAACATTAAAGATAAAATATGTTATAATTAATTTATGGATAAGGATAAACCCATAATTAAATACTTGATCGATTATCTAGATTTCTGCGAGGTGGAAAAAGGTCTCTCTTCTAAGACCCAAGAAAACTATACTCGCTTCCTCCGTAAGTTCTTCGGTTGGCTGAGAGATACCGGCCAGGAGAGCTTAAAACCCGCTTCCCTGACCCCGGAACACATCTGGCAGTATAAAGTCTACTTATCGCGCCACAGCGACCCTAAGACCAAAAAAACCCTGAAAAAGACTACTCAGAATTATTACCTGATCGCTCTGCGGTCTTTATTGGAATTTTTTGTGGAAAAAGACATCGCTTCCCTGCCGCCCTCAAAAGTAAAGTTGGCTAAAGACAAGGCTGATAAAGAAATAAAATTTTTAAAGTTGGAACAACTTTCCCGACTTTTGACCGCGCCGGCGGATAAAACGATTATCGGTCTGCGCGACCGGGCGTTATTAGAAACCTTATTTTCCACCGGCCTGCGGGTGGCCGAACTGGCTGCTCTGAATCGCGACCAATTGCGCATCAAGGATGATACCGCCGACATCGAAACCGCAATTATCGGCAAAGGCAGCAAGATCCGGACCGTTTATTTTTCTAATCGGGCGATCAAGGCCTTGCGCCAATATTTGGGCGAGCGCAAAGATCTGGATGACGCGCTATTTATAAATTATCGCCGTGGCGGCGCGAAAAGCGATAAGACCCGTCGTTTGACCGTTAAAAGTATTGAAGATATCGTGAAAAAATACGTGAAGATCGCCGGCCTGCCGGTTATGGCGACGCCGCATACCCTGCGTCATTCTTTCGCCACGGATCTGCTTAACCAGGGGGTAGATCTTCGTACGGTGCAGGAATTTTTAGGACACAGTAATATCGCTACTACCCAGATTTATACCCACGTGACCAATAAACAGCTTAGAGATATCCATCGCAAGGTGCATGACGGGAGAAAATTTTAACTGTTAATTAAATATACAGAAAATAAAAAGCCCAATAAATATTGGACTTTGTTAATTTCTTGCCATTGTCAACTTATCATCATTAATACCTTACTGCCAGTTTCATTTTGGAATAGGAGCCATTCCCCAGGATAAACCTCAATGGCAAATCCTTTTAAGCCGGATGGATCTTTTACCCAGACGTGATGATCCGCCGCCTCCTTTAAGAGGCTATTATCTTCTCCTCTCGCGAAACTGGTGAATATATTCCGTCCAGTTTCATCGTCTAACTGGCCTATATCGCAACCGAATAGTAATTCAGTCGCTTCATGCGGTTCATTAATATAAATCAAATCAGCGATAATTTCCGCTATAGTTAAATTTTTTGGAAATTTGGTGACTTCTGCACAATAATCGTAATGTACGGAATGTTTTGTTTGCGCGGTATTAACATCTAATTCCCCGATCCTTATCCAGCCGCCGATAGTATCAGGATCCATTAATAGAAATTTTTCGTTACTGATAACTGATCCGGTTGTTTTTCCAGGATTGGAATAAAAGATTTTTCCAATATCGGCTTTAATAATTTCAGTTTTTTTAAGTAATTCGCTTGTTTTTCCGAAATCATCAAGTTTGGCGTCAAGCCGTCGATAGTTATCGGTATTAATGTTTGTTTTTTGCATTATATTTCCTCTCTTTTTGGGTTAAATTAGTTTTCTCAATTCCCAGGATAGGAACAGAGAAAACCAATCTAACCTTTGAATTGGGATAATTTTAAAGATCAATAACTAAAAAATATAGCATAAAGCTATATTTTTGTCTACCAGCATTTTTTTATTTGGGAGTTTAAAATATACAGATTATCCGTCCGTATCCTATAGAACTGCTTTGACTGGCGGCCAGTTTAGCCAAGGATTCGATATTAGTGTTATTTTCAAGAAAAAAAACGATTGCCGCCTTGTTTAAGCCGCCGCACCAATTAGTGACCCCGTTGCGGTAATGGTAATAGAAATTGGCCCGATCGTTCCAGGGGTCGCGCAGCGGTCCGGAAATACCCGTAGTTTCCAGGTCCGGAATGAAACTGTCATCTTCGCTGGAGTCGCACCAGTTAAGAGGGCTACCTACCATGGTACAGTTGGAGACACCATCTTGGGGCGGGTAATGTCCGTACTTATCAAAATATACTTCCAGGGCGGTGGCCAATTGCCGCATATCATGCACGCGTTTAGCGTCCCGGGCCCTGGAGCGGCTAGAATTGAGCGCTAATATAGATAAGGTGGACAATAGCCCGATAATGGCGATGACCACCAAGAGCTCAATGAGGGTAAATCCTGGTCGATGTTTTGCTATTTTTACTCCTATTCTCATTTTTCAAGATGATTAAGGCAGATAAGCTTCCGGATTGACTGGCAAGCCGTTCAGGCGGACCTCAAAGTGCAGGTGCGGCCCGGTCGTGAACGGTCCGGAGCCGATTCCGCCCGGCATGCCGCCGGAACGGCCGATGGCCTGCCCTTGGGTTACGTATTGGTCGGCTAGGACATAGACTGCGGAGACGTGGCCATAAACCGTGGCCAGGCCGTTGCCATGGATAAGCATGATATAGGCGTATTTGGTAGAGCCGTCGAATTTAACTTTAGCGACATAACCGTCCGCGGCCGCGACGATAGTCGTTCCCTGCTTGGCGCGGATATCGATCGCCGAGTGTTCGCCGATCAGATTGCGGTATGGATATTCCGGGTCATGGAAGCTGGCGACGACATATCGACTCGGTACCGGCCAGACGAGAGTATTATTGCCGTTATTGAGACGGTCCAGGTCTTTCTGCGACATCTTTTTCCGGACCAGCTGTTCAGCGCTCGCAATCTCCGCTTCCGCTTGCTGCTGTTCCCGCTTGGCTTGCTGCAGCAGTTTTTGGAATTCTTGTTCGGAAGAGCGAGTTTCGTCTAAGAGGTTAATCTTATTGGCTTGTTCGTAGCCGAGATTATCTTTCTTGTCTTGTAATTGATCTTTCAGGGATAAGAGGTCGCTATTCTTTTGGTCTAGGCTGAGCTTATTCTGCTCCAAGCGCACCTTGCTAGCCTTGAGATCCTCGACGCTATGGCCGATTTCCTCGTTAGTATCTTGCAGGTATTTGGCTTGATTAAGGAATTCGGTCAAAGAATCATTCAGGAGCAGGATTTCTAAGGTAGAAATCTGATCTTGCTTATAGATCGTCCGGAGCAGATTGCCGATATGCTGTTTCTGGGTTTCAATCTGTTTGTCTAGGTTAGCGCTGTCGGCTTCTATCTTTTTGATTTCCAGATTAGTCTTATCTATTTCCAAATTGACGCTGTCTATATCCAACTGGGCTTTGGCCAAGCGATTTTCCAGGATCGATAGTTGGTTACTCAGGCTGATGCGGTCGCGCTGCTTCAGTTCGATTTGCGCCTGCAATTGTTTTTGCCGCGAGCGCAGGTCTTCCAATTGCTTTTTTTGGTTTTGGATCTGTAAGTTGAGAGTGTTTATTTCATCATCGATGCTGCCATTCTGGCCGAAGACCAGCGGGGTTGACAGCAAAAAGCTAGCCAAGATTATGGCTAAGAAGCTAGTTTTTGCCAAGCGACCGGTCTTGAAGAGAGAAACTATATTCATAGTTTGATAATTATAACATATTTTATATTATCTGTAAATATTAATTAAAATTGTTGAATACTAGCTATTTTAAAGCCTGATTTATCCGCCTGAAACTCTCTTCCCGACCCAGAGCGCCGGCTACTTCAAATGGCCCGGGGCTATTTTTTAAACCGGTCAAAGCGACGCGGAGCGACCATAGATAATCTCCGTTCTTATATCCTTTATCCTTGATCCAGGCCAAGATGTTCCCTTCCAGATATTCTTTATGCCAATCTTGGTTGCTGATTTTTTCTAGTTCTCCGGACAATTCGCGGAGTTTAGCCAGCGATTCTTCCAGGGTCAGATTTTTCCAGGCCAGCAAAGAGCGTTCATAGGGCGGCAGGTCGAATAAGAAATCGGTGAGTTCGACGATATCGCTTAATTTTTTGAGACGGTCTTGGGATAAGGCGACGAAATTTTCTAATTGGCTTTGATCAGCGATTTCCCGTCCGGCCGCCTTTAGGTAAGGCGCGCATAAAGCCGCTAATTCCGTTACTGATCTCTGGCGGATATAATAGCCGTTATAATAATCTAATTTTTCCAGATCGAAAACCGCCGGGCTTGATCCTAGGCCAGCTAGGGAGAAACCTTTCTCCAGTTCTTTCAGGGACCAGATTTCCTGGTCGCTTTTTGGATGCCAGCCTAAGAGTACGCAGAAGTTGACGATCGCTTCCGGCAGATAGCCTTTGTTTCGGTAGTCCTCGACGAAAACATCGCCTTGGCGCTTGCTTAATTTTCCGCCAGACTTATTCAGGATCAGGGGCAAGTGGATGAATTTTGGCGGCGTCCAGCCGAAGGCTTCGTAGAGCAGGATATTCTTAGGGAAAGAAGAGAGCCATTCATCGCCGCGGGTGACATGGGAGATTTCCATCAGGTGGTCATCGACGATATTGGCAAATTGGTAGGTCGGGATGCCGTCGGATTTGACGAGGACATGGTCGTCCAGATCCGCTGCCTGGAATCTGATATCGCCGCGCAGTTCGTCATGGACAAGGACCTCTCCGCCCAGAGGCAATTTCTGGCGGATGACAAATTTTTCTCCGGCCGCTAACTTGGCGGCTATCTCGGCTTCACCTAGATCGCGGCAGCGGCGGTCATAGCGCGGTGCTTGTTTCTTCGCTTCTTGTTCGGTACGCATTTCGGCCAAGCGTTCAGCTGAACAGAAGCAGCGGTAAGCCCGGCCGGCCGCTAAAAGCGCGTCGGCTTGCTCTTTATAGATCGCCAAGCGTTCGGTCTGGATATAGGGGCCATAGCCGCCGTCATGCTGAGGCCCTTCATCGAAAGCTATGTCGACCCATTTTAAGATCTCCAGTAGGCTATCTGTCGCTCCGGCGACTTCTCTTTTTTGGTCGGTATCTTCGATGCGCAGGATGAAGCGTCCGCCCCAGCTTCTGGCGAGCAGATAGCCGAAGAGAGCGGAGCGCAGATTGCCGATATGCAGGAAGCCGGTCGGCGACGGCGCGAAGCGCAAACGGATTTTATTTTTGTCAGCTGGCATATATGATGGTTCCCGTAGCCGGGGATTAAATTATAGATTTATAGATTTTAATTTTTCTAAAAAGATCTTGGCCCCGGCTTGTCTGACCGGATGGAGCGTCTCTATTAATTTATCGTCATCTACCCATTTCCAGGCGCGGTGGTCCCAGAAATTAACCTTTATTTCTTCATCATTCCCGGTGAACTCGGCGACATATAAGCCCTGTCTTTGCCCCTTATAATCATAGCGGAAACGTTTAGCGGAGGTAGATGAGGCTTGTTCGCTGATTGGCGGGAAAAGATAGCTATAAGTATCTCGGAAAACGCCTTTGGTTATGAATTTGTCGGTATTCAGCTCTTCCCGGAGCTCCCGGGCGCCGGCTTTTTTCAAACTTTCGCCGTCCGTTCCGCCTTGCGGCAGCTGCCAGTGTCCGGCCTGGTCTTCCCTTTCTACAATCAGGATTTTTATTCCTTGCTTACCCTTCTTATATAGCAGGCAGGCGACATTAGGCCGATATAAGAAATGATTCAGCCGGGTTTTTAATAATTTTTCCGTGAATACTACCGTCGCGTTATAAATCCGCTTCCATCTTTTCGGCTGCTGGAGGAGGCGCCAGAACCATTCCAGTCCGGCGGCGCGCAGGAAGCGCGGCGCCCGGAGCGCGCGTCCGGTTAGATAGTCGAAGGAGCCGCCGATCCCCAGAGCGAGGCGGACGGACGGGACTTTTTTCAAATTATGATATATTGCCTTTTCCTGGTATGGCGACCCGAAGGTATTAAAAAGGATGGCCGGAGAGAAATCATTGATCCGGTCGATTATCTTCGGCGCGAGCGGCTGGGAGCGGCTGGCGTCCAAGACTAAGAAGCTTAAGCGCGGGTATTTTCGGCGGAGCGCTTGCTCTATTTCCGAGTGTCGGGATAGGCCGCCGCGCCAATTCAAGACCGCGATTTTAATGCCCTGCTCCGCTGCCGCGCTTAATAGTTGGAAAGTCAGGTCGGCGCCGGTCACGCGCGGAACCTTTATCCCGGCCAGTAAGCCGGCCAGCTTCAGGCCGGAACCGTCCGCGATCGATAAATCAGCCTTATTAAGGATATAAAATAATTCTTCGTCTTGATGGGAGCGGAGGATGATTTCCGGGTTCGGCGTGACGATATAATGCTGTCCGCCTTCGCTTAAGAATCCGAGCGCCTTTTTCAAGGCTTCGCCGGCATCTGTTTCGCTCAGATTTATTCCCAAAACATTGGCCATATGTTATAATTACGGTAATCTTATTTTATTATAAAATTTGCCTTAAGTCAAAGCAAATTTATCATTTTATGCCCCATTATAAGAAGATCAGCGAGCGCGTGGAAGAGCTCAAGATAGATAATCCGCACACCGCCGCGCTTTTGAAATGGATCAATATCACTAACGCCGGCAAGAGCGAGATCGATTATCTAAGGAAGAATTATAATTTCGATTTGGCGCATCTGAAGATGGCGGCCGCCTCGGTTTCCTTCCAGCGCCCGATGATCTTCAAGGGTAAAGATTATCTCTGCTTGGTCCTGCACTTCCCTACTTTCAAGGATGAAAAGATTATCGCCGGCGAGATCGATTTTTTTATCGGACACGGCTTCTTAGTCACCGCCCATAATAATAACCTGAAAGCCTTGACCGATTTTTTCAACCTGGGCAAGAAAAGCCCCGGCTCCCTCTTGTCTTATTCTCTCGAATCTTCCGCTATCCTGCTCTATGAGATCCTGGGGCACCTGATCGACAGCTGTTACAAGCTGCTTGATCAGAATAGCTTGAAGATCAACGAAGTCGAAGACCTGATTTTTTCCGGCAGCCAGAAAGAGGCGGTCAAGCAGGTCCTGGCGCTGCGCCGCAATATCATCAATATCCGTCGGATCATCCAGAACCATAAGAATATCCTACAGAAATTATTGGAGATGGAAAGCAGCTTAGTGGAGAAGGCGGCGATCAAGAAATATTATGCTAACCTCGTAGAACATTCTAAGCGGATCTGGGAGATGCTGGATAACCAGAAAGAAATGATTGAAGTTTTGAATAATACGAATGAATCGATGCTCAACGATCGGATGACCGATATCATGAAGACGCTCACGATCTTTTCAGTCATTGTTTTACCGCTCTCCCTGTTAACCGGTATTTTCGGGATGAATGCTAAATATATGCCTTTTGTCGATGGCCATTACGGCTTTTGGATAATTTTAGGGTTAATGCTCTTATGTTCTCTTGGAATGTTATTGTTTTTTGAACGTAAAAAGTGGCTTTAGAATATTTAGCTAATAACAAATCAAATTATCGCTTAAAAGCCGGATTTTATAACCGGCTTTTTTAAGTTGATTTTACTTGACAAATATTTTGATATATATTACAATGTGATGTTATATTAAAGTAATGAAAATCGCGTTTATCGGACAAAAAGGCATACCGGCGCAGAACGGCGGCGTGGAGCGGTATGTGGAAAGTTTAGCGCTTAACCTGGCTGCTTTAGGCCAGGATGTTTTAGTATATAACCGCCGTAATTATTTACCCGTCCGGCTTAAGGAATATAAGGATATCCAGATCATCGAAAAGCCATGTATCTATAGTAAGAATTTAGCCAGCATCACCCATACTTTTTTAGCGCTCGCCGATGTTTGGCGGCGTAAAGTCAATATCATCCATTTTCAAGGCATCGGCCCCTCTCTTTTAGTCTGGCTGCCTAAGCTCTTGCGGCCGCGTGTCAAGATAATCGCCACTCTGCATAGCTTTGATTATTTTAACGATAAGTGGGGCGGTTTTGCTAAATCTATGTTACGGCTCGGCGAAAAGCTGATGTGCCGTTATAGCGATCAAGTCATCGTCCTGACCGAATCGATGCGTGAATATGTCCAAAAGACCTATGGCCGCGAAACTATCCTGATCCCGAATGGCGCGAACTTATATGACGAAGCGGGCGAGGAGCGGATCCGCGCTTGGGGCCTGAGCAGGGGGAATTATATCTTAAGCGTTTCTCGGATAATCAAGCTCAAAGGCCTGCAATACCTGATCGCCGCTTTCAAGAATATCCAGACGGATAAGAAATTAGTGATCACTGGCGACGGCGAGTATCTGGCGGAATTGGAAAAATTAGCCGCTGACGATGATCGGATCATCTTTACCGGCAACCAGAACGGCCGGACTTTAGACCAGCTTTATGCTAACGCTTACTTGTTCGTCCAATCTTCGGAAATGGAAGGCTTGTCTATTTCCCTATTAGAAGCTATGGCGCATAAGACGGCCTGTTTGGTGAGCGATATCCCGGCGAATGCCGAAGCGATCGCCGGTACCGGCTTCACTTTCGCGACTAAGGATATTGATGATCTGCAAGCTAAGCTGCAGGCGATCTTGGCCGATAGCGATACCGCCCAAGCGAAAGCCAGATCCGCTTACGAACGTATCAAGCGAGAATTTACCTGGCCGGCGGTGGCCGCGAGAGTGCTCGCGGTCTATAAACAGTAAGCAGAAATCATAATCAGATCGTTTCAGATAATCAGGTTATTTCGCTTTTAGCGAAAAAAGTTTTTTAACAAATAGACAGTAAGTCTCATAAATCATAAAAAAATCATAAAAAGGAGTAAAAGATCATGAACAGATATTTAAAATATTTTGTTCTCTTATTAGTGTTGGCAATATTTGGTTGCCAAGAAAAAATCCTCGTCGAACCGGATGATGCCGAGCCGGTTGCTAGTGGCAAGATAGAAATCCAGATGAGTATTTTGAATAAAAGTACGTCTGCCACTAGAGTGCAGACAGAACAATTCTTAAAAACTACTTATCAAGCGAAAGCGAAGGCGGGCGTCAATATAGTATCTTGGCAGTGGACCATCGCTGAGAATAACTATCAGTCTTCAAATTCGATGGTTGAATTTTGGCATGCGATTAAACCAGGATCTATTACTTTCGTAAACCTCGTGGGGGTAGATGATAAGGGGCAGGCTCATATGGCTGTGGATACGGTAGAAATAGTCCATAGTCTCGATGGTTTACCGGGTTTAGCCTTTGTGTCTTCTGCTCCGGCCGGTACCAGCGGGCTTTATAATCTGGTATTTGCCGCCCATAAAAAAAGCATGCAGGGATTAGGAAATGGTGCCTATGGTTATACGGGGAGCGTTACTGGCTCGCCCTGGACTATTAAGACTATAGCGCCCGTCGATACTAATCTTAATCTGGTTAATGGCTCCTTGGTCCCGGCTAATACCGGAGATATTGGTAAGTTTGTAGCTATCAGGGTATCTTTAGTGCCCGCTGATTACGAAGTACATGCTGGCCGGATTGATCAAACTACAGGCAGGCTAATATGGGCTTCATCTTGGGGACCATTTGCCGATGGGAATTTTTCTTTGCTGGATCAGGGCAGCGTTAAGCCGCTTGTACCAGCCAATTTGCCGGGATCTGGTGGTGATCAGGGGCCTAATGCTGTAATCAGAAGAGATATAAATGCGGCGTCACTAACGATCTATACTAATCATTTTTCCCCCTTTATCGCTGGTTTTGTGCAGTTGCAAGATTCCAGTGGTGTTTGGCAAACGCCTTTAGCCGAAACTTCTGTTGAAGGGTTTCCAAATTGGGGGAAGATAGAAATTCCTTTTTCCAACTTTCCTATTCCGCAGGTTCTGTTTTTCCGATTCGGGCCGAGCATAAATTCCCCGGCTGTTCTATCCACGCATATGCCGGGTAGCAGTTACTGGGATACATCATTCCAGTATCTGGTTATGAAAGTAGTAGTGCTCAGTAAAAAGTCAGGCTAAAAAATAAAAGTTGTATAAGCTGTCGAACCAATCGGCAGCTTTTTTATATATAAAAAAGGCTATCTTTATGATAGCCTTATAGAATATTTACGGCTTATAAGCATAAAACATGCCGTCGCTTGTTAACGTCCAGGGTGTCAGGTTCCAATCATTAGCAGTGGTTTTGATGTAGAATGAGAAAGTGCTAGTAGGCGCGTTATTATTTACGATTTCTGCGTCTATGTAAAACACTCCTGATTTTGTAACCGCAGCTTTACCTTTTACAAAACCATCCGTTAGTTCTGTATTTTTTATGATAAAGTTCCAGCCTCTATCATTATTTCTTTCGCATAGTTCTTTATCATATTTGCCCGCTAATAACCATAGATGCGGAACGTATAAATCCTTTTTTTGATTAAAGTTTCCGCAAAAGATTATTTCATCGGTTTTTCCAACCTCGTAGTAATATTCCGGTAGATATTGGGTAGATGATGCTATTTGTTCAGCTGGACTGTTGACAGGAGCGGGCTTTATAATCTGTATTACTTGAACTGGAGCAGCTGGAGTGATTGGCACTGGAGCCGGTGCCGGAGCAGCTGCATTTTTTCTTTGCTGCACTGGTTTTGCAGTTTTTTTATTACAGCAGCTATCAAGTTTGGCTGCGTAAGAGCTCAATAATGAGTCCTTTTTAGCTTCTCTAGCAGCAGCGATAGAATCAGTTTTTGCTTTAGCTAAAGCCGCGTTAATAGAGTCAATCTTCGCCGCCATATTGGTTGAATCATCTTTTTTTACTTGATCTTCACAACCGAATTTTTCTTGGCCGATTATAAAGAACAGGGCGATCAATAAGATTACGATTCCGCCAATCCATTTAAATATTTTGGATTGTCGAGTATTTTGGGAATTTTCTGGTGTTTGTAACATTTGAGACCTCTCTTTTTAGTTGTTGTATAGAAGAATTAGTGCAAAATTAATATTGATGCCAAAATTAGAGACATTCCGGCCTAATTTATTACTGATTTTAAATATATAATAAATCGACAGGAAGTCATCTTTAAATGGTTGGTGGAGAGAAATTTCTCCGCCGAGTCCATAGTTATTTTGGCTATCGCCCCAGCTATAGCTGTAAGTAGCGATTATTTTTGGGCTGATCACTAAACCAACGTTATAGTAATGATCCATAATACTCTGTTTAGCCGTGATGCCTAGGTAAGATCGGTTCCAAACCGCGCTTTCTATTTTTTCACTGTTCCAAAAAGCCTCCTTTTTAGATGAGAATGGGCTTTCTAAGTTTAGCAAAATTTGGGTTCGTGGCCACATCTTTTCTCCTGGCTCAGGGACTTTAATAAGATTAAGGTTCAATCCTAGGCTCCAAAGAAAGTCAATTTGAGTGCCGCTATATTTACCATAACGAGACGAGCTCTCACCGTTATCTTTGCCGTGCTTGATCCCCAGGCTGAGACCTAGAAACATCGGACGAGTTTGAGAGAATTGTTCGGTATAATAGCCGATGACTAGGCCGCCGCTAAATTCTCGCGTTTGTGCTGAATAACGGCTGAGGTTATCAGTAAATCTTGTCCAATTAGCTGTTCCGTATAAACCCACCGTTAAGATCGGCAGATATTGAGATTCGTAGAATCTGTAGTCGAAGTAGGCGCCATCCCAGCTGCCATTGTTATTTATGTTGCTAGGCAAAAACCAATAACCGCCAAAACCAATGACATTAGTCTTAGCGATAAAAGCGGATAATGGGCTATCTTCTATGCTATCAGACTCGGGTATTGAATCTTGGGCTGTTAGCGTAGTTATTAATGGAGCGGTTAAGAAAAACACCAGCACCATTATTAACATTAATATAGTTTTCATTATGAGCCCCCTCCTTTAGGGCGGCTATTTATTAAGTTACTCTAATTATTTAATTAATTATTTATAATTTATTGTTTTTCAACCGTTTCAGGTATTAGCGGTGCCTTAATTCCGGAAAACATTATTGATATTCCCTTGCGGACGAAAATTTTCTTCATTGGCCGCCTCTGGATTGCTAGCGGTTTCATTCAGGGGATAATAATCTAAAGTTACGGCATGGCCGATATTTTTGATTTTCTTTGCGCGTCGTCTCGGCCATAACTTCAGATTATAGCGTTCTTCCGGGAAAAGGTAAATATAGAACAAGGAAAGCAATAAGCTGCCGGTCAAAGCTACGATTAGGTTCTGGAGCAGGTTCGGTTTGACTGGATAAGCTGAGACGAGCGGCTGGTCGATGACGTTAACCTTGATTCCTTCCCCGTTACCCTGATAATTGCTGTTCTTATTCATTAAAACATCGATGACAGCGAGCGCGATCTGTCTGGCTTGATAGGGATTCGTGTGATAAGTGTTGATTTCAACGATACCGGTATCAGCCAAGGTTTTGGTGTTGACCGTCTTCTGCCATTTTTTGATCTGGTCATTATAAGTGCCTGAGAAATAGCTTTTATCAATATCATAAGCCGAGCTGACGGTCAGATTATAAAACGATCCAGAATAAACGACTTGGGCGAAGAGATTCCCTAGATATTCGTTAGACTTCGAGATAGTATAGGGATCGTTGCCGCTAGTGTTCTGGATGACTAATAAGCGCGATTTAGCGCCGTATTTTAAGGGAAAGAGTAAGGAGATACCAAGTGTTAAGACCAAAATTACAAAAACTAAGGTCAGGATAGTCCCTCTTTTTCTCTTCAATAGTTTCCCAAAATCAATAATTTCCATATGATGATATTAGATTAATGATTAATTCTAAAACAAATAAAATTATTTGTCAAGTATGTTGTTCAAATAATATTGACAAAAGTTATTAATTAAGTTAGGATTTAAGGAACACAATTAATCTCAAAGAAATTTATTTAATATTAGACAAATTTGTATGAAAAGGTTGATTATTTTATCATTATTTTTGCTTAGCGGCGTTTTTTTCTTGGTGCATTATAGCCAAAGCCAGACTAAGTCTTATTATTCCGGCGATGCCGTTAGTTTCCAAGGAAAAGTTTATGTCGCAACGACTAACTCTGACAGTTTGGAACTATTTCTCTTGGCTGGCAATGATTTGCAGCTCTTGGCCAAGGTGCGTCCGACCGACAAGACCTTCAACCGGCCGATCAATTTTTACGATGTCAAATTTTTCCCGCAGGCTGACCGGCTTTTCGTTTACGCGATCAGCGATTTCAGCTTATATAAATATGAATTGGTCGGAAATCAGCTTAATTTTGTCAGCAGCCAGAAAAATACCTATTGGGAGTGGTATAATCGGGTCGATAAATTCGGCGATTATCTAGTGACGGTGAGCGACAAGGGCGTCAAGATCTGGAACGAGAATATGGAGGTAATCGGCGGCGCGCCAATCGTTGATAAAGCGGCGCCGTATAATTTGCGGGCCTATAACAATAATTATGTCTTAGATGTCCGCGATAATCAATTATTGGTTTATAGCCTAGGCACGGGCCAGGCGACTTTGAATATCCCGGTTAATTATAAGACCAATCCCGGCAATCGCCAGGCTTATCAGGACGCGGACGGCAACCTTTATATCGTTGATGATTATTATACGAAGAAGTTCAATTTGGACGGAAAATTGCTTGGTAGTTTCCAGCACCTGGACTATGCCGGTTATGATGTCGCGGCTTCCGGCCAGAGCGATTATATCTATTTCTCCAATGGCGTCGGCGTCGTCAAGCTGGATAAGGCGACGATGAAGGTAGCCGCTTACCGGTTTACCGGCGGCTTGGCCGGACCGCGCGGTTGGGCGATGGGGCTTAAAGTCGTCGCGGCCGCGGGTGACAAGATTGTCGTTTTCAATAATGCCAACATTTTAGTCTTAGATGACAAGCTCAATAAGATCGCTTCTTTCAAGGCGACGGAAAGCGAAGCGGAAACGAGCACGGAGAACCTTTTCTTGAAATTGGATCGCACTTTCGGCGGCGCTAACGCCGCAGTTACGCTAACCGGCGGCGGTTACTTCCCTGATGAAGAATTGGCGATTGATTTTGGCGGCAGCAAGACCAAGGCGACAGCCGACCGGCGCGGCCGCTTCACCCAGAAATTGACCGTGCCCGCCCTGGCGGCTAAAGCGGTCGATATCAGGGTTATCGGCGAGTCTTCGCAGTTGAGCTATAGCATCGCCTTTAATATCCAATAATTATCGCTGTGTTTTTATTATAAAATCCCGCCTTTCGGCGGGATTTTTTGATTCTTTGCTCACGCTTGAGCCGCGATTTATTTGATGATAACGACGAGATCCAGGATAAAGCCGCCAAGACGGTTTTTGATTATCTGATAATTATTGATGCCAGCCTTTTTTAAGGATTCCTCCAGACTTTTGAGGGATAGCAGGTTCATATAATTGCCGGTTGCCCAGCCTTTGCCGATCAACCTCAGGTAGGCGTCAAAGATCTTTTTTGGCAGAAAATGCAAGAGCGGCGTCCGGGTATGGATTTCCAGCGGGAAATTCCTGTTCGGCGTCGTAAGAAAAGCTTGTCGGCCGACGCGCTTGATCTCTTGTAGGAAAAAGATCTGTTCGGCTCGGCTGCCGACATGCTCTAAAACCGCGTTTGACCAGACGATATCAAAGCTTTCGTCGGGAAACGGGAATTTTTTACCGTCATAAATGACGGCTTTGACGCGCGGATACCTTTTTAAAAATTGTTGCGGCTGGTTCAAACCTAAAGCCGTGATATTTTCCGGCCACGGATAATTCTTTTCTAGGAAATTATCGCTCGCGCTGTATTCCTCTTCGGTAAAACCGACGTCCAAGATCGTCGTATCGGCTCGCGGCTTCAAGACCTCTAAGAATCTTTGGTATTTCCGGCGGCGATTGAAAGCCGATATCTTATAGGCTAGGCTCATAGGATTTTATTAGATTCAAGTTATCTTAACAGCGCGCGGTAAGCCGCTAAGACTGCTTGGAGATTTTTTTGGGGCGAGAAATCTTGAGCCGTCTCAAGCGCGGCCCGGCTGAGCTTGCTTCGGTCGATTTCGTTCAAACGGTTGATCTGGCGCGCCAGATCTGCCGCGTCGCCAGGCGCGGATAAGAGGCCATTATAGCCGTCTTTGATGACCTCCGGCAGGCCGCCGATCTCAGAGGCGATGACGATCTGGCCCAAGCTCAAAGCTTCTAGTAAGCTGAGGGGCATATTTTCCGCCCAGATCGAAGGGATGATTACGGCACGCGCCCCTTCGATCAGCGGCCGCAAGGCGGCAGGAGCCCGGTGCCCCAAAAATTCTATCGGCGCACTTGAGGCCTTAGCCAGTGCTTTTAGATTGGCTTCTTCCGGACCATCGCCGGCGATCTTGACCAGTTGCCCGGTCAGAGCGGCGGCGCGGACCAAGACCGCTAAACCTTTTTCTGGAGATAGGCGGCCGAAATAAAGCAGATAGTCTTTTCTTATTCCCTCCTCTGTCTGGGCCGGAGAGCCTAAGATTTCCGAGCTATAGCCGTTATAGATAACGCTGATTTTTTCTGGTAAGTAGCCGGAACGGACTACGGTTTCTTTCATAAAACGGCTGGGCGCGATAAATAGGTCGATATTTTTTTTGTATATCTTGAGGATGGAATGATGCAGGTACATTTCGGCGACGGCTAAGGCGCTAGCCGCATAAGAGTCTTTGATACAGCAGTGGAAGAGGCATTGGTAATATTTGCCGGGCTGGCATTTAGCGCAGAGTTCTCCGGCTGTAAATAAGGCGTGATTCGCACAGACGAGCTTATAATCATGCAGGTGCATGACGACCGGAATCTTAGCTTTTTTGGCCACGCTGAGTATAGAAGGAGAGAGGTGATGGTAGATATTATGGATATGGATAATGTCTGGCCGGAAGTCGCTAATCAGAGCGGTAAATTTACGTTTCGCTTCCAAACTATATAAGACCCGAACCGGAGTCTTTAATCTATCTTTTAATCGGGTAGAGTTGAAACTGACTCGGGAAGCAAAATAATCGCTCCAAGGGCTTGGCTGGTTCTCGGGATGCTGCATGGCAAAGACGGCGACTTCATGGCCGTCTGTCCGCAGGGCCTGTGTCAGATCCAAGAAATATTTATCGGCGCCGCCGCGCGGATAATGGAATTTATTGACTTGTAATATTTTCATATCGAGAATCCTTGGCGTTTTAATAGTTCTTGGTATAAATCTTGGTAAAGCGCGGCAATCCGTTTGATATCGTAAGAAGCGATGATCTTGGCCCGTAATTTTTCGGTTTTAGCTTTTACGATCGGCTGGTCAAGATTAGCCGCCAGCCAGTCGATCTGCTCAGTTAGGGCCGACGCGTCGCCGGCCGGAATCGGCCAGCCAGTCTCGTCCGTAATCAATTCGGCGATCCCGTCCGCGGCGGAAGCGATGATCGGCAACCCGCTCAATCCAGCTTCTAATAAGACGATGCCCTGCCCTTCCCAAAGCGAGGGGAGGATGAAGATGTCTAAAGATTTGAAAAAATTGGCTGGGTCGGAGATCGCGCCGACTAATTCGATCTTGTCCGCCAGCCCGACGGCCTCGATCTGTTCGGCTAATTGTTTTTTTAATGGTCCCGTGCCGGCGATCAGGCAGCGGAAATCCTTATTTTTGAGCCGGGCTAAAGCTTCGATCAGGATACCCTGCCCTTTCTGCGGCACAAGGCGACCTAGCGTCCCGAAATTCAGCGATCGATCGGCGCGTCCGCCCCCAGTTGTTTCTTCTCGGGCTGGGAGAGGAAATCTATGAATCACTAAACCGTTAGGTATAACCCTGATCTTTAAGGGATCGCAGCGATACCGGGTTATTAGATCGGTCCTGACCGCCTGGGAGATAGCGACGACCTGGTCGACCCAGGCTGTAGTTATTTTTTTTAAGATATTAGTCAGACGGGTTTCGTCAGGGTTGACGTTCTGTTCGGTAGATAAGATGACCGGCACGCCCAAGATCTTGGTGGCTAAGCGGCCGTAGAGATCCCCGCCGAGCTGGGTATGGACGATCTGCGGTCGGATTTTTCGGAGCGCAGCCAAGAGGCGCCAGAAATTCACGGGGTCGAATTTATATTTTTTTTCTAAGACTAGGGTCCTGATTCCCGCCGCTTGCAGGTCAGCCAGCCAGTCTCCGCCCCGTTTGAAAAGGATCAGAGTCGGATCGTAAGTCTGTTGATCCAGGTTTAAGAGCAGGTCGCTCAAGAATCTCTCGGCGCCACCCCGATCCAGAGTCGGCAAGATATAGGCGATCTTAATTTTCGTTCCGTTCTCTTTTCCCATATTTAGCATCTAAGAGCCGGACTGCTGCCAGGAAAATCGCCAGCGGCAACCAGACTTTACCTTTATAATAAGAGGTATTGAATAATTGGAAAAATAATCCGCCGGCACCGGCTAAAAATAGCGGGAGCAGCCAGGGGTTTTTTTGATAATATTTTTTTAAAGCTGAGAAGCCAGCCTGCAGCCAAGCGGCCATTAGGAAGAGCCAGGCCGCCAGGCCGAAGACGCCGTTTTCCGCCAAGACTTTTTGTAAGACGCCGTGGGAGTCTATCGCTTCGCCATATTTTGCTCGGAAACGGATGTTGTCATCGACCAGATTGATGAATTGTCCGCTGCCATATCCGAAATAAGGCCGTTCTTGATAAGCCTGTAGCGCTATTTCCGTCAGCAACCAGCGGTTTTCCGTGGAGCTGGTATTATCGCGCTGTAGTTGTTCCATTTTCCAGAATAATGGGAATAAGACGAGCAGCAAGGCGGCGAGGGCGACGACCAGGCTGGTGCGGCTATTATTTTTAGAGCGGAGATGGTACCAGCCGTAAACTATGGTTTGGATGGCCAGAGTAATCCAGCCAGCCCGCGAAAAGGTTAAAACGATGGCTAGAGCGGTGAGAGCGAAGGCAATATCCAGCCAGCGCTGTAAAGATGCTTTTTTGACGAGATAGCGCAAAGCGATGATCAAGAAGGCGCCGACATTCAAGAATTCAGCAATCAGATTATGATTTTCGCCGAAGAGGTTTAGACCGCCCCAAGCTAAGGGCCGGATGCGGAAGAAGCTATCGCGCCAATCCTGTCCGTATAGGGATAGATAGCCGTTTATGGCGACCAGGAACGAGCTGAGGACGAGCGCGATAATAGTCCGCTTCAGGATCCGGCCGCTCGTGATCAGATTATAAGGCAGGAAGACGTAGGCGAGATAAAGGAATAATGGCCAGCGGACGATATACCAGAAAGAATAGAGCGGTTGGTCAGAAAATAGGGCGGATAAGGCGCTTAAAGCTAAAAACACGGCGAAGGGTAGGAAGAGCGGCCATCTTATACTTAATTTCTCTTGCGGCCGGACGATCAATCTTCCGGCCGTCCGGAGGGCAAAAGCGGTAATCGCTAATAAGGCCGCTAGATCGATCAAGGGGATGATCATCGGGCCAAAATAAAAATACCAGCCGATCGCCGGCAATAAGAACGCTAGCGCGTAAAGGCTGCTTTCTGGCCAAACTATAAAGATGGCAATCGCTAATATTAGAGTAAAAACTATCAGGCTAGTTAACATATTTTAATGATATACTAAAACTATTTTAAAAAAAAGGGCTATTTTGTTTTAGCCCTTTGCTTATAACTGGTAAAAACCGCCCGCTTTAGCGGGCGTGTGCGTTTAGAGCGAAGCTCTCGGTTTGAAGATATTATGCTAAAATAAAATCACCCACCCGGTCTAGAGAGGAGGTGATTTTTTATTTCCA
>Ga0265297_10001608_pt1 | contig 51697 bp, 47 predicted proteins | sample Munlanlwell13791_FD_192502 | JGI IMG/M metagenome (GOLD analysis project Ga0265297, IMG submission 192502) | Leachate microbial communities from a municipal landfill in Southern Ontario, Canada - Leachate well 137-91 | ecosystem: Engineered > Solid waste > Landfill > Unclassified | place...
GATGCTTGGGAAAATTCTGCTTATAACCTTCCGTTGGAATACAACGAACACGCCCATTCAAAAGCGTTTATCGGCTGGGACGGTGTAGCACTGTTTAATCCCGATGTCGACGTGGTTCGTTTAGCGACAGAATACGCGGCGCAATATCAGGTCTATTCCGAAGCGTGCGGCCGCTGCGCACCGGGTCGATGGGGCGGACGCATTTTGTACGACTTGCTCGATAAAATCGCTCGCGGCGAGGGTGCCCTCTCCGATATGGAACATCTTAAAGAAGTTTCCAAAACGATGCAGGAAACATCTAAATGTGAGATCGGGAAAACGGTTCCGAATCCGTTGCTTGACTTGATGAGCCATTTCGAAGCTGAGTTTATGGCCTGTATCGAGAATCAAAAACCGTCCAAACATTATCACATGGAAGATACCAATTATATCGCCAAAATTACGGCACCGTGTATGGATGCCTGTCCTGCTCACGTCGATATTCCGGCGTATATCGAGGGTGTCCGCGATTTGCGTTTTGACGACTCGTTGATGGCAACGCGTCAGACAATGCCGCTGGCGCATACGTGCGGTCGTGTTTGTCCCCATCCGTGCGAGACCGAGTGCCGCCGCAGCAATCTCGATGAGCCGATTTCGATCATGGAGCTTAAACGTTTAGGTGCCGATTACGAGACCGATCACGGTTTCGGATTCTTTCACCCGTATGACCAAAAGGCAAAAATAGGCAAAAAAGTGGCCGTAATCGGCGCCGGTCCAGCAGGTCTTACGGGTGCGTATTACCTTGCATTGGACGGAATCGATGTGGATGTGTATGAAGAGCTTCCTGTTCTCGGCGGCGAAGTCGCTGTCGGAGTTCCAGAATACCGCATGCCGATCGATAAATACAATCAAGACATCGAAGCGGTCCGCTCTTTGGGGGTGAATTTTATCACTGGAACCCGTGTTACCGCCGATATGATGCGCCAGTTTGAAAACGATTATGATGCCATTTTAGTCGCAACCGGAACCCGTATCTCGAAAAAAGTCTATTGTGACAATGAACGTCCTGAAGTTCAGGGGTACTGGGGTGCGATTGACTTTTTGGATAAAGTCAATCTGCAGGTCAAATACGACATCATGGTCGATGAAGAGGCACAAAAACGGCACATGCTTCCGGCTGATTTTGTCGATCTGACCGGGAAAACACTGATGTGTGTCGGTGGAGGATTTACATCGATGGACGTTGTTCGCTGTGCTATCCGCGCAAATGCGAAAAAAGTCGTAATGCTGTATCGCCGTGATGAAAAAACAATTATCAAAAACACGACCTACGAAGAGTATCACGAAGCGGTCGAAGAGGGTGTTGAATTTATTTTTCACTCCGCCGTTGCCCGAATGAACGATGAGAACGATGTTTTAAAATCACTGACGATTGACCGGTTTGAACTGGTTCCTGACCCTAACGGCGGACGTCCGAATCTTGAAAAAATAGAAGGGGCATCGTTTGATGTGGAGTGCGATTATCTCATCCCTGCCGTATCGCAAAGTGCCGATTTGAAACTGATTCCAGAAGAGTGGGAGATCGAACGTACCTCATGGGCGACGATCAAAACAAACGGCAAAGATTATATGACGTCGCGTAAAGGTATTTTTGCGGCCGGCGACTGTGAATACGGGCCGATGACAATCGTCAACGCCGTCGGTCAGGCGAAGCGTGCCGCATCGGTGATGTCGCGTTATGTGCAAACAGGTGAGATCACTTTGAGCGATGACGAGATTATGGAAGATCACCTTCGTAAGCTCAAAGTCTATGATAAAAAAGAGAAGATCCAGGGGTGGTTGCCGGGCTTGCCGCGTCAGCACAGTGAAGTATTGACGGTTGATGAGCGTAAAGACAACAACAAAGAGGTCAAATACGGCTTTACCCAAGAAGAGGCATTAGCCGAGGCAGAGCGCTGTATGCGCTGTTATTACATCGCGATGGTCGCACATTAAGGGGGGACGGATGATTAACTTTACAATTAACAATCAACCCGTAACGGCTCTTAAAGGGGAAACGATTCTTCAGGCAGCACGTAAGGCGGGATTCTATATTCCGACGATGTGTTATCTTGAAAAAACGACGCCGTGTGCATCATGCCGCCTTTGTGTCGTAGAAACGGACAAAACAGACGGGTTTATCCTGAGCTGTCAAACTCCTCCGACGGAGGGGTTGGCGGTCAATATCAACTCCGAGCGTCTTGAGGCTGAGCGTACGAATATCATGCGGATGTATGACGTAAACCATCCGTTGGAGTGCGGGGTATGTGACAAGTCAGGGGCATGCGATCTGCAAAACAAGACGCTTGAATTCGGTATTTCGACGCAGCACTTCAGTGCAAAAGAGCAAAACCGAAAAATCGAACATTGGGGCTTGATTAATTATGACCCGTCGCTTTGTATTTTGTGCGAAAAATGTGTCCATGTTTGCAATGAAATTATCGGTGACGATGCGATCGAATTGCAGTTCGGCGGATACAAATCGGCAGTGATTCCGAAAAACAGCGAAAAGCTTGATTGTACATTCTGCGGAGAATGTATCGCGGTCTGCCCGGTCGGAGCGTTGGTGAGTGCAGATTTCCAGTACAGTGCAAATGCATGGGAACTTTCTCAAGTTCCTGCAACGTGTGCACACTGTTCGGCAGGATGTTCATTGATGTATGAGGTACGTCACACCTCAAATTCTGTGGGTGCGAAAGAGAAAATTTATCGTGTCACGAACGATTTTGAGCATACGACGTTGTGCGGTGCGGGACGATTCGGATTTGATTTTGCGGTTCAGGGAACGAAAAACGAAGGGGAATTTGCCAAAGCGGTAAACGCGGTTAAAAATAGTGATGCAATCCGCTTTAGCTCATTGATCACCAATGAAGAGGCAATGATTCTTCAACGGCTCAAAGAGAAGCTTGGATTGAAGCTTTACAACGAAGAGGCGCGCACGTACCAAAACTTTATGGCCGCATATGGTTCCATCAGCGGAAAAGCCGGTTTCGGCGGAAGTCTTGATGCGATTTCTCAAAGCGACGGGATCATTGTATTGGGCGGACGCATTGCAACCGACAATCCGATGGTTCGTTACGCAATGACGACGGCAGCCCGCCATAACGGAGCAAAAGTTGTCTACATGCATCCGTTGGAAGACGAACTTCTCCAAAACGTCGTGACGCAGTTTGTAAAATACGAAGTGGGGACCGAAGAGGGCGTTGTCGCAATGCTTGCAAAAACGCTTCTTGCGAATGCTGATGTAAGCGATGAGATAGCTAACTTCTTCGAAGGACTCGATGAGGGGTATCTGTGTGCGGAGAGCAATGTCGGGGATGAAGAGTATGCACGTATCGCCAAAACATTCGCTAGAGCCAAACGTAAAACATTGGTGATCGGAAGCGATGTGCTGAACCATAACCGCGCATCCAATATTGCTCGGTTATGCGCGATGGTCGAAGCCTATACGGAATTCTCAGTCGTCGTCGTTGCCCCGAGTGTCAATACAATCGGCGTATCGCTGATTTGTGATCTGGACGTCGACAACGGCAGCGGAAGCGTTGTCGGATATAATGCATCAGGCGATTACACCATGGGATCCGTCGGCGAGACAATGTTGAAACTGCCGGCACTCAATTCGCAGGAGGGGACATTCGTTAATATCAATCATCAGGTACTGCCGACGAATGTCGCAGTCGCTTTTGAGGGGCATACGTTGAATGATATTGCAAATGCTCTTGGACTGTCGGCTCAGAATACGATTGATTATACGGCTATGCTTCCGATTTCAAAAGGGTTTAATGGATCGTCGTTTGATGATTTGGGGAATTTTTACAGCGTGTTGGGCGAAGATAACCGGGGGTATATCCTCGAAAATAGCGATATGGAAGCTAACGGAAAACTCGAAGAGATCGATGATTTGCCGGAGTTTAACGGGACGGTCGTATACCGCTGCAACCCGGTCAATCAGTTCAACGGGTACACCGCTCGCACCGAACAGCTTGAAAAAGAGGCAACATTACGCGGTTCGGCACAGTTTGCCGCTGCCGCAAAAATCGGTGATGGTGATAAAATTCGGATTGAATTTCCTCAAGGCGCTCAAGAACGGATTTTTAAACTCGATTCCAGTTTGAAAGGGACAATCGCATTGGTTCCGGCATACGATGTCGGATTCGGCGGATTGAATGAACAATACCGTTTTGAAAAGGTGAAAATTATGAGGATGGGGAGCGAATCATGAATGAAATCACGATTACCATAGACGGCCGCACTGTCCAGACGCAGGAGGGTGAATACATCCTTAATGCGGCACGGGCAAACGGGATTTTTATCCCGGCGATTTGCTATTTGACACGATGTTCACCGACATTGGCATGTCGTATCTGTCTTGTCGAAGCCGATGGCAAACAAGTCTATGCGTGTAATGCAAAAGCGAAAGAGGGGATGACGATCAGCACGACAACCCCTAATATCGAGGCAGAGCGGCGTGCAATTATGGAAGTCTACGATGTTAATCATCCGTTAGAATGCGGTGTGTGCGACCAATCAGGCGAGTGTGAATTACAAAATTATACGTTAGAGATCGGCGTCGATGCACAAACGTATGCGATCAAAGATACCCATAAACCGGCTCAAAATTGGGGATTGATCCATTACGATCCGGCATTGTGTATCATGTGCGAGCGTTGTATTACTGTCTGTAAGGATATGATCGGCGATGCGGCACTCTCTACGGTTGCCCGCGGGTCAGATCCGATTGAAGCGGCATTTAAAGAGTCAATGCCTAAAGACGCGTATGCGATGTGGAACAAACTTAATAAATCACTTATTTCGCCGAATGGCGGTGATACGTTAGATTGTACCGATTGCGGCGAATGTAGCGCAGTATGTCCGGTAGGGGCATTGGTGAGCAGCGATTATCAGTATACTTCCAATGCATGGGAACATACCCAAATTCCTGCTACGTGTGCTCATTGCAGTGCGGGGTGTCAGCTCAGTTATGACATAAAACACACCAGTATTGCCAATTCTGAAGATAAAATCTACCGTGTTAAAAACGAATGGAATTATGTTTCACTCTGCGGTGCCGGACGCTACGGATACGACTTCGAGAATCGGGGCGTGACAAAAGATGCAAGAGCTTTCGATGCGGCGGTAGAAGCGTTCAAAAAAGCCGATACGATCGCTTTCACTTCTACGATTACGAATGAAGAGGCGATGATTTTGCAGCGCCTCAAAGAGAAGTACGGCTACCGATTGGTGAACAACGAAGCACTGGCACTTAAAAACTTTTTGAATGCCTACAGCGCTGTCAGCGGACAATCATTATATGGCGGAAATTTGGGTGAAGTACACGCATCGGATTTCGTCGTCTCCATAGGGAGTGCTCTTAAAACGGACAACCCGAATGCCCGTTTTGCGATGAACAATGCGTTGTCGATGAACAAAGGTGCGGGACTCTATTTCCATCCGATCAATGATCCGGTGATTGCCGATATGTCTAAAAACGTGACGCAGATCAACCATGCGCCGATGATGGAAGAGGCGGCGCTTTATCTGATGCTCGACCTTTTCGGCGATAAAGCGGCAATGCCATCGGCTGTTGCGGAATATTTGGCGACGTTTCACTCTACGAAAACCGTTACGGTCGAAGAGACGGTGGATGAAAAGGTGACGGAAACCGTTGTCAAAAAGGTATTGAACGAAGAGACCGGCGTAGAAGAAGAGGTGAGCGAAGAGGTCGCCAAAACCGTCAAGAAGAAAGTTTCCAAAGAGGTTGAAGTCGATGATAACGCTCTTTTCGGGCTGTTGAACGCGCCGGCAAACTTTGCCGATACATTGGCAAAATACTTGGCGAAAAAAGAGCGTTTTTCACTGATGGTCGGACCCGATCTCTACACCCATTCGAATGCAAAAAATTGTGCACGGTTAGTGGCATTGATCGAAAAATATACACCGTTTAGCGTGACGATGATCCCGAATCTTGCCAATACGCTCGGAGTGGCTTTGATCTGTGATTTGGACGGTGCACGCGGCAGCAGCGTGATCGGTTATAACACGGCAGGTGATTTCACGCTCAGCGCTCTTGGCAACGGTGATTTGGATATGCCGGCCCTTAATCAGCAAGAGGGGACGCTAACGGGAATTGACAAACGGGTTAATCCGACTAATGCCGCCCTTTCATATGAGGGTTATATCCTCAACGATATCGCTAAGGCGCTTGGTTTGGATGCAAAGCTAACCGTCGATTACACAAGCATATTGCCGTCTTCCGCCGGATTTAAAGCGTTTGATTTCGATGATTTGCCAAACCATTACACCAATGCGGGTGAAGAGGTGCGCGGTTATGCCATCGAACCTCAAGCGGTAGCGATCAGCGCAGATGAGAGCGTTCAACCGTTTGACGGCGGATGTGCGATGAAAGAAGAGGTAGTGTACCTGGCAAATCCGGTGCTTCAGTTTTCGCCGTTTACGGCGCGTGCCCATCAACTCGAAGGCAACGGCGGTCTGTATGTATCGCCGGCTTATTGCGAGGCAAAAGGGCTGAGCGAAGGTGATACGGTACGTATTAAAAGCGTAAAATCTGAAGTGATGACAAAAGTTATCGTGGATGGAAAAATCGGCGGAATGATCCCGTATCTTCCGACATTCGATACGAATATCAACTTTGAGTCACTGTGTGAGGCATACCGCTTCACGGGTGTATCAATTCAAAAGGTGTAAAGCATGGATATGGCATTTATAATCGAGACGATGATTAAAATCGTCGTGATCTTGTTGGTCTTTTCGGCACTTGCGGGGCTCGGAACGTATTTCGAGCGTAAAGTGCTGGCATTTATGCAACGACGACTTGGGCCGATGCATGTCGGTCCTTTCGGATTGCTTCAGGTTGCAGCGGATGGGGTAAAACTCTTTACCAAAGAGGATATCATCCCTCAAAACGTCGTTAAGCCGATTTTTAAAATCGCTCCTGTCATCACGGCGGCAACCGCTTTTATAGCTTCGGCAGCCATCCCGTTTTGGCCTCAATTTACCGTAATGGGCTATACCGTTCATCCGATCGTAGCCGATATCAATGTGGGTATCCTCTATGTATTGGGTGTTATGGCGGTAGGTCTTTACGGACCGCTGCTCGGCGGTATGGCATCGGCAAATAAATGGTCGTTGATCTCTGCGGCGCGTAGTGCGGCAGTATTCATCTCGTATGAGGTTATCAGCGGTCTTTCCCTGCTTGCGCCGCTGATGATGGTCGGTTCATTGTCGCTTGTCGATATCAACAATTACCAAGTCGGCGGAATCACCCATTGGCTTGTTTGGTCACAGCCGGTAGCCTTTATCCTTTTCTGGATTGCCGCATTTGCCGAGACGGGGCGTACTCCGTTTCACTTGGTGGCGAATGATCACGAAATCATTGACGGTTTCGGTACTGAGTATTCGGGTATGCGCTGGGGTCTTTTCTTCATCGGTGAATATGCGAACATGTTCTTTATCTCATTTGTAATCGCGATCATCTTTTTGGGCGGTTTTGGTGACGGTACGATTGCAGGGGCTTTCCAGCTTCTGTTGAAAGTAGCGTTTTTCTTTTTCTTTTTCCTATGGACACGTGCTGCATGGCCGGATGTGCGACCTGACCAATTGATGTGGTTGTGTTGGAAAGTATTAATGCCGATCGCGGTGCTCAACGTTGTTGTCACCGGTATCGTGATGATGTTCTAAGGGGGAAGTGATGCATTTAGAGCCGTTTGAAGACCGCAATGTTGCACCACAGAGTGCATATTATCATGTTGATATTGAGGACTATCCGACCAATGGATGGGATCGATTTAAACGAGTAGTGGACCGGACATTTAAAGGTGAATTGTTTGTCGGTTTATGGGTAGTACTTCGTGAGATGATCAAATTTGATATCCATACCGTGCAATATCCGAAAGAGAAACTCCCGATCGGGCCGCGTTACCGCGCCGTACACAAGCTGTTGCGCTTGTGGGAGTCGGGGTATGAGCGATGTATCGGATGCGGATTGTGTGAAAAAATCTGTATTTCCGATTGTATCCGTATGGATACCCGTATTGATGAAAACAGCCGTAAAGAGGTTACCGAATACAGTATCAACCTCGGTCGTTGTATTTTCTGCGGATATTGTGCGGAAGTATGTCCGGAACTCGCGATCGTACATGGGCAGCGTTATGAAAATGCTTCAGAACAGCGTGCCCATTTCGTCATCAAAGACGATATGTTGACCCCGCTTGATTTACTCAAAGCGGGTGAGCAAGCCGAATACCCTGGCTTCGGTGCCATTATCCCAGGGAGCGATGCGTCGGTCAAAAAGACCCCGCTCGCCTATTAAGGAGTTAGGAATGTTTGAAGCAATCGCTTTTTATCTGTTTGCGGCGTTAACCATTACGATGTTTACCATCACGGTGATGACGTCCCAAGCTCTGTATGCATTGACCGCGATGGCGGCAGGGATGATTTTTATCTCGGCATTTTTCTTTATTTTGGGCGCGGATTTTTTAGGTGCGATCCAGATTATTGTCTATACCGGAGCAGTGATGGCACTCTATGCGTTTGGTATGATGTTTTTTGATACGACACGAAATGTCGTCGAAAAACGGACCAATCCGCAAATCGTATTTGTCCTTGGTACGTTGGCGGCACTGATGGTGGTAGCTATTTTTGTAGCACCGATTATTTCCAACAATATTCATGCCGTCTATCCGATCGAAGCACATGTCGGAAATGCGCAAGCGGTAGGTATCGTCCTCTTTACCAAATATCTTGTCCCTTTTGAAGTCGCAGCGGTCATGTTGCTTGTTGCAATGATTTCAGGGATTATCTTGGCCGGTAAAAAAATGGATAAATCATTGACGCTTATGGCGGAAGAAGAGATCGTAATGATGAATGCCGATACAGTCGGACATACAGAGAAAGGGGAACACTAATGGAAATTACACTTACCCATTATCTTGTTTTATCGGCCGTATTATTTGCGATCGGTCTTATAGGTGTTATGCGTCGTAAAAACTTATTGATGCTCTTTTTCGCAACCGAGATCCTGCTCAATGCAACCAATATCGGGTTTGCCGCTATTTCACATTATCTCGGTGATTTGACGGGTCAGATGTTTGCGTTCTTTATTATCTCGATTGCGGCATCTGAAGTTGCGGTCGGCTTGGGTCTGTTGATTGTATGGTACAAACGTACCGGCAAAATCGACCTTGATATCATGACATCAATGCGAGGATAAAGAATGGAACTCTATTTATACATCGCACTCTTCGCACCGCTGGTAGGTTCACTATTTGCGGGGCTTTTCGGTGCCACACCTAAAACATACCTCACGGGTCTCGTGACATCGGGATTGCTGTTTGCATCTTTCGTGAGCAGTGCTGTTTTGCTCAATTATGTAATGGGCGGACATACGGTTCACGTCGAACTGATGACATGGATGGCTACGGGAGACCTTTACATTCCGTTTGGATTTGTTGTTGACCAGGTCAGCGTTGTCATGATGATGGTCGTGACGGTCGTTTCTACCGTCGTACATATCTATTCGATTGGCTATATGGACCATGACAAAGGGTTTAACCGCTTTTTCTCATACCTCTCAGCGTTTGTATTCTCAATGATGGTATTGGTTATGAGCGATAACTTTGCGGGCCTTTTCATCGGATGGGAAGGGGTAGGCCTTTGTTCATGGTTGTTGATCGGATTCTGGTATCACAAAGAATCGGCGACATGGGCGGCTAACGAAGCATTTATTATGAACCGTATCGCAGACCTTGGTATGTTGATCGGTATCTTTATGATCTATTGGAACATCGGTTCGCTTCAATACGATGTCGTATTTGCGGAAATCGGCAATCTTCCGATGGCGGTTGTGACGTGGATCGGTATTTTCCTTTTCATCGGTGCTATGGGTAAATCGGCGCAGTTTCCTCTGCATACATGGCTTGCCGATGCGATGGAGGGTCCGACTCCGGTCTCTGCATTGATTCACGCTGCAACGATGGTTACGGCCGGGGTTTATTTGGTCGTTCGTGCCAATCCGGTTTATGATTTGATTCCGAATGTCGGAATGTTTATCGCAAGCCTCGGTGCGTTTGTAGCACTGTTCGCGGCATCGATGGCATTGGTCAACCGTGACATGAAACGTATCATCGCCTACTCTACCCTCTCACAGCTCGGATACATGTTTGTAGCCGCCGGTTTGGGAGCGTACTGGGTAGCGCTCTTTCACCTTATGGCGCACGCATTTTTCAAAGCGCTATTGTTCCTCGGCGCGGGTAATGTTATGCACGCGATGCACGATGAACTCGATCCGTTCAAAATGGGTGGATTGCGTAAAGTGATGAAAGGGACGTTCATTATGATGACCCTCGCATCGGTTGCGTTAGCGGGTATCTATCCGTTTGCCGGGTTCTTCTCAAAAGATTTGATTTTGGAAGTCGGGTTTGTAGAGCACCATTACGTTATCTATACCGTATTATTGCTAACCGCCGGTTTGACGGCATTCTATTCATTCCGTCTTGTTGCCTTGATTTTCCACGGTGAAGAGCGGTATAAACTTTTCGGCATTCATCCGCATGAAGCGTATAAATATATGTTAGTTGCAATGTCCCCGCTTTTAGTGTTGGCGATTATTGCGGGTTCATTCAAAATGACCTATTTTCAGCTGGTAATGAACTTGCTTCCTGCGACTCAGTACCATGTGCATGATCATGTAACGTTCTGGATCATGACGATCGGAACACAGTTGTTTGTAATTTCCGCTATTTTATTTGCGTACAAAAAATACGGCAATTGGAACAGCGTACCGGATGGCTCTTCAAAAATGGAGAACCGATTTTGCTATAAATTGCTATGGAACCAATACTATATTCCGAAAATTTATGATGAAGTATTTTCAAAACCGTATAAAGAGCTTTCACGATTTGCATGGAAACAGATTGATCTTAAAATTGTGGATGCAACGGTCGATGCGATTGCCAACACGATTTATAAAACGGGTGAAAATACACGGGATATCCAAAACGGAAATCTTTCATCGATGCTTCGTTGGATGGTTATCGGTTTGGTGGTTTTATTGGCGCTTGCTGTCGCGTTTACAGTCGGATACAACGCGGTCGGCGCTTAAGGAGTAATGATGATGGATCATATTTTATCGCTTTTAGTTTTCTTTCCGGCATTGGCTGCAATGCTCGGGTTTGTTGTCACTAAGGGGAGTGTAAGAGCTTACGGTATTACCGTGGCCTTAATCGAATTTGTCCTCTCCCTGTGGCTATGGTACGCTTACGATCCGATGACGTCTGGGATGCAGTTTATGGAATCTGCTCCGTTAATTCCTGCTTTCGGGATTAATTATTTGCTCGGGATTGACGGCATATCGTTGTTTATTATTATTCTATCGACATTCTTTACCCTGATCGGGATTGCGTCTTTGACGGAAACCCGCCGTATTAAAGACTTGATTATCACATTGCTGTTTTTGGAAATGACAATGGTCGGTGTATTTGCGGCGCTTGATGCAATGGTGTTTTATGTATTTTGGGAACTTTCTCTTGTCCCGATGCTTTATATTATCGGTGCATGGGGCGGACCGCTTCGCATTTATGCATCCATTAAGTTTTTCCTCTACACGTTTACGGGATCGCTTGTAATGCTTGTCGGTATGCTGTTTATGGCGTACTTTTACTATCAAGCAACCGGAATGTGGAGCTTTTCGATTTTGGAATGGTATCGTCTGATACTGCCGGAAAACTTTCAGCTTTGGTTATTTGCCGCATTTTTTATCGGTTTTGCCATCAAAGTTCCGATGTTCCCGTTTCATACCTGGCTTCCGTACGCACACGGTCAGGCACCTACGATCGGTTCGGTTATCTTGGCCGCGATCTTATTAAAAATGGGAACCTATGCGTTTGTCCGTTTTTCATTACCTCTTTTCCCGGATGCGTCGGTCTTTTTTATGTTCCCAATTGCGGCAATAGCCGTGATCATGATCATCTATACGGCGATGGTGGCGTATGCGCAAGAGGACATCAAACAAGTCGTTGCCTACAGTTCGATATCCCATATGGGGGTCATTATCCTCGGTACGTTCGCTCTTAATGTCGAAGGGGTAAGCGGTTCGGTTTTCTTGATGCTGGCCCACGGGGTAGTATCGGGTGCACTCTTCTTGCTTGTAGGGGTCATTTATGACCGTCGTCATACCAAACTGATGAGCGAGTTCGGCGGTTTAGCATCGGTTATGCCGCGCTATGCGACGATTTTCGGTATTATGGCCATGGCATCGGTCGGTTTGCCGTTAACCATCAATTTTGTCGGAGAATTTTTAAGTTTGCTCGGGTTTTATAAACAGTCCCATTCCGTCACGCTTTTGGCCGGTACTGCGATCATCGTCGGGGCAATCTATATGCTCTCCGCGTATAAAAAAGTTTTCTTCGGCCAAGTGACGAATGAAGAGAATAAAAAACTTAAAGACGTCAATACGACCGAATTACTCGGCCTTGTCCCTCTTGTGATTGTTGCTATCTGGCTTGGAGTCTATCCAAAACCGGTATTAGAGCCGATCAATAACAGCGTCGAATCGGTGATTCAACTGATGCACGATAAAGCGCAAAGCCCTGAGGCGAAAGCGCGTATTCCGAATCTCTCCGATGCGGGAGCGATGAATTTACACCAGGAGGCGCACTAATGTTGGAGTCGATTAATGTTTCGATCGCGTCGCTAAATATAGCGACGCTTGCACCGATGCTTATCGCAATTGTCGGTGCACTTAGTATTTTAGTGATTGATATGGTCAAAGAGGGATTGCACAAATCTTTTTATGTCATGGTCGCTTTGTTGTTCTTGCTTCTCGATTTGGGGGCATTGATCGATTTTGGCGGTCTATTCCTTAAAAACGGTACCGTATTAGGATTTTTCGACGTTATGCTGATGGACGGGATCGCTATCCTCTCACAAATCATCATTGTCGCAGGTTCGATGCTTTTTATTCCGTTGGCACTTACATCAAAACGGTTCCATGAGTATAACTATCCTGAGTATTTTGCCCTCTTTTTATTCATGATTGCAGGTTTCCAGTTTATGGTTGCGACGGATAACCTGATTTTGGTCTTTGTCGGTCTAGAGACAGCATCATTGGCATTGTATACCCTTATCGCCTTGCATAACCGTTCAAAATCATTTGAAGCGGCAGTTAAATATTTCACGATGGGGGCATTGGCCGCAGGTTTTTATGCTTTCGGTTCAATGATTTTTTACGCCATCAGCGGCTCTGTAGAGATCAATCAGATCGCAACGGTATTGGCTGAAGATCATTACAGCAATATCGGCTTTGTGTTGGTCGCCGTTGCGTTTATGATCGCGGCATTCGGATTTAAACTCTCAATGGTGCCGTTTCACACGTGGACTCCGGATGTCTATGAAGGTTCGTCTGCGGCATTGGCCGGATATATGTCGATCGTTCCTAAAATCGCTGCATTCGTTGTTGCGATGCGATTGTTCGAATTTCTGGTACACAGCGGTGTAGTATGGCTTCAAGTGATCTTGTATATCGGGGTTGTTGTTACGATGACGGCGTCGAATATCTGGGCACTGGTCCAAACCGACGTCAAACGGATGTTGGCGTACAGCTCTATCTCGCATGCGGGTTTCGTTATGGCCGCTATTTTGATCGGAACGACACAAGCGAACAGCGGTCTGTTTTTGTATTGGACACTGTTCAGTTTCACCAACCTCGGCGCCTTTACGATGCTATGGGTCAACCGACAGAAAAATCTTCTTCCGGGGCAGAGTTCGGATCATCCGTATGAGAAATTTTCGGGAATGATCAAAACGATGCCGATGGCCGCATTGATGATGGCGCTTTTCATGCTGTCGCTTGCCGGTATCCCGCCATTCGGCCTCTTCTGGGGTAAAATGTATATGATCGGTGCTGCAGTCAGTGCCGGCTATACGGTACTTGCATTGATAATGGCGCTCAACTCTGCGATAGCGGGGTATTACTACCTTAAGTTGATCGTTTTCATGTTCATGAAAGAGCCGATGGTCGGGTATGATAAGTATTATTTGATGAATGCATCCTTATCGCTAAAAACAATTATCGGCATTGCGGCGATCGGAACAATTCTCGCGGTATTCGCTGTAAACCCGCTCTTGGTAACTATAACGCAATTCGTGTATAATAGCGGCTATTAATCCTCGTTGCGGGGAACTTGGAGGTAGCTATGGGACGCTGGTGGTTATTATGTCTCTGGCTCCCTCTAAGCGCCCTTGAACTCTCCATTCAAAGCGGTAAAGAACAAGGGGATCCCTTTAGTGTTCTTCATCTGCAGAATACCGCCCCTTTTGAATGTGAAGCGTCGAACGATGAATTCGGCGAAACGAAAAAAATAATCTGTAGTTTCGAACACTCTCCAAAACACTCTTTTGCGCCCATCCGTAGTTCCCTTTTGAATATCATCCCTTCGGCAACAAAAAACGGCTATACGATAACCGTAACACCCGTTTCTAAAATGAAACTGATTCCGGTTGTTTTTGATCTGCCGAAAGCGTCTCAAACGTATCAAAGTGATGTTAAAAAAGCAGATCACTGGATAGTAGTCGGGTATCCGCATACAGCGCCGTTGCTTGACACAATAGAATCGAGCGAGCAAACAATCAATTTTCCGGTACTCGTGCGTCATAACAGTTACCCTTACGTCGGGGGACTTGATTTTAAAGGCAATCCTATCAAAGTATCCAGCGTCCAGGATGTGACGGATTATATGGATTTGAAAAAAGCTTATACGGGTAAAGACTTCAATAAAGTACTTGAACTGGCCAACAACGCACTGAAAAAAAATCCAAAGACGATTTTTAAAAATGAATTGATGCTCTATCAGATTCGTGCATTGCATGAAAAAGACGAGCCGGAATTGCTCCTTGAGACCGCCAAGCAATTTTTGCGCGATTATTCGGGTGATTCCAATGTTGCCGAAGTATTGGCATATACGGCGAGAGCGTATACAAAAATCGGGCAGAGCGTCGATGCCGACTATTTCTTCGACCGCCTCTTCGACGAACATCAAGATAGTCCATATGCCGCATTGGGGATGATCTATAAAGCGCAGCAGCTGGAAAGTTCCAATCACCTCACGATAGCGATGAAATATTACGAGAAAGCCCTTAATGCGAGTAAAGATGTCGCAACCGCTTCCAAAGCAGCGTATAGATTGGCTCAGATAGAACTGCGAGACGGACATACCGAAAAAGCAATAACCTTTATTGACCAAATTATCAAAGGGAACCCAAAATATTTCTTTGAAGTAAAAGAGAATGCGACGGGGATGGTCCAGGCGCTTTTGGAACATCACGAACCGAAAACAGCGGCCAAGATCACGGAAATACTTCTCAAATTTACGGATCGTAAAGCTCCGAATCATGAGGTATTGCTGAAAAATCTCGGGATGCAGCTGGCTCAGGCAAATAAACGTGAAGAGGCCCTGGAACGGTTTAATGAATACCTGAAAACGTATAAATACGGCGAATTTGTGAATGATGTACGTCGCGCGAAAGACGGACTGTTCTTCGAATCCGATGATAAAAATGTGAGTGCCGGGATTAAAAACTACGATGACCTGATCGACCGTTACGGCAATGACAGCGTCGGACGCAAGGCACTCTATAAAAAAGCGCAGTTGCTGCTCAAAGATAACCGCTATAAAGATGTTTTGAATATGGAGAGCGAGCTGTACCGACTTGACAGTGCGGAATACCCTGATGTCAATACGATGATCTCTAAAAGTGCGATCGGCTTGAGCAAAGGGTATCTGAAAGAGGGGAAATGTGCCGAAGCGATCGGGCTGCAAAAAATGTACAAAGTCAAACTTCTCCCGCAATGGGACGGGCTGCTTTTTGAGTGTGCACTAAAAACGACGCAGTACCCAATAGCTAAGAAAATCGCTCAAAGCCATTTAACGTCAAAATCGATCAATGAACGGCAGATTTGGCTTTCTCGGATGGTAAAGACCCAATTTGCTTTAGGGGAATATAAGAGTGCGATCAAAGGGGGGGAAGAACTTGCTACGTTGCTGAAAGTAGAAAAAAATCCTCCGCTGAATGATATCTATCGTCTCCTATTCGATGCGATGCAGCGTAGTGGAAATAGCGACGGGATGATCCGCCACATTAAGAACATTGAAGCCGTTTTTGGGAGCGATTTTAAAGATATTGAACGCTATACGCAGATGGTCTCATTGGGAACAACACGTAAAGATGAAGCGATGATCCAGACGTATGCCCGCAAGGTAATGGCATTGCAGAATAAAACAAAAAGCTATACGCAAAGCCCCTATATCGAGTTCACACTGGCACAATCGTATCAAAATTTAGGAAAAGATCCCGAGGCGTTAGAGACACTAAAGAGTCTGAATGCACGTAAGCTGGATAAAGAGAAGCGTTCCCGTCAGCAATATCTAATGGGATCGCTTGCACAAAAAATGGGGCGCAAGGCCGAAGCGCGAACAGCCTATAATGCGAGTATTAAAGCGGACTCCGCTTCGGCATGGGGGAAACTGGCTAAAGACGCACTGGCGTTATTGTAGAATTTTTACTGCGATCTCTTCCAATTGATCCGATGATCCGCTTGCGGCAAGGATAAATTGGTTTGCGTTGAACGTCTGCTGACGTTTTGCCAGCTGTGCGGTATGGGTCGTAATTTGCTCGGCAAGGGAAGATTTGGAAATTTTTCCGTCCAGATAGGCTAATGTCTCGATAATACCGATTGCCTTCATGCTGTTGGGCGAACGCCCGTACGACTTTTCCAGAGCGGCTACTTCATCGATCAGCCCCGAAGCAATCATCTTCTCCGTTCGCATCGCAATGCGTTCTCGTAATATATTCCGTTCGATCTTTAGATCCAAAACAGGGCACTCTTCGATAATCGGATGGGGAGGATGCGCTCGAAACCACTCGGAGGGGGGAGTCTGCGTCTGCAGATAGAGATGGAGCATTTTTTCGATACGGTAGCGATCGGTGGACTGGATTTTATCCATCGTGATGGGATCGACCTGCGATAAAAGAGCATGAGCCGATTCGATATTTAGCAAAAGTTTTGCTGTCTCATGCCGCGTTTCATCGGTGATTTCCGGGACATACGAGAGGCCATCGATCATACTTTTAAGATAAAAACTGCTCCCCCCTACGATGATGATGTTTTTTGAATGGCGGGAGGCATATTCTCTGGCACGACGGTATTCATCGATAAAGGTAAAGACACTGGCGTTTTGATCCGGCGAGAGGAGATCGATGCCGAAATGAGGGGCGCGTGAACGCTCCTCTTTGGAAGGTTTGGCAGACGCGATATCGATCTCTTTGTAGATACTGAGCGAATCGATGGAGAGAATAATAGCATTATAACGATCCGCTAAAGAGAGGGAAAGATCACTTTTTCCGGAGGCGGTGGAGCCGATGATTGCCAACTGTTTCATAGGACGTATTATACGCCAACCGAATAAAATTCCGATGGGGTTTGTGTACGTGTAGATGCTATTTTATGGCGTCAAAGAGAATTTACGATAAAATAAACTCATATAAGTGCAAAGGTTTAGCGTGAAACGATTGGCAATGAAGCTTCAGTATTTCAATGAGTTGGTCATGTTTCAGCACTCCATATTTTCCCTCCCTTTTATATTTATTGCGATGATTGTCGCATCTGACGGATGGTTCGGATTCCGGCTGCTTCTTTTAGGAGCGCTCGCAGCGGTGAGTGCCCGAAATTTTGCGATGGGATTTAACCGGTTTGTCGATCGTAAATTCGATGCCTACAATCCACGTACGGCCGGACGCCCCAGTGTGGACGGACGACTGGATCCGACATCGATAGCCATTTTTACGGCCGTTAACGGGCTCGTGTTTATGGGAGTATCGTATTTTGTCAACGATCTTGCATTTGCCTTGAGTTTTCCGATCCTGATCGTACTGGGGAGCTATTCTTACTTTAAGCGGTTTAGTTCAATGGCTCATATCGTATTGGGGATATCGTTGGGGCTAGCACCGATTGCAGGGGTGATCGCCGTGAGTGCGGAAGTTCCTATGTGGTCGGTATGGTTGAGTATAGGGGTTATGTTCTGGGTAGCCGGATTTGATCTGCTCTATTCGCTTCAGGACATCGAGTTTGATGTAACCAACAATCTTCATTCAATCCCCTCACGCTTCGGAAGCGGTGCAACACTAAAAATCTCAGCACTTTTTCATCTGCTCGCGGTCTTTTTTTGGGGAATGTTCGTTTTATCAGCCCAGTTGGGGATGTGGGCACAATGTGCCGTAGGTTTTTCAATTCTTATGTTAGGATACGAGCACTATTTGGTACGCCGTGACTTTACTCAGATCGACCGGGCGTTTTTTACGGTAAACGGTTATCTCGGATTCGTATTTATAACATTCATCATTTTAGACAAGGTATTGTAATGGAGACTATTCGACTTGTTCCGGCGGTTTTCGATATCTCTTTTGATCGTGAAAGCACAGGGAACGAAAAGTATGAGCGCGAATACATAACCCTCGAAAGCGATGACGATGCTATGACTCATTGGTTTAGAAATGCAAATTCGCGGGGAGAGACGGGCGATACCGATCCTGTTGTTTTGAATTTTATGTTGGAGCTTTATCGTAAGCTCGACCGGATAGAACAGTTGTTGACGCAAAATACCCCGCACCGGGAACCGTTGGGGTACAAAGGGAAAATTGAAAGTATCGGTTTTGATCATTTTAAATTGAATGAGCCGATGCTGAGTAGCGGAGAAAAATATTACGGACGTCTTGAATTGCCGACCTATCCAAAGCGTGAGATCGCTTTGTATTTTGAAGCGGTAGATACCGATGTCGCTAAAATTGCCCGTATCCATTCACGTGACGAGGATGAATGGGGGACCTATATGCGATCTCGCGAGCGGGCAATGATCCGCCATCTAAAAGGGAACGAATGAGTTACGGTATTGAAATTGCATTGATAGCGCTTGCCGTTATGGTCGTAGGGCTTATCTACTACGTCCTTACTAAAGAGGCAGAGATGACCTCTCACATCCGTTCGGTGGCAAAAGCGGTAGATGACGTGCACCGAGAACTCTTTATGATGGATAAGCGTCTTAAGCAGGAGCTGGAGATTATCACATCGCTTCAAGAGAGTGTGCCGGTAAGTCAGCATTCTCTCCATGCAGAACTCGGTCGAGAGGTCAATGAAATATCGGTGCCGATCATGGAATCATTAGGGCATATTGAGGGGAGCTTCAGCGCGTACAAAGAGAAAACCGAAAATCGTCTTCGGTACCTGGAAGAGCGAATTCGCAATCTATCGCTTCCGACATCAATTAGCGGCTTGGATGATGAGAAAGTGATCAGCAGATACAATCAGGGGCTTGAGGTTGATGCGATTGCCAAAGAGCTGCGATTGTCGAAAGCCGAAGTCGAGTTTGTTCTAAAAATCAATCAGCTTCGGTAGTCCTGATTGCCATTAAAAAGCTTTTAAGGTTTATTAGCTATAATTTCGTTCTCTTTAAATGTGCGTCCGTAGCTCAGCTGGATAGAGCACCGGTTTGCGGTACCGGCGGTCAGGGATTCGAATTCCTTCGGGCGCACCACTTACAAACACCGTAATTATCAAACTTTACTTCACTAAGTCAAATCACTACGTTACAATCAAACCATCACAACTTTTATTGGCAATTTTTTATCTCACTATATGAGATTAACAAATAGCTAAAGTGATACAAGATAAAGTTATACCAATCAAAGTGTCCCACGTTGAGTCACTGTCCATTTAACCGGTTTATTACATGAGGATAAAATATGTCAGATCTTGAAATAGCTCAGAAAGCCAAAATGAAACCTATCATCCATTTGGCAAAAAAAAAGTATGGCATTCCTATTGAACATTTAGATCCTTACGGCCATTATAAAGCAAAGCTTTCTTTAGAATATGTAGATAGCCTGTCCCATCAAACTCAGATGGGGAAACTGATTCTTGTATCCGCAATCAGCCCTACACCGGCGGGAGAAGGTAAAACGACTACTACGGTAGGGTTAGGCGATGCAATGAACCGTCTCGGTAAAAAAACGATTATATGTCTGCGTGAGCCTTCGTTGGGGCCATGCTTTGGACTTAAAGGGGGTGCTGCCGGGGGAGGCTATTCCCAAGTTGTTCCGATGGAAGATATTAACCTCCATTTTACGGGCGACTTTCATGCGATCGGTGTCGCACACAATTTATTGGCAGCGCTGATTGATAACCATATTCACCATGGGAATGCCTTGGGCATAGATTCGCGCCGTATTAAATGGAAACGCGTAGTCGACATGAACGATCGTGCATTAAGGGAGATCACAATTGGACAAGGGGGCGCAACAAACGGTTTTTTACGTGAAGACGGCTTTGATATCGTAGTAGCTTCTGAAGTCATGGCTGTATTATGTTTGGCCAATAATCGTGCCGATCTGAAAGAGCGTTTGGGACGAATCGTTGTAGCTTACAAAGCGGATAAAATCACCCCCATCTATGCAAGTGATTTAAAAGCGCACGGTGCAATGGCAGCCGTATTAAAAGATGCCATAAAACCGAACTTGGTACAGACCCTGGAAAATAATATTGCGATTGTACACGGCGGCCCTTTTGCCAATATTGCACACGGATGTAATTCTGTCATGGCTACGAACACCGCTATGAAATTGGCAGATTATGTGGTCACGGAAGCAGGATTCGGAGCAGATTTGGGGGCAGAAAAATTTTTAAATATCAAATGCCGCAGTGCCAAATTGGCCCCTTCGGCTGTGGTATTGGTGGCGACAATTCGTGCTTTGAAATTTCACGGCGGTATTGAAAAAGATCATCTTAATCAAGAAAACCTGGAAGCCTTATCGATCGGGTTTGAAAATCTGGAACGTCATGTACACAATGTAACCGTTCATTACGGTTTGCCGGTTGTGGTCTGTATCAACCATTTCACATTTGACACGGATGCGGAAACGGATTTGTTAAAAGAGAGATGTGTTGCGTTAGGGGTGCAATGCATTGTTTCTAAGCATTGGGCTCAAGGGGGCAAAGGTGCCGAAAGTTTAGCAAAAGCAGTATTGGATATTATTGATAATCGGAAGCCGTTTTTTAATTATTTGTATGAGAGTTCATTGCCGTTATGGGATAAAATTGAAACAATCGCTACTAAAATCTATGGGGCGGCAGGTATCACTGCCAGCGCAAATGTGCGCGATGAAATCGCCAAACTTCAAGAACATTATGGAGAGCTCCCTATTTGTATGGCGAAAACTCAAATGTCTTTTTCAACAGATCCTAATGTGCGAGGGGCACCAAAGGGACATACGGTTGAAATCAGCGGGGTTAAACTTGAACACGGTGCAGGATTTATTGTCGCAATTGCCGGTAATATGATGACGATGCCGGGCTTGCCAAAAGTACCGACTGCAGAACGTATCGATATTGACGATCAAGGGGTAATTACCGGTCTATTTTGATATAAAAGAGCTGACTCTTTTATATCAAGCCTCTCAGCTTGCTCCACACAATTCCCAAATACTCATGAAATGCTATTTCTGAACGTCCTAGTCCGCCCGAAGAGGGAAATTGCCATAAGGTATCGTCCGTTTTTATCTGGTAGTCGGTAGGAGCGGCAATGACCTCAATACCGGCTTTTTTAAAGAGGGCGACGGCACGCGGCATATGAGAAGCGGATGTGACTAAAACCAGCGGTTGGTTGCCGATGATATTTTTGGCTTGAACCGCTTCTTCACGAGTATCTTTTGCGCTTTCCAGCAAGATGATATCTTTAGGGTTTACTCCGAGTACCATAGCCATTTCGGCATTTTTACGAGCATTGGAGATGGGATCGTCATTGCCGTATCCGCTGAAGATTATTTTCATGCCGGGATGGGAATTGTAGATTGCTATCCCCTCATTAACGCGCGTAAGCGATGTGGAGTCAAGCTCTGCTGAAAGTGGAATATTTTTATTACTGCAATGGCCCGAACCGAGTACATGGATGTAGTGTGGAATTTTTTGAGTCAACTGTACTTTTTGGTAGGAGTTTTCCAGCGGAGAGAGCAGTAGAGCCGAAAAAGGGGGATAGGACAACAGGCTGATCCATAGAATGGCAAAAAGGATTGTCCCCTTTGCGCGTTGATAGTGATGGCGTTGCCAAAAAAAGAATCCGATTCCCAGTAGGAGCAGAAAGATGGGAAAAGGCATTAAAAAGCTGGAAATAATTTTTTTGATTATAAACATCATGATGATGCTTTAGCTTTTGTTTTTCCGTGCGGTAATTTCGCTCAAAAAGCTTTCCAGGTCATACTTAACACGGTACTGCGGTGTAAGGATATGGATGAGGATATCTCCCAGATCGATTGCGATCCAGTCACCGCTTTCATCGATATATAAAAATTGCTCATCGGGTTTGAGACCACGTTTGAGATGGTCCAAGAGAGCGAAAGTGTGACGTTCCCCTAATGACGAAGCGATAACAACGTAATCGGCGAAGTAATCTCCCCCCTGAAGGTCAAATACTTCAATTGCTTCGGCTTTATTCTGGTCTAAAATCGCACTGATTTTTTCAATTCTCGGATTCATTTATTTCCTTATAGGTGGTGATAATTTCATGGTCGATCATCGGGTCCAATCCCGGTGATCTTAGAAGCGCTCTGCAATCGGTAGAGCTGATCGGTACATCCACATCGAGCCGTATCATCCCGGCGGGGATCGGAATCTGCGCTCGTGCCGCAACAACCCATGTTACAAGAGTGTTTAGCTCTTCATAACGGTGCCATTGCGAAAGAGTCTTGAGATTGTCTGCCCCGATGATGAGGTAAATTGTCTCGAAATGATCTCGAAAATGCTCTACTGTTTCGATCGTATAAACACTACGCTTTTGCCGTATTTCAAAATCGCTGATCTCGACTTCGGGCATATTTTTAAAGAGTCTCTTGAGCCATTCCAATCGTTTGGCTGCCGGAACACATACTTTTTGCTTTAAAGGATTCTGATAAGCAGGAACAATGATTAGCCGATCAACGGGTAAACCCGCCAATGCAGCTTCTACAACGCGCAGATGTCCGATATGGGGAGGATCAAAACTGCCGCCGTAAAGCGCAATATTCATACTCCAGCCTCTTTTAATCGTAATTATAACCGATTTTTGGTAAAATCCCCCCTATTATGGTTATAGGATAAAATAGGATGGCATTAAAGATCGCTATTAACGGGTTTGGAAGAATCGGTCGCTGCGTGACCCGTGTCATCGCGGGAAGGTCGGACGTAGAACTTGTCGCGATTAATGATATGGCATCGATTGATATGCTCCTTTATCTGCTTCAAAACGATTCGGTGCATGGACAGTTTGATATCGATGTTAAGATTCTTGAAAATAATGTTTTACAAATAGGCTCTTCAAAAGTATCGGTTTTTTGTGAAAAAAATCCTGAAAATCTCGATTTCGGGGTGTGCGGTGCGGATGTGGTATTTGAATGCAGCGGATTGTTTTTGACCGGAGAGACAACGCGGCATCATTTGGGTAAAGGGGTTAAAAAAGTGATTCTTTCGGCTCCTACGCAAGATTCACAGATCCCGACGTATGTTTTGGGGGTCAATGAGCATCTTTACGTGGGAGAAAAGATTATTTCGAATGCATCGTGTACGACAAATTGTCTGGGACCGATCGCTAAGACATTGGATGAAGCCTTTGGGATTGAAAAAGGGCTGATGACGACAATTCATGCGTATACCAACGATCAAAATATTTTGGATGTGGCACACCCAAAAGATATACGTCGATCACGGGCCGCCGCGGTCAACATGATCCCGACAACAACGGGTGCCGCCAAAGCGATCAGCCTGGTACTGCCTAATTTGGAGGGGAAGCTTCACGGGCAAAGCGTCCGTGTACCCACTCCCGATGTGTCGATGGTCGATCTGAATGTATTGGTACGGCGTGATACGACAGTGCAGGAGGTGAGTGACCTTTTTAAAGCCGTGGCATCGACACATTTGAAAGGGATTTTGGAGGTCGATGAGAGACATCGTGTTTCACAAGATTTTGTCGGATCAAGCAACAGTGCCACAGTGGCCGATGATCTGATTCAGGTGATAGACGGCAATCTCATCAAGGTGATGGCGTGGTATGATAACGAATGGGGTTACTCCAATCGGATCGTAGAAATGGCACTACATATTAGTAAAGAAGAAATTTCGTCTCTATAGAGGCAAGCTTTTGTGTCGCCAACGGGATTTAGTCCCTGTGGCGTTTAAAATATATATTTTAATCTTACAGTAAGAGGAAAAAATGCAGCTACTCAGCATCAAAGATTGTGACATCAAAGGGAAAAAAGTATTTATTCGATGCGATTTTAATGTTCCTATGGACGATTACGGTAATATTACCGATGATCGGCGTATCCGTTCGGCGATCTCGACGATACAGTTTTGTCTGGATCAGGGATGTGCCATTGTTTTGGCATCCCATTTTGGCCGTCCTGAAGGGAAAGTTGACCCGGAATATTCACTTTCACCGATTGCACGCCGTTTGCACCAATTGTTAAAAGTTGAGGTGAAAATGGCCGAAGACGTTGTAGGGACGAGTGCGATGGAACTTGCTGCAAAACTTCAAGGCGGAGAGGTATTGTTATTGGAAAATCTCCGCTTTGAAAAAGGGGAAACGAAAAACGATCCTGCCCTCAGCAAAGCGTTAGCTTCTATGGCTGAGATTTACATCAATGATGCGTTTGGCGTAAGCCATCGTGCGCACTCATCGGTGGAAGGGATTACGGCCTATTTTGATGATGATCATAAAGCGGCAGGATTTTTACTGCAAAAAGAGATCCAATTTTTCGGTACGCTGCTTGACCGCCCGGTCAGACCTTTTGCGGCGATCGTCGGCGGCAGCAAAGTATCGGGCAAGCTTGAAGCCCTTATCAATCTTCTCCCCAAAGTTGATAAAGTCCTTATCGGCGGCGGAATGGCGTTTACATTCCTAAAAGCACTTGGACATGATGTGGGAAATTCCCTCGTCGAAGATGATCTGATTGATGAAGCACTTAAAATAATGGATGAAGCAAAACATCTTGGGGTAAAATTCTATCTCCCTGTCGATGTCGTTGCTGCAGAGAAATTTTCTCCTGATGCCGCCAGCCGTCTTACCAGTGTTCAAGAGATCCCGAAAGGGTGGATGGGGTTGGACATAGGACCGGCTACGGTTAGACTCTATCGCCAAGTGCTGGGTGACGTACAGACGATACTCTGGAACGGACCGATGGGGGTGTATGAGATGGATCGTTTTGCCCGCGGATCGAATAAGATTGCCCATTTCGTTGCCGACTCGTATGCCACCACGGTAGTCGGCGGCGGCGATACTGCCGATTTGGTGCAGCGAATCGGTTTGGATGAAGAGATCACTTTTATCTCTACCGGCGGCGGGGCATCATTGGAACTTTTGGAGGGGAAAGTACTCCCCGGTGTCAAACCTCTACTGAAAAAGTGAGTTTTACACAACAGGTGTAGAAATGAAAGTACGCAAACGTGCATGGGTTTCCTCTCCAGGAAACTTAGCGTTAGCGTAGCCAATCGGAATTTTATTCCGATAGCGTTATTCCGAATACAATGAGGAAATAAAATGATACTTGCCGCCAATTTCAAAGCCAATAAAACGCGTCAGGAGACTCGAGCCTATATGGCGGTTGTCGAGTCGTTTGTCAGTGTGAACAATATATCCGATACGATTATTGTTTTCCCACCGTTTACAGCGTTAGAAAATCAGCCTCGGAATGTCCTAATCGGTGTTCAAAACGGCTATCCTGTGACACATGGAGCGTTCACCGGGGAGATCGCACTGGAACAGCTTGAAGAGTTTGGGATCCGAACCATCCTGATCGGCCACAGCGAGCGACGACATATTCTGGGTGAGACCCAAGAGACGATTGCGACCAAGTTTCGATTTTTTGCCGAGCAGGGATTTGCAATCGTCTATTGTGTCGGCGAACCGTTAGAAGTTCGTGAAAAAGGACAGGATGCGTTAATGGGCTATATCGAGGAGCAGTTCGAGGGGATTGATCTCGGATATGGCGATCTTATACTTGCGTATGAGCCGGTGTGGGCGATCGGAACGGGACTTACCCCCTCAACCGCCGATATTGAACGTGTGCACAGTGCGCTTCGTGCAAAAACGCATGCCCCGATCCTCTATGGCGGCAGCGTCAAGGTGGATAACGCACGTGAGATTATGGAACTTCAAAATGTTGATGGGATACTGGTCGGTTCCGCCGCACTCAGTGCATCCGATTTTTGCGACATGATCGCGCAAGCATCCGAATTAAATACTACTACAGGAGAATAATTATTATGTTGATGAAGGGTAAAAAAGGGCTGATCGTAGGATTGGCCAATGACAAATCAATTGCATACGGGATCGCAAAAGCGCTGCATGAACAAGGGGCGCAAATGGCGTTTACCTATCTAAATGACGCACTCAAAAAACGAGTTGACCCGATTGCTGCGGGTTTTGATAATTCGCCGGTCTATAAACTGGATGTCTCGGATGAAGCCGATATGGATGCGATTGCCTCTTTGGTCGCAGCCGATTTCGGCCAGATCGATTTTCTTGTCCATTCGGTAGCATTCGCTCCGAAAGATGCCCTGACCGAAGGGTTTATGAAAACCTCCAAAGAGGCATTCCAGATCGCAATGGACATCTCGGTCTTTTCATTGATCGATTTGACCAACCGTCTCGAATCGGTACTGGCTCCGGGTGCATCGATCATCACCCTCAGCTACCTCGGCGGACCGAAATATATCCCGAACTATAATGTGATGGGTGTAGCCAAAGCGGCGTTGGAATCGACGGTACGCTATATGGCCGTCGAGCTTGGGGCATCTAAAGGACAGCGGGTCAATGCCATCAGTGCCGGGCCGATCAAGACGCTTGCCGCAAGCGGCATCGGCGATTTCAAGCATATCCTTAACTGGAATGAGTCGAATTCACCGTTGCGTAAAAACGTCACCATCGAAGAGGTCGGAAACTCGGCAATGTATCTGCTAAGTGATCTTTCATCCGGTGTGACGGGCGAGATCCATTATGTCGACGCGGGTTACAGCATTATGGGGATGGCGGCAGTGGAAAAAAATGCCGAAGGGAAAAGTGTTTTTGTTTGGGATTCCAAAGAATAATATTAATAATGCCCCCGAAATTTACCTAGAGCCCAACCGCTGGCAGCAGTGCCAAAGCGGTTGAAAGCGTTCTATTGAGGGGGCGATTTTCTTTTGGTACTTTTCTTATGAAAAAGAAAAGTATAAAAATGTTACGAAACGTTACTTGCCGATAATCGGCATACTCTCTATCATTTCGATATGGGAAGGCTCTTTGGGCTTTCCTTCATTCATCTTCGCTTTATTATCATTATAGACTTTCCATTTGTCCACATATTTTTGCAACGTGAACGGAGTCGTGTCTTCCGGTTCTGCCGGGGCCGGAGCCGTAGTCGTTACAACGGTGCCATCGGGAGCGGTCGTGGTTGTGACAATCTTTGCATCTTCGGTTTTGGTCGTCACCACGGTGCCGTCCGGAGCGGTCGTAGTGGTTACTACCGGTGCAGGTGCTGTAGCAGGTGTCCAATCTTCTTTAAGCCAGCCATCCAGTGTGTTTTGCATTACACCACCACTCGATGCTGCAGTAGTGCTCGGAGATATGGCTCCTAGGGTAGGGTTTTGTGAGGGGGTGACACCGGCATGGTTCGCACAGCCGCTAATAGTCATTGTTATTAATGCAAGAGCAATTGAGTAACGCATTTTATTTCCTATAGTGAGGTTGAATTTTCGGGATTAGTTCGTACTATAGCATAGAATTCTAATTAATATAGGAAAAAGTGAGAGCAAATAATTATTACAAAAGTGTCACATTTCCTATCTGTGGGGATTGCAAGAGGGTAACCGCCTATACGTTGGGATAAAAAATTACAGCATTGTTTAAGAATAACGGCGTTACAATTGTCGCTGACGAAACAAAAACACAGGGTCAAGCTTAACTTAAGGAGAATTAATGAAGTTAGTTAAAATGAGTCTTGCAGCAGCAGTGTTGCTAGGTGCGAGCGCATTCGCGATTGATAACATCAAAATGAGCGGTGACGCAAAACTATATTACGGCACAAGTAATGCTGATAGAACAGGTGCGACACCTGGTACTATGATCCCTGCTGCGCCGGGTGCGTTGAATGCAGGTACTAGCAGTGAGCTTTTCAGCAAAGGTAACAGCATTGCAGATACGGCACTTCGCCTTGGTGTAACCGGCGATTTGACAAAAGGTGTCTCTTTCGGTGTGACCGGATACGCGGTAAGTACTCTTGGACTTGAAAACAATCTTGTAAGCAACACATGGACAGGTGCACACGGTGCAGCTTTCAATGGTTCAAGTATCGGTGCTGAAGTAAATGACCAAGCATGGATCGGTGAAGCATGGATTGCTGCTACACTTGGAAAAACGACGGCTAAATTGGGTCGTATGGAGCTTGATACTCCGTTGGCATTCTCTGAAAAATGGTCAGTTGTACCGAATACCTTTGAAGGTGCGGTTGTTCTTAACCAAGATATCCCGGATACGACGTTGGTCGGTGCATGGGTTGGTAAAGGAAACGGGTTTAACGCTGTAAATCCAGTTGGTCTAGGTATTAACAATACACCTTTCGGTGGCGTAGGTATTGACGGTATCGTTGGTGCAGAAGCTGCTCAACACACATTTGCAAATGACGGTGCATATGCAGCGGCAGTGGTCAATAACTCTTTTAAACCGTTGACAGCACAAGCATGGTATTACAACGTTGTAAACGTTGCTGATGCATACTGGTTGCAAGCGGATATCGCTTGTTCTCTTGTAAAAGGGCTTAAAATCGGTGCACAATATGCAGACATTTCACCAAAAGGTGCTTTGCAAACAGCTGCAATTGGCTTATTCGGTGCAGAACTTAAAGATTCTGATGCGTATGCTGGTAAACTTGGATACGAAGGTGTTGAAAACCTAAAAGTTTCTGCAGCGTATTCTAAAGTGGATAAAGACGGCACATTGAAAATCGCTAACGTTGCAACGAACAACCTTGGTGCCGCTCAGTCTAAATTGTACACTGAAGCATACTGGAACTATGGGTATGTAGGTGCTGCAGGTGCTGAATCATGGAACGTTACTGCTGAATACGATATCAAAGATATCGTTAAATTGGGTGCATACTATACGGATGTTAATAACAAAAGTGTAGCGAATGCAAATCATGAAATGACTGAGGTTGCCTTGACAGCTTCTAAATCATTCGGACCGTTGGATGCTACATTGGCATACTTCAGCACGGATGCAAAAGACCAAAATCAAAGAACAGCGCTTGATAGCGGCAGACGTTACGACAGCGTTCTTGCAATGCTTCAATTGAACTTCTAAGTTTTTCTCTCTTTTTCACCCCTTTTGGGGTGAACCTCCCTTTTTCTTCTCTTTTCTCAGTTACGCTATAATCACTTTATGAAATATTTGTTCCGCTCGTTCTCCTACACATTATTGATGCTGGTTTTGATCTCATTGATCTCGTTCGGAGCGATCCATATGGCACCGAACAGTTTTATGGGGGGCGAACTGAACCCGAATATGACCCCCGAGACAATTGCGCAGTTAAAAGCGATCTACGGACTGGACAAACCGCTGGTGCAGCAATATATCGATTGGACAAGCAATCTCATACGGCTTAATTTCGGTATCTCATTTGTCAGCGGTGAAGAGGTAAGCGACGTAGTGAGCGAGCGGCTTCCGATTACTCTGTGGATGAACGTGAGTGCAATGGCTGTGACATTTGTCTTGTCGCTTTGGATGGGGATAAAAGCGGCCATGCGTTATGAACGGGGGACGGATAGTATCATTACTCAGCTCTCCTTACTCAGTTTCGCGATGCCCTCATACTATTTGGCACTGATACTTATGATGACGCTCAGCGTTGTGTTGGGATGGTTTCCGATCAACGGATTGCATTCACTGGAGCCGCCGGAGGGGATAGGGTACTACATCGATATGGCCTGGCATTTGTCTCTTCCCATAGCAGTGATGGTACTCGTCGGGATCGGGAGTTTGGCTTTGTATGTCCGTTCGCTCACCCTGGAGATCCTTAAAAGCGATTATATCTATTTCGCCCGTGCGCGTGGGATTGAGGAATCGGTACTGATACGCCGCTATATTCTCCCCAACCTTCTTCCCCCGATCGTTACGATGCTGGGACTTTCTTTGCCCGGATTGATCGGCGGATCGGTGATACTGGAGTCGATATTCGGGATCGAGGGGATGGGGCAGCTGTTTTATCTCTCTGCGATGAGTCGAGATTATCCGGTGATTATGGGGATTTTGATGATGAGTGCGTTTTTGACGCTGATCGGCAATCAGATTGCGGATGCGGTGCTGTTGAAGTTAAATCCGTTTGTAAGACGATAATTATTGCTTTTATAAAATTTCCGTGATCCAATACAAAGAGCCGCTCCGAAGGCAGTAGTGCCGAGAGGAGCGAGCGTTCTTGGATCACGGTATGCTCTTTTGCTACTTTTCTTGCTAAAAAGAAAAGTAGGTATAGTTATTAATTCCCGAAAAGCGCCTCAAGTGAGCTAAGCCCCTCTTTCTTCTCTTCCTGAGTTTCGGAAGAAGCCCCTTGTTCATTTAATTCGATCGTATAGCCGGTGAGCATCGAGGCAAGGCGGATATTGATCCCGCTTTTTCCGATTGCTTTTGATTTTTGATCGCTCGGCAGGGTGACGATCGCTTTTTTCTCGCCTGATTCCGTTTCTTCAACGATAACGCTGTTGATGATCGCCGGGCTCATTGCACGGGAGATGAAAAGTTCCGGAGAGGCGCTGTACTCGACACAGTCGATGTTTTCACCGCAGAGCTCTTCACTTACCGCATTGATACGTACGCCGCGTACTCCGACGGTTGCACCGATCGGGTCGATCTGAGGACGGTTCGAATAGAGGGCAATTTTTGCACGTTCGCCGGGGATACGGGCACATTTTTCGACGACGACGATGCCGTCTTTGATCTCAGGAACTTCCAGGGCAAGAAGTTCTTCGAGAAATTTAGGGGCGGTACGTGAAAGCTCCATCGAGATACCGTTAGCTTTATCGACATTGACACGGCGGACCAGTGCGCTGACGACATCGCCGACTTTGAATTTTTCACCTTTGATACGGCTCTTCATCGGCAATACGGCGCGGATCTCATCGATCTCAATGACGGTGTTCTGATCACTGTCGACACGGGTGACACGGCCGGAGACGATCTGGTTTATTTTGCTTTTGTATTTGTCATACAGCTCGTTTTCGACAAGGCGCTGGATATGAAATTCGATCTCACGGTGGAGTGTCGCGAACGCATTACGTCCATAAGTTTCGATGTCGTGTTCCATCTGGAGCTGATCGCCGAGTTCCGCTTCATCATCAATCTCTTTTGCGTCGCTGAGGCTCATATAAGCACCCGCCTCTTCGCTTTCCAATTCCGGTGCGTCATCGGCAACGACGGTGATGATCTGACGTAATTTGACCTGTTTTGAACGGTCATCGATATCCGCTTCAAAGGCAAATGTAGGGTTGATAAGACGTTTTGCCGTTTGGATAAACGAGGTCTTGATAGCCTCTTGGACATTTTCTCGGTTGAGCCCTTTTTCACTGGCAATCGAATCAATAATATCTAAAATATTTTCCACACTAAAATCCTTAATCGGGGTAACTCATAAAAAAATGGTATTGGCGGGAAGTCTTTTTTATGAAGGACGAGTATTATACAAAAAAATCTCTTAATGGGATATTTATCGAAACATAGATACAATATCCCCAATATCTAGAACTCAACAATATCAAGAAAGGGATGTACGATGGAATTAAAATTTGCCCGAACCGAGCATGACGCAAAGCCGAAAAAAGTCGATCTTAAGAAAATTACGGAGATGGTAGAGAAAAGTAATTCACTGATTCTTTATTTTGACCGTGAAAATTCTCATAAAGATCTTCTCTCGCTTCAAGACCATTTCGAAGGAGAAGGTAAGAGCTTTTATATGCGTGAAGTCCGTTTCGGACTCTCCGCGAACGAATATATGTACGAGGTACATATCCTCTAATGTCCAAAAAGCTTTTTATCGAAACACTCGGGTGCGCGATGAACGTTCGCGACTCGGAACACATGATCGCCGAGCTGAATGCGCAGGAAGGGTATGAACTTACCGATAATGCGCGGGAAGCCGATCTTATCCTCGTCAATACCTGTTCCGTCCGTGAAAAACCGGTCCACAAACTTTTCTCCGAACTCGGTGTTTTTAACAAGCTAAAAAAAGAGGGTGCTAAAATCGGCGTATGCGGATGTACGGCATCCCATTTGGGAAAAGAGATCATTCAGCGGGCCCCTTATGTCAATTTCGTTCTGGGGGCGCGTAATGTCTCCAAGATCGGCGATGTCTTGCACCGTGACAAAGCGGTCGAGATCGAGATCGATTACGACGAGTCGCAATTTGCTTTCAAAGATTTTCGTTCCTCCCCATATAAAGCCTATATCAACATCTCGATCGGGTGCGACAAACAATGCACGTTTTGTATTGTCCCCAAAACACGCGGAGACGAGATATCGATTCCTTCGGATTTAATAGTCGCGGAAGCACGCAAAGCGGTGATGAACGGTGCCAAAGAGATTTTCTTGCTGGGGCAGAACGTCAATAATTACGGGCGTCGGTTTTCGGGAGAGCATGACAAAGTTAATTTTACCGAGCTGCTCCGTCGTGTAAGTGCGGTGGAGGGAGTGGAGCGGATCCGTTTTACATCGCCTCACCCTTTGCACATGGATGATGAGTTTATCGAAGAGTTTGCACGAAACCCTAAAATCTGCAAATCGATGCATATGCCGCTTCAAAGCGGTTCTACGGAGATCCTCAAAGCGATGAAGCGGGGATATACCAAAGAGTGGTTTTTAAACCGTGCAAAAAAACTGCGTGAGATGGTCCCCGATGTGAGTATCAGCACCGACATCATCGTTGCCTTTCCGGGGGAAAGTGATGAAGATTTTGCCGATACGATGGATGTATTGCGTCAGGTCCGTTTTGAACAGATCTTCAGTTTCAAATACTCTCCCCGGCCGCTTACCGAAGCGGAAGGTTTCACAAATACGGTCGATCCTGAGATCGCATCACACCGATTGAGTGTTCTGCAAGCCTATCAGGACACGATCCTTGATTCATTCAAGACGACTCTTCTGGGGAAAGAGGTCGATGTCTATTTTGAAGAGCTTCGAAGTGACGGCTATATTGCCGGACGGAGTGACAACAATGTATCGATCAAAGTCAAAGGAAGCGAAGAGTGGCTGGGCAAGATAGCCCGTGTAAAAATCACGGAGGTTTCGAGACTCGTACAATACGGAGAGATTATTGCGTAAAAAGATCTTGCGCTCTCTTGCGCTGTGGATCGTTCCGCCAATAGGGATTCTTTTAATCCGGCTACTTTATTTTTTTAACACCAAACGTTTTCACCTTCCCGATACTTTCCCGCATGAGCCGGTAATTTTTGCCTGTTGGCACGGTGATTTGCTGATGCAGCCCTACCTTTATTCCCAGTTTCGTCAATCTCCTAAAGCCAAAGTTCTCATTAGTGAACATTTTGACGGTCAGCTTATTGCCCGTACGATACGATATTTCGGGTTAGGGACGATTCACGGCTCAACGACGCGCGGCGGTGCGAAAGTGCTGATACGGGGTCTTAAATCGCTTGAAGAGGGGTATGACATCGGCATTACCCCCGATGGACCCAAAGGGCCGCGCTATACGGTGGGTGATGGAATTGTAGCGATGGCTCAAAAACGGCATGCGAAAGTGATTATCTTTCACTGTATCCCATCGTCGTACTGGCAGCTTCCCAGTTGGGATAGGTTTGTGATTCCAAAGCCTTTCGGCGTTCTCGATTTTTATGCTTCTGAGCCGATCGATTTGGAAGGGCTGGAGATGGAGGAGGCTAAAGTATGTCTCAAACAAGCACTGATGATGCATGCCCTCCCATGATAGCCCTGACTCGCGCCAAAGAGGATTTTTTAAAGTATCTTGACGGGATCAAAGGGTATTCGCCGCTGACCATATCCAGTTACGACGAATCGATTGATGAGATGATCCGATATGCGGAGATCGATCGTGAAGCAAGAGTCATCAATCTTATGCCTTTACGGCTGCGTATATCGTCTCTTCGTCCCAAAACAATTGCCCGCAAGCTTAGTGCGATACGAAGCTTCGTCAAATATCTTGAAACGAATGCGGAAGGGTTTGAACTGCGGGGGGATGAGAGCATTAAAATCCCGAAAACACTTCCGAAACCGATTTCGCATGAGCATATTTTGCAAGCTCTTAGCTATGCCGATCCTACAGAAGCATTGGCAATAACATTTCTCTATACGCTCGGACTTAGGATCTCGGAGCTCTCTGGCCTGCGTCTGAAAGATGTTTCGACGCAATGGTGCAGGGTCGTTGGAAAAGGGTCCAAAGAGAGAGATGTACCGATGATGGAGCAAGTCTATACGATGATGCGCGATTATCATGCAACTCATCCGGTAAGAGAGTATGTTTTTGAGGACAAAGATAAAAAATTAAGCGAAAATAGTCTAAGATATATCATTACTAAAGCATTTGCAAAGGCGGGTTTAAAAGTGACTCCCCATCAGTTGCGGCATGCTTACGCTACAGAGTTGCTAAATAACAATGCACGTATTGCCGATGTTAGCGAATTACTCGGACATGCTAGCATGGCTACGACACAGATTTATACTAAATTGGGAAACGCGTTAAAAATGGATCATTACCTTAAATCGCACCCGTTATGCGCAAGAGAAACTAAGTGTTAAAGCGGTTTTATCAAAAAATCTTTATTGCGATCCTTCGCGAAGAGGATGCCCATGAAGTGACGGTTATCGGGATTAAAAATAAGGAACTTTTGTATAAAGAGCATAAGCGCTTTGATGGGGGTGATCCTTCGAACCCATTTTTCGCCTATATTCAAAAGTTTATAGAACTCTCCCCGCTCCATTATATTGCGCTTCTTAACCCTGAGCCGAATCAAGGAGCGATGGAAGGGTGCACATTACATGACATCGATGAAGAGGGTGAGGGCGGCGGTGCTAAAATGCTCTGCCGAAATAAGAAATGGATGCTTTATGCATCACTTCGCGAACTTGAAAATTCCCAAAAACGATACCGTAGAGTAGGTCTTGATTTTATTTTTTCTCCGTTTTCGGTTATTGAACATTTTTTTTCCGACAAAATCGGCGGAGATTTTGCTTTGTATGCATTGGCGCAAAAAGACGCTTTATCATTGGCTTTTTTTGATAAAGGGAGACTTGAATACGCTCATCACTTTTCAATGAGCTTACCGGTTGCGACAGAGGAAGATGCGAATACGGTTAGCTTTTCTTTTGATTCTATCCATGAGGACGAGGAAGAAGAAAGAGGAGGGATACGGCTCGATGATATCGAGAGTCTGGATGATCTGGATATTATAGATGATCTGGATGATTTAAGCGATATAGCAGATTTGGATGCACTCGAAGAGATCGCTGAATTTAGCGAAGACACCCCTACCTTCGAAGAACAGCGTGGCCGCGATTCTCATGGAAAAGAGCTTAAGGAGCAAATGGACCGATTTAATGACGATTATCGCCAGTTTGAACTAATCCAAAAAACGCTGTCACGCTTTTATGGAGGGGAGCATTGCCGCGGCCGCTTTGTCGAGACGGTTTATATTGCCGATGCGTACGGAAGCGGATCGGATCTCAAGCGCTATCTTGAAGAGGAACTTTTCTTAAATGTGATAATCCGTAAACTCGATTTAGCTGACGAAGTACTTGCGCTTTCACAGATAGAAGAAGAGGCGTTATGAAACACAGTTTTATTACTCCGCAACCAAAGCCGCTGATCAGTACCGAATTGCGGATGGTACTTTTTTTCTTTACCGTCACGATTGCAATGCTGATAGGGGCTTATCTCTTTTTATTTTACAAGACCTATGATTTTATGGCCGAACGGGTCACTATCGCACAAAAAACAGAGGCGCTTGAACATGCTACGCACAAAATTGAAGAGCAGATACTCTACATCGATGCAGAAGCTAAGCTCGCCGAAGAGATTACGACCAATAATACGGTAATGAAAGAGAGCATCCGCAATCTCTTTGATCTTGTCCCGGATTCCGTAACTCTAACGCGTGCGGAATTGGATGAAAAATCGCTGATTTTGTATGGAATGACTCCAAATAAAGATACGTATGAATACATGCTGCACGCGCCGTTGCGATCGATATTTCACCGTACTTATACCAGTTTCTATCCTATCGAAAACGGATGGTACCGGTTTGTGTCCTCCAATTATCTGGATGATGAGAATGAACCGGAGGTAATAGAATGAATCGTCAAATGCTTCTGATGGTGATTTTCTCGCTGGTGCTGTTGATCGGGGTGGTTTCATTTTCATTTCTACTCTTAATCCCCAAGGGCAAAGAGTATCGAACCCTTCGTCTGGAGAGTAAAAAAGAGATTCAGGCGCTTGACCTGGCCCAAAGACGGTTTGACCAGACCAATGATAGATTAGGGGAGTTGCAAACCCGCCATAAGCACATTATCACGGCATTTGCCACCTCTTTTAATCCTGAACGTTTTACAAAGCTTAATAAGAAAGAGTTTCAGGATCTTTATCTGACAGAAATAACGGAACAAGACACGAACGGAACGTTCAAAATTTATGAGGTGAATGCAACCTCTAAGATTACCTCACCGCAGAGTTTTTACCATTTTCTGGAGAATGTGAACAAGAGCGACTGGATTATCGGGGTTAATTTTCCGGTCCATTTTGAGAGAGACGGGGAGATGATCCGTTCAAGTTTTACAATGAAAGTGCATAACAGCCCCAAAGAAAACAAAGAAAAATAGAGTTATCTCATCCCTTTTGCTTTTTCGTGGGCAAAGCGGACGGCTTCCATGCATCCCTCACGGACTCCAGATTTTTCAAGTGCGCCGTAACCGGCTGCAGTCGTCCCTCCCGGACTCATGACGCCGTCTTTCAGCAAAGCGGGATGGATCGTCTGGATGAGTTCGCCGAACCCTTTGAACAGCCCTCTCATCAGCTCCATCGCATCATCACGCTTAAGCCCTTCACGAACGGCACCGTCGCATAAGCTTTCCGCAATGAGGGCGAGATAGGCAGGGCCGCTTCCGGCGAGCGCGGTAGCGATATCCAGCTCTTTTTCGTTTGAGAGCCAAAGCGCTTTTCCGATTACGCTGAACAATTCGATTGCTTCGGTCCGAAGATCGAGATCGCCGACGAGAGAGGTCATAGAGTGATTCACTTCGGCAGCGAGATTGGGCATCGCCCGTACGTACCGCTCGGCACGGATTGCTTTTAGCGATTCAAGCGATGTTCCGGCCAGTACGGAATAAAGGACGCGGGCTGACCCTTTCAAATAGGGAGCTATCTCGGCAACATTGTAAGGTTTTACGCATAAGATAGCTGTTTTTCCGGTAATGTCGGCATCGGGATAAAGGGTTTTTTTGACGGATACCCCTACGGTATTTTCAAAAGAGTTCAGCGCGGTATCGCTTCGTCCGATCACTTCAATGGCATGTGTTTTGGCAAGCCCCTGGGCTATCGCTATCGCCATTTTTCCATTGCCGATAAAAGTGACCGTGTTACTCATTTTCAGATCCGCTTAGGTAGATATTGATCGGTTCGGCGATCGAGAAATCGGAGCGATTGTCGATGATGATTTGTGCCATCGTTTGGTTGTCGGTATTAAAGATAAGCGGAGCTACGAAATTGATAGTAGAGTTTTCGATCGGTTTGTGCAAAATAACAATATTATAGATCAGGATGTTGCTATCGGAAGTGATTTCCATCAGAGCCTGGAGGGATGAGGGGATATCAAAAGAATATTCACGTAATACAAAAGGATTGATCAGGGTGAAAGAGGGGCCCTCCCCGACACTTTCAAGCCGCATAAAAATATCATCTATTTTTTGGAGTTCCATTTTGCCCACCGATTCGAAACCGAGCAAGGGAAGTTTTAAATCAAATTGCATAACTACCTCTATCGTAAGAATTGTCCTGATTTTAACACATCAATCTAAAAAGTTTCAACGTCTTGCAGTAGTGTTTAATCTCTTTTTGGTAAAATAGCTGTTACTTTAATTAAAAAAATGGATGTTTATGATGATGCGAACATGGATTTTAGCGGTAGCGGCTCTAATTCTTCTTACCGGATGCGGTAAAGAGATTGAGGAATACAATAAACCTGCCGAGTACTGGTATGACAAAATGGTAGGTGCCGTTTCGAACGGGAACCTGGAGAAAGCGGACGGTTATTACAGTTCACTTCAGAGTGAGCATGTAAGCTCTCCGTTTTTGTCAGATGCGACGATGATTATGGCGCAGGCGCATATGGCACATGAAGAATATTTGCTCGCCGAGCATTTTCTCAACGAATATATCCGTCGCTATGCTACCCATGAGGGACGGGAATATGCGGAATTCATAAAGATCAAAGCCAAGTTTTTGGCATTGCCTAATCCCGGACGGGATCAAGGGCTGATTGACGAGACATTAAAGGGGGTAAACGAATTTAAATTAAATTACCCCTATTCGACCTATATGCCGATCGTGAACAGCATGGAAACACAATTGCAACTGGCCAAAGGGACGCTTAACGAACAGATCGCACAACTGTATGAGCGTCTCGGGAAACCGAAAGGGGCCGAGTTTTACCGTGCGATCTCTCCCGTTACCTGGATCGATCCCAAAGAGGTCGTTGCGCCGGATGTCGCATGGTACCGGGAGATGTTTGAGGGAGACGGAAGCAGCAGCTGGTATGATTTTATGATCCCGAAAACCCGCAGTGTCGTGTCGATGGACGACAACGAAACCAAATAACCATTTGGTTTTGAACGCCAGAGGAATAAAACCTCTTTGAGTACGCTCGCCGATAAGAGGCTGAAGCTTGTCTATCTTGAGGCAAAATTTTAATAAGGATTTTTTTCAATGCAACTAAGTAATTACAGTTCTTTTCCGACCGATTTACCGGTAATTGCTGAAGATGAACTTTTTTTATACCCGTTCATGATCTCGCCGCTATTTTTGAATGATGAAAAAAATATTGCCGCAGCGGCAGAAGCGATCGAACACAATTCGCTTGTGATCGTCTGCCCCGTCAAGCCGGAGCATGAAGGACAGCGTGAGGGCGATGCGATTTACGATGCCGGCGTAATCGGCTCGATTATGCGTAAAGTGGTCCTTCCCGACGGGCGGATCAAGGTGTTGTTTCAGGGGCTTGCCCGCGGGCGTATCGTGGATATGCTCAGTGACAACCCATTGCGGGCCCATGTCGATTTGATTCAATCACACAGTGTCAACGAGCTTAAGATGGATGCGATTTTAGAAGTGCTTCGCGAAAAAGTACGTACTCTTTCACAAGTCAGCAACTATTTTCCGCCAGATCTGCTTCGTACTATCGAGGAAAATCACGAGTATAACCGTATCGTCGATCTGATCTGCAGTTCGATCAAAATCAAAAAAGAGAACGCCTATAACCTATTTATTGAACGTGATCCGGAAAAACGGTTCCTGATGTTGATCGATGAGTTGATCGAGGAGACTGAAGCGAACAAGCTCCAAAAAGAGATCCGTTCAAAAGTGCACACCCGCATCGAGAAGGTGAATAAAGAGTATTTTCTCAAAGAGCAGCTCAAGCAGATCCAAAAAGAGCTCGGGACCGATACCCATCGTGATGAAGAGATCGAGGAGTTCCGAAAAAAGCTGGAAGCCAAAAAAGATAAAATGCATGCGGACGCGTACAAAGAGGTCAACAAACAGCTCGAACGTTTCGCCCGTATGCACCCCGACAGTGCCGATGCGGGGATGATTCAGACCTATCTTGAATGGGTATTGGAGATACCGTACGGAGAAGAGGCCAAAAAAGCGCTCAATATCCATGACGTCGAAAATCAGCTTAACAAAGACCATTTTTCCCTTAAAAAACCGAAAGAACGGATTTTGGAGTATTTTTCGGTCAAGGAGCTCCTCGAGCTTCGGGGACAGGCCGATAAAGAGGGGCGCGGAGCGATTTTGTGTTTCGCGGGCCCTCCGGGTGTCGGTAAAACGTCGCTTGCCAATTCGATCGCCACGGCGTTGAAGCGTCCGCTGGTCCGGATCGCACTGGGCGGATTGGAAGATGTGAATGAACTGCGGGGGCATCGCCGTACCTATATCGGAGCCATGCCGGGACGGATTGTCCAAGGGGTGATTGAAGCCAAAAAAATGAATCCCGTAATCGTTCTCGATGAGATCGATAAAGTAGCGAAATCGCACCGGGGAGATCCGACCGCGGTATTGCTCGAGATTCTCGATCCGGAGCAAAACACCCATTTCCGGGATTATTATCTGAACTTCAACCTCGATCTCTCCAAAGCGATTTTTATTGCTACGGCGAATGATGTGGGGCAGATTCCTGGGCCGTTGCGCGACCGCATGGAGTTTATCTCGGTAAGCTCCTATACGCCGCAGGAAAAATTCCAGATCGCCAAACAATATCTGATCCCTCAGGAGCTGAAAAAGCACGGATTGAAAACTTCGGAACTCTCCATCTCGAAAACGGCATTGGCAGAAGTGATCGAAAAGCATACACGTGAAGCCGGTGTACGTAATCTTCGCCGTCGTGTGGCGGATATCGTCCGTAAAGCGGCGAAAAAGATACTCGAAGAGCCGACGACGCAAAAAGTGAGCGTGAGTCTGAAAAATCTCAAAGACTTTTTGGAAAAAACGATTTTTGAGATTGATCGTACCGACCATGTCGATCGTATCGGTGTAGTAAACGGATTAGCATGGACGGCAGTCGGCGGAGATGTTCTGAAAATCGAAGCGATTCGCATTAACGGAAAAGGGGTCCTTCAGCTTACCGGAAGTTTAGGGGATGTTATGAAAGAGTCAGCCCGCATTGCCCTTTCTGTTGTAAAAACTTTGATCGATGAGGGGAAAATCAGTGTTGATCATTCGATCATCCCTCTCTCGCCTGCTGAGCGTGAAAGCGACATTCCGCTGGATGCAAGTGAAGTCTATAAACGTTTTGATCTGCATATCCATGTTCCTGACGGGGCTACCCCTAAAGACGGACCGAGTGCCGGTATAGCGATGTCTACTGTTATCGCGTCGATTTTAGCCAATAAAAAAGTGCGTGCCGATATCGCGATGACAGGAGAGGTATCGCTTACCGGTAACGTGCTTCCGATCGGCGGATTGAAAGAAAAGCTGATTGCCGCGCATCGTGCAGGGATGAAGCTTGCTCTTATTCCTCAGAAAAATTATGATCGTGATTTGAGCGACATCCCTGATGAAGTAAAAGGGGCGATCGAGATTGTCGGCGTCAGTCGGATTGAGGAAGTACTGGAGCGTCTTTTAATCGACGTATAGTCTCCCATCCCCCCGGTGCGCCGTAGAGAAAGCCGCGCAGTTTCGGCTCGATCCTCAGGCGGCGGCACTCCTCCTTGAACCCTTTATCCATAACGACGTTTGGATGATAGGCGGCCACAAACGTATAGGTGTCATCCACCCAGACGATGTAGGCTCTGCCGACGATAATCGTGCATCTCTCTTTTTTCAAACGCTCTTTATCGCTTGAACGCATCACATATCCGAGAGATTTCAGAAGTGCATCGACTCCATAGACCAGTGAATGGGAATTGATCGGATTAGGGACATAATAAAGGCCATCAGCGAGCTGAAAATCAATTTTTTCGATCAGTGTATCATTGTCCTCTTCCAAGTAACGGAAGCTGCGGCGGATTGCATCGCGGTATTCACGCATCAGCGGTGCGCTATAGCGGTGACGAAAGTAATTTCGGGTATAGCGCTCATCGGCATTGCTCTCATCGTTGTGATAAGAGAGTTTTCGCTCATGCAGGTAAGCTTCTATGCTTTCACGGTCATGTTCGAGCAAAGGGCGTAGAATCGTCATCCCTTCCCGTGAATCGATGGATCGGACTCCCAAAAGCTCGGGGAGCCCTGACCCCCGGCACATCTGCATCAAGAGCCATTCCAGGCGGTCGTTCAACTGATGGGCGGTAAGAAGGTAGCGATAACCGTATTTTTCAATCAAATAGGCAAAAAACCCGTATCGTTCTTCTCGGGCACGGTGCTCAAAGTTCGTCCCGGTAAGATGGCACGAATGGGCATAGCACACTAATCCGTGCGTCAGAGCAAGTTCTTCTGCGCTGAGCGCTTCGGCATCACTGGAAGGACGGGTATGATAATTGACATGGGCGATATCAAACTCGATACCGTGTTCGAGCAAGAGATGGAAGAGGGCGGTAGAATCAACACCGCCGGAGAATGCCAGAAGTACTTTCCCCTCCTGAAGGCGATCGAGATGGACGAGATTAAGCATCGCCCGTGACTGTGGCCAAAGGCCGTTTTTCAGCGATTTCAGTGATACGGGCCCGGTAGATTTTACCGAAGCTCAGTTCCCCTTCAATCTCGCGATCATTGACGTAGATTTCACCATCCACATCCGGTGCCCAGTTAAGGGCACGGGCGCTTAAAAGAAATTCGTGCTCTTCACTCTCACCGTCGATGACGAGGGAGATTTCTTCTCCTACCATTTTGTGGAGACTGACGTCTTCAACTTTTGAGGCTATTTTCCCCAGTTTTTTAGCGCGGGCATTGATCGTTTTGGAGGGGACTTTGTCTTCCATTGCAAATGCGCCGGTCCCCTCTTCGTCGGAGTAGCTGAAGACGTTGATACGGTCAAAACCGAAATTTTCGGCAAACGCGGCCATTTCGTCGAACATCGCTTCGGACTCATGCGGGTGGCCGACAATGAAGCTGGTACGGACAAAGGAGTTCGGCAATGCGCGCATTGCGTTGAGGAGCTCGAGCGTCTTCTCTTTTCCGAATCCCCGTTTCATGATGCGGAGCATCTCATCGTTGATGTGCTGGATCGGCATATCGAAATAGTTGTGGAACACTTTCGAATCGCCGATCGTCTTGATCAGTTTCAGCGTCGTGGTGGAGGGGTAGAGATACAAAATCCGTGCACTTTTGACCCCGTCGATCAGCTCAATCCGTTTGATAAGGTGGATAAGGCCGTCTTGGGTGTTTTGGTCGCGTAGGTAGGAGCTGGAGTCCTGAGAGACGAAGCTGAAATCATAGTATCCTTTGGCGACAAGCCCTTCGACTTCACGGGCGACACTCTCCAGATCACGGGAATTTAGTTTTCCTTTGAAGGAGGGGATGGCGCAGAAACTGCATTGCTGATTGCACCCTTCGGAGAGTTTGATGTAGGCGTGATAGGTCGATCCCGTAACGACCCGTTCGGCACCGTCGATGAGGTAGACTTCAGGGCTGAAGCGGCTTTGTTTTGCGGCGAGAAGCTCATCGATCTTGTCGTAGTCGCCGACGCCGGTGAAGATATCGACTTCGCTGAGCTCTTTGGAAAGTTCCTCTTTGTACCGTTCGCTCAGACATCCCGCCATCACAAGGACCGAGTCTTTTTTACGCCCTGCATCGAGGTTCAGGACCGTATTGAGCGATTCTTGTTTTGCCGCATCGATAAATCCGCAGGTATTGACGATGATGACGTCCGCTTCTTCGGAAGTCTGGGTCATCTCGTAATTTTTGAGCCGTCCCAGCATTACTTCGGTGTCGACAAGATTTTTAGTGCACCCAAGTGAGACGATGTGCAGTTTTTTGGACATAAATAAACCTTACTTTTTATTTTCTGCCCTCAAGAGGGCAAGCTTCAGTGCCATGGCGGCCAGCGTAGACAAATGGGCTTTGCTCATTTGTCGTTTAAAACCAAAGGGCCGGTGTGAAGTTTTTTGCTCATTTACCTAGCCTTGGATAATATTAGTGCAATTATAGCCAACCGGAGATGGTCCATGCTTAGTCGTAACAATTATAATGTTATTTCCTCGTCGCAGATCACCTCCGAATCTATCTATCATGAGAGACGTTTGCTGATGAAGCTTGCCGCTTCGGCTGCCGTACTGGCCGCTTCTCCCCTCTCTGCAGCCCTCGTATACCAAAAAAGCAAAAGCAGCGGAGTTTTGGAGCCGACGCCGTTTGACGAGATCACCTCGTATAACAATTTTTACGAGTTCTCTTTGGACAAAGAGGAGCCGAAGATCCTCTCCAAAAATTTCAAATCCCGTCCGTGGACATTGAGTATCGGCGGAGAAGTGCAAAAACCGCTGGTATTTGATATCGATACACTGATCAAAAAAATTCCCCTCGAAGAGCGGATCTACCGTTTCCGCTGCGTTGAGGGGTGGTCAATGGTGGTACCGTGGGTCGGATTCAGCCTTTCTGCTTTACTCAAAGCTGCAGGTTTGACGTCCAAGTCCAAATATGTTGAATTTGAGACCCTGTTTGATTCGAAACAATTTACGCAGCAATCTAAAAGTTTCGGTAACATTCCGTTTCCTTACTGCGAAGGGTTGCGGATCGATGAGGCGATGCATCCTCTCACTATTCTGGCCGTCGGACTTTACGGAAAAGAGCTAATGCCGCAAAACGGTGCGCCGATCCGTTTGGTCGTGCCGTGGAAATACGGGTTCAAAAGTATCAAAAGCATCGTCAAGATTAGCCTGAAAGAGCATCAAACCCGTTCGACGTGGAATGAGATCGCTCCCGGCGAGTACGGCTTTTATGCCAACGTCAATCCAGCGGTGGACCATCCAAGGTGGTCGCAGGCCCGAGAGAGGGTATTGGGAAAATTTTTTAAACAAGACACATTGGCCTTTAACGGGTATGCAAAAGATGTGGCCCACTTGTATAAAAATATGGATTTAAAAAAATACTATTGATTATGACGCCAGCGGAGCATAGCCCCGTTTGGCTACACTAGCCGTTTGGGCTACTAAAGCTTGCCTTTTTTGAGGCAGAAAAAGAGGTGTGATGAGAATATTAATTTGGTTTGGTGCGTTGCTGCCGATACTCTACGCGCTTGTCCGTTTCAGCGTGGAGTTCCATCCGCAATGGATCAGGGAAATACTGGTGTTTTTAGAACCGTATCTGCATATGACCCTGACCAAAATCCCGACTGATCCGTTGAAGTTTTTAAGTGATCTGGCGGGTAACAGTGCGTTATGGCTGCTGGCGATTACGTTGACACTCACCCCTTTGCGCGTCTATCTGAGCATCAATCTTCTCAAATACCGCCGCTTGCTTGGATTGTTTGCTTTTTTTTATGCATTCATCCACGCGTTATTGTTTATCGGAGTGGATCAGCAGTTTCACATGCGAGGAGTTACCCATGAAGTGGTGACAAAACCGTTTATCGCTTTTGGGATGGGGGCATTTCTCATCTTACTGATGATGGCGCTGACATCGACCAAAAAACTCTTTGCATCGTTTCGGTCATGGCATAAACTGGTCTATATAGCGGTGGCATTGATCGCGATCCACTATCTGATGAGCCATAAGACAATTTCTCTGACCCATATCGCAGTGGTTGGGACGCTGATCTCGCTGCTTGCATTGCGATTACTGAAGAAATGATGAAGCATTACGACGTCGTCATACTCGGAGCCGGTGCGAGTGGACTGATGTGTGCGGCCCGGCTTCGCGAAACCGCTTCGTTAAAGATTGCGATCATCGAGGGCAATTCCCGTCCGGCATTGAAGCTCAAAGCCTCCGGCGGGGGAAAATGCAACCTGACAAATGTCGAGGTCGATGAAAGGCATTTTCTGGGAGATCCCGCACTTGTCTCTCATGTATTGAGTGTGTTTTCGAAAGAGGCCCTGCTGCAATATTTTCATAGCGGCGGCCTGCGTCCTGTCATACGGAAAGATCGATATTACTTTTGCCCTAAAAGCAGTGATGAGGTGATATCGATATTGGTAGGAAGGTCGCAAGGGGGCGATTTGTTGTTGGGACATCGTATCGAATCGGTTACAGGGAATTCCCCTTTTCTCATAACCACGGATAAGGGTAAATTTCAAGCTTCCACAGTCGTTGTGGCAACCGGCGGTGCGAGTTATAAAGAATTGGGTGCAAGCGATATCGGTTTGAAAATCGCCCAAAGCTATGCTCTTAAAATTATTCCGTTCGCCCCCGCATTGGTAGGATTGACGTTGCAGCCCAAAGAATTTTGGATGAAAGAGCTTAGCGGGGTGAGTTTCCCCGCCCGTATCCATGTAGGGGATAAAACATTGGATGAAGACCTCCTTTTCGCCCACAAAGGGATCAGCGGGCTTGTCGTCCTCTCCGCATCGCTCTATTGGCATCGCGGCGAGATCGTGATCGACTTTCTCCCCGATTTTGATCTGAAGAAAATCCAAAAAGAGAAGAAGCTGCTCAGTACCGCTCTTCCTCTACCAAAACGGTTTATGAAATCGTTTTTAGAGACAATCGGTCTTGAAGATAAACCGTGCAATCGCCTCTCTCCCGAAGAGAAGGAGAAGCTTTCCCTGATCCGCAACTATTCGATGGCCCCTTCGGGTACGTTTGGCCTCTCTAAGGCCGAAGCGTGCCGGGGTGGGGTAGCGTGCGAAGAGATTGACCCGTTTACGATGCAAAGTAGAAAAGTACCGGAGCTCTATTTTATCGGAGAGACTGTGGATGTGACCGGAGAACTTGGAGGGTATAATTTTCAGTGGGCATTCAGCTCGGCAGTAGTGTGCGCCGCCGCAATCGTAAAACAGTGATATAATCATTCCTTATTGATTTGGCACTTTGCCATTCTTTTTGGCTTGGTTCTATCGAAAAGGGGGGATGTTTATGCAGCGCAAACGAGTGGTTATCGTTGGTGGCGGATATGCAGGGGTTAAAGCTCTCAAAATTCTGGCACAATCCGGAATATGCGACATCGTAGTGATCGATCAGCATCCTTACCATTTTCTGCAGACCGATGCGTATGAACTGATTGCCAACGAATGTTCGATGACGCGGGTAACCATCGATCTTGTAGCGTTGTGTCTAAGTTACGGCGAACATGTGATGTATGTCAAAGATACGGTTCGCGAAGTCGATTTTGTAAACAAACATGTCATCGGTGAAAAATCGGGTCATCCGTATGATTATTTGCTTTTGTGTGCCGGGAGCCGCACGGCGTATCCTAAGTCGATAACCGGATTGCGAGAACACTCACACGGAGTCAAAACGCTTGTCAGTGCGTTAGCGTTCAAGCAGCAGTTTGAACAGCGTCTTTATAGCCGCATGGAGAGTGAAGGGGGATGGTGCTCTGAGCCTTTTAATATCGTCATCGGCGGCGGGGGATTGAGCGGTGTCGAGATTGCCGCAGAGATGGCCGACTATATTCGCGTGTTTCATCGGGACAATACCCTTACGTGCGAGAATATCCATATCTCTTTGATCATTCCCCATGAGAATGTCTTAGACGGGATGGAACCGTATTTGGTCCATCAAGCGACGAAACGGCTTACTGAACTCGGGGTCAAAATCATCAACCATTCCCGGATCACTTCGGTCGATGAGCATTCACTGATTTTGAATGAAAATGATTCCGTCTGCTTTGATTTTATGATTTTTACCGGAGGGATAATCGCTTCGACGCTAACGGCGGATATGGATTTGCCGAAAAACAAAAAATCGCAGTTGATGCTTGATAAGTATCTTAGAATTACCCCTTTCGATACGGTATTTGGGGCAGGAGATATTGCCGAATTGCGCGGTAAAGACGGAGAATTGATCCCGCCGACGGCGCAGGGTGCGGAGCAAAGCGGAGAGTGTGCGGCAAAAAATATTATAGCCGCGATTAACAATGAACCGTTGGCTCCGGCCGATTTGCGTATGCGCGGCACCCTTATAGCATTGGGTGGAAAGTATGCCGGGGTCTCATTGTTCGGCTGGATTCGTTTCAGCGGTTGGATCGGATATTGGATCAAAACGATTGTCATGCGCGGCTACCGTTACCGCATCCATCGCCAATGTGCCAAAGGGGCTGAGCGGTTACAAAAAAACAAACCTCCGTGCCGCAAGGGATTTTAATTTTTTCACAGTACAATATCACCATTAACTCATAGGAGTGTGGATGATACTTTTAGCCGGACCGTGTGTCATAGAGAGCGAAGAATCGATTTTTAAAATTGCCAAATCGTTGGAACGTTATCAAAATGATTCGCGCTTTGATTTCTATTTCAAATCGAGTTTTGACAAGGCCAACCGTACTTCGTTGGAGAGCTATCGCGGTCCCGGAATGGAAGAGGGACTCCGAATTTTGCAAAAAGTCAAAGACGATTTCGGCTACAAAATCGTCACCGATGTCCATGAGAGCTATCAGGTTCCTGTTGCCGCAGAAGTGGTCGACATGATCCAGATCCCCGCTTTTTTATGCCGTCAGACCGATTTGCTTGTTGCGGCGGGAAAAACCGATAAGATCGTCAATATCAAAAAAGGGCAGTTCATGACCCCCGGCGATATGCAGTACTCGGTGATGAAAGTGCTTAAGACGCGAGGATGTGACGAACTCAGTTTTGAAGCTTCCCAAAAACACGGTGTTCTGCTGTGCGAACGGGGGTCAAGTTTCGGATACGGAAATCTCGTCGTCGATATGCGTTCTCTCGTCATCATGCGTCAGTTCGCCCCCGTCATTTTCGATGCGACCCATTCGGTACAGATGCCCGGTACCGGCACCGGAAAAACGGGGGGTGACAGCTCTATGGTTCCTCATCTCGCACGTGCCGCTGCAGCGGTCGGCGTAGACGGATTTTTCTTCGAAACCCATTTTGATCCGACATGCGCTTTGAGCGATGGGCCAAATATGTTAAAATTAGAACAACTCGAAGCACTTAGCGAAACATTGTTACAATTGGACGCTATTAAATAGCGTATATATGTGCCGGGCTTCCTGCCGAGGGAAACTCAACGTTAGCGTAGCCGATCGGAATACGTTCCGATGGCGTATAAAATAATAATAAAGGAAATTAATTCATGAAAATTATCGAAGGACAACTGAGTGTTCGTAAAGATAAAAAAGTGGCAATCGTCAGTACACGATGGAACCATTTTATCGTAGACAGACTGGTAGAAGGGGCAAAAGACGCCTATGCACGACACGGCGGAAACAGTGATGATTTGACCCATGTGCTAGCTCCCGGCGCATTTGAACTTCCGATGGTAATCGAGCAGCTGCTCGGCAGTGGCAAATTTGATGCCGTTTGTGCATTGGGTGCCGTTATCCGCGGTTCGACTCCCCATTTTGACTATGTTTCTGCCGAAGCGACCAAAGGGATCGCAACGGTCAGTCTAAAACATAAAAAACCGGTTTCTTTCGGACTTTTGACAACCGATACCATCGAGCAGGCAATTGAACGTGCCGGAACCAAAGCGGGGAACAAGGGATTTGAAGCAATGACGGTTGTGATCGAAATGCTTGATCTGTACGAAGAGATCGGCGCATAATGGCGACACGACATCAAGCCCGTATGGCAGTAGTCAGTTTATTGTACGCGTATGATCTGGGGAATCAGAGCATCGCCGATTTCAGCGACGAGATTCTTGAAGAGAAAAAGATCCGCAACAAGCAGCGTGATTTTGCCCTTGATCTGTTCAAAGGGGTGACCGATCATCTGCCGCAGATCGACGAAGCGATCGTCAAACATCTCAAAGACTGGGATTTTGACCGTTTGGGATCAATCGAGCGGGCGACACTCCGTTTGGGTGCCTACGAGATCATGTACGGGGAACTCGATTCTGCCGTGATTATCAACGAAGCGATTGAAGTGACCAAAGCGTTCGGGAGCGAGCAGTCTCCGAAATTCATCAACGGCGTACTCGACGCGATCGCAAAAGACAAGTAATTCTTCATGCGACTCACAAAAGAACAAGCCCTTGATCTGATCCGCAACGGCGATCTGAAAGAACTCGGGAAAATGGCAACGGCCAGAAAAAAAGAGCTTCACCCCGAAGGGATTACGACGTTTGTCGTCGATCGTAACATCAACTACACGAACGTCTGTTGGGTTGATTGCAAATTCTGCGCATTCTACCGTCACGGAAAAGACGAAGACGCCTACGTTCTCACGTTTGAAGAGATCGATCAGAAGATCGAGGAACTCCTCGAAATCGGCGGAACGCAGATCCTTTTCCAGGGGGGAGTCCACCCCAAGCTGAAAATCGAATGGTATGAAGATCTGGTCGAACATATCCATACCAAATACCCCACGATAACAATCCACGGGTTCTCGGCGATTGAGCTTGATTTCATCGCCAAAGTTTCTCATATCACCATTCAGGAGTGTCTCTCTCGGCTTCATGCCAAGGGGCTTGCTTCGATTCCGGGTGCGGGTGCGGAGATCCTCAGTGACCGAGTCCGCGATATCATCGCCCCCAAAAAAATCGACAGCGAGGTATGGATCGATGTCCATCGCCAAGCGCACAAGTTGGGGATCAAATCGACTGCGACGATGATGTACGGCACGGTCGAGACCGATGAAGAGATCATTGAGCACTGGGATATGATCCGCAGACTGCAGGATGAGACACGCGGATTCCGCGCCTTTATTATGTGGTCGTTTCAGGGGATGAATACCCAACTGATGGAGGAATATCCGGAGATTGAAAAGCAGTCCTCCAACCGTTATTTGCGTCTATTGGCCGTTTCGCGTCTCTTTTTGGATAATTTTCCTAATATCCAGAGTTCATGGGTGACACAGGGCCCCTACATCGGACAGATGGCACTGCTGTACGGCGCGAATGACCTGGGATCGACAATGATGGAAGAGAACGTCGTCCGAAGTGCGGGGGCGGGATTTCGGATGGCGAAAGACGAGATGGTTCGCCTGATTCGTGATATAGGAGAGACTCCGGCGATCCGTAACACCGCCTACGATATTTTAGAGAAATTTGCGTGACAGGTATTGATTTGAAACGTCCAAGTTACCGCGCTTTCGGCAAATTTATTTTTTTTACGATTTTATTTTTAGGGCAATTAGCTATGGCAAGTACATTGGATTTTATTGAGGTAAAGGGTGTCAAAATCCCTTTTATTTTTGAAGAGGACAAACGTCTTCCGATTCTTTCGATGCAGCTTGTATTTACCGGAAGCGGCAGCATCGACGAGGGGAAGAAAGCAGGATTGGCCCGAAGTACGGCAAAGATGTTGAACGAGGGGAGCTTGAAAAAAGGTGCCGTCGGTTTTGCCGATGCTTTGGACGCACGTGCGATCCATATGAGCGCAACGGCGGGTACCGAGACGTTCGTTATCGAAATGGGAAGCCTCAAAGAGGAGTTTGACACGGGGTTGGCACTGTTGGACGAGCAGCTGCGAGAACCCAATTTCACCCCGAAATCGCTGGAAAAAGTCAAAACGATTGCATTAAGTGAAATCGCACGCAAAGAGGCCGATTTTGACAGTGTCGCTTCGGATGAGCTCAAAGCGGTCCTCTTTGAAGGGACCCCGTTGGCGACACCCAACGCAGGGACAAAAGAGAGTATCAAAAGCATTGCCCTCGACGACGTCAAACAATTTGCCTCACACCATCTGGTCTTATCCAACGTATTGATCGTGTTCGGCGGCGATATCGGTATCGAGGATGCTAAACGGAAGGTGAGTAAACTGCTGGAGTCTTTGGCAGTGGGGCATACTACCCATGAGCGTCATTATGATCCTCGAGCCACTCCGAAAGAGTCGATCCTTAAGCGTCCC
>Ga0265297_10001609_pt1 | contig 51657 bp, 53 predicted proteins | sample Munlanlwell13791_FD_192502 | JGI IMG/M metagenome (GOLD analysis project Ga0265297, IMG submission 192502) | Leachate microbial communities from a municipal landfill in Southern Ontario, Canada - Leachate well 137-91 | ecosystem: Engineered > Solid waste > Landfill > Unclassified | place...
GGCACAACTACATCCTTCACCCTTGCCGCCACAACCAGCGGGAAGCAGATCGATGAGATCGCGTATACCGTCAACTTCACAAAGAACGGGGGAATAAAAAATGCCGGTGATGGCGGAATCATCCGGAATGCCACGGTATACTTCTCAATCAGCCCAACCTGGGTGGCCGCTCATGGAGGTACTTCGAAAATCGTCATCCTGCATATGAACGAAGCAGGGTTGTCCACGTTACTCCCGACAACCTACCTCGGGCCGGATGAAGACGGCAACGACCTCTTCTCGGCCGTCTCAGATGAAGGGCTCTCGACATTCGCCCTTGCAGCGGTCTCACCGGTCTCTTCCGGAAATTCAGGGAACAGTGGATCGTCAAGTGGAAACACGAATACGGGCCTGGACAGCAGCAGTTCTTCCCCGGGCGGCACGTCATCCGGCGCCTCCAAGATTGCGGAAAAACAGAAAGGGCAGGTCTATGATTATACCCTGACCGACAAGAGTTACGGAACTGCGGGTTACCAGGTGGTGACCGTATCCCGGAAAGGCAGGGTCGCAGTCACGCCGTTAAAAGCGGAGATTGAATCGATGCCGGAGGCAAAAGCCTTGTGGAACGCGGAGATCGTCAACGATCCGGACGGAGGCGGGAAGATCTCCACCAGCATCATCAGTTCCATCCCCGAGACCGCGGTCAACTCGTACCGCTCGGTCCTTGCCGATCAGGGCCTCGATATATCTGCCGTTGCCTATGCGATGAGTATCACCAAGGACGACCGGATCGGGGCCACAAAAGACGGCGTCATCGAGATGACGGCCCCGCAGAGGTGGGTATCGGACAACGGGGGCGAGGGCCAGGTCAGGATCTTCCGTATCAGCGATGAGGGGATCACGGAGCTCCTCGATACTTCCTTCAGCGGGTACGACCACGAGACCGGATACCTGACCTTCCGGGCAGAATCGCCGGACGGCCTCTGCACGTTCACTCTCATGGCCGTCAAACCCCTGGCCGGAGGAAGTGCCTCCTTGCTGGAATCAGGTACCGGTCAGATGAATGCTGGATCCTCCGGTGACGCAGGGATCCTCACGGAAGTCGCCCCGGTCGGCCACGGGATTACCTATAACCTGATCATCGCGCCAATCCTGATCATCGCCGGGTGCATCGGGCTTGTCATGATATTCCGGGCACGGAAACGGGACGGGGATTAACACTTTTTCGGGACCGGAATCGCGTGCCGGTTCTTCCCGGACCGTCCCGTTACCGGGAAAATACCCCGGCTGGAATGATTGCCCCTAAAAGACGGGCAAAGCCAACCGGGGAGACGAGTATGAATATCCCCGTAGCAATGCAGGCAATCATGGCGATTGTCGCAACAGAATACACGAACCGGCGCTGCCGCGAGACCGGGGCTCTCCGCCGGCCCTCCGTGGTCCGGCAGGCAGGTTCTCCGATCTTCCCGGATTGCGATTTTCTCCCGGACCACCCGAAAAGAGAGAATGGTGCCCGGGAAGGAACCCGCAAACCATTATCGATGCCATGCCCGTCAGCAGAGGATGACGGATCCGGATCGCGCGCGAGTACGATCTGCCTGCGGGATACATAACGCGGGTCCTCGTCCATGAAACGCAGGTCTGAATTCCGGGCTGCTCCCGGCAAACCGGTAACAGCCACGTGATCGCGCGAAGTGCCCCTCATGACAAGGTCCGCAGGGATTATCTTTGCCCCGCAGCGATCGCAGTAACGCGAGCCCGGAATGATTCGGCTCCCGCAGGTTAAGCAGGAAAAAGACGCCTCCCCGGATTGTGCAGCGGGACGAACAGTCCGGGGTTCCCGTGGAGGAGCATCGGGAGATCGCCAGGCGCGGTCTGACGTACGGGCTTCCCGGAGATCGGGGGTATGAATTTCTGGAGATACATCAGGCACACCTGATGAAAAACGGGGGGGGAAATTGTTTTTCCGGACGTCCCTTATCACCAGATTTATCTCCTTTTTTGGGGGAGGGATCGTTCCCGCATCGCAGATACCCTGGCTGAACACCAGTTTCCCGGGATCGTAGTCACGCTGCTCCCGGACTTTCGGAATGGTGCGTGCCGGCCCCGTGGCCGGGGCAGGCGGGTTTACCGGGATATTCCGGACCCAGTCATCCCTCTCGTCCATTCGCGACCTGCTGCGGGATTTTCCGGCAAAGGTCAGGACGAGTCGTCTGCTCTCGCCCCGGGCAGTCTTTGCCAGTATCGCCAGTACGGGTTCACCGACGCTATTCACAGACTCTTCGAGGCCCTCGATGCGATCGAGCGCAAGGTCTTTGTCCGGCATAAGCGGGTCATAAGGACTTTTGAGAATCACCCGGCGGTCGGTCAGGAACGCATCAAAACGAGTGGACTTCACATACACGCTTGGTGACTGCACCCGCCATCGTTCCCCATCCATTAATACCGGCAGATCCATGATAACACAATTCTGCAATTTGTTTTATTAAGTATTACATAATTATATTATATTGCTAAAAGATTACCGTTTTTTATCCTCGGGGGCAGGTACCCGGAATATCCTGATATCCCTTCTTACAGGATCCGACAGGTGTCCTGCCCGAATCATAATTCAGCGGCGGTCGGCAAGCCGGATGCACTCTCCACCCGTACGCGGAGGGGTTCCATGGATCTCCATCAGTCCCGGATACCCATCGCCAGTCTGACAGGTACAGGTCTTGCCGTTGCGGAAACGGTTACAATGATCATGAAAAAAATGAGACGAAAAAAAGGGACGTGCACCGGCTGGGGATACTATTACCGTGCCGGCATGATCAGCGACCGTTCACCCGCAGCTTCAAACTCACGGATCGCGCCCTTTGCAAACTCCTTTCGCGGCTGAGAGAAATCGAATTTTAACGAAGGATCGGCAAAGGTGATCTTCACCCGCGGGTCGTAGCAGAACGCATCGCCACGGCCAAGATGGGCGCTTGCAACAATTGCCGCATACTCTCCCTGGTGGCCCACGTTCATCGCGTAATTCGGGTAATTCGGGCCACGGAGTTCTCCCATGGCGCCCCGATCCGGTTCCATCGAGAGCGAATTCGCCGATCCACACTGGTCCTGCAGGTCGTACCCAAAGAACCCGAGACGTGACCAGCCGTCCTTGTGGATGATCATCGAGAGGTACCACCCGTTCAGGCCCGCATTCGAGTTGCCGGTTGTGATCGATGTCGTAAGCCCGGACGCTGCCGCCATCACAGCCGCCCGCTGCGAACCGCCGAAGTGGTCCTCCATCAGGGTCGGGTACTTCTCATACTGCTCCATGCTGTAGAGGGTCACTTCGGTCGCAATATCGTTGACAATATCCTGCGTAGGTCTGATCACCTTGTCTGCTCCCGGCTCGTGATAATTGTACCCGTACTTGTCCTTGGCATAGTCCATTCCATAGTAGGTGAAATCGTCAAGAATGTTATCCGTGTACGCAGCGGTCGCATACTGTGTGAACCCGACACCTCCCGACATGTAGGAGCCAAGCCAGATCTGGTCGAAGAGTACCGCACCCGCTGCAACCACTTCAAGAGCTGCATGCGCCGGATCATCAGGGTACCTCCTGTCAGCCTGGATCATATCGGAGAACATCCCGAACTTGATCCCGCCCGGCTCGTTGGGGCCGCGGGCCCTGCGGGCCGGCAGGTGGGAACCCATCTGGATCACGCCGGCATGCTTGGCGGCAAACGAGAGGTCGGCCACTGCGGCTTCTCCCGCACAGGTGCGGTATGCAGCGATAAACGACATCCCGATCTGCATTGCGGACCACCGGCTGGTGGTACCGCCATCGCAGGTCCGGACCACAATGGTCGGGACGTGGATCGCTTGGTACATCGACTTGCCGATCTCAGCCTTGAGCGCCTCGGCCTGTTTCTTCGGGAAGAGTTTCTCGATATCGAGCAGGTACTGGGGTTCAATGTCGTCCGCAATCTCATCGTTGCCGGTAAAGACCTTGACAAAACAGTCATCCACGAGACCGGGATTGGTCTCGACCATGTGCTCCTGCACAACAGCGCCGCCGGGCATGGCGTGGTTGAGAATGTGGAGATACTCGTTGATGGTCTGGGGAGTGACCTCTTTTCCAAGCCGCTTATGGAGCGTGTTGTGGGCAATGTCCATCCCTACAATGATCGTCCGCTTGATCTCGTCCGACATCTGCTGCATGGCCGAGTTGTTCACAAAATGGAGGTCGTCACCTTCAACGAACGTGCCAGTACCCGAAACTTCGTAGGTCATCAGCTGCCGCTGGCCCATCGGGATGCCGTTTAAGTGGCAGTGCTCGGGATCATACATCGATATGCCGCGGTCGGCCTCGATCTTCTTTGTCGCCTCCATGAATTCACGCTTGCGGGGGGACTGGCGGACCCCGCCGAACTTGTAGAACTCGGTTGTCTTGGACTCGATGTCCTGCGCCTTGAACTTCTCCCTAAGTGCCTTTAAGAACTGTTTCTGGGAATGCTCTACGGATGCCATGGTATTCAGGCCTCCCTTGGCATGAAGCCATACCGTGTCCGCAGCGTATGGATCCGCTGCAGGTATTCGACATATTCACGATCATCCCGAAGAGGTGTCCCGACAAGGGAATGGAAGATCGTGGCATGCTCTTTCAACCATGGATGGTCGAGCGGTTTTCCCACTTCGACCATCCTGTTAAGCGGAAGACCGATCTGGTCTTTTACGTACCGTACCATCCCGTCTTTTCCGAGCACGCAACGCTGGAGAGCATCAAACTGCATCCCGTCTTCTGATAGCCTGAGAGAGTGACCGTGGACGGTTGCTCCACGGAGACTGACGAGGGCGGGATCGAACATCTCGGTCTCGATCAGGAGCCGGCAGTACTGTTCGAGGTCCCGCTCGCGGCATTCGACAATCTGCCGGCCCGACAGGGTACCGGGATCAATGCCACGGAAACGGTACATTTCGGCATAGGTCCGCTGGTAGGGCTGGCAGGGAGCATTGAACATCGAATCGGCGAACTGGACATACCGGACCCGGTCCCCATGCTTGGCCCCATCCGTTGGCACTACGAGTTTACGCATAGGACACTCCGGCTCCTGTTGCTCTGTGATCGGGGGGTGCATGGTCTTGAAGCTCGCCCCGGGAGCCCGGTGGCCAAGAACGAGGACGATGTCCTCGTCCGTGATGTTCCTCATGACAGTAAGCTTATGCCCGGGGTCCATCTGTTTTCTTCGGTTGATCGCAACAACCGATGTCCCCGGCCCGTACTGGGGTGTGCGTGCCGTCATAACTCGAACCCCCCGCAGACCCGGTCGCCAAGAGGACGGATGAACGCGGGCTTCTCTTTTCTCCTGGGGTCGACAAGTCCAATCACGGAAGAGTCCGCCTGCGGCCCGTACTTTGCGTAATCAACAAGGCTTGGCTGTGTCTTCATAAAGCGTCCTTCCTGGACATAACACGAAAAATCAACAAAGAAATCGTCGCAGATCGCACGGACACGCCCCACCACGGAAGGGTCTTCGATCTCAAGGGTAATGGTGCCGACCTGCACGTGCAGGTCAACGGTGTTGCCGGAGATCTCGATGGTCTTTCGCAGGTTCGTTGTGTTCAGCGTGCCGCGGGCAGGGCCATACGGCACGAGAAGCGGAATATTCTGGCCGTTCAAAAGTATCCTACGAATGCCAGGCACGGTGACGATCCGGTCGAGCAGCCGCTTTGTGGTGTCCGGGCCGAGGAGGCGCATAGGGACGATACGGCACTGTGGATAGGAGGTAATCGTATTCATGACTCAAACCACCTGCGCGATCTGGTGGATGGGTTTCGAGAAGACGTCCATCTTGCCATAGGTCTCACCCATGATCTTCGATGTCCCTTCAGGAGCGAACATCTGGGTGCCGCCATCCATTGCCGCCGCAGCAACGACACAGGGGATCGCCATGCCGTACGCGTGGCGGGTGACCACGTGGTTGCCATTGAAGATGCCCGGGCCGCCACCGCCATAGATCGAATGGCTGAAGAACGAGAACCCGACTGCCGTTCCCATCACGCGACCGAAGTCCGCACCAGGGAGGCCGGTCTCGTGCTCGATCAGGTCATTGAAGTAGAGGAGCGTTGAGGAGACGGCCTGTACGAACCGACCTGCACCGCAGTTGACAATGCTTGCAGCCAGGGTACCAGCCGAGACATAGGCATTCCAGAGCATCGGATCCTTCGTATCATAGAACTGGAAATAGCCGTCTTTTTTCCCAGGGGTGATGACCCGGTCTTCAACTGCCCGGTCAACAAGGGACTGAACAACGGAACCGACTGTCCCGTTCTCCCCGTTCTCCTTCACGATATCGTACACCATATTGTTGGCATTGAGTCCCTGGTACGCGTAACAGAGGAGCTGGTTGCGCTCGAAGGGTCCGATGGCTCCTCCCATCTCAAAGACGCCGGCCATTTCATACGTTGACGCGAGCGCAGCACCCTGGAGAGCATTACGGTTCGTCATCATGACAAAATGGTTGACGCTGATGTTGCGCAGCGCGTACCCGATCCCCTCGTTGTTCTGGGGGATCGTGAGGATCGAGGTGACAAGAGCACCCTCCATGTCCTGCGTGTGCGGGTAACTGCCCCATGCCGCCGCCTTGACGGTCGAAGCGTTGAACGCGTCAATATTGAACTCATCCACAATCGCGTAGGTCACCGCAGAGGCAACAGCCGTGATGGCTGCATCGTAGGTCGAAGCCCCGGTCAATCGGAGGGTCGGCGCCCGCACGAGCAGGAGCTTGCCGCCATTGAACTGCTGGATATCCGTGTCATCCCCGTCTTCAACCTGTACCATCGATTTGATCTTCTCGATCAGTGCATCTTTTCGTTCCATGATCGAAAGGTCGAGTTCCCGGCCGGGGATACGGCCCTTGCCGAGTTTTGCGGTCTTTAACGCCTCTTCGATACCTGCAAGGTTTACGTTGATCGTCCTTTTCGTTAGATCAACGATCTTCCGTGTTGCAGGATTCAGGAGCGGGCTGATGCGGTGCAGTTGCACGTTGCTTTTCAGCAGTTTCCCCTCATCGGAGTAGAGGTCGATAGTCTCAGTGTAATGCGCCATGGGTATCGGCTCCGGTGTGGTTTTCTTGAATCGCCATAAAACCGGGATGACATACGGGTCCCGGCGGATGCGTGGTCGAGTAACGGTCAAACATAATAGCACCAATTGGAAAATTTTTATGATTTCATAGTACAAATGTGCCTGAATTATTAATAGTATAAACTTTATAGTAATGCAGTAACTATGGAAGACGAAAGCGACCACCTCTGCCTCTGCTGCCTCCGGGGGATCATGCCCACCATCTCGAAGAAGTGGGCGATCTGCATCATCTCGGAACTGGGCCGGCGTCCATCCATGCGGTTTTCCGAGATCATGAAAGACTGTGGTGAGATAAGTCCCAAATCGCTCACCGATGTCTTAAAGGACCTCCAGGACACCGGACTCATCGAACGGACCTCCTATGGGGAGATCCCACCACGTGTCGAGTATTCACTTACTGAACATGGCAGAGATCTCAAGGCGTCCATAGTCCCCTTGTTAAGGTGGGCGAAGCGGCACAACCAGCTCTATATGAGTTACCGAAAACCGGAACTTGCGCGTGCACCGGATCCATGAAATGCGAAGGTGTTATATGTCCCCGACACTGTGCAGATTACCCTCCTGAAGTAGCAAAAATATTAAAAAATGTTATAATAATTAATACAAATGAGAAAGTTGATATGTGGATCGGCCTAACAAAAGATACAGGGCTGACAACATCATCAGTCAACCCTCTTGAACAAAGACACCAATCCATCATTGCTTCATTCAAGACGGTGTGCCGGGGGACTGGTAATCCCCCCGACACGGAGGAGGTGCATTGTTAGGAAGGTAAATGATTCGCACAACCATAATCCTGACGTCTCCAGGAGAGAGGTACATCTCTACATCCCCGATATCGCATAACGCGAGCGATATCTATCCAGTAAAGGCAGCGAGAACCGACCAGTAATTCGAAGTACACAGGATTTATCTCAAGGGGCATAACGGAAAGCGGACGAATACGCAACGGTCTTTCCGGCAGAGTGATGGAACACTGCAGGAGACGCGGAAAGACCGGTGCATTCGTCCGATACCAATCCAGGCAGTATTCTTTTGAGGAGAGTAACGATTTTAACCAGAGGTCTATTCGGAGTATACCCGTGACAATCAAACAGTTTGGATGGGGAATCCATGATGTATCCGGAGATTGTTATAGCTGGATGCGGAAATCCCCTTTTTGCTGATGACGGTTTTGGCCCCGCAGTAGCGGAAGAAATGTTCCGTATACCCCTGCCGGGTAATGTAATGGTGCAGGATGCCGGAACAAGTGCTCCGTACTATCTTGTGCCGATGCTTGACCCGGCTGTTACAAAAAAACTGATTATTATTGATATAACTGATTTCGGTGGAGAACCGGGCAGGATTATCCGGTTAGAGACAGGAGATCTCAATCCGGAAGGGATCCATGATTCCCATAATGGAGGGATCATCGAATCACTGCAGTGTATCCGGAATAAAATCGAGATCATTATCATCGGGTGTCAGCCAAAACACGTGAGTTATCCGGTGATGGAGATCGGGCTCTCGGATGAGGTCATACGTGCTATTCCAACCACCCTTCGCATTATCGGGGATCTTCTGGATGATGATAGACGGGATACCTGTGATCGTTCCATCGGGAAAAAACCTGCAGATGTACCCTGAAGTTTATATACCGGTTCAGATCTCCCACTCTGTCGTATCCAGGTAAATTCAGTCGGGACATTATAGGCTATAATTGACCGTATAACGATATTTCTTATAATCTCTGTAATACCCTGCCGAAAGCAGGAGGATATTTTGCTGATCCGTGAAACAACAAAGATACCGAGGAGAGCGTACTGATCACGGGTTTTTGACGAAGAAGGTATTGGGGATTATTTTCATGCAACACTCAGGGTTCCGGTAGAGAACGAAAATTTAACCGTGTTTCAGGCGACGATAACCGGGAACCCCCATCACTGATACCCAAGAGTAGAAAAACAGGGGAAGTTTCCATTCCCTCTCCCGGGTTGAGATCATTCTCGCACCGGGTGCACGAGAGATCCCCATCGATCCTAGTCCGGATTTCATACCCGCAATGCAAGCAGATCCGTATCGGCATTTCCAATTCGAGGACCTCATCCAACGGAGAGGTTATGCGAATGCGGTAGATCCCTGGCCCCCTGATCCCTGCATGAGAATGTCTCTGTCCTGACAGTCCCTGTATTCCCTTTCCCGCAGGAACCGTCCACTTACATCCGGTGTCCCGCATCCCGATGACGGTGCGGGCCCGAGTACACAATAAATTTACCCTTGTGTTCATACCTTATTGTTGAAAATGAGAGAAATAACACTGGCATTGAGTGAAAATAATTTTTCACTGATACCCTGATTGGAAAGAATCTGATGAAATGCAGGTGAATCTGGTGAGAATGTCGACCTAAAAAATGTTACATTAATAGCTCCATAGGAAATCTGCTACAGTATTGTTTTCCATCAGCGTGCATAATAAAAATATTATAAATTAATAAATTTCACATTAGTTCATACGAAAATAAAAAAGTATAATAATATCCGGAACGCATAGAGAATACAGGGTAGGGCTGACATCCCAGCAACACCCGCACTTTCGACTAGATATACAGTAAAATTCTGGTTGTTCCGGGAACGGTGGGGAAACCGATCCCGTTTACAACAGGAGTTGATCTCATGAAAACACAACTGTATGATGGCAGCAGGAAAATTCAGGTGGATACCCGGATTGATGAGTGCCTCTATGCAGCATTAAGGCCGCAGAAGTATTCACCAGAAGTTCAGCGGCAGGGAAAGGATCTCTATGTTCACAAGGATAAGGAAGGGAAGATCACCTATTACCTTCACCTATGGTCATCCGTAAAGACCGTTGGCAGTAAAATCCAGCCGATTTCACCAGCAACCGCAGAACGGTTTCTGCGGGGAAAAGGGCTCATCTGCAACCTGTTCCCGAAAAGCGATCCCATTGCAACGCTTTATAATTGGGGATATGGTATCGCAGAAGAGTTCTGAAATTTCATTGCACATCCCCCCTCTCTTCCTTTTCTTACCAGACTTCGAGCCGGTGAAATTATTTCAGGTTCCCGTACTGAAAAAACTACAACAGGATCTGCGGTATGATCACAAACAGGTTGTACATACTCCTCCCGGAAATAATGTAGGCAGCGTACCTCCACCCCCTCCCCCAATCAAGTTACAAACACCAACCCCTTTTTTCACTTCCTCACGTCGGACACCACACATCACACTACCAAAACCGGAGGGGGGTAGTCCCCCCTCCCTCAGCAAGAGGCACCCCCCACCACCCCACTTTAAAATCCGGAGGGGGGTCCCCCTACCCACCCCTCCATGGCCCGGATGGGTACCCACCCCCGCTTACCTGCATGACCAACCGTGATAGATCCAGTGGAACTTCCGACGTTGCAGGGATTTTCCGGCACGTCCGGGAAAACGGGCAGAGGGGGTACCCACCCCTCCCGCACCCAGAGGGGTAGCTACCCCTCCCCTCAGTGGAGGGAGATCCCGGGCGCCGGATCCGGGCAAAGGGAATGGGAGGGGGTACCACCCCACCCAGGGATCAATGGCGCAAACATAAGGTGTGTTGGATTATAACCTGACAAAGACTGGCAAAAGTGTAGGACTATATCCAGACAAAAAGGTATATTTGTGTGTGGTTATAATCGTACACATAGTATGGACTTGGACAGAGGTAGTTTAGACAGGTCACCGATGGACCGCTCCGACATCACGCTGACACCCCTCGCTGAGCTCTTGGCATCGATGAATCCCTGGTGGGCGGGGATGGACTTTGAGACCGGGAAACCCCGACCGGCATATCTCGCAACAATACAACGCTATCTCGATACCAGCGAGATCATCGTTCTGAACGGCGTCCGGCGTGCAGGCAAGACCACGCTCCTCTACCAGACCATCCGCCACCTTATCACCGGCCGCGGGGTCCCGCCACGAAACATCCTCTTTGTAAAATGCGACGAGGAGGGAGTGGCTTCTCCCGGCCAGTCCGTTTCCGCGATTGTCGATACCTACCGGAAGGAGGTGTCGGTACAGGGAACGATCTATCTTGTCTTTGACGAGATCCAGACCATTAAAAACTGGGAACAGACGGTAAAATCACTCTATGACCGCAAACAGTACAGGATAATCATCTCGGGGCCCTCCTCGTATCTCCTCGATTCAAAGGTGGCGACACTGCTCTCAGGGCGATACCTTACCGTCACGGTATTTCCCCTCAATTTTGTGGAATACCTCTCCTTCCACGGATTGGAACCGGCGGGTGATCCCGTGGTCCTCGCATCCCGGAAATACGAGATCATCACCCTGTTGAAACGGTACCTCCGCGAAGGGGGATTTCCCGGAGTTACCCTTCATGAGGATGAACGGACACGGCAGGACCAGCTCAGGGCGTACTATGACAGTATCGTGTACCGTGACATCGTCCGGGTCAACGAAGTGAGAAACCAGAAAGCGCTCGCTGCCGTCCTGCATTATCTCTTCACCAACATTGCATCGCTCTATTCCTACCGGAAGCTCAAGGAGACATTCGGGATTGACATCTCGACGCTCCAGGACTACATCCATTTTGCCGATATGGCAAGGATTCTTTATGAAATCCAGGTCTTCTCCTATTCTCTCCAGACGCAGGCACGGGCGAACAAGAAGATCTACTGCATTGACAATGGCCTGCGGAATGCGGTGTCATTCCGGTTCTCCGAGGATGAAGGGAAACTTGCAGAGAATCTTGTCTTCATCGAACTGCTCAGGTCGGGGTCGGATCTGTTTTACTGGAAGAATAACCATGAAGTGGATTTTGTGATCAAAAATCCGGACACCTCCCTTACCGCAATCAACGTGTGTTATACCGATTCCGTTCCGGAACGTGAATATGAATCACTGCAGGAATTTTCCAACATTTTTAGCGAGAAGGTTGGAAAACGTATTATTCTCACACGGGACAAAGAGGGGGAAGAAAACGGGATTTTATATATCCCCCTCTGGAAATGGTTGCTGAGTCGCGAAGAGCGATAGGATCAGGCCCGGGGCGGGTACCAAAATGAGAATGCCCGGTCCGGTGAACAGCGGACCGCGGTTCACCTTCTGCCAAAGGGAGAACAGGAGAACATAAAAAATCCCCATGATGGGCATATAACACGGTCTTTAAAAAACTCATCACTCCAGAAAAGAAAATGCGGCACCCGCCGATCGCTGGCAAGAAAAGTGAAGGTTATCCCAGCCCGCTGACATACATATGGGTTGCCGTGTCGAAGCATTTCATTGCTTCGGGGACCCGTCCCAGTTTTACCAGGGTCTCGCCCTTGTCGAATATCACATCGGCATCGTCCGGGACGATCTCCAGGGGATGGTCGTAGGCAGCAATCGCCTTCTCGAACTGCCCCTGGCTGTCAAGGATATTCCCGCTTTCCACAAACTTCTGTTCCTGTTTTACATCTTCTGCATTCATGTTGTTTTCCTCCCCTGTCACAACCTGTGACTGATACCTGCTTTTTCGTATCAGATTTTAGTTATTTGCAAACACGGACCGCCGATCATCATTGGTATACAAGTCTGCCATGCAATGAGTCTGTCAGGGAGTACGGGCTCAGGGTTCAGCCGTGGACAGGTCAAATGGGGGAGTCACACGTTGCTGAAAACCTGACCGTGCTGACCTGGCCCCGGCCGTAACCTTCCCCCATTAGCTTGCAGTCCCGGCCGCTCACCCCACCCGGTAAATGAGAATAACCCTGCCCAATATGAGAAATAGTTTTATCTAAATGAGAAACATATGTTACATTGTGAGATCATGAAAAAACAAACTTACTTCACCTGTCTCGCCATTATCCTCGTCGCACTGGTAGTGGGCCTTGGTTTCGGGGTCACTATGGGAAACCTGTTGATCCCCGTCATCGTCATTGCGGGTGCCGTTGGCGCCATCTGGCTCTGCCACCAGAGGGTAACCGATGTGATGACCGACGATCTGGAATCTGCCATCAGCGGCAAGGCCGCATTAAAAGCACTTGAAATAACCGTCATCATCGCGGCGGTCGGGTTCGCGGCAGGAATGGGCTTTTTCTTCAGTGGCGGCTGGGGGAACGGCATGCACGGGTTTAACAACGGGTCAATAATGGTCGGTGCCAGTCAGTTCTATCCTTCCGGACATATGATATACGACGAGTCCTATTTCATTGCAGATCCGGCCAACCTGAGTCTTAACGATGTGGTTGCCCTTGACAGGATGGCGGCAAATTCCCACCGCGTCAGGGATTTCCCCCTTGCATTTGGTGTCGGACTGGGATCTGTCGTGGTGCTTCTCGTGGGCCTCTATGCGGCATTTTCATATTATTATACCAGGAAATATGAGGAATAGTCCTGATGAAAAACAAGATCAAGGTGTACCGGGCAATGCGGAACATGACCCAGGAGGAGCTGGCCGGGCAACTCCGGGTCACCCGCCGGACGATCAACTCCATTGAAAGAGATAAGTACAACCCGTCCATTGAAGTCGCGTTCCGTATCGCCCGGCTGTTCAATGTTCCGGTCGAGGAGATGTTCAGCCTCGACGAGGATGAATAGGACCTTTTTTTCCTGTAGTGCTGCACGATGACCGTTCAGGACGCCGTCGGCTGCATGGGCAGGTACCCCCGTGGGACAATCCACCATTCATAGAGAACACCTGTTTTGCACCAACATTTTTGCAATAAGCCAAAAAGTTTATACACAATGCACAATATATTGTGCATGTGATATTATGAGAGACCAGAGAATCATCTCGGGCGCCCTCCTGGCTGCCGGCATATTTGCCGTCATCGTCTGCGTGGGCATGGTCACCGGGTTTACGGCGGCAAAGCCGTTCATCTCGGTTGACCTGGTAGGCGATAAGAACATCGGCGACCAGTTCACGGTCACGGGGAACACCAGCCTGCCGGCCGGCAGCGAGATCATGTTCGAAGTCTATCCGGAATCCCTTGACCTCAACACCGGGCTGGTCATCGACCCGAACACCGGCTCCGCGGTACGAGTGGACTCGTCCGTGGTGACCGGCGTCATGAGAGTGGATAGTAACTCCGGGGGTATTGCTGCATGGTCGTTCCCGGTCAACACGGCTTCGTTCATGCCCGGGGAGTACCGGGTCGTGGCAACGGCGCTTGTGAACGACAAGCCGGGAGATCTCTCCGGCATTACAAAGTTCACGGTTCACGGGACCCTGGCACCCACGGGAACGGCACAGTACATCAGGGTTGATCCTGTTCCTGACAAGACAACCGGGGACCTCCTGATCGTCAGCGGTTCAACAAATTTCCCGGAGGGAACGGACCTGATGATCCAGGCAGCCAGTACCAACGGCGGTTCAAAAGTACGTAAAGGAACCGGGGGAGTAAATGTCTGGTCCACGCCGATCGACACGTCAGCCTCCAGGCCGGGGAGTTACCAGATCACCGTAACGAACATGGTAGGGAGTTTTGAGAACGGAGACTACGGGAAGGGTACGGTTAACGGGACTACTCCCTTCACGCTGAAAGGCGCCTACCTTACCACGGAAACACCGGTCAAGGCAACAATTACCAAAGACGATTACATCCGGATAAACGCGATCGGCGACCGGTCTGTCGGGGAGCAGTTCCTCGTCACCGGGACAACAAGTCTTCCCGTAGGAACGGAAGTCCTCTGGGAGATCACCCCGGATTCCATCTTTACCAACCCGAACCAGTCGGGGGAGTTCACCGGTGCAATGGCAAATTCGCAGGTGACAAAAGGTGAGGGTACTACGAACCGGGTATCCTATGCCATGGACACCTGGGTGCTCCTGCCGGAGCAGTACAATGTATCGGTATCGACCGTTGTCGGGAACCTCTCCGAGGGCGATTACCGGACGGGCAACCCGACAGGAAACACCCTGTTCACCCTGAAGCAGGGTCCCGCATCCGCGGGTACGGGACAGTACATTAAAATTGATCCGGTTGACGAGAAAACAACCGGTGATCTCCTGATTGTCAGTGGTTCAACGAATTTTCCGTCAGGAACAATCCTGATGGTACAGATTGGCAGCCCGGGGATTGGTTCCGGGAGTGACACCATAGTCCGCGAAGGCACCGGCGGCGTTAACCGGTATTCCATGCCGGCCGATACAGCCCTGCTGAAACCGGGCACGCAGACGATTACGGTCACCAATATGAAAGGTGACCTGGAAAAAGGAGATTACGAGCTGGGGAATGTAAACAGCACGGCCACATTCACCCTGAAAGGCACCTACCTTGGAACGGACACACCGGTACAGGCAACCGTCACCAAAGACGATTTCATCCGCCTGAATGCAATCGGTGACAAGAAGGTCGGGGACCAGTTCCTCATCACCGGGAAGACCAGCCTTCCCGCGGGTGTCGGCCTGATCTGGCAGGTCATGCCGTATACGGGAACCGTCCCGACCAGCCTTGACATGAACACAAAGGGCATTATGGCAAATAACCCGGTGACGAAAGGGGATGGCGCCGCGAACCGGGTATCGCTTGCCGTTGACCTGGGCAACATGGAGCCGGGAGAGTACATTGCCATGGTGGGCCCGATGAAAGGAGACCCGGAAAACAGGGATATCGCGATGGCGGATCCGGTCGGATCCACCCGGTTTACGGTGGTATAGACAGATGAGCCCCCCGGGGGAGACACTCTTTTTTTCCGGATTCTGGAAAGGACACAATGACCCCAAAGCGGGAAGAGACCGGGTGATCGTCAACATGCCTTTCTGCCCGCATCCGGGGAAAAAGCCGTTGGTTGTGTTCCCAAAAAAAGAGAGACCACGATCAGAACAAAGGCAAGGAAAAACCATGAAAAAACAGAACATTATACACAGCAGCGTCATTGCTGCCCTCTTTATTGCTGCCGTCGTAGGCGTCAGCATGGTCAACGGGTTCGCGGTTGAAAAACCGTTCATCTCCGTTGACCCGGTGAGCGATAAGAACAGTGGTGACGAGTTCACCATCACGGGAAACACAAGCCTCCCGGCAGGATCGGAGATCATCGTTGATATCCACCCGTCTTCCCTTGATCTCAACACCGGGATGGTCACCGATCCAAAGACCGGCGCCACAGTGCGCCTGGATGATTCCATGGTGGCTACCGGCATGTTGGGCGTGGAGAACGATCCTGACGGCGTTGCTGCCTGGTCGTTCGATGTGCCTTCAGCCGCATTCCTGACGGGTGAATACACAGTAATCGTCTATGAGTACAATAAAAACAAACCGGGGCCAGGAGAAATCTCCGGTGTCACAACATTCACGGTCCACGAGAGCCAGGCATCCACCGCCCAGGCGCAGTTCATCCGTGTCGATCCGATCGGTGACAAAAAAGTCGGAGACCAGTTCACGATCACCGGCACGACAAACCTCCCGAAAGGAGCAGAAGTCATGTTCCAGGTCTACGCGGCATCCTTTGAACCTACAGAAACGAATCCACAGACCGGCGCACAAAGCGGGGAATTTACCGGAGCAACCGGGACCGTGACGGTAATGCAGGGAACAGGGGATGTGAATACCTGGTCCGCGGACCTCGACCTGACAACGTTCCAGCCAATGGAATACCTCGTGAATGTATCAATGTTTACCGGAGATGTGAGCCAGCGCGATTTCTCTACGGGCAATCCTACCGGCAGGTTAAAATTTACCGTCAACCCGGCAGCGGGAAATGCCGGCTCATCCCCGCAGTCGGACAAGGCTGCTGCAGGCGGGATCCTCATCGACCCCATTTATGACACTCCATCAGGCAAACTCCTTGAAGTGACCGGGAAGACCAACCTGTCGGTCGGCACGCCACTCATCGTCAAGGTGATCCCTGCATCCATGGACAATCAGACGGTTGTCTTCAATTACCAGAACCCGGAGAATGCAGCAGTGATAAAGGTTGTAAAAGGCGACGAAGTGAACAACCACTTCTCGGTAAACCTCGATACCCACCTCCTCCCCCTTTCGGACCATATCATCTTTGTCTCCGACATGGCCGACGAGGCAGCCGGCATACAGTCCGAGTCTTACGGGTGGACCGGTTCAGCGCTGTTCAACATCATCGCAGGAACAGCAGGCATGGGCATGTCACAGGATAACCTTTCTGCACCCGGTATCTTCATCAACCCCTTCGGTGACGTAACCCAGGGTGAGTCCATTACCGTTACCGGCACGACAAACCTGCCTGTCGGGGCGAAGTTCAGGGCCATGGTGATAGCGGAATCCAGTACCGATTACGAACACCCGGAACTTGCTGCAACAACATCGGCTGTCAAAGGTTCCCCATCGAACAACCTCTTCTCAGCCATGCTTGCGACAAAGGATCTCCCAAAGGGAAACCATATCCTCATCGTATCCGCCGAAGACTATGAGGCGACCGGGTCCGTCCTGTTTACCGTGGAATAGATCGTTATGCATTCCATACGAAGACACCCCTCAATTTTTTCCGGGGACCGGGGGAAAAAGAGGAAAAACACGCAACGGTCCGGGAACCGATCGTCGCAGAAGTTACTGTTTGCCATTATCCGGGAACGGTTCCGGCAAGTACTCGCCCCCCTCTGGAAGAAGAGCACAAGGAAGAAACAGCGAATGGAGAAACCATGAAAACACATCGTACATCAGGTCTCTGGCTTATCTGCCTGACCGTCATCATCGCCTTTGTGATTGTTACCCTCGCCGGTTGTGTGGACTCCGCACAAAACCAGCAGGGCCAGGTGACACCTGCAGGTAATCAGCAGAATGAAAACCCGGCCCCGGTCGCAACAAAAACAACGGCTGCACCGGCACCGCCGAAAACTGCACAACCGACATCAGCACCAGTCCAGTACAACGGCGTCATAACCATTGACCCTGTCGGCGACTATAAAACTGGCGATACGTTCACTATCACAGGAATTACCAGTCTCCCGGTCGGAACAAACCTGTTCTGGGATATCACACCGGATACAGGAATCCCTCCGAAAGGTATCGACATGAACCAGCAGAGAGGAATCATGGCAAATAACCAGGTCGCAAAGGGTAGTGGCACATCAAACCGGGTCTCGCTGGACGTTGATCTGAAAGACATGCCATCGGGAAAGTATGTTGTTGTCGTGGTCTCCCTGAAAGGCGATCCGATGACCGTGGATCCTTCGACAGGGACGCTTGCAGGGTACACCTATCTGACCGTGAAATGAACGGCAATATTCACGTGGGGAAGATCCCCGGCACCTGCTCTCGCAGGAAGAATAGTACGCAAATGAAAAAACAGGAGATACGATGAAGACCCCTCAGGCAACACGTCAGGCGCTCATCTGCCTTGCCGTACTCGTCACCGTCGCGACCATCATGATCGCCGGGTGTACGGATTCCACGGAAGGCCGGCAGAACACGGTGAGCACCGGGAGCGAGACCCCTGCCAGCGTCATGGCAGTCACGGCAACAACAACAGCACAGCCCACGCCGGCACCGGACCCGTCTGCCCCCTACATAACAATCGATCCTATCAGTGAGAAGAAGATCGGGGACCTCATTATTATCTCCGGGACTACGAACCTGCCGGAGAATTCAGCGATCTCCATGTACCGGACCTACGGTGACTCAGGAGAGGAGAAGATGATAGCAAACAGACAGGTCCTTGCCGGCACGGGCGGGACGACCCGCTGGAGGTTTGTTTCCGACACAAACGGGTTTAGACCCGGCTCCTACAAAATCCGGGTTGCTGCTGCGAAAAAGGGTGTGGAGGGATCGGTACAGTTCAACCTGAAAGGCACATACCTTGGCACTGATATCCCGGTCTTCTATTCCGGGTCGGCAACGGGATCACCGGGCGCATCCACCATCACCGTCAAGCCGGTGGGCGACAAATCGCAGGGAGAGGTCTTCCTGATCTCAGGCACCACCACCCTTCCCAAAGGAACACTCCTGATGTACCAGGTATATCCTGATTATTTTGAGGACAAATCACAACGATCGGCCACATCGGCCGCACAGCCTTCAGGCATTGCAGGCGATACCATTGTCATCGGGGGCTCAGGGAGTACCAACACGTGGTCCTGTGCACTGGATACGGAAGGTTATGAAAAAACCAATTATATCGTAAACGTCACAACAATCAGCGAGGATAACCTCAGGACCGATGTCTTCGGATCGGCGCACTTTGCGATCCGGTGAAACAGGATGAACCGTATGAAACCTGCACAATTCGGCATCGTGGCAATGATCGGAATCATGATCGCCACCCTTTTTGCCGGTTGCGTTACTGAAGAGGCACCGGTTGCAGGCGCACCCACGGTCTTGCTTCTGATCGACAATTCCGAATGATAAATAATTTTTACCAGATGCACAAAATACATTACATTGAGGCCCTATGAAAAAGAAATATCTGACATATGCCGGTATTGTTGCTGCCGCACTACTCGTCATCATGTTCGCAGTCATCCTCCTCTCGGGCTCCTTCTCGGTCTTCTCCACGGTTACCATCGATCCCATCCCGGAGCATGCCGCAGGGGACCTCGTGGTCATCAAGGGGACAACCAACATCAACGCAGGCACGAGGTTGTCACTGGATATCATCGACACCTCTCCCGGAGCCGGTGAAAGGACACGGGTCGGCGGGACCGATGCGTTCATTGTCCGTGGCGCGGGGATGTCGAACACCTGGTCGGGTGCACTGGACACATCCGCCATCCCGCCGGGAGAGTACAGGGTGAACGTTTACGGGATAAATGCGACCATTGCCCGGAGCGGTCTCCTCGCAACGTCCCGGTTCACGCTCGCCAATGCCACACCAGACCCGGATAAGATCACGCGCATGGGGGAGATACACAAGATTAAGTTCATCCGGATCGATCGCCTTGGCACGATACACCGTGGCGATAAGCTCCTCATTTCAGGGACAACGAACCTGCCCAACGATACTGAACTCCTCTATTTCGTCGTCCAGCAGTCCAATACGTCGATCTTTACGGTGGACCCGAAGACCCGGGAACAGGACCTTCGGCAAGGGTTTACGCGGTCGGGCCTGATAACGGCAATCCCGGGAGATGACGGGCTCAACCACTGGTCGTTTGCGATTGACAGCACCGAGTTCATTCCAGACCGGTACGAGGTGATCGTGACACAGGATACCGTCAGGACGGAGGATATCGGGAAGAAAGGCACCTTCGACACGGAATCCCTCACCGTACTGGACGCGACCTCCGACCTTCTCACGCCACCAGTAGTGGTTACCGGGCCCTGCCAGGCCATCACGATTGATACGTTGCCCGACACGCTGGCAAACCAGCGCTATACCGTCACGGGGACATCCAGCCTCCAGCCCGGAACGGAGCTGCTCTTCCAGGTCATTCCCACGGCAATTGAGTTCACCATGAACGGGGGCACCATGACAGCATCCGGTGTCGGGGCGATGGGAGATGTGGAAGTTATCAGCGGGACAGGCAGTACGAACACATGGTCTGCGGATCTCGACCTTTCACAGTTCCCGCCCAGTGAATACGTCTTTAATGTCAGCAACGACCGGATCGATCGCCGGACCTATGATACCATATATGGGGAGACCTACTGCTCAAAAAGGTTCAACCTATCGAATTCCCCCGTAACGGAGGCTGAATGAAAAAGAAATACCTCACGTATGCCGGTACTGTCGCTGCCGCACTACTCGTGGTCCTGTTCGCAGGCATCCTCCTCTCGGGCTCCTTCTCCGTCTTTTCCTCGGTTACTATCGATCCCATCCCGGATCAAGTGGCAGGCGATCTCGTGGTCATCACGGGGACAACAAACCTCATGGCCGGCACGGTACTGGATCTGGATATCATAGCGGTCTCTCCCGCTCCCGGAACAAAATCTCCTGCCGGTACGGTGGACGCGTTTATTGTCCGGGGAGGGGGAATGTCGAATACCTGGTCGGCCGAACTGAACACGGTCTCCCTCTCCCCGGGAGAATACATTGTGAACGCGTACTGGATTAACGGGACCGTGCGAAGTGATCTCCTCGCAACATCCCGGTTCAGGCTTAATGATACGGGCCTGGCCCGGAAGGACACTTCCGGCACAGGTCCAGACCAGTCAACGTTCATCACGGTCAACCCCCCCGGCACGGTATGGCGCGGAGAAACAATGCTTGTGACAGGGACAACCAACCTGCCGGCAGGTACCGGGCTCCATTATCTCGTCATCCGGCAATCCAACACATCGGCCCTCACCGTGGACCCGAAGGGGGGGTTCACCCGGGCGGGGATCATCAACGTGCTCCCGGGCATTGATGGAATCAACCGCTGGTCGTTTGCCGTTGATACCGGGGAATTCATCGCGGGCCAGTACAAGGTGATCGTGACGCAGCACACGATCAGCACGGATGATCCCGGTAAGGCGGAACCCTCCGGCACCGCGCCCTTTGAGGTGAAGGAGGCGATCCTTCACAATAGTACACCGGCAGTACCAGATGGCAGTCCCTGCGGAGTGATTACCATAGATGCATTCCCAGACCGGTGGATCAACCAGACCTTTACGATCACCGGGACAACCAGTTTCCCTCCCGGAACGGGACTGCTCGTACAGGTCTATCCCACAGCATATGACCTTACCATGAACATGGGAATAAAGTACCCGGCGGCGACCCTGTCGGGGGCAACGGCACAGGTAACTGTTGAGAGGGGGAACGGGAGCGATAACCTCTGGTTCATGACGCTGGATAAGGGACGCATGGATCCCAACCAGCCGAATTATCTCGTGAACGTCAGCAATGACCGGATCGATCACCAGACCTATGCGACCATATACGGGGATACCTACTGCTCAAAGCGGCTTGTCCTCCCGGACTGATTGCCATGAAACACCTTACCAGCCTTACCTGCTCCCGCATCGTGGCCTTCAGGGTCGCCGTGATGAATCCTCCCGACAGGATACAGACCGGGAAAAGATTCCCGATCAATGATACTGCCGGTCCTGCCGAAAGATGGAATAATTCCCCCGTAACGGAGGCTGAATGAAAAAGAAATACTTCGCGTATGCAGGGATCATCTCTGCCGTGGTCCTTGCAGGTATGTTCATTGGCATCCTCCTTACCGGGATTCCCATACCCTTCATGCCCCCGTCCACGACCATCGATCCCATCACGGAAATGAGCGTAGACGAACACAATATACTGGTCCTGGCCGGCACGACCACCCTGGCAAAAGACACTGACCTGTACGTCAGGCTGACTGCATCACCCCGGTCCCCGGGGCAGGATGATACTGCCGGAACAGTAAAGGTCAACACCGATGCCTGGATCATTCCCGGAGAGGGTGGAAATAACCGCCTGCGAGGTACGATCGATATCTCATCGGTACAGCCCGGCGATTATACGGTTTCCCTGACCACCTTCACGTATACAAAAAATTTCACCATGATAGAAAGCGATCCCATCGCAACACAGCATTTCACACTGGGAGATGAGAATGCCGGCCCGGGAAGTATCCGGAAAAAGACCCGGGTAACAGAGCCATTTATCCGGATCAATCCCACTGACCAGACACTCGTTGGCGGAAACCTGAAAATTTCCGGCATCACCAGTCTTGCGCCGGGCATACCACTGGCGTGGAGTATGCAGACGGTGACGAACGGATCGGGCAATAGTACTCAGGAGTTCCAGGGTACTACCGTGGTTGTCCCCGGGACAGAGGGAATAAACCGGTGGAATGTTGTGCCCGGCACCAGCGCGATACCACCGGCCCGGTACCAGTTCCGCATCTCAAAAAACCCGACCGGGAATACCTCACCTGCCGGGACCCTCTCCACCCTGTACGAATTCGATAATCCCCCTGCCTCCACTTCACTGCAAAATACAACGGGCCCCGTAAATATCTCCGCGGGCTTCATCACGATAGATGCAATTCCCGAGATGAGGACCGGGGGGGTCTACGTTCTCACCGGAACGACCAGTCTCTCTCCGGGTGAGGAAATAATGATGGTGGTCTTTCCTTCATCAGGTTTCGATCTCCTGTTCGACAGGAATAAAGGCCAGACAGGTGATTTTTCCGGATTAACCACGGTAACGACAGCTGTTGCCGGAAGTGGCGGGGAGAACCTCTGGTCGTTCGAACTCCCGACACATCATTTTAAACCTGACCAGTATATCGTCACGATAAATAACGATACGTACGACTTTGAGGCAGGAGCGACTGTTCCCGGCGATCTGTCGTGTTCGAGAGTATTTACTATCGGAGGCTGATGCTATTATGAAACGAATTACCTATCTTACCTGTACCCTCATCGTTGCCTGCATGGTGGCCGCGATGGTCGGGTGGTCGATGGCTGCCGGCAATTTCCTTATCCCGGTCATCGCCATCCCGCTTGGGATTATCGTCATCATTGCCTGCCAGGCACAGGTTGACATCGTAATCGCTGATGAACGGGAGAACCGGATCCGGGGCAGGGCCGCGCTCCGCACCCTCGAAGTCGTTGCTATCGGGGGTGCGATTGCCGCGATCATCCTGTATTCCTACATCGTGAGTATCCCGCTCACCCCCATCATCACCGGAAAACTGGTAATTACCGATGACGGCAGGCAGTCCATGACGATTGCCGAGTACCAGCCGGGGAGTGTTCCGGGCCCGGACACCCTGGTCCGGTCAACGACTATCAACGACCTGAGTTCGATGAACGAGAGCGAGGCGATCGCGTACAGTTCCTATATCCGCGAAGGGTTCAAGGAGAACGAGAACCGCGGCCTTGCAGGAATGACGATCGGGGGATGCCTCGCGGCCATGCTTGCGATCTTTGGAGCGTTTTATCTTTATTACGACAGAAAGTATTAACCACAGGGTACCATGAAGAACAGGATCAAGGTCCTCCGGGCCGAGCGGGACATGACGCAGGAGCAACTTGCCGAGCTCGTCGGAGTGACCCGGAACACGATCATCTCCATGGAGAAGAACAAGTACTCTCCCTCCCTGAAGCTCGCATACCGGATCGCCCATCTTTTTGGCGTCGGTATCGATGACGTTTTTACCTATGAAGAGGAGATTGACGGCCCATCCGGCGATGATGAGTGAGCCGTAAACGACAGAAAAAAATTTAATCCCGGAATACCGCCCGGCCTGCATCGGAATTTTGGTACTCTCCCACGGGCATAATACAATTTTGTAAATATCACTGCCCATGGCAAACATTGCGCATTTCGAGATCCCACCGACAATGTCGACCGTGCAAAGCACTTCTACACGAACCTCCCTGGCTGGAAGATTGCCCCGATCAGGACACCGACCATGGACATGGAGATGATGGCAAAAATCGAGTACCAGGAGATCACGCTTGGCGAACCTGCACTCGGCACCATGAACATGGGCGGGATGTTCAAGCGGCAGGGTGACGAGACCATTAGGAACTACGTGATGGTCGGGGACATTGACAAGGTGCTCGTGAAGGTGGAGAACCTCGGCGGGAAGATCGCGATGCCAAAAAAGATGCTCAAGGGTGTCGGCCTTGTTGCGGTCATCCAGGACACCGAGGGGAACGGCTTCGGTATCTGGACACCGGAGAGGTAAGGCGAACGCCAAAAGAAGATTGGTTTTTGAGAGGTGGGGGCAGAATCTGCAATGCTTCATCTCAAGGGATCTTCTGCCCCTTCACACAAATGACGAGCATGTATTCCCGCTCTCCACCTCTTTTTGAACTTGGGCGACGACAGCCATACAGACATACTGGAGCATGCTGCAGGTCACGCTGGTGACCCGGGCAGGTTCATCTGTCGGGCAGATGATCCCGTATACCGCCCGGCATGCATCCTTTTTGGGAACCAGCCCCCAGCCGGTCTCGTCAACAACATGCAGGGCCGCAGCCACATGGATAACGGAGGACGGATCCTTTGCCCATGACCGCAGGACGTCAAGGAATCCTTCCCGCTTTTTACCATTATCCGGATCATACCCGAAAGAACCCGCTGCAATCTTCCAGAGTCCATCCTCCGTCACGCCGAACCGCCGGAGCCTCACGAGGGCGTCGTGTTGCGATGCAGGTGAAAGACCGGTTTCCATCTCCAGTGCTGTAGTCGTTGCACGGATTACAACCCGACCGATCAGTTCCCCGAGTTTGGAATGCTTGCCGGTATTCGAAAGATGACGGGACGAACCGGGATCCGCAACAATGACGATCATGTCTGTCCCGGACCCGGTGGCGATACCGGACGAGTAGATGCTCCGGGCCATCAGCTGCTGGAGAGCGGCGGCCTTTGCTTCAGAGGCCGTCATCACTGCCCGCGTCATGGCATACTCCGGAAGATCGGCATCGATAAGGATGATGATGTTGATCGTACCGCCAACCGGCTCGCAGGAGTCGCCATTCTCGTAGTACGAGGCCGGGTCACCGGCCCTCCCACCATTCCTGGCGATCCCGGCAGTCACGATCGCAGTGACGATGAGCTCCCGGAACGATTCGGTGACAATGGCCGTGTTTTCCATCTCTGCCCGGGTGATAAGGCCGGTGGCGGTTTCCGGGTCCATCCCTAGGTTTCGTGCAACACCATCGAGATACTGCTGCACGCTCCCGTTACCGGCATGGCAGGTATCGCAGGCTTCAAGAGAGATCTGGTGGTTGAAGATCGCCACCAGGTCCCCGCGGTACCCCCCGTTCATCCACGACGTGGAGAGTACATTGCGGGGCCCGGGGAAACGAATGGTAACTGCATCGGATGTCCGTTCCGCCATCTCTCCGTTGAGAAGGTGGATGGGTTCATTCAGCGGCAGGCGGATCACAGGCCCGCTCATAGCCGGTATCGCCTCATCAGCACGATGCAGGCACCGAGCCCGAGCAGGGCAACCTGACCGGCAAACCCGGGCGTCTTTGACGTTGTTGCCGGCAGGGCAACCGGGTTTGTCGCAGCCCGCTCGTAATGCCAGGAGTTGATAATCGTCGCCACCTGCTCGGTTGCATCGACGATGCGGGGGCCGGCCCTGCTGATCGTATCCGCGTTCACCGCATACACCCGGTGGTTCTTCACTGCCGAGAGTGATGCGTACTGCGGGTTGGTCATAAACGCTTCCAGGATCACATCCGAACTTGTCGAATCCATCCCGCCGCCCCCGTTCACGATGATAATATCCGGGTTGGCGGTAAGGAACTCCTCCAGCGAGACCGTACCCCAGCCGCTCTTTTCGGAGAAGCGGTTGACCCCGCCGGCATGTTCGATCGCATCGTTCTGCAGCGTGTCGTTGCCACTCACGTAGAGCGGGGAATGCCAGACCACGTGTGCCACCGTTGGTTTGTCAGTCTTTGAGGCTGCCGCGGCAACGGCAGAGAGCCGGGCCGAGAGGTTTGCGGCCAGTTCATCTGCCCGGGTCATCGTGCCCGTCAGGGTTCCGACCACGCCGATATCCCGGATCATGTCATCGATATTGCACGGGGAGACGACCACTACCGTCAGGCCGAGCCCGCGGAGCCGGCTCACGGTCTCCTGCGGGGTGATGTCGGATGCCACCACGAGATCCGGCCGAGTGGCTGCCACCTTCTCGGTGCTTATGGCCGAATAGCCGCCGATGCGGGTGATATTCTGTACTGCCGGGGGATAGTCGCAGACATCGGTCACCCCGACCATCCGGTCACGGAGCCCGAGGGATACAAGGAGTTCGGTGTTCGAGGGCGCCAGCGAGACGATGCGCTGGGGGATTTTATTGAGCGTGACTGCCGTGCCGGCATCATCGGTCACGGTGATGGCTGCCACCGGCTGGATCAGGCATGCCAGCAGGAGGACGAGCACCGGTACGATCCACGTAGCTGAGGTTTGGTTAAAAGACGTTGGATTCATTTACGATTCTCCGTTCATCAGTGGGGTCAGGTACGAGCAGCTCCGGTCCGCTGCATCCAGTTCTTTTGTCTCAATGACAAGGGTTGCATCCCCGGGGAGCTGCTGCATGACCGCGGGAAAATCAATCAAACCGTCCCCGCACGCGGCATGGTCATCGTTTGTCCCGTGGTTGTCGTGGAGATGGACATGGCAGAACCCACCGACAGCGAGAAATGCGCCAAGGTTCCCGTTCAGTTGCGCATGACCGACATCGAGCGTGCAGCCAAGATCACGTGCTGCTAGTTCCATTATGAACTTCGGACCACGGAAGTGGCAGCATTCCCACATGCCCATATTCTCGACGCAGGCACGGACCCCGTGTTCGTCCTGGAGGCGTGCAAGATCATCGAGTGAGCGGTGCAGGGCAGCACATGAGCGGGCCCGCACCTGTTCGTACGGTGCATAGCCCGGGTGGATGACGAGATGGTCCGCCCCGATCCGGGTACAGGCCGCCATCGTATCGTCCAGCACTGCAACCGATGCCTGCCGCATACGTTCATAGACCGATGCAATATTGATGTCGCTTGTCGGGGCGTGGACAGAATACGAAAACGGGTACTCGGTACAGGCGCTAGTGCCCGCGAGAATATCGTGGAGCCCGTCCGCAAGGATCTCCACATGCGTAGTCCGCTCCGAGAGGGTTGCAAGCGCTGTATTGAGCGGGTAGTCCATCCGGCAGAACGTGGAGATGTAGAGAGGGTGGGTCATGCGTAGTTACTCCGATAGAGGGGGGATTTTGTTGTCAGGCTGTTCAAGAAACAGGAGAATCCCGTCATAGGTGCTGGTGCATGAGGCACCGGCCGTGCAGAGATCGGTCATGGCTGCGGCTGCGGCGCCTCTGGCAAAATCATAGGATGTATACTCCCGGCCTTCCGGGAGGTGGACGATCACCTTGAACGGATCAGATTCACGGAGCACTGACAGGGCCGGCAGGTTACCGGTCCCGACCGGGTGCATGGGGAGGACGATCCGGTCGGCTTTTGCGGCCATGCGCCGGAGTTTCTCAAGTGAATGCGCCGGGATCTGCGAGAACGGCAGGACCGGGATGCAGGGGATCTCCAGCGCCCTGGCCGCACGATAATCCATATCGGTGGTAGCAAGGATGCCGGCCGAGAGATCATAGCCCCGTCCTGACAGGAAGTGCAGGAGATCCGCACCGCTTCCCCCTCCCGAGACAACGAGTACACGAAGGGGAGTCTCCCGAACGCCCAAGTTTTTGCGGGACCGGGCTGAAAGGGGCATCAGGAAGGTCCGGCCGGTGGCCGGGTGGCAGGCCGCGACCACCACCGCTCCGTACACTCCCCGGATCTTCTCCGGGGTCAGGACATCAGCGGGCGTCCCATCCGCAACGAGCATCCCATCCTTGATCATGATGAGGCGGTCGCAGTAGAGTGCGGCAAGGTTGAGATCGTGGAAGACACCGATGATCGTTGAGCCGGCACCGGCAAGATCCTTCATCAGCGAGAGGACGTCTGACTGGTGGGAGAGGTCGAGGTGCGAGGTCGGCTCGTCCAGCAGCAGTACTTTCGTGTCCTGCGCAAGGGCGCGGGCGATCAGCACCCGCTGCCACTCCCCTCCGGAGAGCGCCCGGATCGACCGGTCCTGTAAGTGGCTGATGCCGGTCTCTTCGAGCACCGTATGGCACCGGGCATAATCAGCCGGTGTGAGGGAGGAAAACCGGCTGGTGCGGGCGTACCGGGCCATCAGGACCACCTGCATCACCGTGTAGGAAAACGGGCGGCCCTCGTCCTGAGGGACAAAACCGAGCGCCATGCCCAGCTCCGCAGGGGAATATTCCGTGAGAGCCTTCCCGTCCAGTTCAAGGATGCCGCTTGACGGGAGCACGCGGCTGAACGCCCGCAGGAGCGTGGTCTTACCTGACCCGTTCGGCCCGATGATGCCCGTGAACGTGCCCGCGGCAAACGAACAGGAGACCGCTTTTACGATATCCTCCGTATCGTAGCCTGCGTGGAGGTTCTCTGCATTGAGGCTGAACCCGTCGTTCATCTGGTTTCACCCCGCTGGTAGATCAGCCAGATGAAGAACGGCGCCCCGATGAACGCGGTGATGATCCCTACCGGGAGATCCGAGAAGAACGTGCGGGCGAGCGTGTCGGCGATGACCAGGATGATCCCGCCGGCAAGGATGCTGGCCGGGATGACCACGCGGTTGTCCGGGCCAAGGAGCATCCGGACAATGTGCGGGGTGACAAGCCCGATAAACCCGATCGATCCGGCAATCGAGACTGCTCCCGCGACAAGCAGGGTGCTTGCTCCCAGCACGGTCCAGCGGGCCCGTGTCGCATCGATCCCGAGGTGGGCGGCGGTCTCCTCGCCGAGAGAGAGGGCGTTTAAGTCCCGGCCCATGAAGAAGAGAAGCGCACCGGCCGGGATGAGAAGAGCCGCCGCAAGCATCGCATCGGTGGACGATGCATTCCAGAACCCGCCCATCAGCCAGAAGAGGATCTGGTGGACGTTCTGGCCGGCAACCGCGATCAGGAACGAGACAAGAGCAGAGAAGAAGAACGAGACCGCGATGCCGGTCAGGAGCAGGGTCTCGACCGAGATCACGCCCTTGCGACCGGCAATCGACCAGACGATCAGGATCGCAACGACCGCACCGATCCATGCGAAGATCGGGACAAAAAAACCGCCCAGGAAGACGATGGCAAGCGAGGCCCCGAGTGCGCCACCGGATGACGTGCCGAGGATGTAGGGATCGGCCATCGGGTTGCGGAAGAGCGCCTGCATCGCTGCGCCGGCAACGGCGAGGCTTGCCCCGACAAAGAATGCGGCAAGGACACGGGGCAGCCGGATACCCCCGACGATGTCGGCAGCACCCGGCGCGGTGGAGACAAAACCGAAACCTGCCGGGCCGATGAACGTGCAGAGTACGAGAGTCAGGACTGCGGTGATGGCCAGGCCAATGATGAGGGGGATGGTTTTTGTCAAAGTGGGGGGTCACCCCGGTAAGGTGTAAGTTTTTCGGGTTGCAACCCGGGGAAAGGAAGACACAACGTATCGTCCGGGAACGTGGACGCAGCCCGGGGGTGAACCTCCGGCCTGCCAGGAGTGTGACACAACCGGGCACACCCTTTGCAGATTCCCCGCGAACACCCGTCAGCCAAAGTAGCGGGTCCCGTTACGCTGCCTTCGCGATGAACGTTCGCTCCTGGGTAATGGCGAAACGGATGAAGTCATCGCCGTCTTTTATGGATCCGGCATCCAGCGTTTTCTCGGATGCATCGTCCGAGCGGAACATCTGCACGCTGCCGTTCTCCTGCACCGGGCAGGAGTAGCGGACCTCGAGCGGGTTCTCATGGCCGTGGATCCCCGGCTTGTGGGAATAATTGTAGGCAAATGCAACGGCCCACCGGCTTTCCTGCATGTCTACATAGACGGTTCCGACAAGCTGCTGGTTGTCGTGCCGGATCATTACTTCTTCCTCAAACTGTTCAATGAGTTTCTGGGTTGTTGACTGGGGTTTGATTCCATAGATTTTTGCCATATCTTTTCCTCGTGATTTATGGTTCTGGTGTTCACATAACCGGGTATTATCCTGCCCCGTGTTGTCACGGAATCCATATGCATGAAGCATCAGGGTGATGATGCCGGATGTGTCCGGGGGAAATGGATTCAGTACCCTGTTAAATCAGGTTGAATTGAAACTATTTAAATTAATCATATTAACTTGAGTTAAAACAAATAGGCTTTAGTTCTTTGAGTTTAAAATAACTGGAAGTATCTTCGGAACTGCAGATTTGGCATAAGGGGGAGGGATATGCAGGAAATACAACACCACGGACACTCGCGGATCCCGGTCAGGATCTTCCTTGTATTCGTGATTGTATTCTGTCTTGCCGGAATGCCGGTCTCCGCCCGGTATGCCGCGCCGGAAGGAGCGAATGCCGGCATCAATCCCGGCGATCGTATCTTTCTTACCGAAGAGTCCCTGAACTTCACCCTGTTCAAAAACGCCACTTCCCTCCTCAACCCGGATTATATTGCCTGGCTTGACGGGTCGTCCCCTGTCGACTCGCAGAGCATTGACCCCAATACCGCCCGCCTCCGCAACCCTGTTACGATAGAGGATTCGCGGAGCCTGGCTCGGCTATTCCTGCCCCACTATAGCGATTCCACGTGGGGCACATCCTGGGTAGAGATCAAACAGGCTTCGGTTGGCAGCCTTAAAATCCGGCCGGTCAACACCGATGTCACGCCTCCTGCGGGCGACCCGCCGCTGACAACGATCCCCTATGATATGGACGTCCAGTTCCAGCTGGAGAGCACCAACCTGAATACCGGGAACTTTTCCAGCGGCTGGTACGAGTATATACTCACGCCCCAGGATCAGTCGGAGACGCACCAGGTGATCAACATGAACGGGGCAACGGTATCGCTCAAAAACCTGATGGAGGACCCGACCGCGGACAACAACACGCTCGCTTTCAATATAAAAGACCAGGGCATCACGAATACGGCGGGGACGTTCACCATGAGGTTCCGGACCCAGCAGGCCGACACCAACAAGCTCGACCTGTCGACGTCACTGGCGTTCACGGTGCGGACCCAAGGGCTGGCAGCGAATTTCAGCCCGCCGAACACGACCATGGGAAATACCGTCACCCTCAGGATCTACGGGAAACCGTATACCTACTATACCATCGTTGTCCCGGATTCCGATGACGGAAGACCCCAGTTTCCCAGCGGCACATACGATATCTATACGAGCCAGTACAATGTCACCGTCCACCCTGATGCAACCGGCGTCGTGCAGGTCCCCATGTATGTCCCCGTAATCGCCGGGGACACTTCAGGAACATACCGTTATTACTTTCCCCGGGTATATGCGACCCGTACCCCGTCCCAGTCAGTCACTGCCCAGCTGGCGGTCGGGGAACCGCCCGGGGGACTCACTACCACATCGGTCGTCCCGGTCAAACCGGATCTGGATGCAGACGAGTTCTTCAGCATCGGGGATACCATCACCATCAATGTCAAGGTCGGTAAAGACGTGGACACGGCATATTTCTATATCACCGGCCCCAACCTCTGCGCAAACGGGGCAAAACCCAGCGAACCATGGGTGTGTGTAATCGACGGGGATGCCGGCACGTTCGATTCCCTGCCGGTCTCCTCCGATATTGAGAATTACTACAAGTGGGACACCATGGGCACCAGCCTCGAGCCGGCAACCTACCGGTTGTTTGCCGGGAGAAATACTACCGGTTACCTGAAGCGGACCCTGGCTGCGGGAAATGCCAACGATTATATCGACATCGACCTCACCAACCCGTCCATCAATGCAAAGTTCCCGGAAGAGGCCCCGGGATTCTTTGCCAAGGGGGACTATGTTGTCTCTCTCTGGACCGCCCGGGGCAGCCCGTTCAAGGAGGGGACGGATGGCAAGTACGGGACGATCCGGTGGTATATCCTTGGCACGAACTACCGGTACACCGGCTACACGACGTTCCCGCTGCTGAAAGTTGACGGGTCGGGAGTATCCGAAGAGGAGATGGAGACCCTTATCAAGGGAGGCCACGATTTCCCGGGTTATTCCGGCATCAATTTTGCCAGGAATTTTTCCTACGGCCTCATGGAGGGTGACTACTACCTCGTGTACCAGCACCCGATGTTCAACAATGTCTTCGACATCTACCCGGAACAGGGCGCGGGTTATACCGGCACGTTCCGCAAACTCTACTCGACATCCGGTAACAAACAGCTGGATATCTCGACCATGGATACGAGCGACGCACTCTCCGCCATGCTGGGGCTGCTCAGGGATCCCGATATCGACGATTCCCTGCTCTCCGACCATTTTTTCATCCAGAAACCGTTGGTGATACTGGATCCGGTACTAAATTACGAAGTCGGTGACGAGATCCTGATGGAAGGATCGACGAACCTTGAAGAATCGTATGATTACCCCTACAACCAGATCAACCATCCGGCCGATAAGATCACGCTTTCCCTGTACACCTCTGATATGTACGCCGCCGGGAAAACCCAGAGTACGTATAAGGTCTACAGTACCGAGGGATCTCTCTCCTCGCTTGCAATGGGGGCAACCCGTAGGCAGGTATCATTCTCTATCCCGGCGCAAACGACCGCCCAGATGATGCCGGGAGAATACGTGGCGGTCATCAGCTGCGAGGACATTAAGTATACGACCGAGATCACGTTCGTGCTGCACGAACAGGGATACCGGAAGAAGAACGGGATCACGGTAAAGTCGGAGATCGGAACTGATTTTTCAGCAGCTCAGGGAACAATTCGTCCCACCAGTGCTGTAACACCGGTAAAGACTGCGACGCGGTCCCCCACCATCTCCCGGACGGCAACGATACCTCCGACCACGAAGAGTCCCGGGATGAACGGAGTCGACGCAGCCTCTGCCCTGCTCATAATTTCAGCGATCCTCGTCTCCGCACGGAGGTCCGGCCATGAACGTTAGAATCGACCAGAGATTTCTCAACCGGGTGATCATCATCCTTGTTGTGTGCATGATCGTTACCGGGGTCCTGATCGGCCTGAAGACGTTCGGGTTCCTCGGGACGGTCCCGAAAAGCCCGGATGCATTGTCCGCCGGCAATGTGACCGGGGGAGATGCGGGGGATGCGGCGGGGAACACTCCCGTCCGCACCAGTACCCGGCAGCAGAATGTCACCGCCAACAACACGGACGACCACAAAACCCTGACGCTGTCGTGGACCTATAACAACGAATCGTTCCAGTATACCCAGGTGGTCTCGAACAAAACGTATTACTCGTTCAGGCCAAAGGCAGTCCTGAACGGTAGGGCAAATGGATCGGCGCAGGATATCCGGCTCCTGCCCTACACGGTCACAACGGGTGACGAAGGTCTCATCCGCGGGATTGCCACCTATATCCTGTCGGAATCTGAAAAACACGGGTGGGGAGACTATGACACGGTGGGTAATCTCGTCTCGTTCTTAAGCCAGTACGATGGATCCGGATCTTTCCGTAACCTGAAGCCGGCAACTACCTACAAGTACCCGTTCCAGATCCTGTACGACGGGGGCGGATCCCGTGACGATGTGACAATCCTCGGGACATCACTCCTGGAATCCATGGGATACCCGGTGGCATTCCTCGATTACCCGCGCCAGTACGACCGGGGATATTTCATCTATGAATACGAGGGTATTGCCGTCCGGTGCGATGAGAGTGTCTCCGGGAAAAAATATTTCTTAGAGAACGCCACGGATATGGGCACTACCACCTGCTGGCCGGGTACGGGCCTGTGTTACCTGCCAAACGGGAGCGTCTTCCGGACGACTGACGGTATCCTGCGGGGGAATACCACTATCTTCTATACCGATAACCGGACCCAGGATGCCGGTGCTGCGGACTGGGATGTCCGGTCCGGTGTCGTATCGTACCGTGAGGGATTTGTCCTGCGTTCCGACCGGCTCCCGGCCTATCTCGAAATCGGGAATGCCACATGGATCTACCGGAAGTATTACTGTTATATCGATACCACCGATTCCTCCGTGCTCCCGGCTACGATCCCCGGGCCGCTGGCAAAAACGGATCCCCTGGTGGTTCCGCTCACGATTGATACCGGAGAGGGCATAAAAATATACCAGGATAACCGGATCGATGCCACCCTGAACGCCGCGCTCCGAAGCCCTTCGCCCCTCAACCGGACAAACCAGTCCGGGATGCCGAGCTTTGAAAAATCGGTCTCAAGCGAACTGAATATTCCCGTCCCCTCCGGGAACACAGATGAGATCCTGCCGGAAAACCAGCAGCTTGAGCAACAGTACTGGAATGATGTCTGGTATGACGAATCAACCTGGTACTATGATCAGGTATGGTACCTGGATGTCGTCAACTACAGCGTGATCGAACAGTCATATCTCTACACGCGGCAGAACGAGATCTATATCGCCCCGGCATCCGCATGGCGGATCCGGTACGCTGCGATACCTATCAATCCCCCGGACGAGGAACTGCCGGGACTCTCCACCTTCAGCGATATGCGGTTTGCCGTGTACAAGATCAACGAGGAGACGAACACCGCCGTCCTTTTCGATACGTTCTCGTACGGGTACGCCACCGGGCAGGATGATGTCAAATACCAGTATTATTACGAGACCGGCACGTTTTACATCGCGGTCTTTGTCAGGAACTGTGAAGCCGATGTTGCAGTCCAGATGCACGGGAAGAAACCGGTAACAGGGGGGTGAAGGTATGAACAATACGATCTCGAGGATAATAAGAAGGTTCGAACACCTGAAAGGCACTCCGGATAAGGAAACCGGCGCGGGGAGTCCTGAGGTAAAACCCCAAAGCGAGACGGGACCGGTAATCCGGAAAGTACGGCAATGGTTTTCTTTGCCCTCAGGAAAAATACCGGATCAACTTGCCGGCAAACGGCCGGCCAAAGAGCCCAAAAACGCATTTTCCAGCCTCATGGAGATGCTGCCCGTCCCGAAAAAAACCCACCCCCTCCCGGGATTGCAGGACTGCCACACTGATGATGAGATCGTGGACCGGATCATCGGCGAACACCAGCAGTATGAAGAACTGCCACCACTGCCACCGTTCACCGGAGTTGACGAGAACTGGGTCCGGGACCGGTACTGGCTCGTCCCGCCCTTCTCCTACGTGAATATCACCAAGGACTGGGAGATGAACACCCGGTACGAGATCATCGAACCGAAGGTTACGGAAAAAGAACTGATCATCCTTGAAGAGACCTACGAGCAGCTGCGGACGCTCCTGATCTACGATTCGCCGGTCAAACGGGAGAGCGAGCTTGACGAAGAGGAAGTAAGATCGATCATCCGCTCGTTCGACCCGAAGATCCCTGATGACCGGACTAATATCCTTGTCTATTACCTGAACCGGAACTTCACCGGGTACGGCAAGCTCGATCCCTTCATGCACGACGAACAAATCGAAGATATTACCTGCAACGGGGCCGGCATCCCCATCTTCATCTACCACCGGAAGTTTGCCAACCTTGAGACGAACATCGTCTTTGGCAACGAGGAACTCAACAAGTACGTACTCAAGATCGCCCAGAAGGCCGACAAGCAGATGTCGCTGACATCGCCGCTCGTGGATGCAGCTCTCCCCGGAGGCGCGAGAGCCCAGATCACCTATACGGACATCATCTCCTCAAAAGGCAGCTCGTTCACCATCCGGAAGTTCAAGGCCGACCCGATGACACCGGTCGACCTGATCGTCAACGGGACCTACAATTCCGAACTCATGGCGCACATCTGGCTCTGCGTGGAGAACAACAAGAGTATGATCGTTGTCGGAGGCACCGCGAGCGGGAAGACCTCCACCATGAACGCCATCTCGTTTTTTATCCCGCAGACAACCAAGATCGTTTCCATCGAGGATACCCGCGAGATCCAGCTGCCCCACCGGAACTGGCTGCCGATGAGGACGCGGGAGGGCGGGAAGAACCTTGATGCCGGTGATGTCGACATGTTCCTCCTGCTCAAAACAGCCCTGCGGCAGCGTCCGGAGTTCATCATCGTTGGCGAAGTGAGGGGTGCCGAGGCCCAGACGCTCTTCCAGGCCATGAATACCGGCCATACCACGTACTCCACGCTCCACGCGGGGGGGGTCAAGGAAGCGATCAACCGGCTCACCCACGATCCCATCAACGTCCCCAGCGTGATGTTCGAGGCCCTCAACCTCATGCTCATCCAGGGGCTGCAGTACAATGACGGGGTGGGATTCCGGCGCTGCCTCTCGTTAAACGAGATGAATGTCAGCGAGGGCGATATCCGGTGGTCCCCGCTGTTTGAATGGAATGCCCGGACCGACCGGTTCGACCAGGTCTTCACCACCTCAAAGACCCTCGATGCCATTGCGTACAGCCACGGGTGGTCGCCCGGGGAACTGAACGCCCAGGTCCAGGTACGGAAGAAACTTCTTGACCGGATGGTGGAGAAGAAGATCACCTGCATCGATGAGATCTCCCATTTCATCAACGAGCTCAGGAAGAACTCCGAACAATGCCGATACTCGAAAGAATAGGGACGGTTGCCAGCCTCCAGCGCCTGGATAAATCCTTAAAGGGCGCCCACATGCCCATTGCGGCACCCGTCTATTTCCAGTACGGGGTCATCCTTACGCTGCTTGCCGCGCTGGGATACCTGCTCGTGCAGTTCCTGCTCATGATATTTGGGATCGAGTTCAACCTCATCCCGTTCCTGCCTGCCATCGCGACCCAGGTCCTCCTCTTCTGCATCCTCGTCCCGGCGGTCTTCTTCGGTACCCTGTATTACCCGGCGCTGGTTGCCCGGGGCAGGAAGACGCGGATCGAGACCGACCTTCCGTATGCCATCACGTATATGGAGGCACTCTCGACCACGGTCACCCTCTATGCCCTGTTCAGGAACGTGTACGAGGCCGAACAGCTCTACGGTGAGGTGTCGCACGAATGCGGGATGATCGTCCGTGACGTGGAACTCTTCGGGGAAGACCTGCTGACGGCGATGCGTCGGCTCCAGGAAATTACACCCTCGGAGAATTTTGCCGATCTCTTAAACGACCTTGCTCTCGTGTACCGGACCGGCGGGAACATGAAGGATTTCTTTGACTCGCGGTCGGACAGTTACCGGGAGATTGCAAAACAGGAACTCGAGGCCACGCTCCAGATCATGGAGATGCTGGCTGAGATCTATGTCACGGTCTTTGTTGCCGGCCCGATCGCCATCAGCATCATGCTGGTTGCGCAGAACCTCTCCGGGCATTCCGGCCAGATGGCAGGAATCATGCCCCTGATGTACCTGGGTCTCCCGCTGGGAGCGATGATCTTCATCTTCATCCTCTACGTGCTCCTCCCGCCCGACAATATGGTGATTACCCACGGCGAGACCAAGGATACCGAGTTCAATGACGAGATCCTGGAGAAGAAGCCAAAAGAGGAGTATGATCCTGCATTCATCAAACAGATCGAGGCCCGCAAACAGCAGATCAAGTATGCAGATATCTTACGGCACCCGTTCCGGTACTTCATCGCGGATTATTCGATCGGGCTGCTCATGGGGATGATCCTTGCTGTCCTTGTCATTGTCACGTATTTCACCGGCATGTTCGCACGGATATTTCCGGTTTACACGCTCGAAATCTTCATCTGCATAACCGCGATTGCCCTCATCGTTCCGCTGATGGTGGCATACGAGTCCCGCCGGTTTTATGTCAACAAAGTCGAGGCGCAGATGCCGGAGTTCCTGCGGGATATTGCCGATATGAAGGATGTCGGCATCACCCTTCAGGGTGCAATTGCCATCGTCTCGACAAGCAAACTGGGCGTGCTCGCCTCGGAACTGAAGATCGTCTCGGAGGAGCTGAAATGGGGGGCCAGCACATCGAGCGCCCTGATCCGCATGGAGGAGCGGATCGGGCTCATTGCGGTGAAACGCGCAATCTCCCTGATCGTCAAGGCCAGCGAGATCACCGACCAGTTGCGGGAGATCTTAACGATCGCAATCAGCGACCTTGATCACTATCTCAAGATGAAGAACAAGCGGTTCAATGTCTCGTTTGTCTATCTTGCGGTGATTTATCTCTCGTTTGGGATCTACCTGTACTGCTCGTTCCAGCTGAACGATGCGTTTGTTGCGAGTTTTGCGAAGATGAACGTGAAGTTCGATATTGCGGGAAATGTCCGTGACATGTTCCGGGTTGCGATCATCATCGGGGGATTCTCCGGGCTCATGGTCGGCCAGCTGACGTCGAACAACCTGCTGAGCGGGCTGAAACATACGATCGTGTTCCTCGCGGGAGCGATTATTGTGTACGTGTATATTCTCTGATGAAAGGAAACCTGACGGAGGAAAAAAACCATGAAGAATGAAGACGGGGTTGCGGCGGTTGTCGCACTGATGCTGCTGCTGGCAGTGATTGTCACGTTCCTGTCGCTGTACGCGACAACGTACCTGCCGGCACTCAAGCAGCAGGCAGAGATCGAACAGATTACGAGTGTCAAGGAAGCGTTCATGCGGTTCGATAACGATATGGACCGGGTGCTCTCTGAAAAGGAGACCACGTCCTACGGGGAGACGATCCGGCTGGGCGGGGGGGATATCCTTCTCAACCCGGAGAAGTCGAGCGGGACGGTGTCGGTTGAAGATACCGGTGAACTGTTCCGGATTACGGTGGATGGTTCCGAACCGGTTTTCTTCAACAGCAGTACCGTATCGTTCGAGCCATCCTTCTCGTACTGGGAGAAGCAGGGGTATTCCTGGCAGTACGGGTACATCAACGTGACCAAGGGAAAGAAGGAGACTCCGCTGTCCTATAATACGATGGATGAGGTGACCGCAAGCCGGATCCCCGGGTATGCCGGGCGGTTGCTGGAACTATCCGGCACCGCATACGAGAGCAACCCGGACTACCTCAGGAACCTGACGGTCACTGCCGTGACGATTGAACGCGGATCTGCACCGGGCGAGGACCGGTACGAAACGAGCGGCAACGGGGCCTGCGTGCTGCGGATCAATGCCAGCGTCAATATAACCTCATACCAGGACACGAGATCGCTGGCGGTCACGATAGCAGATTCGCCGCTCCATCCGGGACTGGCGGAATATTCCAATCACCAGATGAACGTTCTGGCCTCCCGGTATTCCGTGCACCTGTCCCATCCCTTACCCGTGGATGACCATACCCGGACCCTGATCGTGAATTCGAATCTGTTATACCCGGTGACCGTGACCGTAAAGACCGTGACGATAGCGGTATATGTCCGGTAAATGACGGGCACGTTTTTTAGTATATCGGTGCCTGATCCGGATATTACATGTGCGAGGAGATCAGGCAATGCATTATGAAAAAGGATTGAATGCTTGGTGATTTTCTGGTATCTGTCACCACTCCAGCGCACGTTTTTCCCCGGGGTGTTGCAGACTGGACCGTAGGTCCTGGGAAAGAATAAAAGGAATGCAGGGAACATGGTCATGAGGAGACTATTTCGTGCCCATTCACCAGGGATCGTCTGTGAAACAACAGGACGTCCGTGTATACGGATGCAGCGCTGAAAACGATTGAGCAGCTCAACGGGTACGGGCACGTGCAGTTTATCATTCTCTTTGGTTCGGCAGGAGAGAACCGTATGACCGGGGAATCGGATATCGATCTCTGCCTGTATTATGATGGAGATCCTGCCGATGCTGCACAGTTCCGTCACGCGATCCTGTCAGCTCTTCCCGGGACACGCTATGATGTCCAGGTCTTCCAGTCCCTTCCCTTGTACGTGAGAGTTGAGGTGCTTAAAGGAACACCGCTCTTTGTCCGCGATCCGGTATTTTTATACGAGAAAGCGGTCGAGACGCTCCGGGATTTTGATAATTTCAAACACCGGTTGTACGATTATACCGGGCAGGCTGCGATGCCATGACAAAAAAACACCTGCGGGAGACGATCGTCCGTGTCAAACCAAAAAAAGAGTGCCGAAGGCGTCCCGGCCGGGCAAGAGCAATCCAGCAATCCGTGAATAACTTTCCAGCTCATCTCCTCTTATTGTTGTGACTGTACTGAAAAGTTGATGAACCTGACCCTGAAATACATATATGAAAGGAATTCTTATGGAAAATTATACAACCGATGAGATTATTTTTGTTGTGGAAGAGTCCCCGGAAGGTGGCTATCTCGCCCGTGCCCTGAATTATTCCATTTTTACAGAAGCAGATACTTTCGAAGAATTGAAAGAGATGGTGCATGATGCGGTGTCCTGCCATTTTCCCCAGAAAAACCGCCCCCGTCTGATCCGGCTTCATCAGGTACGAGAGGAACTGATGGCAGTATGAAACTGCCAAGGGATGTTGATGGCGACAGACTTGCCCATCTGCTATCATCCCCGGGTATCGTATCGATCATCAGACAGGCAGCCATCAGCGTCTATCAGCAGTGATTGACGGCAAAACGCATAACCTTACGATTCCCTGTCATAAACCACTTCGCGTGGGTACATTGCATGGGATCCTTAAGGATATTGCAGAGCATCAGAAGATCCGATTCGAACAGATAGTTATTGAATTGTCTGGGTAATGGCATGCCGGTCTTCCCATTCTTTGTGGGGGGTTCCGCAGGCATAGGATCCAAAGAGAATAATCTGGTCTGGATGGACAACAGCGACGATCCATTTCACTATCTCCCGGATAAGAGCGGGAGTAAGTGTTGTTATCGGGAGAATCGAATCCGATCCGGTTGCTGCCAGGGGCATATGCGTTCTTCTCTCACGAAGATACGTGCACTCGTTATCTATTCCTTTTTCCCCCGGGTGTGCCGATCCCCAGTACTTCACTCCATTTGAGCCCGAACTAAAGAAAAGTGTAAGATCCAGCCAGCACAACGATCGTGCGGCCATAATGCAACGGCACTATAAAAGGGATACTGACCGGTTCGTACCTGTTGCCAGGATGTCTCCGGATGTGGTATCCCGGGACTTATTTTCCTCCCGGAACCCCCCCTTATGAGCACCCGGCACTACTTCATCCCTCCCCCGGCCAAACGGGGCCCGTATCGGGCTCCGCTCACGTCTCCGAAAATGCGTGGACACTCTCGGTGACAAATCGTGTCCACATTCCCGCCCCGGCCGGTTATTTACGTCGGAGAATCCTGGCATCGGGTACGATACCCTGTTCACGTGCAGATGTGGCCGGAAAAACGCACCTTCACTCCATCATGGGCACAAAATATCCGTGGCCGGCCACCGCGGTGGGAGTTTTTTTAGGATTCCGATCGGGGAAAAGTGGGGATTATCTGGGGGCAGCTCCACCCGATTGTGGTTTTAAATAATACGGCCTGTTTTTCTGCCCGACAATTTCTGGTACCCGGCTGCGCCAGCCGTCCGCCCGGGTTTTATCACCGACCGCAATCCAAAAGATAACTTAAAATAAATTGTGTTAGATCAAGTTAGCTTGTTTATGGCGGGATATATAATCTTGTGAGTATTCTGCCATGAGCAGAAAAAACGTAAAGGAGTTGAAACCTTGAACATGAAGAAAAGAATTGCGGCACTCGTTGCCGCATGCATGCTGCTCGCGGTGATGGCCCCGGCCGTTGCTGCGGCAGACTACCAGAAGAGCGCGCAGTTCATGGGATATTTCGAACGTAACAATGTTACGAATACAATTGAAGATACAAAACCCGGCGGGTACACCTATGTCAACCCGGATGCCCAGCTGACTACGGTTGCCGACGCAGTGGGAATCGCATTCCGAACAACGCACGCCCCGGGTCCAGATGACTGGCCGCAGTTCCATTACAACGTAAAGCATGACGGGTACTCGCCGTCTACCGGGCTCCCGTCTGACAATTCATCCGCCTGGTCGAAGTACTTCCCGGTCATCGGCACGGTGAACCCGATCATAGCAAATGGAAAGGTGTTCATCCTGACGGGCTACGCGGGGTTCGATGAACCTGCTGGTCTCACAACGATCAACCTGACATGCCTGGATGAATCGGATCCTTCGCAGATCCTGTGGAACTTCACGCTCCCGCGCACCATCCACTGGGGTTCCTGGGCAGCGCCCGCAACCGATGGAGACTACGTGTACGTTTCTTCCGATGACAAGCACTATGCCATCAATGTGACGACCGGCGAAGAGGTCTGGAACTTCACGGGATTCAGTTACGTTTCAAACGGGGGGCCAGCCATCAGCGATGATATGGTGTTCCTAAGCGATTCCGGGGATTATTCTATTCCTCTGAAGAACGGGACGTACTATGGCCTGAACAAGGCCAACGGAGCGCTCCGGTGGACATTCAACTGGACAAATGCAAATCCGGTATTTAAATACTCGCAGGCTTCACCGGCGTACGATGCAACGGACAACTCTGTTTACGTCACCGGCTATAATGCCGATTACAATCAGGGCTACCTGTATAAGGTCAATGCCACCACCGGAGTACAAATCTGGAGCAATTATACGGCCACCGGTGTAATCCTGGGGGGTTCCGCCTCCTTTGATACAGATAATGTCTATGTTACCTCATACCTGTATGGCGGGAATGGGAAACTGTATGCATATTCCAAGGACACTAGTGTCCTTAAATGGAGTAAGACAATTGCAGGCACAGATGCCACCCCCGCAATAGCAAATGGCCTTGTCTATGTTAGTGGTGGAACTGCAGGCTCCGGGGGGAGTACCGGTGTCTACGCGTATTATACCGATGGTACACTCGCATGGCGCAAACTTAATGCTGGTATGGGTGGCTGGACCGACTCGGTCTCCGTTGCCAACGGCTACGCCTTTGTCGGACATGAAAATTCCACATATCCAATCTATTCCTACGATTCAATCTACGCCCTGAATGCGACAACCGGTGCAACAGTGTGGTTCTACCCGCAGGGTGGTGCAACGGCCGCGATTGCAAACAGCAAGGTGTATACGAACGGGAACAACGGGTACCTGTACCGGTTTGGGTGAGCCATAAGTACACTCACACGTGTTCATTTCCCCAAACGAAAAAAAATCTCTCCCTTTTTAATACCAAATCCACGGCCAGAAACTACGAACAATTTTCACGCGCGATTGTCTCCGCACCTCCATTGTTCCCGTTCGATCCCGTGGGCAGGTCCGGTTCTGCAAACTCCGCAGACACACATCCCCCGTTAATGAGACAAACCGTTCCAGAAACCTGCCGGAAATCCATTTTATATATCGGAGAATCGGATCGGAACCAATATTACTCACTTGGATATAAAAAAGGTACGATCAAGTACGCTTGTATTATAACAAGTTAACTTGTATTTTATGAGATGGGTTGAGATTATGGAACAAGAACAAAATCGGCATGAGGATGCCGTCTCCCCGGTGATCGGGGTGATGCTGATGATCGTGGTGACGATCATCATCGCTGCGATCGTCTCCGCGTTTGCCGGTGGGCTTGCCGGAGACCAGAAGAAGACGCCGTCCGTGCAGATCGACGTGCAGCTGAGGGAAGATCTGGATTCATCGGGATCAGCGTATACCAAACTAGTGTTAACGCATATGGGCGGGGATATCCTGACGACCCGTGACCTGCGGATTATCACCACGGTCACGATGTTAACGGGGAAGAGTTTAGAGTGTTATGGCACATATCCGATTTCACAAAAGTGTAGTTTAACACAAGGAAAAATGGGAACCGGGATGACCCACGTGACCGACGGAAGCATTGCTCTCAACGGGGGAGAGCATTTTAGTTCAGATGCATTCCTTGCCGGTACCGGATCCTCGGTAACCAACGACGGGTATCCATGTAAAGTGGTGAATGGAGCGTGTAACCCCGCTAACCAGTTCGGGAATATATTATGGATGAACGGGGATAGCCTGACGACCGTGGATGCAGATTCAACGGCAACGGTGCTCGGAACCGACGAGAATTTGAAAGGATTGGCCACCATGACCGTGGATATCGTGTATACCCCGAACAACGAGATCATCCTCCATAAGGATGTGATGTCATCATGAGGGAAACGGGACGGATCTCTGATGCCGGTGTCTCCCCGGTGATCGGGGTGATGCTGATGATCGTGGTGACGATCATCATCGCAGCAGTGGTCTCCGCGTTTGCGGGCGGGCTTTCCGGCGACCAGAAGAAAGTACCGGTCGCGCAGTTCGATATGAGATTGTATGCCAACGCTGTTATGGAGCTTAGTGGCCCTACAACGGTAACGATGGGAGGAATTTCGTATTACGTGAATTCCGGAAGCCCACGGTTTGACATTATTATGATAAATGGCGAACCTATTCCTCCGAAGGACCTGAAATTTGTCACGTACCGGACTGATGAGACGGGGGCAGTCGTGAAGCATGAAGTTCTTTGGGTTACAAGCAGCGGAACCTATAATTTCTTCCAGAATATTCCCGGGTGGAACCCCGATGCCATCCATCCCGGGGAGATGTATTACGGCAGCCCGGATACCCTTCTTGGTACTGGTGGGTCCGGCCTGGCGGTCGGAACCCCTGTTGAAATAGATATCGTCCACATCCCGACGAACACCGTCATCTACACCCAGGAGGTGCGCGTCCAATGAGAGCCCTTTTTGGTAACGAAGGTGCGGTCTCCCCAGTGATCGGGGTAATGCTGATGATCGTAGTAACCATCATCATTGCCGCTGTCGTCTCCGCGTTTGCCGGGGGACTGACCGGTCCCGATAAAAAGCCCCCCGTTGCGGTTTTTTCAGCAGAGGTGCTGCCCTGGCATGCTGAATGGACCGATGACGATCCGCTCGAGAACAGTACCGGTATCCTCTTCACGGAAGAGTCCGGGGATTTCCTCGACCTCAATGATGTGGCGATTGTCCTTGCCTGTGGCGAGGAGTCGATACGGTTCGCTCCTTCGACAAATGATGCGACTCCGTACGGGTACCTGCATATCTGGAAGGTGAGCGCCAATACGGTAGGTGTACCTGGGATATCCCATAAAAACGATCGCCAGATGAATGCCGGCAACCAGTTCATGCTCTACGCGGACAACGATGGCAACGGGAATGGTGTATTGGGGTGGACAACTCCTTCGGAATTCTACCTGACCCCAACGGAGATCTGCACCTTCCGGATCATCGACAAGCCGAGCCAGCAGACCATTGCGGGAGGGACGATTGACTTATGAAACAGAATGAGCGTGCAGTATCCCCGGTAATCGGGGTGATGCTGATGATCGTGGTAACCATCATCATCGCAGCGGTAGTTTCCGCGTTTGCGGCAAACACGGATATGGCCAGGCAGACCGGGCCGTCCGCAACACTGGAATCCAAGATACTGTTTTCACCAGTTCCTCAGACGTTTTACAGTTATGGCGAACCTGTTACGGTATATTTCCCCAAAATCGATTGCAACAAGTATTCCTCAACGACCTGTATGTCTCTCGATGATTATCCGGAATTATTCGGGACAACCTGCACGGCCGATTCGTGCATATTCCCGGCGGGGGATGTAGACCTGGATTCGTGGAATGATCCTAACGAGGATTTTGGATCTTACGGAAGGGCAAGCTCACTACATGCGAACCTCAACGGGTTCCTTTTTACCCACAATGGCGGGGATCCCATTGATCTGGACAATCTGGTATTGACGATGCGGTATTACGATCTTGCATCCACGGTCTATGCCAGCGATGTAAAAAAGTATGTTCAGTTCCTTCCCCGGGACTTTTTTTCACCGGATGTGAAGTCCCGTTCCACTGCAGCGTACTTCGGGACATTGAAGTACTTTTTCAAGGTGAATGCAACCAGCGAGGACGACACCATCGTCCGGCCGGGAGATCAGTTCGTATTCCTTGTCGATGATGGATACCAACCTCCTGACCGGTGGGCGCTCAGTTCGTATAGAAGTACGGGCAATAAGGGAGCGAGTGTCGGTATCGATCCATATTCCGGCGAGACCGAATGGTGGCTGAAAGACGGACCGTCCGGCAATACCCTTGCCCATGGAAACCTGGAAATACCGCTTACCTGAAAACGCAAGAGAGGAACGTGAATACCGGATATAATTTCAAAATACGAGGTGAATGAAAAATGAAGCAAAATGAATGTGCAGTCTCGCCGGTCATTGGCGTGATGCTGATGATCGTGGTCACGATCATCATCGCCGCTATCGTCTCCGCCTTTGCCGGGGATATGAGCGGAGGTCAGACCACCACACCGGTGGCCTCGATCCAGTGCAGTATTGTGAAACCGGATGCCCATAACGCAACCCTGACGATGACGCATCTCTCCGGCGATCCCATCAACACCCGGGACATGAGAATTATCGTGAGTTACAAGGATGCCAACGGCAACCCGAAGCAGACAAGGACATCGGGCAGTTCGGTCTCGATCCTCAATTCTGACGATGAGACCGTATCCGTGAAGGTCCCGTACCTTGCGGATCCCAAGGTTGGATCCCTTGATTCAACCGGTGATGAACTGACCGCCATCAACTACGGCAAATACGTCTGGAATATCGGCCAGGTCGTCACCACCGGCAATGCGGCGGGCTTTACAGCAATCTTCGGTGTTGATCCCTCCACGGATCCATCCGGTGTGAATATTGGAGACACCTTCAACATCAAGCTGGTGGACATCAACAGCCAGAAGGCGATCTTTGAGAAGGATGTGAGCGTACGATGAAATCCGTACAAAGAACTGAATCCGCAGTCTCACCGGTCATTGGCGTGATGCTGATGATTGTCGTGACGATTATCATTGCCGCCATCGTCTCCGCTTTTGCCGGGGGCATGGGAACCGACCAGAAGAAGAGCCCGAATGCACAGTTCAGCATTTCCGTGGATACGAGCGGTGGCACCGTCACGTTCCAGCAGACCAGCGGTGACGTACTCGCTCTTAACGAGATCCTCGTCCAGCTCGAATGCAACGGCCAGGCCATCACGCTCTCCAACGCGGATACACCAACCGGATTTACCGGTAATTATCTCAATGAAATCGGCGGAAGTTCAGACGGTTACATCACCGCCAGCGACCGGTTCACCCTGGCCGCTGATACCAACAGCGACTCGCAGTTCTCATACAATCCCACTGGCGCAGCAGCAGCCTTCACCATCCCCTACAACGCCCACGTCTCGTACATGATCCTCGACAAGAACAGCGGCAAGGCCATCCAGACCGGGGAGTTCTTGCTCCGGTAACTCAAACCTTTTTTCTGTGCAGAACGTCCAGGATGAGGAGACGAGCCATGCAGATCCCCGATGGCTGATGCAGTCGCCGGATGTGTACGTCCGGTCCATGAGGTTTACCGCGCACCCGACAATGTAGTGGATCATCCTGAGCGATCCGTACAATCCCGCGTGCCGGACAATCAGGACCTGGCCCCGGATAGCATCGTAGATGATGGGATCACGTTCATGCAAAATTAGGGAGCGCCGCATGTATCCGGGGTATCCATTCACGCGATCCGGAGAGATGAGGTTCCTGCCAGCTGCCCGTGACGGACACTATATCATTTTCTATCCCCCACTGCCGGCAAATCCTTTTATGGACAGGTACGAATACAACCTAATGGTGGTTTGTTTCATGTCCGAAATCGAAGAAATGGCGAAAAAAATGCCTCCCGATCTCAGGATACAGGTCCAAAACTTTATGCTGTTTCTCCTCCAGCAAAAAAAACAGAACAAAAGGCGTATCCTGTGCCAGGACTGGGCGGGGGGCCTGCGCGATTTCCGGGAGAACTATACCTCGCAGGAACTCCAGAAGAAAGCCCTTGAATGGCGTTAACGGATAACCCCATGTATCTCGTGGATACCAATGTCTGGCTGGAACGTCTTCTTGGCCAGGAGAAGTCTGAAGAGGTCGGGGACTTCCTCTCAAGGATCAGTACTGATCAGATGGGAATAACCGATTTCTCCCTGCATTCGATCGGGGTGATCACCAGCCGGTTAAAAAGGCCGGACATTTTTACCGCGTTTCTTTCCGATACCTGCATAGAAGGGGCCGTGAGCGTTATTTCCCTTGCCCCGGAACAGATGCACAAGATAGCGCAGGTGATGATACAGCACCACCTTGACTTTGACGATGCATACCAGTATGTTGCGGCAGAAGAGTACCACCTGATCCTTATGAGTTACGATACCGATTTCGACCGGACTCCCATAAAAAGAACGACTCCAGATCAGGCACGATGAGCACGTTTAAAGAAAAATTCGACTTGGCCGGGTTCTATGAGGGGAAGTCCGGGAATTACAGCAGGCCGTATTTCTTATGGGCCTGTTCAATGGTCATCAGGTTAAAAACATAAATTCTCTCGTTTATGATCCTGTAAAATGCAGTGTAACTGGGGCTGATGTGCAGACGATACGCGGGATCTTTCCCGGCACAGGTAAACCGTTCTTTATCCCCGGCTTTCCCCGGGAAGGGATCCTCAGCTAGCCGGGCGATCCTGTCGTGCACAATGCGCTGGCTTTTTTCCGGAAGATTTCCCGGGAATTCAAAAGCTTCGTCTTCAATCAGGACCGGGAACGTCACGGTTTGAACTCCACAAAATGGCCGTCCCGCATCTTCAAACAAATGGCGGCGCTTCTCTTGTGCCACCATCTCTTTGATCACCCGATCGAAGGTCTGGCCCGGTTTGCGAAGCTCAGAGATCGCCTCCCGGGTACTGGAACACACGGGGATCCTTTTTGTCGCACAATCCGTAGTGGACATACACGTATCAGGTAAGTCCGTCACGAGTAACTTCTTTATAATCCTTACATTTCATGTGCCAATACGATACGATCCGGATTACCGGATTCATGGATGTGAACCCGATCGCATTTCCTGATTTAGCACCATCTGCACCACAGGCCGATCATAAGAGGGCATGATGCCACCCGTATTCAATACCCGCTCTCCGTGAAGCAGGTACGGTAACAATTCCACTCCGGAATAAAATCGGCACTCATAAATAAAGACCGATACTATCCTTCAACAAACAAGTTAACTTGTGTAAAGTAAAGTAATATTGATATTGCAATCAGGGTGCAGAAGATCCGCAAACCGAGTTCGGGCCCTAAACCTGCAGGGGAATGCGAACAAACGCCCCGTAACAAAGCATCCTTGAAAAAAATATCAACCTCCCCTCAAGTGGCGGGAGCCTGTCCCGTTCGTGTGTCGTGATACCGTGACCCCCCAGAACCCGGAAGACTGGATCATCAAATCCCCGGACGTGTTTGTCAAGGCATTCCGGTTCACGGCCTGCCTCACGTCGTCACGCATCGTCCTCTCGGATGCCGGCAATGGTCGGGGGGCAGGCCGGGATCTGCCGCTCGAAATGGTGACCGGGATCGAATGCAGCCGTAACGGGAAGGGCGAACCGGTCCTTATCATCCTCACCGGGCCATCACGGGAAGACCCCCGCCGGCTGATCATGACCTTTGCCGAGCGCCCGGGCTTTCTCCGGCAGGGGGAACGCGACACGTGGGTGCAATGGATCGTACGGTACCGGCACCTGCCGACTCCCATGGAACCGGTAGTACCGGTCTCTGGTATGCCGGGACGGTACAAGAACAGCCCCCCGGGCTCCCGGGACCCTGGCCACCGGGACATGGATCGTATCGTCCCCTCATTCATCGGTCTGCGTAACGATCCGCCCGAAGCTGGCCCGGTGAACGATGGTCCCCGCAGGGACGTGATGAGAACAACCGTGGATGTGATCGTCAAAGAAGATCCGCATCGCGAACCCGCAACAGGACCCTCCCCGCGTTCCGCAAACCCGCCGGGCCGGGCAGGATCGTACCCCCCGGGCCAGTCATTCTTCTGCCTTGCGTGCGGCAATCGTGTTCCGGTGGGGGCGAGTTTCTGCAACCGGTGCGGGGCGAGCCTGATCCATCCGGGCAACGAGGTGGTCAGGTCCCCGTGGGACCCGGCCCGACCGGAAGAGGAACAGTCCCGGCTTGCCATGCAGTGGGGGGTAGAGGTTGCTCCTGCCGCGGGCGCCGGGCAGCAGGCTGTACCGCAGGGACCGGACAGGGTACCGGATTGTACGTCGGCCTTCCCGTTCGCGGAGAGCCATATCCCGGGTGCCGGTACCGTGGCCGGAAAGCGGGTTGCAATCCTTGCCGGCATCCTTATTACGGCCGTCATCCTTGCAGCCCTGCTGGGAAGCTCGCTCCTTGCCTCCATGACGGGGGAGAGTCAGGGTATGATACCCGCTTCCCCAACGGTCGGAGAGGACGATCCCACGACCGTATCTCCCGTAGAACCGGAGAGCGGAGCAACCAGTCCCGGAACCGGCAGTACCCTGCCGGCCGCATCATCCGGTTCCGGAAGTTCCTTTACCGCGTCCGATGCCTCATCGGCAGCGATCCCGTCCAACGGCACGTACGTCCTTGTCCAGGGATCCGGCACATGGGAAGGATCCTACGGGGCTATGCCGGCGATCTGGGCCGTGCGGGGAGCCGGGGAAAAAGTATACAAAGTGGGTGAAACATCGGACTCGTCCGTCACCGCGATATTCCGCAACACCGGGACCACAGGTTCAGGTGAGCTCGTTGTACAGATCTACAAAGACGGTGAGATCGTCCGGACCGGTACCGCCGGTTCGGGCGGGACCGTAACAGCATAGGAGGAGCTATGTATGTAAGGAGTAAAATGCCATGCAGCCGGCCCCGGAGACGGGTGCGGCGTCCCCATGTCGGGCGCTATGCCCGGATGCAGGGTATCCATGTCTTCTGGTAACCGGACCGATGACCATATGCACGCATCTATAAAATATCACCTTCCCACTGAGGGGATCCGCCGGGGAAAGACCGCCTTATCTCCTGGCGTTTTTTTACATTCAGTGACGAGCACGGTTCCGGCCCCTGCGTTCATGTCCCTCAGGTACAGTACCGTGCAAAAAAACAGAAAAAATCCGGTTGGAACTTCACGGACGACCCTGCCAGACCTTCATACCTCAGGGTACCGGAGAGGGTCGTCGGGTCAGGTAACGGGTGCAAGCCCGCTGACTCTCTTATGCCTCGTAGGCAACGAGGATTGCACCGCTCTCTTTCTCCGCTGCCTTCAGTTTGGTAAGGCCGGCGGGGGTCAGCTTCTTGTAGGGCAGGACTTTCTCGTACGCGACAAGGGTCACACCAAGTTTCTTCTCAAGAACCTCAATCTCCTTTACCGGTGCTTTTGTAAGTTTTGCGGGTCGTGCACATGTCATCATGTTCACCACGGAACTCCTTGAATCCCGCACAATATATAGAGGATAACTAAAAACCCCATTTCAAACCCATGAACATGAGGTGGAAATGAAGATCGAGCGAAAAAATCGGGATAGATCATGTCCATTGTTCTGAGTTCTTTTGATATTTTTGGGCAGCTACCGC
>Ga0265297_10001610_pt1 | contig 51649 bp, 53 predicted proteins | sample Munlanlwell13791_FD_192502 | JGI IMG/M metagenome (GOLD analysis project Ga0265297, IMG submission 192502) | Leachate microbial communities from a municipal landfill in Southern Ontario, Canada - Leachate well 137-91 | ecosystem: Engineered > Solid waste > Landfill > Unclassified | place...
TATTCGTGCAGGGTAGTTGACCTTATTAAATACATGATGAAATAAAGGCGGTAAGTTTTTTTGTGCCTTGTCCTTGTCCGTTTTTTGCGCAAGCAGGCAATGCGGGCAGAGGCGCGCACTCGGTATGTCTGTCATTATTCGGGTTATGGCGCATAAGGCAGGCACGGTAGTTTTTTAAGTATCGGAATGGAGAAAACAGATGAATAAGAAATCCGTAAGGGATGTTGATTTCGCGGGAAAACGCGTTTTGATGAGGGTTGATTTCAATGTCCCGCTGGATAAAGGACAAAATGTTACAGACGACAATAGGATACGGGCAGCACTACCCACTATTAAATACATATTGTCAAAAGGCGGCAGGCTTATTCTGATGAGCCATCTTGGTAGGCCTAAGGGCGAGGTAAAACCTGAATACAGCCTAAGGCCGTGTGCCAAAGTACTGGGTAAATTGCTGGATAGGCCGGTAGAGGTTCTCGACGACTGTGTCGGCGAAAATGTAGAGAAGGCTGTTTTGGGTCTGGCTGCGGGTGATGTTGTATTGCTTGAAAATTTAAGGTTTCACAAGGAAGAGACTGATAATGACGAGGTATTTTCCAAAAGGCTGGCGGGGTTAGGAGATATATTTGTAAATGACGCCTTTGGCACATGCCACAGGGCGCATGCCTCAACAGAGGGTGTTACGCATTATCTCGAGTCTGTATCGGGTTTCCTGGTCGAAAAAGAGATAGAGTATTTCCAGAAGGTTATCACGAGCCCTGATAAGCCCTTTGTGTTTTTGCTTGGCGGGGCCAAGGTAGCTGACAAGATACCTGTTATTGAGAATATGATGGATAAGGCCGGCACGATTATTATAGGTGGCGCTATGGCATATACCTTTATGAAGACAAAGGGTATTGATGTCGGGTCATCACGGGTTGAGCAGGATATGATCGAAACAGCCAGGGCCATTCTCCGCAAGGCTGAAACGAAGGTTGTGGAGATAGTGCTTCCGTTAGACCATGTCGTAACTGATGATATAGACACAGCGTCTAATGTAAAGATAACCGATACTGAATCGATCCATAGCGGATTTATGGGGGTGGATATAGGCCCTAAGAGCATAGACCTGTTTGTCCGTAAGCTGCGGCCCGCCAAGACTATTGTCTGGAACGGGCCTGTGGGTATATTTGAGAACGATAAATTTGCAAACGGAACAAAGGCCATAGCGGAGGCGATAGCGGATTTACACTGCGTATCTGTCATAGGCGGCGGTGATACAGCCGCGGCAATATCAAAATTCAGGCTTGTGGACAAGATGTCGCACATCTCTACAGGCGGCGGGGCCTCGTTAGAGTATCTGGAAGGCAAGGTTCTGCCCGGGATAGCGGCATTGTCAGATAAATAGACAGGATATCGCCAGCGCGATATTTTAAACTCGCACCCTGTTTCACAGCTTTTCGGGTATTAGCGGATGTTTCTGGAATATATTACTTAACACGCGAAAAAACGGAGTGGTAGATGAGAAGACCTATTGTTGCCGGTAACTGGAAGATGTTTAACACGATAAAAGAGGCTGTGGAGTTGGTAAGCGAGCTTAAGCGGGGGCTTGGCGATGTGGATTTCGTTGATATAGTTGTTTGTCCCGTATTCACGTCTTTACCTGATGTCCGTGAGATCCTTATTGATTCAAATATCAAACTCGGCGCACAAGACATGTATTGGGAAAAAAGAGGGGCCTTTACCGGAGAGGTTTCAGCTGATATGCTTAGGGATGCCGGGTGCGAATATGTGATAATCGGCCATTCGGAGAGAAGGCAGTATTTTCATGAGACAAATTCCGATATCAATAAAAAAATAAACGCGGCTCTTGAAGCGGGTTTGAAACCCATTGTTTGCGTAGGCGAGACCCTCAAGCAACGCGAGCAGGATAAAACATTTGATGTAATAAAAGATCATGTTCAGAACGCTTTGGCAGGCATAGGAGCCGATCGTGTGAAGGATATAGTTCTTGCCTATGAGCCTGTTTGGGCTATCGGCACAGGCAAGACGGCAACGCCGGAGACCGCCCAACAGGTGCACGCGTATATCAGGGGCCTGCTGGAGGGCATGTTTAGCGATGATACCGCCAAAAATATAAGGATACAATACGGCGGCAGCGTTAAGCCTGATAATATAAAAGAGCTTATGAATAAGCAGGACATAGACGGCGCCCTGGTAGGCGGCGCGAGCTTAAAGGCCGATTCGTTTAGCGCCATCGTGAAAGGAGCGGTATAAGCTGATGTATATATTAGTGCTTGTTGTTCATATTATTGTTTCTTTTGTTCTTGTTGCTGTTATCCTGCTTCAAACCGGAAAAGGCGGCGGCCTGGCCGAGACATTCGGCGGCGGCGGCGGTTCGCAGACTACTATATTCGGTCAGAAGGCGGGGGCGTTTCTTACAAAGGCCACCGAGGTCAGCGCCGTGCTTTTTTTATGCACTTCACTATCGCTCGCCTTTCTATCAGGCAAGAGGCAAAGGTCTATTATGGACGGTGTAAAGGCTATACCGGTCTCCGCTGACGCGGCAAAGGCCGAAGACGAGCCAAGGCAGGGTGTCGGTACCGTTAAGGATGTCCGGATAGACTCTGATACAGGCAAGCGGTCTGTTGCCAAGGAAGAGACAAGGCCCGCTTCAAGGGATGAGATACAGAGGATTTCAGGCGAATAAGAGTTGGCAGTAACCGGGCAGTATATTGGTGCCGGGACCGACAACAGTTCAAATGAAATACATATAAACAAACAGCCGAAGATAAAAGGCCTATGTTGTGTAGTTTACCGTATTCTTTCAAAAGACCGCTGTTCCTTTTAGCGGTTTTTTTATTGTTATCTCCTTCCGGATGCTTGAGGCGGGACATGGGCATGGATTATAGTCTTAAAGGTCTTCCGGCACGGGGGGATTGCCTGATTGCGGCGTCTATTGCTGATGCTATAACCCTTATTCCTATGGTTGCCTCTGATTCAGCCTCGCATGAGTTGTGCTCTCTTATATACAGCGGTCTCATAAGATATGATAAAGATTTGAACATAATCGGAGATCTCGCCCTTTCGTGGGAGATAAGCCAAAACGGCCGCGAGATTGTTTTTACCCTGCGTGATGATGTAAGATGGCATGACGCAGTCCCTTTTACCGCCGATGATGTCCTTTTTACATATCATAGCCTTATAGACCCGAAGACCAGGACGCCGTATGCCGGTGATTTCAACAAGATAGAGTCATTACAGGTAATCAACCCCTACAAGATAAAGGTCACCTATGCCCAGCCGTTTGCCCCCGCGCTGTCTTCCTGGGCCATGCCTATTATACCCAGGCATCTCTTGCAAAATGAAGACTTGAGTTTTGCGAAATTCGGGCGGCAGCCGGTCGGGACGGGGCCCTATAAGTTTGTAAGATGGGTAACAGGCCAGCAGATCGTCTTAAAGGCCAATGACGATTATTTCGGGCAAAGGCCTTATATTGATTACTATATCTATCGTGTGATACCAGATCCATCAACGATGTTTTTAGAGCTCCAGGCGGGCGGAGTCGATCTTATGGGTCTTACGCCTTTGCAGTACAATAGGCAGACGCAAAACGTTTATTTCAACAGGTGTTTTAATAAATACAGTTACCCCTCCCATGGTTACACTTATTTGGGTTATAATCTGCGCGACAATAAGTTCAAAGACAAAAAGGTGCGCGTGGCATTGGATATGGCTGTTGATAAACAGAGTATTATTGACGGTGTATTGCTCGGGCTCGGCAGGATATGCACAGGCCCTTTTCTGCCTGATTCATGGGCGTATAATAAGGGTGTGATGTCCCGGCGCCGTGATATCCCCGGGGCCAAAAGGCTTTTGGCACAGGCCGGGTGGGCTGACACGGATGGAGACGGGATTATCGATAAAGACGGTATTAAATTTCAATTTTGCCTGCTCATAAACCAGGGTAATAGCCTAAGGGAATACGCGGCGCAGATGATACAACAGCAGTTGAAAGAGGTTGGCGTAATGATGAGGATACAGTCGATAGAGTGGGGTGTCTTGTTGGGTGAGTTTATCAATAAGAAGAGGTTTGAGGCGGTGCTCATGGGCTGGGGCCTGCCCCCTGAACCCGATTGCCTTGATATATGGCATTCATCAAGGGTCAGGGAGGGGGAATTCAATTTTATAAGTTATAAAAACGAAGAGGTCGACCGCTTACTTGAACAGGGTAGGCTTGTTATCGACCGGGCAAGCCGTGCCGGGATATATCAAAGGATACACTCTATATTATATGATGAACAACCATATATGTTTTTATGGATTGAGGACAGTCTGCCTATTATCCATAAGCGTTTCAAAAACATTAAATCCTCACCTTCAGGCATAAGGTATAATTTTACCGAGTGGTATGTGCCAAGCGAAGAGCAAAAATACGGGCCAAGGCATAAGGTGTTATTGTGAGGCATTATTTAATCAGGCGTATTATATTGACTGTCCCGACGATAATCGGTATTTCGTTAGTCTCATTTGTCGTTATACACCTTGCCCCCGGTAACCCTGTTGATAGCATGACAATGCTTGACCCAAAGGTTTCATTTGAGGCCAGGGAAAAGCTTATGGCGCAATACGGGCTTGACAGGCCCATTTACGCGCAGTATATGGACTGGGTAAGGCGTATTGTTTTTCTCGATTTTGGTGTGTCATATAGAGATGGGCAGAAGGTTATTGCAAAGGTGGCCGCCCGCGCGCCCGTGACACTGCTTATTAATATATTATCGGTATTGCTCATCCTGCTTATAGCTATACCAATTGGCGCCGCCAGCGCCGTCCGATGCGGTGGTTTATATGACCGATTTACGACAGTAATTGTTTTTATAGGGTTTGCGTTTCCGGGTTTTTGGCTGGCATTGCTTTTGATGTCTCTTTTTGGTATCAGATTGGGCTGGTTGCCGGTTCAGGGTATTGTATCGCTTGATTTTGACACCCTTACCGCGGTAGGAAAGACGGTTGATGTGGCCATGCATCTCGTGCTTCCGGTATTTGTCTCTTGCGTGGGAGGGATAGCAGGTATGAGCAGATATGTAAGGAATAATATGCTGGAGATCCTGCATAAGGATTATATCAAAATGGCAAGGGCTAAGGGGATTAAAGAGCGCGATGTCATATATAAACACGCCCTTGGAAACGCCGTATTGCCTATTATAACAATATTGGGCCTTTCAGTGCCCGGGCTTATAGGCGGCAGTGTTATATTTGAGTCTGTTTTTGGTATACCCGGTATGGGTAGATTATTTTATGAATCCGTGATGAGCAGGGACTATCCTGTTGTCATGGCCGTGCTTGTCATAGGGGCACTTCTCACATTGGTGGGCAATCTGATGGCGGATATATCATATTCAGTCGCAGATCCGAGGGTAAGATATGACAAATAAGTTATTTGTAACAGGCATGGCAATAGTAAGTGTCCTTGCTGTTATGGTATTAATGGCACCGGTCATATGCCGGTATGACCCGGTCAGCATTAATATTAAACAAGCCCTTCTCGCGCCGTCTAATGCGCATATATTCGGGACAGATTATCTCGGCAGGGACCTTTTCAGCAGGGTGATATACGGCGGCAGGGTGTCCATGATGATAGGTCTTGTGGCGGTAATGATAGCGCTTATTACAGGGGTTGTGGTGGGCTCAATATCCGGATATTATGGCGGGGTTACGGATCTCGTGCTTATGGGCGTAGTCGATATTATGCTGTGCTTCCCGGCCCTTTTTCTCATCCTTGCCGTGGTTGCTATGCTTGAACCGGGCATAGTAAATATAATGGTGATAATAGGGTTGACCGGATGGATGGGTGTTGCCAGGCTTGTCCGTGCGGAGATACTAAGCCTGAAAAACAGGGAATTTATCTTAACCTCAAGGGCGCTTGGGGCAGGCAGTGCGAGGATCATATTCAAACATCTTATTCCCAACGCGATAGCGCCTGTCCTTGTAAGCGCTGTGCTTGGCGTTGCCGGCGCGGTATTGCTGGAATCATCATTGAGTTTTTTAGGCCTGGGTGTTCAGTTGCCTTCCCCCAGCTGGGGCAATATACTGATGGAGGGCAAAGCGTCTTTGGGGGTCTGCTGGTGGCCTATGGCGTTTCCCGGGCTGTTTATATTGATTACCGTATTAGGGTTTAATCTGCTTGGAGAAGGCTTAAGACAGTTTTTTTTGCCTTATAAGGTATGATACAAATAAACCATCTAACAGTTTGTTACAACCAGACCGGCTGCTTTGCAAAGGCGTCAAGTCTTGCCGCTGTCGACGGTGTTAGCCTGAAGATACAGGAGAAGAGTATCTTTGCCTTGGTAGGAGAATCCGGCAGCGGGAAGACAACACTGGGCTTGGCTATGACGAGGCTTATAAATGCCGGTGAAGGCGGTATCGTAAGCGGCTCCGTGATTGTGGATGGAGAAAATATACTAAGATTGACGGAAGAGAAATTGCGCGATATAAGGGGCAGGAAGATATCGTATATATTTCAGGAGCCTGCCTCCGCCCTTAATCCAATAATGACAATAGGACGGCAGATCGATGAGGCCCTGTTGGCCCACGGCATAGCCGGCAAAAAGAAGGTTAGGGATATGGCATTGGAGTCCCTGCGCGCGGCAAGGCTTGATAATGCCGGGCGGGTTTATGATTCATATCCGCACCAGCTTTCCGGCGGCATGAAACAGCGCGCCATGATAGCCATGGCTATAGCGGCCAGGCCAAGGTTATTGATAGCGGATGAACCGACTACCGCTTTGGATATCGATACCGAGAAAGAGATACTGGATCTGCTCTTATCCCTGCGCGCGGAACTGCGGCTTTCCATATTATTTATCACGCATAATATTAGGATAGTTAAAGATATCGCGGATGAAACAGCCGTTATGTGTAAAGGCAGGGTTGTGGAGGCCGGGCCTGCGTCTAAGGTATTCAGGGCGCCGAGGCATGAATACACGAAACTGCTTGTCCTGTCCACCCCAGAGAATTTTAGGCGCGGTATAAAGATCTAATTCACGCGAGAAGGATAATGCGATTGGCAGAGGTCATGATAGAAGTCGTAGATGTGACAAAAAAATATAAAGACAGGCAGGCCTTATGCCCAATAAGCTTTCATATTGACTATGGTCAGGCTGTCGGCGTTTCCGGCAGATCCGGATGCGGAAAGACTACACTGGCAAAAATTATCTGCGGGCTCATAAAGCCGAGCGGGGGCACTGTCCTGTATAGGGGTGAGGATATATTCAGGTTTAAAAAAGCCGGTTGGAGTATGTTTAGGCGGAAGGTCCAGATCGTGTTTCAAGACCCTCTGGCCAGCCTTGACCCCAAGATGACTATAGGCGAAAGCCTGTCAGAGCCTCTTATAATAAATAAATGTGTCATGAAATCGAGATTGGCATCTCGGGTGAGGTCCCTAACGGGGAAGGTCGGGCTAGAGTACGATATTATTAATAGATACCCTCATCAAATATCCGGCGGGCAGAGACAGCGCGTTAACATAGCCAGGGCGTTGGCAGCGGGGCCTAAACTGCTCGTCTGCGACGAGCCGCTATCATCACTTGACCTTCCGTCGCAATTTAATATCCTTAAACTATTCTCCAGGCTAAGAAGAGAAGAGAACCTTGCCCTTCTCTTTATATCGCACGATCCGGACATTATCAGTATTATATGTGACAAGGTTGTGCGCCTGTAGGGTTTAGGCTTGACAAAGGTCAGACCAAGACCTAATTTTTATTTGCACATTTCGGCCATTTATTATATAATACCCAAACTAAGAGGTGCTGTTATATGAAGACGGTGATCAGGAAGGCATATATCAAAGACGTGCCCGCCCTTCAGGGGCTTATAGGTTGTTTCGCGAAAAGAGATCTTATGCTGCAGAGGTCTCTTATTGAGTTGTATGAAAATATCAGGGACTATTTTGTAGCGGTAAACGGCGGGCATATATTAGGATGCTGCGCACTGCATGTGTGCTGGGAAAACCTCGCTGAGATAAAGGCCCTTGCTGTCGATGAAGGCCGTCATAAAAAAGGTATCGGCACAAGACTTGTGAGGCAGGCCCTTAAAGAGGCGCAATCCCTAGATATAAAGAAGGTCTTCTGCCTGACGTATGTGCCGAAATTTTTCGGTAAATTGGGTTTTAAGAATATAGACAGAAAATTGCTTCCCCATAAGATATGGACAGAATGCCTGCAGTGCGCGAAATTCCCGAATTGTGATGAACAGGCCATGATGCTGCGCCTTTAATACCTGGATAAATCGTTAACTAAAAAGAAGGCGGCTATAAGCCAATGAGACAGACTATAACAGAAAAGATCTTAGCCCGGCATTATGCCAAAAAAAGGGTTAAGCCCGGCGATTTTATAAACGCGAAGGTTGATTTGTGCCTTGGTAATGATATTACCGCGCCCCTAGCGATATCGGAGTTTGAGAAGGCCGGTATGCGAAGCCCCTGGAATAGGAACAGGATAGCCCTTGTCCCCGATCATTTTACGCCTAACAAGGACGCGATGAGCGCTAGGCAGTGCAAGATATTGCAGGTCTTTTCCAAAGCGCACGGCATAAGGCATTATTTTGAACAAGGCCGGGTGGGCGTAGAGCACGCGCTTTTGCCGGAGTCCGGCCTGACAGGTCCCGGGGATCTTATAATCGGCGCTGATTCGCACACATGCACATATGGCGCCCTCGGCGCTTTTTCGACAGGCGTAGGCTCCACGGATCTGGCCTGCGTCATGGCTACAGGCAGGTGTTGGTTCAAGGTACCGCGGTCTGTCAAGTTCATATACAAAGGAAGGCTGCCAAAGTGGTCAGGCGGCAAGGATGTGATATTGTTTACCATAGGCAAGATAGGCGTTGATGGGGCGAACTATGAAGCGATGGAATTTACAGGCTCCGTTATCCGCAGACTCCCTATGGATGACAGGTTTTCCATATGTAATATGGCTATAGAGGCAGGCGCAAAAAACGGGATCATAGCCCCGGACGAGATAACACGCGCGTATATCAAGCAGACTATGGGCAGGCGTTATCCTTTATATGCTGCCCGCTGGGCGTATCTGTATTCTGATAAAGATGCCGATTATACCGATGTGCATGAGTGGGATATGTCGGCTATGGAGCCTCAAGTCGCCTGCCCGCATCTGCCCAGTAATGTTAAAGGCGTTAGTGAGCTTAAAAAGATATCGATAGACCAGTCTGTCATAGGATCATGCACCAACGGTAGGATATCCGATCTTAGGATAGCAGCCAGGATATTAAAGGGTAGAAGGGTCAATTCCCGGGTTAGGTTGATCGTAATACCAGCCACGCAGAAGATATATGCGCAGGCCTTGGACGAGGGCCTGCTGGAGGTCTTCACGAAGGCAGGCGCTGCTGTTGAAACACCTACCTGTGGGCCATGTCTTGGCGGGCATGCCGGCATACTTGCCGAAGGCGAATCAGCTATAGCTACGACGAACAGAAATTTTGTAGGCAGGATGGGAAGCCCTAAGAGTTTTGTATATCTGTCAAACCCGGCGGTTGCTGCGGCAAGCGCCATAAAGGCAAGGATCGCTCATCCCGCGGAGATTATTTAACGGCATATCTCTTTGCCCGCGGCGGCGGTACCGGAAACGGACTTGATTGAAAGAGGCCGTCTCGGGTGAAATAAGGGGAATATTAAATGAAGATCAAAGGCAGTGTGCATAAGTTTGGCGATAATATCAACACGGATGAGATAATCCCCGCGCGTTATTTGAATACCATTGATCCGGAGGTCCTAAGCGGTCATTGCATGGAAGACGCTGACCCTGATTTTGTAAAGAAGGTTAAAAAAGGGGATATCATAGTGGCAGGCGCTAATTTCGGCTGTGGTTCATCCAGGGAACATGCCCCTATTGCCATAAAGGCGGCAGGCATATCCTGTGTCATAGCCCAAAGTTTTGCCAGGATCTTTTACCGCAATGCCATTAATATAGGGCTTGCTATCCTTGAGAATGGGCAGCTAGCGGGCTGTATTCAAACAGGCGATATCATCGAGATAGACCTTGCCGCTGGCAGAATATATGAGCCCAAAAACGACAAGACCTACATTACGCAGCCTTTTCCGGAGTTTATGCAAAGGATAGTATCGGCAGGGGGGCTGATGCAATATGTAAAAGACAGTAAGGGCATCTAAGACGGCATTGTTAATGGATGAGAAAGGATGTGACATGTATAAGATAGCTGTTATGCCTGGTGACGGGACAGGCCCTGAAGTGGTAAGAGAGGGGCTTAAGGTCTTGAAGGCTGCTTCAGAGAAATATGGTTTTGAATATGAGACCAAGACATTTGATTGGGGCGGTGAGAGGTATTTAAAGACGGGCGAGACAATACCGGCAGGCGGGCTTGATGAGCTTAGGAAATACGATGCTATATTTTTAGGCGCGATAGGAAACCCTAAGGTGAAACCCGGTATCCTTGAAAAGGGGATATTGCTTGAGACAAGGTTTGGCCTAAAGCAGTATATAAATCTTCGTCCGGTAAAACTCTATCCCGGTGTCTGGACGCCCCTTAAGGATAAGGGCCCTGACGATATAGATTTTGTTGTTGTCCGCGAGAACAATGAAGGGCTTTACACGGGCATGGGCGAATTTCGTAACAAGGGCGCCGAGAATGAAGTGGCGATACAGGTTTCTTATAATACGCGCAAGGGCGTTGAACGCTGTATAAGATACGCCTTTGAATATACGAGAAAACGGAATAAGAGAAAGAAGCTGACGCTTTGCGGCAAAACGAATGTCCTAACCTACGCGTGGGATCTGTGGGAGCGTGTATTTAACGAGCTTGCCGCCCAATATCCCGATGTGCAGACTGATTATATCCATGTTGACGCGGCATGCATGTGGTTTATCAAAAATCCGGAATGGTTTGACGTCATAGTCACTGATAATATATTCGGCGATATCATAACAGATTTAGGCGCCATGATACAGGGCGGCATGGGCATAGCTGCCGGCGGCAATATAAATCCTCAAGGCGTATCAATGTTTGAACCTATAGGAGGCTCCGCGCCTAAATATACGGGGAAGAATGTTATAAATCCTTTAGCTGCTATCGGGGCCGTTCAGATGCTTTTGGCACAGATAGGCGAAGATGACGCCTCGTTGGCGATAGAGAAGGCCATAATAAATGTCACAGCGAACAAGTTGAAATCGTTATCGGCAGGCAAGATGGGATATTCAACAAGCGAGGTAGGCGATCTTGTTGCCGGAAGCCTCTAAGATGTCTTTTATGCGGTTTTATAATAGGAGCATGTAATATGAAAAGATACAATGTGGCGGTAGTAGGCGCTACCGGCTTGGTTGGGACCGAGATGTTGAATACGCTTGAGAAGAGAAGGTTTCCTGTCAAGGCCTTGCGGCCCCTGGCATCGGAGAAGTCGGTTGGGAAAAAAATAAACTTCAATAAGATGAGCATTGCTGTCGGGCTTTTGGCCAAGGACTCTTTTGACGGGGTCGATATAGTTCTCTCGAGCGCGGGCGCTGACATAAGCAAGAGGTTTTTGCCTTATGCCGTAAGATCCGGTGCCGTCTGTATTGATAATACCTCGGCGTTCAGGATGGATAAGGGTGTCCCGCTTGTTGTCCCGGAGGTAAACCCGGAGGATGTCTTTAAACATAAAGGTATAATCGCAAACCCTAATTGTTCGACCATACAAATGGTAGCCGCTCTTAAGCCGCTGCACGATTACGCGAGGATTAAAAGGATCGTTGTATCTACTTATCAGGCGGTATCCGGCGCCGGAAACAAGGGCCTGAACCAGCTTAAGAAAGAGATAGCTATTATCGGGAACAAAAGGTCTCCGCGCCTTCTTAAGGGCTATAGGCCTGGAAAGTTTCCATATCAGATAGCGTATAATCTTATCCCTCATATAGATGTCTTCCTTGATAACGGCTATACAAAGGAAGAGATGAAGATGATCAATGAAACGAGAAAGATCCTGCATAATAGCTCTATACGCATAACAGCTACTTGTGTTCGGGTGCCTGTGTTCGTGTCCCATTCAGAGTCCGTAAATATAGAGACTGCGAGGCCGGTTTCGGCAGATAAGGCAAGGCGCATATTATCAAAGTCTTGCGGGATCAAGGTTATAGATAATCCCCCAAGGTTAAAGTATCCTATGCCGGTGGAAGCGGCAGGAAGTTATGAGACCTATGTGGGCCGGATACGAAAAGACGAAAGTATTAAAAACGGTTTAAACCTTTGGATTGTTTCCGATAATCTTTTAAAAGGCGCCGCTCTAAACGCCGTTCAAATAGCAGAGGTTTTGATAGGTAAGAGATAGCCTGGGTGCAAGTTCAGGCCTGCGCCAACCAACTCAAGGGTATGATGAGAAATATCAGGCTGAAGATAGCCTATGATGGCACAAATTACAAGGGTTGGCAGGCGCAGAACAAAAGTCCCCGGGCTTTGTGTCCGCATAAAACCATACAGCATGAGATAGAATCCGCCGCAGGCAGTATATTCGCAGGTAATATCAGGGTTATAGGTTCAGGCCGCACCGACGCGGGTGTTCACGCCTTGGGCCAGGTCGCGAATTTCAGGATAGATAACCCAATGCCCTGCACCCGGATCAGGCGTGCCCTCAATAGTATTTTACCTAAAGATATCGTTATTACAAACGCTACCGATGTTAAAGAGAGCTTTCATTCAAGGTTTGACGCGCTATCAAAGATTTACCGTTACCGAATATCCAATTGTCCCTACGCGCCTATTTTTGATAGGCTATATCAATATCACATACCGTATAAGCTTGATTGTGAGTTAATGCGCGCGGCGACACGCTTTTTGATCGGCCGGCAGGATTTTAGGTCGTTTCAGGCCTCTGATCACGGCGAGAAGGGGAAGAGTGATTCGGTGCGCGAGATAACACGCCTATCCGTAAACCGCAGGGGTAATGTTATCAGTATAAACATTGAGGCCAATGGTTTTCTTTATAATATGGTCCGTAACATAGTTGGGACCCTGATAGAAATCGGCAGGGGTAAGATCCCGCCTGAACGTATCAAGGACATATTGAAGGCCAGGGACAGGCGCAAGGCAGGACCGACGGCCCCCGCCAGAGGTCTATGCCTTATGCGGGTAAAATATCCGAAGGCCGGGATAATACAGCCGGCAGTGTAAGCCATGAAAAAAAGACAGCAATGGGGTTCGAGGTTAGGCATAATATTTGCCGTCGCGGGCAGCGCGGTTGGGTTGGGTAATTTTCTGCGTTTTCCGGTCCAGGCGGCGCAAAACGGCGGCGGTGCGTTCATGATACCGTATTTTCTGTCTTTCTTTCTTTTGGGTATACCGCTGATGTGGATAGAGTGGGCGGTAGGAAGATATGGCGGCGGGTTTGGACACTCTACTGCGCCGGGTATCTTCCATAGTATGTGGCAAAAGAACCGTTTCATAAAATATTTTGGTGTGATAGGCATATTCGGCCCGATGATTATATTGGTTTATTATTTGTATATCGAATCATGGTGCCTTGCCTATAGCGCGTTTTCGATAACCGGCTCTTATAGCGGTATACGGAGCCAATCCGGGATGACGGATTTTTTGAGAAGTTTTCAGGGGCTTATGCGGGGAGGGCATTTTAAAGGTGTCCATACCGCTTATTATTTTTTTCTCGCTACCTTCGCACTGAATATGATAATAATCGCGCGCGGGATAAAGAGCGGTATTGAAAGATTGTGCAAGATCGCCATGCCTGCCCTGTTTATATTTGCCTTCGTAATAATGGTAAGGGTATTTACGCTCGGCGCGCCGAATCCCTTATTGCCTGCATGGAACACCCTTAACGGTTTAGGTTTTTTATGGAATCCTGACCTCTCGGCCCTGAAAGACGCCAAGGTATGGCTGGCAGCCGCCGGCCAGATATTTTTTACCCTAAGTGTCGGTATCGGGGTGATATTAACCTACGCCAGTTATCTTAAAAAGGCGGATGATGTTGTCCTATCGGGCCTGTCGGCCGCCGGTACCAATACCCTTGCCGAGGTTGTCCTCGGAGGGTCTATAATCATCCCGGCCGCGTTTGCTTTTTTTGGCCCAGCAGGCATTGCAGATGTGTCCAGGCAGGGTGCCTTTGACTTAAGCTTTGTGACCATGCCCGTGATATTACAGCATATACCCCTGCCGGCCTTGTTCGGTTTTTTGTGGTTTGCCATGCTTTTTTTATCAGGCATAACCTCATCCGTATCTCTTGCCCAGCCCGCCGTGGCCTTTTTAGAGGATGAGTTTAATCTCCCGAGGCCAAAGGCGGTATTGGTCTTTGGCGTGGTTGTTTTTGTTTTTTGCCATGCGGCGATATTTCTCATGGGAAAAGGTGTTGTGAACGAACTTGATTTTTGGGCAGGAACCTTTTGCCTCGTCCTGTTTGCTACTATCGAGGCATTTCTTTTTGCCTGGGTTTTTGGCATTGATAAGGCTTGGGATGAGATGCATCACGGTTCTATGATGCGTATACCCGCGGTATATAAATTTATCATTAAATACATAACTCCCCTTTTTCTGCTTTTGATACTTGTTTTTTGGTTTATACAAGACGGTCTGCCTTTTGTTATGATGAGAGGTATCGATGATGCTGTTAGGCCTTATATAATAGGTACGCGTTTTGCGCTGGCGGCACTTTTCGGCACGCTTTGCCTGCTGGTTAAAGCGGCTTGGAAAAAAAGGAAGATGAAGAGTCACCATTCAAAGGCGGTCATATGAATTGGGGCGGATGGTTGTTTATGATATTATCTTGGGCCTTTATCATATCCCTGTGTCTTTTTTGTTTTATCAGGGTTTTCTCCCGCGTCCGGACGGGTACGTAAAAATACCTTGACACACATGATGTATTTGTGTTAAAATTCAACCTCTTTTAGGAGTCGAATATGAGAAAAACATTTGTTGCCAAGAAAAAAGATATCAAGAGAGAATGGGTTATTGTTGACGCGCGGGATAAGGTCCTTGGAAGGCTGGCAACACGTATAGCTATTATATTACGCGGCAAACATAAGCCTGAATATACGTCTTATATCGATTGCGGTGACGGAGTTATTGTTATAAATGCCGATAAGATAAAGGTAACTGGCAAGAAGATGCGTGATAAGGAGTATATCACGTATTCAGGTTATCCGGGCGGCCAAAAAAGGACTACATTAACACAGATGATGAAAAAAGACCCGCGCAAGGTTATCAGGCAGGCCGTAAAGAGGATGCTCTCAGATACACCGTTGGGAAGGGACATGTTTAAAAAGCTCAAGGTCTATGCAGGTAGCAATCATCCGCATATGGCACAGAGTCCTCGGGAATTGAAGTTCTAATCGGGAGATATTATTTAATGGCAGATGAATTATTGTTAAAGGCTACAGGCAGGAGAAAAGAGGCCTCCGCGCGGGTGACGCTTAAGCCGGGGGCAGGCATAATAAAGGTGAATAAGCGTTCGATCGAGGATTATTTCCCGCGCGAAACGCTTAGAATGATCATACAACAGCCTTTTGAGGTATGTAATCTTGTCGGTAAGTACGATACTACCGTAATAGTGAGGGGCGGCGGCACTTCCGCGCAGGCGGGCGCCATACGCCACGGCATAACAAGATCATTGATAGCGCTTGATGAGACCCTGAAGAAGAAGCTTAAGAAGGCAGGATTTGTCACAAGGGACCCCCGTATGAAGGAGCGTAAGAAATACGGTCAGAAGGGCGCTAGGAAGAAGTTCCAGTTCTCTAAACGTTGATTCATGGAGGCTTGCCCCTCAACCGGAAACTGGGCGGCAGGCTTATAATATAATTTTTTATCTAAACCCCGTCCTTTGCGATAAGAGCGGGGTTTTTATTTGCCTTTTATCCCCTTTTCACGCCGTAATTTGTGTATTATGCCTTAAAAGGGGATTGGGGATAAGGACAGCCTGCCGAAATACCTTTGTTGCATAAGTTATAGATTGACAAAGCCATCACCTTTGCTTTATAATTAATGTCTATATATACTAAAAATAAGTATACATAACGCCTGCCGTATTTTGGTATCAATGACATATTATATCTTTGCATGATAAATAATGGAGAATAACATGATAAACGCCGCGGTTTGTGGCATAACAGGCTATACAGGTTTAGAGCTTATCAGGATATTATTAAGGCATCCGAAGGTCTCTATTAAAGCATTGACCGCAAGGCTTGAAAGGCCCACAAAGATATCGGATATTTACCCTGAATTTAAAAGCAGGCTGGATATTGTCTGCCAAGCCCTTAAACCTGCCGAGTTGGTCAAAAAAAATATAGACGTAATATTTCTGGCCCTGCCGCATAAGGTGTCTATGGAATACGCGCCAAGCTTTGTAGACAGCGGCGGGCGGGTGATAGATCTAAGCGCCGATTTCAGGTTAAAGGATGCCGTTATATATGAGAAATATTACGGTATAAGTCATATTGCCCCGGCATATATCAAGGGCAGTGTCTATGGCCTGCCTGAACTTAATAAGGTTAGGATCAGGCGTGCCGTGCTTTTGGCAAATCCCGGTTGTTATCCCACGGGCTCTATCTTGGCGGTAGCGCCTTTAATCGCGGCGGGATTAGCCTCAAAGGACGCTATCATACTTGATGCTAAGAGCGGGATTACAGGGGCCGGCAAAAAGCCTGACACGGGTTTGATGTTTGCCGAGGTTTCGGAAAACATGAAGGCCTACAAGGTCGGCTCGCACCAGCATATACCGGAGATAGAACAGGAGCTTAAGCGTATATCATCGAATAAGGTTGATATTATATTTACCCCGCATCTGATACCAATAAGAAGGGGTATATTGACGACAGCCTACGTCTCTTTGAAGAAAAGGCAGGGTCTTGACAGTTTGATCGCCTGCTATAAACGGTTTTACAACGGGGCACCGTTTGTCCATGTCTATGATGCTGGTAGCCTGCCTCAAATTAAGGATGTCGTGAATACTAATATTTGCGCTATCGGTATAGTATCTTCCTCTGACCGGTCAAAGGCGATAATCATAACAGCGATAGATAATCTGCTTAAAGGTGCTTCAGGACAAGCTGTTCAGAATATGAATATAATGTTCGGCCTGCCGGAGACGATGGGGCTGGTATAGACCTTACGCGGTTTTCTAAGAACAAGGAGAAGAAGAATTGAAGCGGATATCGGGAGGCATAACAAAGCCGGCAGGCTGGCTTCAGTCCGGCATACATTCCGGCATAAAAAAGAAGGGTGCTGATCTCGCGCTTATAATGTCAGAGGCGCCCGCGACAGCATGCGGGGTATTTACAAAAAGCAGCTTTAGGGCTGCGCCGGTTGAGGTTACAAAAAGACATCTCCAGTTTGGCAGGCATTTTGGCGTAATCATTAATTCAGGCAACGCGAATTGTCTGACAGGGGCAGACGGCGTATCGGAGGCGATTTCTATACTCGGTAAGCTGGCATCGATCGCGGGTTGCAAAAAGGAACAACTGCTTGTTTGCTCCACGGGTATTATCGGAAAAAGGCTTCCCGTGGCGAAAATTGAGAATGCGTTAAACAGGCTCTTCTCGTCATTGCATAGGCGTGATTCAAGGACGGCGGCCCGGGCTATTATGACAACCGATACATTTGAAAAGGAGAGGGCCTACAGCATAGATATCGCTGATAAGCAGGTCAGGCTGGCAGGCATGGCAAAAGGAGCGGGTATGATATCGCCTGATATGGCTACGATGATTTCAGTTATAACTACAGACGCGGACATAAGCAAGCCTGTCCTTAAAATGGCGCTTAAGGAAGCGGTGGAGGATTCATTTAACAGTATCACTGTGGACGGGGATATGAGCACGAATGATACCGTGTTAATCCTGGCAAATGGATTATCAGGGGTGGCGATCAAGCAGGGCACAGCCGCATATGGTAAATTTGTTTCAGCGCTTAAGGTATTGTGCCTTGACCTTGCGATGATGATTGTAAGAGACGCCGAGGGCGCGACCAAGTTCATACAGATTGATATCAACGGTGCCAGGAGTGCCGGACAGGCCAAGGCCTTAGGCATTAAGATAGCCAATTCCCCATTGTTTAAGACGATGTGCTATGGAGATGACCCCAATTTTGGAAGGGTTGCCGCCGCCTGTGGAGCTGTCAAAGCGGGTATAGAGGTGGCCCGCGTGGACATCTATCTTAACGGGGCTATGGCCGTCAGATCCGGCGTAGCCTGCACGGGGCCTTTGCCCAGGAGGTTATTTTCCGCCAAAAGGATAGATATAAGGGTTGAGCTTCATTTGGGCACCGCACGTAAAAGAATTTATACGTCTGACCTAAGCCCTGAATATATCAAGATAAACGCGGCATACAGCTAAACATGGCAAAGCCTGCCCAGGCTGTTTTCAAGGGGCGGGCGGGATGCATGAATGAGAGAGCGCATATTAGAGAGCGCGTCAAAATATATAAAGATATTTAAGGGTAAGGCATTTGTCATTAAGTATGGCGGCAGTATGCTTGAAAATAGGGCCCTTTCGGACTCTGTCCTTGACGATATTGTCTCTTTTCATAATAAAGGCATAAATGCCGTGATAGTCCACGGTGGAGGTTCAAGGATCAACGCCCTGATGTCCCAACGGGGTAAAAGTGCTGTTTTTGCAGACGGGCTTCGTATAACCGACGAAGAGACAGCCGGCATTGTGGACGAGGCGCTTTCTATGGTCAACAGTGACCTTGTCAGGCGCGTGATCGAGCGTGGCGCCCGGGCAGAAGGTGTTTTGAGCAGGGATACCGGCCTGATAAGCGCCGGAAGGAGAAAGGGCGCGATAGCGGGCGATTTTGTGGGAGATATAAACGCGGTCGATACGAATATTATACGGGGTGTCTTAAAAAGAGGTGCCATCCCGATAATATCACCGGTAGGCATGGGTAGCGACAAGAAGCCTTATAACATAAACGCGGACATAGCGGCGTCAGAGATAGCATCTGCGATGAGATCGGAGAAACTGATGTTTTTGACAAATGTCAGAGGTGTTATGATGGATAAGGATGACGACAATAGCCTTATCTCTCACATAGATGAGGCGCGGGCGTTGGATATGATCGACAAAGGCGTGATTTCTTCGGGCATGATACCAAAGGTAAAGGCCGGTATCAGGGCCCTTGACAGTGGTGTGAAAAAGGTACATATAATAAGCGGCACGATACCACACTCGCTTTTATTAGAGGTTTTTACCGATGAGGGGGTTGGGACAGAGATTATAAGATAGATGGCAGGGCCTGTGTCCGGGTCATTTGTTAACATTAAAATTAAGAGGAAAAATATGTCTACCGCACAAGAGATTATAAATTTGGCTAATTCGTATATATTGAACACGTACAGAAGGATACCGGTTGTCTTTGTAAAGGGGAGGGGTTCATATATATGGGATCAGGACGGCAGGAGATACCTTGATTTTTTCCCGGGTTGGGCCGTAAGCGGTTTAGGCCATTGCCACAGGGGCGTTATCAGTTGCGTCTCCAGGCAGATGAGAAAGATCATACATGTCTCTAATAATTATTATAGCCGGCCACAGGCTATTCTCGCGCAGAGATTATCGGCAGGCGCTTTCGGCGGAAAGGTGTTTTTCTGTAATTCCGGCGCGGAGGCGAATGAAGCGGCGATAAAGCTTGCAAGGGCCTATGGCAGCAAACAAGGAAGGTATAAGATTATTACGATGGAAAAGTCTTTTCACGGCAGGACAATGGCTACATTGACAGCAACCGGCCAGGAGAAGGTCAAGAGCGGTTTTTATCCATTGCTTGAGGGTTTCACCCATGTCCCTTTCAATAATATCGATGCCGTAAGAGATGCGGTTGATGAACTGACGGTGGCTGTCATGATAGAGCCTATACAAGGTGAAGGCGGTATCAATATAGCGGATGGGGATTATATGAAAAAGCTTAAGGCATTATGCGGGGCAAAAGACTTGCTGCTCATATTAGACGAGGTTCAAACGGGGATGGGCCGGACGGGAAAACTCTTTTGTTATCAGCATTATGGGATATTGCCTGATATCATGACATTGGCAAAATCTCTGGGTGCCGGGTTTCCTATAGGGGCCATGATCGCTTCCGACAGGCTAGTGGATGTCCTTAAGCCTGGCATGCATGCCTCCACATTCGGCGGAAGCCCTGTAGTCTGTGCCGCCTCTATCGCGGTCCTGGATACTATTGAGAGAGGCAGGCTTTTAGCCAACGCGAACAGGATGGGGGACTATATTGCAAGAGGTATTGAAAGGCTAAAAAAGAGATTCCCCGATATCATAAACGATATAAGGCATAAGGGGTTGATGATAGGCGTTGAATTGAATATCGACGGACAAAAAATAACCGAGGAGTGCCTGAATATGGGCCTGCTTATAAATTGCACGCAGGGTAATATATTAAGAATCATGCCGCCTATTACGGTGAGCAGGTTTGAGGCAGCCAGGGCCTTAAAGATATTGGCAAAGGTTATGGTGTCGCTATGAAAAAAGACTTAATATCCATAAGAGATCTCTCCAAAGGCGGTATAGACGAATTGCTTGAACTTACCCAGGCGCTTAAATCCGATCCGTCTGTTTATTACGATAAACTGAAGGGCAAATCCCTCGGCCTGATCTTTCAGAAGCCTTCAAACAGGACCAGGGCCTCTTTTGAGGTCGGGATGTATCAGCTTGGCGGGCATACATTATATCTCGGCCCGGATGATATTAAACTCGGCACCAGGGAGTCCGCCAAGGACATAGCGCAGACATTATCAAGATATCTTGACATAATTGTTGCCAGGACATTTTTACACAAGGAGGTTACTGACCTGGCGGAGAATGCCACAATACCTGTTATAAACGGCTTAAGTGATCTTCTGCATCCGTGCCAGGCCCTAGCCGATATGTTCACGATAAAAGAGAAATTCGGCCAGTTTGAGGGGCTTAACATGGCGTATATAGGCGATGGAAATAATGTCCTCCACTCGCTGTTATACGCGGCGTCAAAGACCGTTATGAATATAAAGATAGCCACCCCAAAGGGCTATGAGCCTGACAAGGTCATATTGTCTCAAGCAAGCGATATTGCCAAAGAGACAGGTTCATCGATAGAGATCTTTTACGATAAAAAATCTGCCGCGCGCGGTGCCGATATATTATATACCGATGTCTGGATTTCCATGGGTCAGGAGGCCGACAAGCAAAAACGCCTTAGAGATTTTGAAGGTTTCCAGCTGGACGAGGAATTATTGAGTATGGCCAAGAGTGAATGCGTTGTCATGCATTGCATGCCTGCCCATCGCGGGGAAGAGATAACGGGTGATGTTCTGGACGGGCCGCATTCGATCGTTTTCGATCAGGCGGAAAACAGACTGCATATGCAAAAGGCGATATTGCTTACATTGCTAAATTGTTAGGCTGTGTTTTCATTATTTATTATGGCTTGGCCCAAAAGATACGGCTGATTACCGTTAAAAAAGAGGAGTGTAGATGAAAAAAATAGTCTTGGCGTATTCCGGAGGTCTTGATACCTCGGTAGCCATTAAATGGCTTAAGGACAGAGGTTTTGATGTTATTGCCTGCCTTGTTGATGTAGGCCAAAAAGGGGATTTTAAAAAGGCCAGGCAAAAGGCATTGAAGATCGGCGCTGTTAAGGTTTGTGTGGTAGACGCGAAGGATGAATTTGTTAAAGACTTTATATTTCCTGCGCTGAAGGCAGACGCGGTTTATGAGGGAAAATACTTTCTCGCGACGGCGCTTTCAAGGCCGTTAATAGCAAAGGTCCTGTCAGGGGTTGCCGGAAAAGAAAAGGCAAAATTTGTCGGACATGGCTGCACGGGAAAAGGTAATGATCAGGTGAGGATAGAGGTCTGCCTAACCGCGCTTGCCAAGGGCCTTGAGATTATAGCCCCTGTCAGGGTATGGGATTTTGCCTCAAGACAAGCCCAGATAGAATATGCTAATGAGCACGGGATACCGGTGCCGGTGACTAAAAAGAGCCCCTATAGCCTTGATGAAAATCTATGGGGTGTCAGCATTGAGTGTGGGGTATTGGAGGATGCCGCGATAGAACCGCCTGAAGACGCGTATCAGATCACCCGCTCGCCTTCCAAGGCGCCGGATAAGCCGGCTTATGTAAGAATTGGTTTTGAAAGTGGCGAGCCTGTGTCAATTGATGGCAAGGCCCGCAAACCGGTCGAACTTATCCAGAGGCTAAATTCTTTAGGGGCATTGCACGGCATAGGCAGAAGCGATATGATAGAGAACCGTTTAGTAGGGATAAAGTCCCGGGAGGTATATGAAGCCCCCGCGGCGCAGATACTACACGCCGCGCACAGAGAGCTCGAGGCCCTGGTGTTTGACAGGGAGTTATCGCATTTTAAGGACATGGTATCGCAGAAATACGCCGAACTTATCTATTACGGTTTATGGTATAGCCGGCTTAGACAGGCGCTTGATGGTTTTATCGGCATTACACAGCGCAATGTAACGGGAGAGGTTAGATTAAAACTATATAAAGGCAACCTGATCCCGGCAGGCAGGTGGTCAAGGTATTCACTATATGATGAAGGGCTCGCCACATATTCATCAAAGGACAATTTTGATCATAAGGCAGCAGAGGGCTTTATCAAGATATGGGGGCTTCCGTATAAGAAGTAATGTATTCCCGCGGCGCAGGTTATATGCGCCGCGTTAAGGTCTTATCAAACACAGGGGCGCGGCCATGGATAAAAAATTATGGGGCGGGAGATTTACTAAGGAACAAGATGATAGGTTCTGGAAATTCCAGTGCTCTATCGGTTATGACAAAGAGCTGGCTCTTTATGATATACAAGGCAGCATGGCTCATGTGAAGATGCTGTCTAAATGCGGCATTATACCGCGGGATAATGCCCGGTCTATCCTGAAAGGGCTAAAGAGGATACAGGCCCAGGCGCAAAGCGGCGTGTTCAGTATTGATAAAGGCGCCGAGGATATACACAGCGCCGTTTATATCGCGCTTAAGGCTGATATAGGCCCCGCGGCGGATTATATGCACACTGCCAGGTCCAGGAATGATCAGGTTTGTCTCGATATGAGGATGTATGTTAAAGACAAGGCATGCCTGTTGATAGACCTGGTTAAGGGCCTGCAGTTAGCCCTTGCCCTGTCGGCAAAGAAATACCAAGATATAATTATGCCCGGACTGACGCATACGCAGCATGCCATGCCGGTCTTGTTGGCGCATCAACTCCTGGCATATGTTGAAATGCTGCAAAGGGACAAGGCGCGGCTTGAGGCGGTATACGCCATTGCTGATGAGATGCCATTAGGTTCTTGCGCGATGGCAGGGACATCGTTTAAGATAGACAGGCAATATGCGGCAAGGCTTCTCGGTTTTTCAAGAATAAGTCATAATAGCATAGACGCGGTCAGTGACAGGGATTTTATCTTGGATATGTTGTATGCCATAATTTTATTGTTCATGCATATTTCAAGGTTTTGTGAGGATATGATATTGTTGTCAACAGAGGAGTTCGGCCTGCTGAATATGCCGGAGCAATATTGCACGGGTTCGTCCATTATGCCGCAGAAAAAAAATCCCGACGCGCTTGAGTTGTTGAGGGGCTCGTCTGCTCAAGCATACGCGAACCTGCATTCCGTCATGGTTTTAATGAAAGGCCTGCCGTTGAGCTACAACAGGGATATGCAATTGGACAAGGAACCTTTGTTCGGTTCTGTCAGGCAGGCGGAGGACGCGCTTATCATAGCGGCAGGGGTTATAAAGGGTATAAAGCCCGCGAAAGGTCATGGATTGCGGCAGGGTTTTGGGGGCGATGATTGCCTATATGCCCTGGATATGGCGGAATATCTTGTAAAAAAAGGCCTTGCCTTTAAGCAGGCCCATGATATCATAGGCAGGATAGTTGCCTGCTGTATTGATAGTGGTATAAAGATGTCCTGCCTGCCGATGGAAAAATACAGGCAAATGTCCGATAAGTTTGATAAGGATATCTATAAAATATTTTGCTTGAAAAGGTCGGTAGCCTCAAAGATATCAGCCGGAGGGACCAGCCCAGAGCTTGTAAGGGGACAAATCGGCAAATGGTTAAAAAGATTGAGCAACAGGCGGGCTTGAAGGCCTAAAGTATTCCCCGGATATAAGAAGGCTTGAAAGATATGCATTATTTTTGTTACAAAAACAAGAGTTTATATTGCGAGGCGGTTGAGGTACGAAGGATCGCGCGCAATGTAGGCACGCCTTTTTATCTCTACAGTCATAAGACTCTTATAAGTCATTATGACAAGATCCGCGAAGCCTTCGGTAGTTTAAACCCGCTTATATGTTTTTCAATGAAATCGAATTCTAATCTTTCGGTGGTTCGGGCATTAGTCATCTCCGGCGCCGGCCTTGATATAGTTTCAGGCGGCGAACTGTTTAAAGCAAAAAAGGTAAATGCCGACATGTCTAAAGTGGTATATGCCGGCACAGGCAAGACACCGACCGAGATAGAGGATGCCATTCTTTCCGGGATACTGCTTTTTAACGTTGAGTCATTGCCTGAACTTGTCATGATAAACAGGCTGTGTTTGGGCCTGCATAAAAAGGCCAGAGTGGCAATAAGGGTTAACCCCGGTATCAGGGCGCGGACGCATAAATATATCACCACAGGCGCTAAGGGTAATAAATTCGGTATTGATGAAGACACGCTTTTGAAGATCTTCAACGAATATCGTAAATTTCCAAATGTGGAGATCTCCGGTATACATATGCACATAGGCTCACAGATAACGGAGGCCGGGCCTTTTGTCAGGGCTATAGGAAAGGTGTCGGCTTTAATATCCCGCTTGAGAGGCGCAGGTCATACGATTGATTATCTTAATATTGGCGGCGGCCTTGGCATTGTTTATAAAGATGAGAGGCCGCAGACAGCGCGGGACTTTGCAATCTCTGTTGCCCCTTTGATATCTAAACTGAACGTAAAACTTATACTCGAGCCAGGCAGGTTTATTTCCGGCAACAGCGGGATATTGGTGTCAAGGGTTTTATATGTGAAAAAGTCGTTTGGGAAGAATTTTGTCATTGTGGACGCTGCAATGAATGACTTTGTAAGGCCAAGCCTCTATGGCGCCTTTCATGAGATATTGCCCTTAAGGCGGTCCGCCTCCGGTACGAGACGTGAAATATCGGATGTGGTAGGGCCTATATGCGAGAGCGGGGATTTTATTGCCAAAGACAGGTCGCTGCCACGTCTGCAGGAAGGCGACCTCATTGCCGTAATGGGTGCCGGGGCGTACGGGTTTTCCATGTCGAGTAATTATAACGCGCGGCCTCGCGCGGCCGAGGTCATGGTCATTAACGGCCGGTATTATACAGTCCGAAAAAGGGAAGGCTGCGATGACCTTATAAGAGGTGAGACAATACCTAAACAACTATATAAACAGGCCGGGAGAAATGGCAAATAACGACGGTATGTTGAATTTTACCAAGATGGTTGCGACGGGAAATGATTTTATCGTTATAGATAACAGGCTTGCCGCCGCCGCAATGCCTCTGTCCCGTATGGCCGAAAGGTTTTGTGACAGGAAAACGGGTATCGGTGCTGACGGACTTTTAGTTGTGGAGCGGTCAAGGTCTGCCGATTTCAGGATGAGGATATTTAATCCCGACGGTTCTGAACCTGATATGTGTGGTAACGGATCTCGCTGTATAGCTTTATACGCGCGGGATAAACAGATTGCCCCAAGTTCCATGATTATTCAGACAGGCGCCGGGCTTTTGCGTGCCAGGGTCTTTCGGGAAAGGGTCCGCGTTAACACGACAGAGCCTCTCGGTTTAAAATTGTCGATAGCTGTCACGCATTTCAACAAACGATACCTGCTGCATTACATAAATACGGGGGTCCCGCATGCCGTCTGTTTTGTGGATGACTTAAACGGCATGGACATGACCTGCTTTGGACGGAGTATAAGGTACGATAAGATCTTTTCGCCTGATGGAGTTAATGTAAACGCGGTTAAGGTAAAGGGGAGGTCGTCTTTGCTCGTCAGGACTTATGAGAGAGGGGTTGAATCGGAGACACGCGCCTGCGGGACAGGCTCCATAGCGTCCGCGTTGATAGCCAATCTTGTAAAGAAATTGAAATCCCCGGTCAAGATATATACCAAAGGAGGCGAATTGACGGTGTATTTTAAATATCGGGACAGCAGGTTTTATGATGTTTTTTTGGAAGGACCTGCCCAAGAGGTATTTACGGGCAGAATAAGGCCGTAAAGATTGTTCTTAAGCTTTTAGCGCGCAGGATCACGGATCGAGATGTTAGCAGTGTGATAAAAAAAGGGAGAACCTATGTTTAAAGGGTCAATGGTAGCGATAATAACGCCTTTCAAGAAGAAGGCGAAAGAGGTTGATGAGGATAAGCTCAAGTCCCTCGTTGAGTTTCAGGTAAAGAACAAGACATCGGTTATTGTTCCGTGCGGAACAACAGGTGAGTCGGCCACCCTTTCTATGGAGGAACACGAAAGGGTGATAGACATAGTGATCGCCTCTGCCAAGGGCCGGGTAAAGGTCATGGCAGGGACCGGCTCAAACAACACATCCGAGGCTGTAGAGCTTACGAGGCACGCGAAAACGGCAGGCGCTGACGCGGCCCTGATCATTACTCCATATTACAATAAACCAACGCAGGAAGGTGTTTACCAGCATTTTAAGGCTTTATCCGATGAGGTTGACATGCCGCTTGTGGTGTATAATATAGCGTCGAGGACAGGTGTAAACATAACCGCTGATACAATGAAAAGGCTTGCCGGGCTAAAGAATGTGATAGGCGTAAAAGAGGCCAGCGGTGATCTTAACCAGATGTCTGAAATACGCAGCCTGTGCGGTAAGGGGTTTGATCTCATATCAGGCGATGATTCCCTGACATTACCCATTCTCTCCATAGGTGGTTGTGGCGTGATCTCGGTAGTTGCCAATATTATACCAAAGGATGTTTCTGACATGGTAAAGGCATTCGCGCAAGGTGACATAGAAGGGGCAAGGGCCCTTCATTACAAAATGCTTCCTATCATTAAATCTATGTTTATTGAGACAAATCCTGTGCCTGTTAAGACCGCCATGAGCATGATGGGTATGATAGAGTCCGGACTCAGACTTCCTATGTGCGAGATGTCAAAAGTAAATAAAGATAAGCTTTGGTCGGCCTTAAAAAATTACGGCCTGGTTTAAAAAGCTTAGGAGGTGTTTATGGTCAAGAAGATTCTTATTACCGGATGTTGCGGCAGGATGGGTAAACGTATAGCGTATTATGCCTGCAGGGAGAACGGCCTTGAAATATCCGAAGCCGTGGAGGCCGCAGGCCACCCTGATATAGGTAATAATTACGGTGACATAATAGGGGAGGATGGGGTTTGCGCTGAAATTACAAACGATATATCCTCATCAGTAAAAAACTGTGATGTTGTTATCGATTTTACCAGCCCTTCGGCTATGTTGTCTAATCTTAAGGCGGCCCGGGAAGGCAGAGTGCCTATTGTGATAGGCACTACCGGGATTACGGATGAAGAATATAAGGTTATTGAATCCAGCTCAAAGATTATACCGGTTTTGTTTTCTTCGAATATGTCCATAGGGGTTAATGTGATGTATGGTCTTGCCGCGGAAGCCGCTATCGCCCTTGGGGGTGATTATGATATAGAGATTGTGGAGGCGCACCACAGCATGAAAAAGGACGCACCCAGTGGAACTGCGAAGATGCTGTTACAAAAGATAACGGAGGCAAAAGGGGTAAATGCCGAAGACATTGCCATATACGGCAGGAAAGGTAATCCCGGAGCGCGTCCCAAGGGACAGATATGTGTTCATGCTGTGCGTGGCGGGACTATCGCAGGGGAGCATAAGATAATATTTGCCGGTGAGGATGAGGTTATTGAGATAATCCACCGCGCAGGAAGCCGAGACATATTTGCCAAAGGCGCGATAAGGGCTGCGAGGTATATTATCGATAAGTCGCCCGGATTATATAACATGCAACACGTGATACAAGGAGTGTAGATTATGCCAAAGTTTGAACAGGCAAGCAGGTTAAAAGGGCTGCCGCCTTATCTTTTCGCCGAGATAGACAGGATAAAGAAGAAGGCAGTCAGCGACGGCAGAGATATTATTGATTTAGGCATAGGAGATCCCGACAGGCCGACACCGGTGCACATAATAGAAAAACTATATGAGGCAGCCAAAAATCCAGAGAACCACCGTTACGCTCTTGACGCGGGCCTGCCAAAACTGCGCCAGGCTATCGCGGGCTGGTATAAAAGGCGTTTTAACGTTGACTTGGATCCGGATACGGAGGTGTTGCCTCTATTAGGCTCGAAGGAGGGTATCGCGCATATACCTTTGGCCTTTGTTGACCACGGGGACGAGGTGCTTGTGCCGGATCCCTGTTATCCGCCGTATAAATCAGGCACGATATTGGCGGGTGGTGTGCCGTATCTTATGCCGCTTATCCAGCAGAATGCCTTTTTGCCCGATTTCGACGCGATAGACTATCAGGTTGCGAAGAGGGCAAAGCTGATGTTTTTAAACTATCCCAATAATCCGACGGCTGCAACGGCAACGAAAGATTTTTATGTCAAGGCAATAGAGTTTGCTAATGAAAATAATATAATCATATGCCATGACGCGGCGTATTCCGAGATGTCCTACGATGATTACAGGCCCATGAGCTTTCTTGAGGTTGAAGGTGCCAAGGCCGCCGGCATAGAGTTTCACTCTCTGTCAAAGACCTATAATATGACCGGATGGAGGCTTGGTTTTGCCTGCGGGAATGCCGAGGTGATATCGGCTCTTAGGGCGGTAAAATCAAATATAGATTCCGGCATATTCCAGGCGGTTCAATTTGCCGGCATAATGGCGCTTGAGACAGGTCAGGAGCATATCGATGAGTTGAACCGCGTTTATCAAGGGAGACGGGATGCCCTTGTCGATGGGTTGAACGGTATTGGCTGGAAGATTGAGAAACCAAAGGCGACATTCTATGTCTGGACACCCGTTCCCCCCGGTTATACGTCCAATGAATTGACAAAATCGCTTTTGCAAAAGGCTGATATAGTAACCACCCCGGGTGTGGGCTTTGGTCCGAACGGGGAAGGTTTTATAAGAATGGCGCTGACTGTTTCCGAAGACCGGCTCAAAGAGGCTGTTGACAGGATAAAGAGGCTTCACGGATGAGCATTGTTTATATCGGTATAGGGTCTAATTTAGGGGACAGGCTGCAGAACATCGAAAGGTCTCTTGAAAAATTAAAAGCGAGAAAGGATATTGAGTTTAAGGAGATGTCTTCTGTCGTTGAGACAGAGGCCGTTGGAGGCGTGAGCCAGCCAATGTATCTTAACGCGTGCTGTTGTATCGGCACGGCGCTTTATCCCGACGAGGTTCTGGCTGCCTTAAAGACGATAGAGCGCGAGATGGGCAGGTTTAAAGACAATACGCCGAAGAGATTAAGCACGCAGGAACAGCTAAAGGTCTTAAGCGAGGGCAAGACGATTGAATACGCCTCACGCTGCCAGGTGCCTGTTCATGCCGCCTTAGACAGATGGGCGCCAAGGGTAATCGATCTGGATATACTTTTATATGATGATATTATTATGAGAGGTAATAGTCTGATAATCCCGCATAGCCGTATGCACGAGCGTTATTTCGTGCTCAAGCCCCTCTTCGAGATAGCCCCTGATATTGTTCATCCTGTCTTAAAGAAAAGCATAAAGGATCTGTTGCAGGATGATGAGCGCCTGCGGGGGCAATGCCTTCCGCCGGAAGAGCGCATAGAGGGTTCAATGCCCAAGGGTATGACGGAAGATGAGAATCATTAGAGGCCTTAAGACGATGAGGCGCGTGTCACAATTCCTTGCCGCCAAGGGTAAGTGTGTAGGTTTTGTCCCAACAATGGGCGCCCTGCACGAAGGCCACCTATCGCTTATAAGGAAGGCGCGACAGGAAAACGATGCGGTCATAGTTAGCGTATTCGTAAACCCTGCCCAGTTTTCTATGGGCGAGGATTATGATAAATATCCGCGGGCAATAAAAAATGATGCCGTTCTGGCCGAAGATGCTGGCTGTGATATATTGTTTCATCCCTCGCCCGAAGCCTTATACCCGGACGGCTTTTCCTGTTTTGTGCATACCGGGCGCGTATCGGAGGTTTTATGCGGTATATCGAGGCCTGGGCACTTCACGGGCGTCGCGACTATATGCCTAAAGCTTTTTAACATTGTGATGCCGCATCGGGTATATATGGGTCGTAAGGATTACCAGCAGGCGGTTATAATAAAGAGAATGGTTAGGGACCTGAACATTAATACTGATATAAAGGTCCTGCCTACTGTAAGGGAGAGTTCAGGCCTTGCCATGAGCTCCCGTAATGATTATTTGAGCCCGCGTCAGCGCTCCTTTGCCGCTACTATATACAAGTCATTAAAAAAGGCAGCGATGCTGATAGAGGAAGGAGAACAGAACCCGGACAGGATAAAGGCGATTATCAGGGGTATGCTTTTTGGGCGCAGTGTCGCAGTAGAATATATAGTAATAGTCCGCCCCGACACATTAGAGGAGATCAAGTGTATCGCGGGAAGTGTCCTGATAGCCTTAGCGGTGAGGTTAGGTCAAACAAGATTGATCGATAATATACTGGTAAACAAAAGGTAACGGGGCTGTTTTTTGCCCGATAAATCCGAGGAGCAGAACATATGTTTAGAATAATCTATAAGTCCAAGATACACAATGCTACCGTAACCGATTCAAATTTGAACTATACGGGCAGTATAACGATAGACTCGGACCTATTGAAGGCAGTTGATATCTTTCCGGGTGAAAAGGTTCAGATAGTTAACCTGAATAACGGGACAAGGGTTGAGACATATGTTATTGATGGAGATCCGGGCAGCGGTGTTGTGTGCATGAACGGCGCGGCTGCGAGGTGGGCGCAAAAAGGAGACCGCGTTATTATAATCTCTTATTGTATATTGGAATCGAAAGAGGCGTCGACGTTCAAACAGAAGGCGATTTTTCTTGATGATGATAACAAGGTGAAAGACGGTGATGCAAAAATACACAGAAAATACAAATAAGAAATACGCGGAGAAATTAAAAAGGCGTATTACCCAGCTGAAAAAGAAGCGCAATGCTGTGATTATTGTCCATAATTACCAGAGGGACGAGGTCCAGGATATTGCAGACATAACCGGGGACTCACTTGGGCTAAGCAGGGCTGCTATCAAGATCGACGCGGATATCATAGTCTTTTGTGGCGTGCATTTTATGGCCGAGACCGCCTATATTCTGAATTGCAATAAGACGGTATTACTCCCGGTCAAAGAGGCGGGATGCCCGATGGCCGACATGATAACGCCCGAGGCCTTAAGGGCCAAAAAGGAGCAGTATCCGGGCGTGCCCGTTGTCTGTTATGTTAATACATCCGCTGATATAAAGGCTGAAAGCGATATATGCTGCACATCCCAAAACGCTGTAGAGGTAGTCAGCTCGCTCAAGAGTAAGAGGGTGTTATTTGTGCCGGACAGAAATTTGGGCGCTTATGTGCAGTCATGCCTGCCGGATAAAGATATAATTTTATGGGAGGGTTTTTGCCCGACGCATATAAGCGTCCTGCCTGACCAGATCAACGCGGCCAAAAGGCTTTATCCGGAGGCCGAATTCATCGCCCATCCTGAATGTGATCCCGCTGTGCTTAAGCTGGCGGAGAATGTAGCGTCAACGGGCGGTATGATAAAATATGTTAAGCGTTCAAGATGTAAAGAGTTTATTATAGGGACAGAGTTGGGGATGCTTTACAGGTTAAGGCAGGACAACCCGGATAAAAAGTTTTATTTGCCCACAGGGCACCTGTTGTGCGCAAATATGAAACTTACGACACTCGGTTGGATAGTGAATGCCCTTGAGCTTATGGTGCATAAGATCACCGTACCTGAACATATCCGCGGACGGGCCTATTATGCTGTTGAAAGAATGTTGAAGATATCGGGTGAAAAAAAGTGGGTATCGGTTTCAGGCGCTTAAATTGTTTTCTGCCCCGGCCTTTTTTAAATTTATAACGAATATTTTACAAATCATTGTCTAACATGAGAGGCCAAATTTATGGCAAAGAAAAAAATAGGTATAGTCGGATGCGGCGCGATAGGTTCATATCTGGCCAAGCGCGTCCGTTCTGATTTAAGCGGCAGCGCGAGATTATCGGCGTTCTGCGATCTGGATAATGATAAGGCCCTTAAGTTGTCAAGATGTTTCCGCCCTACTCCTGCGGTTGTTTGCTTTGACAGGCTTGTCGATCTCTGCGATATTGTGATAGAGGCGTCCGCGCCCGAGTCATCCTTTGATTTTGCCGAAAAGGCGCTTAAGAAAAAAAAGGATATTATGTTGATGAGTATCGCAGGGATCCTGGATAGGAGCGGGCGGCTTTTTGATCTTGCCAGAAAAAAGAAGGCAAGGATTATTTTGCCAAGCGGCGCGATATGCGGATTGGATGCGCTTAAAGGCGCTATGATGGGTGGTATTAAGAAGGTCTCGTTGACTACCAGAAAACCCCCAAAGGGATTAAAGGGCGCGCCTTTCATAGAGTCTAACAATATTGATCTTGATTCGATCGCCCGCGAGACCGTCATCTTTGAAGGTCCCGCCTCCCATGCGATACGAGCGTTTCCGAAGAATATAAATGTTTCAGCTTTATTGAGTATAGCCGGTTTGGGACCGAAGAAAACACTGGTAAAGATTATTACCTCACCCGAATATCAGGTAAATTCGCACGAGCTTTCTATAGAAGGCGATTTCGGAAAGATTGTGTGTACTGCTGAAAACGCCGCGTGTGCCGAAAATCCTAAGACAAGTTTCTTCGCTTGTCTTTCGGCCTTTTCCGCGCTTAAACAGGCGCTTGATAATTATGTAAAGATCGGTTCTTGAGCTCATCGGCATAATTTATTATTTTTATAAATCCCCGGGATACCTGTTCTCGTCTTAATATGTTTTGTTTTAAACGCGTGGGAGGAATGATTAATCATGCGCCTTCTCCGCGTAGTTGTTACGGCACGGCGGGTGTTGGCGCGGTTTTTTTTAACCGTGGTTTTTCAATCAGTTATTATGGCGTGAAAAAAGAAAATTATTATTTGTCGTTAAAAAATAATTATTTTTTATTTGAAAAAGAAAAAAAATACTTGCGCGCGTATGATAAATGACGTAAAATAAAATCAATAGATAATATTTCACGAAGGGGGGTGAAAAAATAAATGGCAACTAAAGTTTTAAAGTGCGGAATAAAGAGGGAAAAAGGATATTTATATTATTTGGATAAAAAAGGAAACGTATCAAAGGCCAAGATGGCGCGCGGAAAGAAAAAAGGCGGAAGCCCGCAGGTTATTGTCAAGGCCGGTGTAAAGAGACAGAAGGGGTATCTTTACTTTATTGATAAGCAGGGCGATGTGGCTATGGCAAAGATGGCTCGCGGTGGTAAGAAGAAAACCGTCAAGAAGAAAAAAAAGAGTAAAAGATAGTTTTTTGTTTCCGATCACTTAACCAAAAAAAAGGAGGATAAAACCATGGCAGCAAAAAAGAAAGCCAAAAAGGCGAAGAAGACTGCGAAGAAAAAGAAGAAATAACATAAGTTAGCACGGAATTTATCAATAGGAAAACCCCTTTTAACAAGGAGAGAAGATAAAGGCTTTGTTAAAAAGGGGTTTTTCATGTTATTATATAGCATGGCAGTACACAGACCCTTGCCGATGGATGAGGCAATCATTATGAAAAACGATTACATAATCATAAAAGGTGCCAGAGAGCATAACCTGAAATCGATAGACTTGAAATTGCCGAGAAACCGGCTTATTATCATTACCGGACTTTCTGGTTCAGGCAAATCATCTTTGGCCTTTGATACTATCTATGCCCAGGGGCAGATGAAGTATGTTGAGAGCCTCTCCGCTTACGCCCGGCAATTCCTTGAGCAGATGCAGAAGCCCGATGTAGACCGTATTGAAGGTCTCTCTCCCAGTATATCGATACAACAGAGAATGCCCGGCGCTAATCCGCGTTCAACAGTAGGCACTATAACCGAGATATACGATTATTTAAGACTTCTTTTTTCCAAGATCGGCCAGGTCCACTGTTATAAATGTTCAAGGCCCATAACGCGCCAAAGCCCTCAACAGATTATAGAATCTATTGGCAGGTGCCTTCGCGGCACGTCTGTAAATATATTAGCGCCTTTAGTGAGGGGAAAAAAAGGACAACACAAGGAGCTTTTACTTAAGTATAAGAGACAAGGTTTCATAAGGTTTAGGGTGGATGGCCGCGTCTTTGGTGCGGATGATCAGATAATTTTAGAAAAGAATACAAAACACACTATTGAAGCGGTTGTTGACAGGTTAAGCGTAAAAGATGAAAACAGAAAAAGGCTCGCAGACTCCGTCGAGACCGCTTTGGGTATAAGTGACGGGCTTGTTATTGTGACGTCACCTTCTTCTGCGGAAGGTATTTTACACAGCTGTAAGAATGCATGCGTGGAATGTGGCATAAGTTATCAGGAGTTTGAACCCAGGCACTTTTCGTTTAATTCCCCGTTTGGGGCCTGTCCGGTGTGCGATGGTCTCGGGCATAAACCGGAGATAGACCCTGAGCTTGTGGTAAAGGACGCCTCCAAGTCGATAAGACAGGGCGCGATAGAACCCTGGCGCCAAGGCGGTAAATCGATTCTGCTTTATTATACTCGGTTATTAGTAAATCTTGCCGGTGATTACGGTTTAGACCTGGACGCGCCTTTTGCCAAGCTTGGCAGAAAGACGCGCGATCTTGTTCTTTTTGGCAGCAAGAGCGAGAAATATTCTCAAGGGTATTTTGAAGGGGTTATACCTAACCTTGAACGCCGTTTCAAGGAAACGGACAGTGATTATATAAGGGACTTTATCCATGGTTATATGTCAATACAACCATGCGTAGAGTGCAAGGGTATGAGGTTAAGAAAGGAGTCACTCGCGGTAAAGATCTCTGGAAAGAATATCGCGGATGTATGCAAGTTTTCGGTCGCAAATGCTGTCAGGTTTTTTGACAATCTTTACCTGGATAAAGAGCAGGAAAAAATATCCTCTGCTATATTGAAAGAGGTCAGATCCAGGCTTATGTTTTTATGCGATGTGGGATTGAATTATATTACTCTTGATAGAGTGACTTCAACGCTTTCAGGCGGAGAGGCGCAGCGCATAAGGCTTGCCACACAGATAGGTTCGGGGCTTACGGGTGTTCTTTATGTCCTGGATGAACCCAGTATCGGTCTGCATCAAAGGGACAATGAAAAATTGCTAATAACCCTTAAGGCCTTACGTGATATAGGCAATACCGTGATAGTTGTCGAACATGATGAGGCTATCATGCGAAGCGCCGATCATATAGTTGATTTAGGCCCCGGCGCGGGTAAGGCCGGAGGCCATCTTATATATAACGGCAATGTCCCGGGCCTGTTGAGCAGCAAGGCATCCCTGACAGCGCGATATCTGAACAAGGATCTGGTTGTTTACGAGGCGAGACAGAGAAGGGATTATAGCAGATGCAGGAAGATCATAATAAAAGGCGCGCGCGAGCATAATCTGAAGAACATAGATGTGTCCATATCCTTAGGGGTCTTTAATTGCGTGACAGGGGTATCGGGTTCCGGTAAATCTACATTGATAAACGAGATATTGTATAAAACCCTCGCGAAAAAATTTTACCGCGCGACGAGTAAATCAGGAAGGCATGACAGTATTGTCGGCAGTGAAAACATCGATAAGGTGATAGTAATAGACCAGTCTCCTATAGGCCGGACGCCGCGATCCAATCCTGCGACATATACCGGCGCTTTTGGCCCCATAAGAGAGCTTTTTTCAAAATTGCCGGAGTCCAGAATAAGGGGCTATAAGCCCGGACGTTTTAGCTTTAATGTCAGAGGCGGCAGATGTCAGGCCTGCGAGGGTGATGGTGTTAAAAAGGTCGAGATGCATTTTCTTCCGGATGTCTATGTGCAATGCCAGGTATGCGGCGGAAAACGTTTTAACCAGCAGACGCTCGAGGTAAAATATAAAGGAAAATCTATTTCCGATGTCCTTCATATGCCGTTGAGCGAGGCTCTGCGCTTATTCGGCAACATACCGTCAATACGCAATAAGATAAGCGCGTTGGAAGATGTGGGTTTAGGATACATGGAACTGGGCCAGCAGGCAACCACACTTTCCGGTGGAGAGGCGCAAAGGGTTAAGCTGGCAACAGAACTTTGTAAAAAAGCGACAGGTAGGACCCTCTATATACTGGATGAGCCGACAACCGGACTTCATTTTGCCGACATCAGTAAACTTTTGTCGGTCCTGCACAGCCTGGTTGATAACGGTAATACGGTTTTGGTAATAGAACATAACTTGGATGTTATTAACAGCGCGGATTATATTATAGACCTTGGCCCAGAAGGTGGTGATGCCGGCGGCTATATTGTTGCCTGCGGCAGTCCGGAAGAGATTGGTAGGGCAGAGGCCTCATATACAGGTCATTATATCAATCTTTACGCGCGCGATGCTAAACCCGGGGTTAAAAAGACATAAAACCTGCCTGTTCTTATCTGCCGCGGCGCATAATCTACAGCACCCGCCCAGATACCCGCCTATAACATATAAGTTGAATATACATATACTATATGATATACTTAATTACTTATGAAGAACAATCATAAATTTCCTATACTGTTTATCATTTGGTCTGTTTTGTGCCTGCCCGGTATTATCCGCGCCGATACGAACGGACAGATACCCTCTGTATCTGATTTAAGGGAGATGTTCGCGAAATCCCTTTATGATTCTACTATAGAGGGATCCGATAGATTATTGCAGGTCCAACCCCAGCATACGCAAAGGGATGAGGTTTACGCCCTTTTGGGCATGTCTTATTTTTACAAAGGCTCTTATAAAATGGCGCTTTATTTTTTCGAGGAGATCCTCAAGATGGATCAGTCGTCTATGAAGGATGCCGCGTTTTACTGGGGCGGAGAATGTGACCTCAATATGGGTAATTTTGATAGCGCAATATCGTATTATCAAAAACTTGTCGAAGATTACCCCTCATCGGCATATCTGGCCGATGCCTATTACTCGAGAGGTTGTTCACGCTACAATAAACATGAATACAAAGAGGCGCTTGAGGATTTTCAGAAGATAGCCTCGTCATATATGGATTCCAAGTCCTATCCACCGGCGCTTTATAAGATTGCCGGTACATATTACAGCCTTTCCCGTTTAGATGACGCCAAAGCGGCGATAGATCTGTATATTGAAAAATTCCCACTGGCAACCGAGGCAAAGGAGGCGCTGTTTCTGAAAGGCGAGATAATGTATCAGCTGGGAAGGTTCGAGGACGCCATATCTTCTTACAGGTATTCATTAAAGCTTACCGGCGCAGGGCGCTGGGAACCTTACGCGCATTTAGCTATAGCCTGGTCAATGTTTAATATGGGTGATTATACCGCAGCCTCGGAGGAGTTTGCCGCGGTTTTAAACGAGGATTACGACCCTGATCATCAGGCGAATGCGGTTTTTGGGATAGGCCTATGCTATGCGGCACAGAACATGTATAGCGAGGCTATAGATGTTTATGATAGACTGATTAGTGACCCGAGGTTTTCTAGATATCTTGAGGAGGCATATTTCAGGAAAGCCGAGTCATTGTTCCATCTGTCAAGGTTCAAAGAGGCTGTGTTGCAATACGAATATCTGCTGGATAGTTTCCCTGCCGGCCAGTTTTCCTCCAAATCGTATTATAATCTTGCGTTGGCGTTGTTTAGGACAAAGGATTATCCCCGCGCGATCATATGCCTTGAAGAGGCTAAGGCAAAGGCCCCGGAGCCGAGTCTAAAGGCCGATATTGCTTGCCGGATAGCGGACGCTTACCTTGCCATGAGCGATTATAAGAATTCAAGAAGATATTACGATGAGGTTTTAAGCTGCTATCCTGACAGTCCTTATGTTGATTACGCGCAATATCACCTAGGGCTTATTTTTATCAGCCTGGGGGAGCTTGACGCGGCCATAATAACCTTAAATAGCCTGATAAGCAATTTTCCGCAAAGCCGGCTTTTTGATCAGGCGGAGTTTGAGCTGGCCAGCGCCTATTACGCGCAGGGCCATTATGAATTGGCGTTAAAGGGCTACTATAGGGTCATTGATAACACGAAAGACGCCGGTCTGGCTGATAAGGCTAAGTATCAAATAGGGGTATGTTTTTATAGCAAGGCCCATTACGCGGATGCCGTTAAGGTCTTTGAAGGCCTGGTTGACGCGACAACCGACGCTGATATAGAACGTTTATCCAGATATGAGTTGGCATGGTGTTATTACAGGATGGATGAAGAGGCAAGGGCGCTGAAGGCTTTTGATGATTATATTGCCCGCTATCCTGACAACGACCTGACTGCTGATGTTATATATTGGTTTGCTCAATATTATTACAATAAAGGGTCTTATGGCAGGGTCAGGATAAGCTTAAATAGAATATCCCAGGGTTTTCCCGACAGTGGTTTCAATGATAGAATTGATTATCTTTTAGCGTGGACATTATATCGCGAAGGCAAGCCAAGCCAGGCGCTTGCCCAGTTTGAGGCTGTAATATCCAGATACCCGGATACCGATGTTGCAGATGATTCAATAATATCTTTAGGCGATATATTTGTTGAGCTTGGCAGGCATAATGACGGGATAAGGGTCCTTAACGGATTTTTAAGGCAGACGGATTCTCAGAGGCTGAAAAGGACCATAAATAAGAAAATCGGACTTATGTATCAGGCTGAAGGTTTTTACAATTTGGCCGTCAGTTATTACCAAAAATCCATTACTAATGAGAGCAATGATTTTAACGCTGAATTGCAATTCAAGATAGCCCAATGTCTGGAGGATGAATCCAATTTCGAAAATGCTGTATCAGAATATCTGAAGGTAGAATACATATATCCTAACAGCAAGTCCTGGGTCGTGAGGTCCCGGCTAAGAGTGGCCCATATATTGGAGTCTCAAGCCAGATGGGGTGAGGCTAAAAAGATCTATGAGCAGATATCATTGGAAGATATCGACGAGGCAAAATATGCCCGGGAACGTTTATTGTGGATGGACAGACACAGGGACGAATTGTAGCTTTTTATTCTCCCTGACGGGTTGTTGCCTTTGGATAAGTGATGCGGCATATAATAGCAGACAATTAGGTTGACGTTAACACAGCAAAAAAGAGGAGGCGGTCATGTTGGATTTTGTCATAAAAGGCGGGCCATTAATGTACCCGGTAATATTATGCTCTATCATAGCTATGGCGATAGTAATAGAAAGGGTTTATCACCTGTATAGGGCAAGGATAGATACGCGTAAGTTTATGGATGAGATCTCCAATGTCTTGCGCCGAAACAAAATAATCGAAGCCATCGAGATATGCGATAAGACTCCTGGGCCGATAGCCCATATTCTAAAAGCGGGCATATTGAAACATGACAGGCCCCGGCAGGAGATAAAAGAGGCCATAGAAGAAGCGGCATTATATGAAGTTCCAAGGATGGAAAAAAACCTGACAGCTCTTTCCACTATAGCGCATATCTCGCCGCTATTAGGGCTTTTAGGCACGGTAGTGGGTATGGTAAGCTGTTTTCAGGTTATACAACAAAAATCTACATCACTAAACCCTGTTTCTCCTGGTGACCTGGCAGGCGGTATCTGGCAGGCGTTAATAACGACAGTCGCCGGGCTCACCGTGGCGATACCGGTTTATGTTGCCTATAATTACCTGGTAAGCCGGGTAAATTATCTCGTTATTGATATGGAAAGAAGCGCTACCGATCTTATCAATATACTTGCACAGAGGGGCAGAGACCATGAAGCTTAAAAGGCATATCAAACTGGAGAGGACATTAAAGACCATAGACATAGCCCCGCTGATCGATGTCGTGTTTTTGTTGTTGATATTTTTTATGCTGACATCCAGTTTTATATTCCAGCCGGGCATAAAGGTAAATCTGCCCCGCGCAATCACGTCAGAGATGCTTAGCGAAGACAGCGCCATTATCAATATCACGTCCGAAAACCTGATCTATTATAATCAAAAGCTGGTTACCTCAAAGGAGCTTAATCTATTATTAAAGGATATTGCTTCTTCCAGACTGCCTGTTCTCATAAGGTCTGACAGAAGGGCCTCATTAGGCAGGATAGTTGAGGTCTGGGATATGTGCAGACAGGAAGGCGTCAGGCAGGTCAATATTGCCACAACTCAAACCGCAGATTAGGGGTTTACGACTTATATGGGCCTTAAACTGAATTTTAACCTTGCCTTTGTGCTGTCATTACTTTGGCACCTGTTGTGTTTTTTTATGGTTACTATTGTGATAGCGCCTGTCGGTATCAGTAATAAGAAGCTATCGGATATATATTTTCTCGGCTCGTTTATCGATAAAGATTCGCCCGCCCGCGCGCTGAAAAAAATGGATGGTTTTTCACCCATGCCTCCGACGCTGCCGGCAGATAGTCCGAGTTGTAATTTCGGGCTTAAAGACATCCAGCCAGTTCTCCTCGCGGAAGGGGATAACTCTATAGGCATAAAGAGACATTATGATTTTAACCCCGGGAGGGGTATTTGCCTTGGCTATACCGATACCGCTGACAGGGGGCGTGATCTCCGGCCCAGGCCTTACATCCTTCTATCCGGGCCTGGCGGCAGACCTATTTCACCAGAGATCCTGTCCATGCCTGAATTGGCCGGCCTTATCAGGGAATTATCCCGGGCAATTGGCAATAGCGGCGTATTATCATTTTACGAAGCCGATATGCTTTTATCGGTGAGCCAGGGCGGTCGGATAGAATCAGCCGGTATAATCAAGAGTGCGGGCCCGGCCGCGGCAGATGCTGTTATGGCCGATTATATTAAAAGATGCAGGCTCAAGCCTGGAAGCACGGAACGTGCGCGGGATATGAGTGTGCGCGTAAAACTTGTGTTATAAAGGGCCTAAGGCAAAACAAAAGTCTAAATCATGATTGAGCTTGACATTTCCATTGCGGTTGCGTTATATTTGTTTGTAACAGTAGTGCTTGTACTGTTATTATGGCTTTTTGTTGACCCAGACGCGCGGCCGAGGCAATACGCTTCGGAAGAGAAATTTATCTGGCAATGCGAGGTTTGTTTTTTTTCTTATGTGGATAGCCGCAACGATATAATCTCCAAGTGCCCGCGATGCGGTAGTTTTAATAAACGGGAGGCGGCAGGTTCGTGATGCCGTGTATTACTGTAAGGCGCTAACCGGATTAGGCATAAAATCGTATAGAATATGGTTTAGTATACTAGTAACCGGTAACAAGGCCGGGTGTATCAAATCTGTTGATATATTCAAAAAAATTCGTAAAGGGTGCGTATGGTTGTGGTTTGCCAAAAATGCCCAGCCTTGTTTTAGATTCAGGAAATAGACCTTATTTTAAGCGGTTTGGCCGTTCGGAATTGCAGGGATAAGGATTGTCTTTATTGTGTTTTTAGAAAAATTATGCGCGCAGGTTATATTATCTGTAATGCGCCGGTTTTTTTAATCAAGGCAAAGATTATAAGTTCCAATGGATGACTTCAGTTGTTTTTGGGGATGTAGCTCAGTTGGGAGAGCGCCTCGTTCGCAACGAGGAGGCCGTGGGTTCAACTCCCATCATCTCCACCAGTTTTTCACCAGTCTTTTATGCCCCCTCTTTACAAATTTTTTCCGTATTTAAAATATCAGTTATCTTTTCCGGCATATTAATTTTTAATTATAATTAGTGCATGTTTATGGTATAGAGATACCAGACCCGGGTTTTTTAAATTACTTATTATATATATTGAAAAAGTATTTAGTATAAAGGGGAAGGTAACGTGTCCATTCCGCTACCCGCTTCACTATATTAATAGCTCTTATCCTTGATGCAAGCGATTGTCTTTGCAATGGTAATGCCGCTATGGTTAATGATGACTGTTTTAGCCCCGAACAGCAGTTCAATTATTGCAAGCATGATGACCTGATACGTAATATTATCGAGCGGCTGATACCGTTCATGACATAGTCCATAGGTATATTACATATCCGCTCAATGGCGGTAGCCGCGTGGTAATTCGTAGCGGCCTTGTTCCTGTTATTGAAAAGGCGACAAACAAGGCGGTCAGATGGTATACGCAATTTGAGGTGGATAAAGAGGATTTGGTTGAATTATACGTAAATGACAATGATTTTGCCGCTTTAATATATCTGCTAATGCATAAGCATGCCTTTTAACGAAATCATATAGCAACGATCCCGCCGGATATAGGCGGGCTTGCTTGCATATGGACGAAATATTATAATACTGATAAAGGCCTTGGCAGGCGCCATTATTTTATAAAGTGTTTTTACCTATATTCCACTATTTGTTTCCGGGCTGACGGGTTGATCCCTTTGCCTGTCATATCTTTGATGGATAAATTTGTTTTACTTGCATAGCCGAAGTAGTATAATATATAATGCAAATGAAGGCAATAGGATTTCTCTTATTTTTGGGTGTGGCTTTGATCCTGTTTCAGTTTAAGCCCTATAGGGCCGCCGGTTTTGCCGGACACCGGCAGGGCGCGGATCGCTATCATGAGGCGCTTTACTATAACAGGCTTGACAATAACAAAGTTTCATGCGCTTTATGCCCCCGCGGATGCGTGATCGGTGAAGGAAAAAGAGGTTTTTGCCGTGTGAGGCAAAATATTGACGGCACGCTTTACAGCCTGGTTTATGCCAGGCCGTGCGCTGTCCACATAGATCCTATAGAAAAAAAACCATTATTTCATGTATTACCCGGCGCGAAGTCATTTTCGGTGGCAACCGCGGGTTGCAACCTGTCGTGCGGGTTTTGCCAGAATTGGCATATATCCCAGGCCTATCCTGAAGATGTAAGATATGAACACATCGCCCCCGACGAAATAGTGCGCTTATCCGTCTCTGCCGGCGCCCCGGTCATAGCTTATACTTATACGGAACCCACGGTTTTTTATGAGTATATGCTTCAGACAGCGGTTATCTCCAGGCAGGCCGGTATCTTGAATGTCCTGCATTCTTCAGGTTTTATGAATGAGGCCCCGTTAAGGCGATTGTGTAAATATCTGGACGCGGCGAATATCGATCTTAAGGGTAGTGAGAAGTTTTATCTCAATCTCTGCCAGGGCAGGCATGAAGATGTCTTGCGGAGCTTAAAGGTGCTTAAAGAAGAGGGCGTATGGATAGAGATAACATATCTTTTGATACCTACATTAAATGACAGCGATGAATATATCAGACAGACATGCGCATGGATAAAAGAAAATCTTGGCGTTGACACGCCTTTGCATATATCAAGATTTTGGCCTGCGCATAAATTGAGAAATTTGCCCTCCACGTCAATGGAGGCGCTTTATAATGCATATGACATGGCCCGCGCCGCGGGCCTGCGCTATGTTTATATCGGAAATGTTTCAGGCGTTAACGAGCAATCCACGTACTGCCCTTTTTGCGGCAGGCTATTGATACAAAGGTCCGGTTATGATGTAAGGGAAAATAATATTGCCGGTAGGCGATGCAAATTTTGTAAAAATGTCATTGCCGGTATATGGACGCGCGGCAAAGAAGACGGAGACAGCGGTGATAATGATAAGTCTTAAAAAAACGGTTCTTTTAAGCGTTGTTTTTTTATTATTGTTATCGGGCGCCGCCTGCTGCGCAGGACATGTTCAGGTGTCATCTGCCGACAGCGTGTTTTATCCGAAGGACAAGGCCGGGCTTGAGTGCATAATAGAGGGTTTTATCAGGGATGCCTGTTTGCCGGATATGCCGTCTGAAATTGTTGCCGTTATCGTGCCGCACGCCGGTTATGCATATTCCGGTAAGGTCGCTTCTTACGCGTTTAAGGCGCTTATGGGCGGCGGGTTCAATACGGTTGTTGTGTTGGGCGTAAGCCATGGGCATTATTTTAAGGGCATCTCCGTGCTTGATAAGGATGCCTATGTCACGCCATTGGGCAGATGCGAAATAGACAAGGTTTTTTCGCAAAGGCTTATCGGTTTTAATGACGGTATATATAATCTTGAAGGCCCTTTTTACGGTGAAAACTCCATAGAGACCCAGATACCTTTTATCCAATACGCCTTGCCCGGGGCCAAGATAGCCGTTGTTCTTATCGGTGACAGTTCTTATGAGACATGCGTGCTTTTACGGGACGCGCTCTGCAAGGCAACCGGAACGAGAAAAGACGTAGTATTCATTATCAGCACGGATATGTCGCATTTTTTTACGGATACACAGGCGCGCGAGATAGACAGTTCGGTAATATCCAGTATCAAGGTATTTGACCCCCAAGTGCTTTATCGGTTTCTTTTTAGCATGAAGAACGCGGAAAGGCCGTGTGGTTCATCGGCTATAGTGTCCGGTATGCTGGCGGCACGGGCTTTGGGCGCGGATTCGGTTAATATATTGCAATACGCGACTTCCGGCCAGGTATCGGGAGATTATAATTCGGTTGTCGGTTATATGTCTGCGGTTATCACAAGGCCGAGAGACGGTGTGAACAGGGAATCCCAGGATCAGGGAGAAGAGGGGTATGCCATGAAGAGACTTTTGAATTTGTCGCAAAGAAAACATTTACTTCAGATTGCCCGGTGCGCGATAACGAATTATCTTGACGGTAAAAACGACAAGGCCCCGCTTAATAATGAGGACAATGTCCTTGTTGAGAATATGGGGGCCTTTGTCACTCTCCATAAGGCAGGCCGGCTTAGGGGTTGTATAGGCAATATTACGGGCCGGGGACCTTTATGCGATACAGTGGCAGAGGCGGCTATCCAGTCAGCTATAGGTGACCCAAGGTTTGGCCCGGTTACAGCGGATGAGCTTGATGATATCGATATAGAAATATCGGTTATTTCCCCGCTCAAAAGGATAGATGATCCTGATAAGATTGTGATGGGTAAACACGGTGTTTTGGTTAGTGATGGTTTCAGGACAGGTGTATATCTGCCTCAAGTTGCCATCGAGACAAGCTGGGACAGGGACCGGTTCATGCGCTCACTATGTTCTCAAAAGGCGGGTATTGCCCCTGACGCGTGGAAGACGGGCGCGTGTGAGTTGTATGTCTTTACAGCCGAGGTTTTTGGGGAGAAGGAACATGATTAAGGGTTTGTTGATATGTCACTTGTAACCATGTGTTCAAGTTTTTTCTTGACGGGACTGGCAATGGGTTCAGGGCCTTGCCTCTTGACGTGCGGACCTGTTTTGGTAAGTTATATAGCGGGTACAAAAAATTCTGCCGCGCAAGGTTTAGCCTGCTGGTCCATATTCTCGCTGGGGCGGGTGTTATCAGTTGTCTTTTTGTCTTTTTTGGCGGGCTGCGCGGGGTCTTTCTTATTCAGGTTTTTTTATTGGACTATAACAGGGTATATCCTATGGGCGATAACAGGCTTTTTTATCTGCTCTCTGGGTATCGCGATTTTTTGCGGCAGGTATAACACGGCCCCCTCCTGCTGCGGCCCGGCGGCTTGTTATCTATCCCGGCGCCAGGCAAAAGATACTGTCCTGCTGGGGGTGCTAACGGGTCTGATGCCCTGCCTGCCGCTTGCCGGCGTGCTATCCTACATATCAATGGTCTCGACACATTTTGCGGACGGTATCTTATTCGGACTTTCTTTTGGTATAGGCGTCTCGGTTTCTGCCTTGATATTAATGTCATTGATAGCCGGAGCTGTCCCCGGATTTATCCATCTCCGTCAAGGCCGCGGTAAAATAATATTATATAAGCTATCCGGCGTTATCCTGATGATATTTGGTTTTCATATATTGTTCAAGATCTTAGTGGAGTTCATATCGACAAAATGAGAAGATTCTTTATTGATGAACAGCGTATAAAAGGCGGCAAGATCGTATTGACCGGCCCAGAGGCCCATCATATCAGGGATGTTATCAGATTAAGGCCCGGTGACAGGTTTGCGGGTATTGATGGTAAGGGCAGGTTTTACACTCTTGGCGTGGAAAAATCGGGCAAGGATATCCTCGCGTGTATAGAGAAGATCTCGCTATCGTGTGTTATTAACGCGGACATTATGCTGGCATGCGCTATTTCGAAAAAGTCCGGTATGGATGATATTGTTAAGAAGGCGACCGAGTTGGGCGCAAGCGGCATTATCCCGATGATTACGGAAAGGACTATTGTTAAGGCGGACCAGAAGACAGGATCCGTAAAACGCGGTAGATGGCAAAGAATAGCGGTTGAGGCGTGTAAACAGTCTGGCAGGGCGACATTACCTAAGATATATGATATAATGAGCATGCCTCGGGCATTAGATCTTGTAAAGGATCTGGGTTGCGCCAATAAGATAATACCTTTTGTGGGGGAGGGCCTTGCCTGCATAAATGATATTACCCTGAATAAGGGTGCATCCTCGGCGATTTTTATAGGCCCTGAAGGTGATTTTACCGTTGAGGAGATAGATCTTGCAAAAGGAGCGGGGTTTAATCCTGTTTCGCTTGGCAGTCTAGTATTAAGGGTTGATACGGCCTGTTATTATACTTTATCGGTTATCTCGTCAAGGCTTTTGAGTATGAAATGATGTGTCCCCGTAGCCTAATGGATAGGGCACCGGCCTCCGGAGCCGGCCGTGGCAGTTCAAATCTGCCCGGGGACACCATTGCTATTGTACTGCAATATCAATCCTTTATTAAAGAGGTTTTCGTTGAAATTTTATTTAAAGACCTTTGGCTGCAAGGTTAACCAATACGAGACCCAGGTCATAAGGGAGAGGTTGCTGCGGCAGGGGCATGGAGAGACCTTAGATATTAGTCAAGCGCAGTTATGCTGGGTTAATACATGCACGGTTACCGCTAAGGCGGACAGGGAATGCAGGCAGATATTACGCAGGATAAACAGGGTTAACCCCGGGGCGAGGATTATCGCTGCCGGCTGTTATGCCGAGTCGGAACCCGGAGCTATTAAGGCTATTGATAGCAGGATAGATGTTTTAGGCAACAACCGGAAACTGGAGCTATTCGCCTTAGAAGGTGAATTTGCCGGGATAAGCATGTTCCATGACCGCACGCGGGCCTTCATTAAGGTGCAGGATGGATGTGACAATTTCTGCTCATATTGCAAGATACCGTATGTGAGAGGCCATTCCCGCAGCAGAAACATTAAGGATATATTGAAAGAGGCTGCGACGCTTGCTGACAAGGGTTATAAGGAGCTTGTTTTGACAGGCATATGTTTGGGGGATTTCGGCAGGCGTGATGGAGGATCAGGTCTTGCCTGCCTTATCAGGCGTATATCTGATATCGATAAGGATTTCAGGATAAGGCTTAGTTCAATAGAGCTGTTGGATATGACCGACGATATCCTGGATGAGATCGGATCGTCTAAGAAGCTGTGCCGCCATCTCCACATACCTTTACAGAGCGGGGATGATGAGATATTAAAAAAGATGAACCGCAGGTATACCGCGGCCCAATTTATTTCCAGGATTGAATTTATCCGGCGGCGGATACCGGATATCGGTATCACCACCGACATTATCGTGGGTTTTCCCGGCGAGAAAGAGGCAAACTTTAAAAATAGCGCAGCCGTGATGGAGATTGTTAGGCCGTCGAGATCGCATATATTTACCTTCAGCTCAAGGCCGGGTACGAGGGCGTTTGAGATGAGCCAGGATGCCAGCCCTCAAGAAATAAGACAAAGGGCGCGTGTGTTAGAGGCGACGGGTGCCCGCTTTACCCGTGAGTTTAATACCGGCCTTCGTCATAAAGAACAGAGGGTTCTCATCGAAGGCCGCAGAGACCGCGTCACGGGCAAATTGTGCGGTTATACGGATAATTATGCCAGGGTCCTGGTAGATGGCGGCGACGACCTTATGGGATCTCTGATGTGGCATAGATTCAAGGCTTGATAGTTGCGGCCCCCAAGGCTGTATGCCTTACCTTTTTTATGAAATTGGGTTTTGTCTCCACACGGATAATTATGCCCACGCCGCCCGCTTAAGGCGCTGTATCCGGCTTTTCGCGATACTGTTGGAGTAATAGAGCAATGCCGCTCCAAATATGGTTGCATATAGAGATTCTTTATGTTATATTAAATTAAATATATAGGATTTATCATGGGAAGAAAAGATATTAAGTTAGGACAGATGCTTTTAAACGATAGGATAATCACCAGTAAACAGCTGGACGCGGCTCTGATAGAGCATAAAAAGACAGGGCAGCTTATAGGCGATGTAATCGTTGCTTTAGGTTTCGCAACTGATGAACAGGTACTTTTAGCCCTTTCTCATCAGATAGGTGTATTGTATATCAGGCTTAAGGAGTTTGAGATAGGTCAGGAGATTATAGAAAAGGTCCCCGCTAAATTCGCCTGTTATTATAAGATAATGCCTGTGGAGATATCTGTAAATAGGTTGCGAATAGCTGTTACGAATCCGCTCGATCTTGCCGTTCTTGACGAGATACGCCTGGTTCTTAAACGCGATATAGACCCCGTACTTGCGGGGGAGAAGGACATCCTTGAGGCGATCAAAAAGTATTATGGTGTGGGCGCCGATACGATAGATAAGATAATAAGCAAGTCGCGCTCGCAGGATGATATGCCGACCCAGATAGACCAATCCAGTGACATTGACGATGTTGCTGATGACGCGTCAATCATAAAATTCGTTAATCAGCTCTTACAGCAGGCCGTTTCTGAAAGGGCGACGGATATCCATATAGAGCCTTTTGAAGGCGAGCTTAGGATACGCTACCGCGTTGATGGTGTTTTATCCAGCGCGAATACACCACCCAATATTAAATACCTGTATCAGGCTATAGTGTCGCGCATTAAGATAATGTCGGCTTTAAACATTGCCGAAAGACGTCTGCCGCAGGATGGCAGGATAAAGATCGGGGTTGCCAATACTGATCTTGACTTAAGGGTCTCCGTGATACCGACATCTTACGGGGAGAGTGTTCATATCAGGATATTAAGCGTAAATGTCCTGCTCGGTCTTGAAAACCTTGGCCTGCTTAAGGACGACCTTGATGTGGTCGATAAGATAATAAAAAAGCCTCACGGTATATTATTTGTGACAGGGCCTACCGGCAGCGGAAAGACGACCACACTGTATGCCTGTTTAAACAGGGTAAACGATGACAGCAAAAACATCATTACGATTGAAGACCCTATCGAATATCAGTTGAGAGGTATTACCCAGATACAAGTCAATACCAAGGTAGGCCTTACCTTTGCGACAGGGCTAAGGTCTATGCTAAGGCATGATCCCGATATTATGATGGTTGGAGAGGTAAGGGACCTTGAGACCGCGGAGATAGCTATAAGGGTAGCGCTTACCGGGCACCTTGTCTTTTCAACACTGCATACCAATGATTCCACAGGGGCTGTTACAAGGCTTCTTGACATGGGTATTGAGCCTTATCTTGTTTCAAGTTCCGTCGAGGCTGTCATCGCACAAAGGCTTGTGAGGGTGATATGCGATAAATGCAAGACAGAGATCTTACCGGACGAGGGCCTCATAAAAGACTTGAATCTTGACCCGTGTTGCAAGATAAAATTTTATGAAGGCAAGGGTTGCCCCGCCTGTAAATTTACCGGTTTCATGGGCAGGACGGCTATATATGAGATACTTGTCCTGGATGATGATATAAGAGAGCTTATCGTCAAGAGGGTGTCGTCCAATGAGATCAAGGCACTGGCGTTAAAAAAAGGAATGAGGACTTTATTTAATGACGGAATGATCAAGGTTGAGCGCGGTATTACCACGATCAAAGAGGTCCTGCGCGTTACCGAAATTGAAACAGAAGAATAGTCATGCCGAAATTTGTTTACGAGGCGAAGTTAAGCCCTGGAGATGTTAAGAGGGGTTTCATTGAGGCCGAGAACGTTTCTCAAGCTGCTTTGAAGCTGGGCCAGGTGGGGCTTTTTGTAATATCGATAGAAGAGGAAACGGCTGATTCTATCAAGAGAGCCAGGTTTTTATCTTTTAGCCCATCTCCCTCGCGCGCCCTAAGTTATTTTACAAGACAGCTTTCAAACCTGCTGGATTCAGGCCTTACTATACTCAAGGCCTTGAGCGTGCTTGAAGAGCAGGCGGAGAATCTGAATCTACGCCGTATCATAAGCGGGATCAGGGTTGACATAAAAAACGGTTCCACGTTTTCATCAGCCCTTATGAAATATCCCAAGGTTTTTTCGGACCTGTATATCAACATGGTTTCTTCGGGTGAGGCAAGCGGCAGCCTTGAGGCCGTCCTTGAGCGGTTGAGCGGTTTTTTGGAAAAAGACGAAGAGAACATAGCCAAGGTCAAATCAGCTATGGCATATCCCGCCTTGATGGCGGTAGTCGGTTGCGTAACCATATTTGTTTTGCTGACATTTGTCGCCCCGAGGCTTACAGGGATATTCAATGACTTGGGCCAGGCCCTGCCTTTGCCGACGAAGATGCTTATATGGGTAAGTTCGTTTTTCGCCGTTTCTTGGCCTGTAATCATTTTATGTCTTATTTTCGGCAGTCTTGCCTTTAACAGATGGTCAAAGACGCCGGAGGGCAAGGCTGTGCTGGATGGATTAAAAGTAAAGATACCTGTTATACGTGTTTTTTTGCAAAAGGTGGAGATATCGAGATTTTCCAGGACGCTGGCAACGCTTATAGGCAATGGCGTGCCGGTGATCAGGGCGTTTTCAATAGCAGCCGGCACCATCGATAATATCCCGATGAGACAGGATATGGAACAGGCTCAAAGGGATGTTGCGGACGGTTTGGCTTTATCGGCTGGGATAAAAAAAAGCAGGTATTTTCCCGCGGTGGTCACCAACATGATCGCTATAGGCGAAGAGGGCGGGACGCTTGAAAGGAGCTTGTTCAAGATAGCGGATTTATATGATGCGGAAACCGACCGTGTTATTAAGATGATCATGTCCCTGCTTGAGCCCGGGCTTATTCTTTTTATGGGTATCATTGTCGGCTTTATTGTTGTTTCGATGTTGTTGCCCATATTCCAGCTGAATCTTATGATAAGCTAAGAGGGGGGTACCCGGCCGTTATGCAGGTAAGCGCCTTTTGCAAAGAGTTGTTGCCCATATCGCGTTAACTGAATAAAAACCGGAGGATAGACAGGTGAGGATAAGTGAAATAGCAAAACAGGCGAATGTATCGTCGATGGTTGTTTCAAGGGTGATGCAGGGGTCGCCGAATGTCAAGCCGCAGGACAGGAAAAGGGTTCAGGATGCTATCAAGGGCATGAAGCTTAATGCCTTCGTGAGCTCTGGCGTCAGGAAAAAGACAGGCAAGGTCTTTGGCTTGATAGTCCCAAGATTTGAGGATATATTCCATTCCTTTTATGCCACCGAGATTATAAAGGGTGTTGTCCTTGCCGCCAGCAGGCTAAAGGTTGACGTGATGATCCATATAAGCGAGAGTAAGAATCACGAGGATTGGCTTACAAGTAACGCTCTAAGTCCGGATTATATAGACGGTATATTGTTTGCTGATATAAACAGCGATAAAAGCCAGCTTAGAAAGGTGCTTGCCAGGAAAACGCCTTGTATGGTATTGAATAATTCTTTCGAGAAAGAGGCTGTTAATTCCATTGCCATCGATAATGAGCATGCCGCGATAGTAGTTACGGATTATCTCCTTAAGTTAGGGCATAGGA
>Ga0265297_10001611_pt1 | contig 51647 bp, 48 predicted proteins | sample Munlanlwell13791_FD_192502 | JGI IMG/M metagenome (GOLD analysis project Ga0265297, IMG submission 192502) | Leachate microbial communities from a municipal landfill in Southern Ontario, Canada - Leachate well 137-91 | ecosystem: Engineered > Solid waste > Landfill > Unclassified | place...
ATTGGTTGTTCGCGGCGCTTGTCCGGGTCGTCCACGTAATCCCGTCCGGCGAGGTCATTACACGGTTGCCAGAACCGGAGTCGGCCACGGCGCAGAAGAGCCCCAGCTCCGCCGCCCAGCAGACCGAACGCCATTGGTTATAAACCGTGATGATCTGGGTCGTCCACGTAATCCCGTCCGGCGAGGTCATCACGCGGCTGCCGGAACCGGAGTATGCCACGGCGCAGAAGAGCCCCAGTTCCGGGGCCCAGCAGATGGAACGCCAGTCGTTGTCCGCCGCGCTTGTCCGGGTCGTCCACGTAATCCCGTCCGGCGAGGTCATTACGCGGTTGCCCGTGCCGGTGTAGGCCACCGCGCAGAAGAGCCCCAGTTCCGGCGCCCAGCAGATGGAAAACCAGGCGTTATCCGCCGCGCTTGTCCGGGCCGTCCACGTGATCCCGTCCGGCGAGGTCATCACACGATTGCCGGAACCGTCGATCGACACCGCGCAGAACAGCCCCAGTTCCGCTGCCCAGCAGATGGAACGCCAGTCGTTATCCGCTGCACTCGTCGATGACAGCCATGCGTTGGAGGTAAGGTAGTTGCGCTGCGGCACCATTGGAGCCGGGTGGCCGCCCCAGCGGTACTTGAGCCTCCTGGCAAAAGCCGTCGTCGCCGCGCGGGAGCTGTTGTCAATCGTGCCCGGCGTGAGGGCCGAAAACGCCTGCAAAGATGACCCGGCCAGCGCCGCCTTCGCCGCCAGAGCGGTCTGCGCGGCGTTGGAGAGCGGCTTGTTCGCGTCGGAAGTGTTGTCGCAGGCGCCAAGGCCCACGTCCTCCGCAGTCACGATCACGTCGGCAGACAATGCGTGCCCATTCACGGTGCGCGTCGGCTGCACCGCACTGTCCGCCTTCGCGCCCTGCGCAGCGGTGGCATAAGCCGTGGAGTCCGTGTACGCTGCGCTTCCAAGGGCTGCCGTATTCGCCTTAAGCGCTTCGGCAGCCGTTGCCCGGGAAACCTCGGCAGCAAGATTCGTCGTCAAAGTCGTATCCGCTGCGGCGCGAGTCGTGGCTTCATTTACAAGATTACCTTGTATGGTAGCATCAGCATTTGATCGATTAGTGGACTCTGCTGTAATATTTGCTTGGAGCGTTGTATCGGCTGTAACTCGATTTCCTGATTCTGCGGATATTTCAGCCGTCAGATTGTCTTCCAGCGATTCGCGAGCGGTTACTTCGGCAGCAACAGCATTAGTAACGAACGCTGTAGTAGCTACTTGCGTAGTGTTTGTTCCTGCTGATGCGGTCGGAGCGGTTGGCGTACCAGTCAACGCGGGAGAAAGAATCGGATTCCCTACGATTACTTGCGATCCGTTGTCTTGAATCGACGAATCTACTACCGTGTCCGCGTCTGAAAACTTTGGTATGTAATTCGTGCTCATGGTGTGTTTTAAATTGTGTATTGATAAATTGTATTATGGCTGTCACCAACGATATACATTGCAAGACCATCAGAAGAAAACGAAGGACTATAAGGAGCCGTATCTTGGCTGATTACGCTCACCGATTTGCTCGCATATGATGCCGTCGATACATCCCAAGCCGTTGACAATGTGTACTGGTAAATCTTGTAATGGACTTGCCCTACGACATACATTGCGAGTCCATCAGAAGAAAACGCAAGACCGACAGTGTAACTATCTTGACTAGACACGCTGACAGATTTGCTTGCATACGTTGCCGTTGATACGTCCCATGCTATAGATAATGTGTACTGATAGACGGTATCATTTATAGAGCCAACAATATACATTGCGAGACCATCAGAAGAAAACGCAAGACCACGAGATGATGTTTCTTGACTGTTTACGCTGACAGATTTGCTTGCATACGTTGCCGTTGATACGTCCCATGCTATAGATAATGTGTACTGATAGACGGTATTATTTGCAGTTCCAACAATATACATTGCGAGTCCATCAGAAGAAAACGCAAGACCATTGGGTGATGTTTCTTGACTGTTTACGCTGACAGATTTGCTTGCATACGTTGCCGTTGATACGTCCCATGCTATAGATAATGTGTACTGGTAAACGGTATCATTTGCAGTTCCGATGATATACATTGCGAGACCATCAGAAGAAAACGCAAGACCACGAGGTGATGTTTCTTGTCCGTTTACGCTGACAAATTTGTTTGCATATGTTGCCGTCGATACGTCCCAAGGAATGCTTGATTGCGATGATTCGATTATCGACAATATGTCTTCGTAAATGCTCATGTTATGAAGCTGCTCTTTCTCCAACAATTGTTGCCGCAGATGAAGAATCAAACATTACGGCGATCCTAGAGTATTGCGATTTCGTTTTTAATGTGCTTGAAGTATGCAAGGTCATTCCACTTCCGGCAGACAGAATAACTTGACCCGCTCCTGATTGTCCAATAATTACGCTTTGACCTGCACTAAATATACTTGCAGGAACAGTTACGGTTATTGCTGATGAGTTTGTGCAAGTAACAATCTTTCCAGCATCAGAAACTACTAGAGTGTAGGTTGTTTCGGTTTGAGCATTTATCGGTGTAATTGATGGAGCATAGGAAGCGACAGCAGTAGTAACGAACGCTGTAGTAGCTACTTGCGTAGTGTTTGTTCCTGCTGTGGCAGTAGGCGCAGTAGGCGTGCCAGTCAACGCGGGCGATGCCAACGGGGCTTTGAGCGCCTCGGCATCTCGTGCTATTGTTGCTTCGGCTAAAACGGCGGTGGTGACAAAGGCAGTTGATGCCGCGAGAGTTGTATTACTTCCAGTGGTTGCTGTTGAGGTGGAAAAAGCTTGTGTTGCAGAACCAGCCAGAGCCGCCTTTGCCGCAAGATCGGTCGTAAGGTTTGTTACCTGAGATTCTGTAATTTGAATAGCGGTCGAAGATGCTGACGTAACGCGCCCCTTGGTATCAACTGTAATAGACGGAACCGCAGTTGCAGATCCGTAAGTTCCAGCAGATACGCCTGACGTAGTTAACGTCGTTGAAATAGATGTAGTTCCGCTTCCAGTAACATCTCCAGATAAAGTAATAGTGTCTCCGCCTCCTACAGCGGCGACTGCGGTTGCAACGAATGCGGTAGTAGCGACTTGCGTTGAGTTTGTGCCAGCGGTCGCCGTAGGCGCAGTTGGCGTTCCTGTGAAAGCGGGCGATTCGAGCGGAGCTTTGAGTGCCTCGGCGGACGTGGCGCGGGAAACCTCTGTAGCAAGATTCGTCGTCAAAGTCGTGTCCGCTGCGGCGCGAGTCGCAACCTCGGCTGATACAGCTGATGCAACGAATGCAGTAGATGCGGCCTGCGTTGTATTCGTTCCAGCAGAAGCCGTTGGAACGGTTGGCGTTCCAGTCAAAGCGGGGCTGTCAAGAGGAGCATACGCAGAACCCGATAGAGTTTGAAGCCAACTACTTGTTGAACCATTCGTGGCAATTCCATGCCACCATTCCTGACTTGTTGTGTTGTACGCCCTATCCCCGAGAAATCTTGGTGTTAACGGAGTAGATGCCGAATATGGATTAGTTCCAGCAGTACCAGTAAAAGATTGCGATGTATCGGCTATTGCGCGGGCTGACGCCTCAGAACCAATGTTAGCTTGGAGATTTGTATCTGCCGCCGCACGTGCTGATGACTCAGCCGTCAGGTTGTCTTCCAGCGTTTCGCGAGCGGTTTTTTCGGCAGCGACAGCTGTTGTAACGAACGCAGTAGTAGCAACTTGAGTCGTATTTGTTCCAGCTGACGCAGTAGGCGCAGTAGGCGTACCAGTCAACGCGGGAGAAAGAATCGGATTCCCTACGATTACTTGCGATCCGTTGTCTTGAATCGACGAATCTACTACTGTGTCCGCGTCTGAAAACTTTGGTATGTAATTCGTGCTCATGTTCCTACTGTTATTTTACTTCCAGCGTAATTGAAAACGAAGTCTCCTAAATAGTTTCGTAGATAAACCAATGAAAGCGGTTTTGTCGATAGAACAATGTAAGCATCGACAGTGATAATCGGAACAATTTTTGCATCCACAACAACAGTTTGATTATCTCTTGCCATCTTTTATGCCCTTCTAATAATTGATCTACGAATGTTTCTATTTGAAGATCGCCGACTTTTTTTTGTTTGTTTATTTGGAATTTTCTCGAATGGGGAATAGTCGATCTCCCCAACTTCTTCTCGTTCGACTAATCCAGCGCGAATCTTCTCACGCTTGCTGATCGTATCCATTTTCTTGATTTGAGCGCGGATTATTTTTTCAGTTATAAACGGAATTGATTTGTATTTCGAACGACGAATTCTTGCGTTGTAATCATTTACATCGTTTAGGATGTCAAGCCAATCAGATTTACTTCCTCGATTAAGCATAAATCTGCGCATTTTTGCATAGATGACAGATCTTTGTTCACTTTCTTTTTTTTCTGAAACTGTTTCTTTCCACTGCCGTTCACGCTTAAGACTTGTGTCAGAAGGATTGAATGACAACGAGCGATACAAGGAATCAATCCAATCAGACCTTAGTCTCTCGTTTCCGTAATAAACCGGCATGTTTGATCGAGTTGTAAACCCTTCCGTTGCCTCTCTGAATCCACGAATTGGGCTTGATATCAATCTTGGCGTTATCTGCTCGACGCCCTTGATTATATCTCCATGCACAAGATTACGCGCTCCATAAAAGAAATCTTCCATGAGTGAATACGGCGCACCGATTACCTCGCTGATTGATGTCGGGATTCCAAGTTGAATCGCAAGAGATCCTTTTAGATTAATACCGGCCAGAGTTGGAAGGCCAGCTCGCGCAACATTAGATGACGTTTCCCCAAATTCGCTTTCAAGCCACCGATAAAAGTCCTCTTCAGGATCATCCGTATCCCAACCTGGAATCGCACTGGCTATTGCCTTGGCAAGAAGATTTAACGGAATCGTTGCGAGGGATGCGGCAGCACCTCCGAAAATTGTAGGTGAAAAAATCGCCCATCCAGCAGCATTCCATTCCTTTTTTGACAACATCTCTCCAATAATCTGCATGTAATTATGAGAGAATGTCTTAAACGTCATGAAAGAACGAGACACTTGAGCCCCTAGATTTGACCCTCTGGCCCAACTCGGAAGATTCTCCTTTCCATACACACCGTGTCCTTTATCAGAAACATCTTTCGCCCTTTCCAGTGCATCTTCACGTGAAAGTCCTTTCTCCCGCAATCCATAGTATGTAGCGGCAATTGTGCTTCCTCTATTGATTCGTTCAGTAATCGAAAAGACGGACATGAAAACGTCAATTATTCTATTCCAGCCACGCTGAAGATTGTTCTGCAAAACACTGACGGCTTCCGTGTTTTGAAGTGATTCATCCCATCCTCTCCTCGCAATTTCTGAAAAAAGCCACTCGTCATCACCTTGCATGGCAGATCCCTTACCAAACTTTCTCCAAAGCAAACTCTTGACGTAGTTGTTTACGCCCTTCATCAAAAGATGCGGAGCACGCAACATGCTAATACCGCCATAAGTCTTCATAGCAGCAGGAACAGTTGTCGCAAGTGCTGTCATGTTAATTACACCTGAAGCAATGCCAGATAGATACCATACTGAAGCAATGCCTCTTGCTGTTCCAATAACTCGCTCCGTAGGTTCTTCATTCCTAAGCATATCCCTAGTGAAACTCATGGCCTCTTTGTATGCTATAGGTTGAGTCGCGCTTTCGATTCTGCGTTCCTTTACGGAATCACTGTAGGCTTCCCATGCTGCTTTCTTTAGTTCTTTTTCGTCCGTGAGTTCAGGATGGGATTTAACAAAATCGGAGTAAAACTGTTTCCAAGGGATGTCTGTGCCAGTGATGATTGTCATCATTTCTCTGGCCATGATGCGCTTGGCGGTTCCTCCGGCTGTTGATTTTCCAGCCATAGTAACAGCCTTGATAGCGTCCTCCTCGTATCCCAATGTAACATCTTCTCCTGTGGCTTCACTACGAGATATCTTTCTCGCCCTGCTTCCTCTGCTATGGATTAGATTCGCAATCTGACGAGCAAACTGTTCAGAGAATGCACGCATTGGGATAATATTGGCTTGATCATGAACATTGAATACCCTGAGTAATTGCGCTCCGATGTTTTTTGATGGCTTCATGATGTGCCATTTTCCGTCAGGAAATAGAACAGCGCCATAATCACGCAGAACTTGGATGTATGTTCTGTTGTCTCCTACATCGACAACAAAATGCTTTTCAGTCTTTCCGTCCGACTTTCGATTATAATCTTCAAATCCTGATTCAACGCCGAAATCAAAAAGAGATGTTGCCTCATTTGCCTTTTCAGTGCGCTCAATGGCATTATTTATGATGTCATTCATTGCAATCATATCAGCATCAATGAACGCATCTTCTGAAGGACGATTGCTAAGGCTGTAATTCACATCGTATCCAGAACGCTTAAGACTGGTTGCTCTTACCCTACGGCCTATTTCAGTAGCAAAAATCTCAAGTCTTGGGTTTTCGCCTTCTTTGTGAGCCCATAGCATGTATTGACCTGATTTACGAATGCGCGGCATGTAATATCCTCGACGATCACCCATTTGAGACAACGCAGAAAACAGGTCAATTTTCCCATCGTCGCTTTCGACTTTTGGCATTTCCATGTTTAACCCGATTAAACGGGCTTCAAGCTCTCTAGCTTGTTCACTTAACTGGCGATACATTCTCGCGTTGATTTGACGTATTCTGACCAGCGTAGCCGCAGCCCCCTCACTAAATCCCGAGCGGATAAGATCGTGCGCCTCTTCTCCGAATGCTTGATTCCAAGCATCCTCTTCTGAACTGAATGTTCTGACGTAAACACCTTGAGGATCTCGAATCTCAAAATACCCATCCTTGCTTTGAACAACGCGATAACCAATTGCGTCCCTGTCACGCTTCCAAAGATACGACTCAAGGCGAGCCCATTCGTTTTTGTTTTTCTTCTCAAACTGACGAATGGCAGCCAAATCCTTTTCTTCGATCCCAAAGATGTCTTCCCCGTACGAATGTTTGTTGTCGCGCAATCTTTGTGCAGCACGAAACAGGCGTCGAAGAGCAGGAACCTTTTCGGAATAATGGAAAATGGTTTTAAATGTTGTATCAAAAAGAGATAACTCAGGTCGAAGATTGCTATCCTTGGGCTGTTTTTCCAAGAAAGACTTAACCCAGCCTAAACTATCCTGCATGTTTTTATCCCATGCGGCGTTTTGTTCGGGCGTGTTCTTATCTGGCGATGGAAGCTCGGGCGATGCGAGTGCTGGCACACCAGCGTCTCCGGGCTTTTCAGGTTCTTCCTTTTTGATTATTTCAGGAGGTACAAAAGCACGCTCTTCATAAATTTGCGCACCTTGATCGTCCTTCACCTTCGTGTATAGAACGTCCTCAGTGCCTTCGGCGCGATTCACAACAACAAACCAACCGTCGGCCCCCCATTTATGACCGACAACGGTAAGCGGTTGTCCGTCCACATAAACAAGGCTATCAGGCGGAGTTGACTGCCTTAACCAGTTTGGGGCTGGTACAGGATTGCGCATGATGTCTTGCTCCAATTGGTCAAGCAATGCCATCTTTCTATCAAGCTGTTCCTGCTGTCCAAACTTTTCTCCTGACGCTTTTGATAGGTTCTCAATGCTGCGTTCATTGTCCGCGATCTGTGCTTTATCGCCGTCCACCTGCTTTCCATAATTTCTGACTTTTGCCTCAAGACTTGCCAGCGTCCCTATAAACTCAATGCTTCCAGTCCCCGTATTAAGCGTGTAGGCAGGAACAAGATTGCGGCTAAATGTTTGATCAACTTCACCGTAAATAGGAAATCCGTAATATTCCCCTATTTTCTTTGGAGCACGTTGATTACGATACGGGAGCGTAGCCATCAGGGAGTCGAAGGCGGTATCAATCGCCTCACGATCTTCCTTCCTGTCGGTATAGGTTTTGTCACCTATCTTGAGTTCAAAACCTTTCTCCTGTTTTTCTACGATTGCAGCAGAGAATTTTTCGACTCGTTCAATTTCCCGCTCAAGTCTTTCATTCGTAGAACGCAACTGCTTTACCTTGATTTTTGTGTCAGCAATGCCCTCCACAAAAAGGCGTTCACGTCTCTGCAATTTGTCGATGTCTTTCTTGGCTTGCGCGATCTGAAGAATGCGAGGATCTCCAGTCGCCTCCGCCAATGTGGAAGCCAAATCGCCTTCGTCAATCGTTGCTGCATCACCATCGACCACTCGCGTATCTCCATTTGAACGCATGAAGTCATTGATAAATCTCTGTTTCACAACTAGAACCTGCCACCGGCGACCATCTATTCCTTCAGTGACATAGCGGTACTCAAACACCGTATTCCACTTGTTTCCCTGCCGGTGCCCACGCCCGTTACGCTGCTCCAAGTCACCTGGACGCCAAGGCGCATCAAGATGATGCATGGCACGCAGGTTTTCTTGCATATTTACTCCAGTTCCAAGTGTATTTGTAGATCCAATAACAATTCGGATCGTTCCCATGTTCATCGCGTCCGCAATACGCTTACGCTCTTCTTTTTTAACAGAACCATCAACAACGGCAATTTGAGATTCAGGAATGCCCGCATCCACCAATTTCTTTACTATATCCTTTGCCAAATTGAATCGCGGAACCTTTTCTTTGATAGGTTTACCATTCGCATCCTTTCCGATAGTGCGTTCGGAAAAGTCCGAAAATCCACGCTCCATAAAAATTGCTTGAGTAGTATTTGGAGCCTCGTTGTAGATTGATACTATGTTCTTTACTGCAATACCTATTTTAGAATTCGCATCGTCTTCTGCGCCAATATCATATAAACGAGCATCAAGACCGGCATTGGCAGCATCAGTTTCAACACGTATGGGCGTTTCTGGCGCTCCCTTGTCGAGCATTTCTTTGCGTTCTCTCTTGCTCGCGTCTCGAAACTTTTTTGAACGAACAGCCAAAATTCCTCTGACTTCTTTTTGGATTTGAGTCATCGGGGCAACAATGGTTCGCACAAGTTTGTAAGGACGGCCCTGTGGATTCTCCGTCCTTCCGTTCACAAGAATTTCACGGTCAGATGGCGTAAGCGCATCAGATTTCATGCTCTTTCCGTCAGGCGTTTGCCTGTCCTTGAACTCTGGCATCTGGTCGGCAAACACTGTGTCCATGTATTGGCCTGCCATTTGTCGGAGTTCAGGCACATTAACAAAACTGCTTAAGCGTGTAACAGGTTCATATTCACCTGAAGGAGTTACCTCAACCTCTGTTTTCTGATCGGCGAACGTGTTAAACCAAGCGTCCCAGTGGGCGACTCCATCACGCTTCATGATGTCGCCCATGACAAAGCGCATCATGTTGTAAATCTCGTTGAGCGTGTTTGTAATTGGAGTTCCAGTAAACAAGTGGACGCCTGCTCCGCCATGCATTTGGTTAAGATAGCGGAGGAGAAACATCATATTCACGCTTTGGTCGGACGAAGATGTGTTCAACCCTCGCATGTGCATCTTCGTTGAAATCGGAGGCTTCTTGAATACGTGTGCCTCATCCACGATGATCATGTCAATTCCGGCATCTTCCAAATGTATGGCGTCTTCGGCAGTACTCGCCGACATTTTTTTAATCTGCTCGATGATGGAGTTACGGTTTTTTACAAGTTGCTTTGCCCTGACACTGCGCACCTTTTTCATCTGCTTCTCGTCTTCCATCATGCTGATGTCAAGGATAGCTCCATCGTCTTGAGCAGCCTCAATTGCGGCAGCTTCCATTTCTGCAATGTCTTCAGCCGCCAGGGATCGATACGTCTCCTCCCGTAAAGCAAAACGGTCAACCAGAGAATGCGGAACAACAATAGCGTCCCAGTCTTCATTTGTAATCTGCGCAAGTTTTAATGCTCTATCATCTTTGCCAAGGCTTTCGATGTAGAGAACGTGCGCTCCGGGATACATTTCCTGAATCTCTTGGGCCACGGATGCACTGTTTGCATTGTGGGCAAATATGAGAGGTTTTTTCGCCCTTCCATATCGGCGACTCTCAATTGCGATGCCGCCCATTGTATAGGTCTTACCTGTGCCAACCTCGTGAGCGTAAATGCCTCTACCAAGTATGACGCCCCGAGCAATTGCTGAGGATTGATGCTTGCGTAGATTAAACGGATGATCGCCACGTTCCAACGCCATGCCCTCAAATCTCAAAAAGTCTCCATCGTATGAAGGAAGAGCTGACGAATTGAACACTTCGTTGTAGGATCGTTCTGAATCGATGCGGCGTTCAGCATCCTTCCAAAGCCATGTAGAAAATTCATCTCGAATAGTGGCGGCTTTTTCATTCGCCTTTTCGCTTGATTCTTCGTCAACATACCAGTTTCCGTCACTATCCTTTTTTCGGATAACAATGACAGAATTATTCATTGCAGACTGAAAGAGCTTTTCGAATGAGTAGTCAACGACGCCCCATTTTGCCGTTGCTTCTGGCTTAAAGTTCAGATTGCGGTTTTTGAAATGGACTCTCCACCCTTGTGCTCCGAAATTGATTTCTGCAGCATTTCGTTCTTCTGGCTTTAGATTTAGAAGATACTCCAAGAAATCTTTGTAGTATTCAGCCGTTGTCCAATTGTTGCCAAGTTTGGCTTCAATCTTGTAATAAGGGATGTTTTCGGGAACGACTTTGTTAAGTGCTGCAATGTTCCTGTCCATGCCATCAACGCCTTGCTCTTTCGCAGCAAGGGCTTCGCGCAATTTGATACGAACATTCCCAGAGAGATATACGTCCGCGTGGAGCCATGAACCAGTTGGGTCCTTGTATATCACATTTGCCCCGGTAAGATCGGTAAGCACCTCATCAATAGTCTTGTTTGAGAGAGCAGAAATGCGGTCAAGATTTACATCCAATGCTTCATTTCGCTGAAACATGTAAGCATCTCGAATGCTAAGGTTCTCGGCACGAGGTTTTGCTCTTGCTGTAGAACGTAAAAGAATTGCTGATTTTCCCCATTTTGGAGGCAGTGCAGGATCTTTCTCAGTATTCTTCTCCAAAGCCATGACACTGGCAACTGCCGGATCGCCAGCCTTTTTCAAATACTTGATGCAACTTTTTGTTGAGTTTATATTTCCAAACTTTGCGACAAATGCATCATAGAGTTTGTTGAGTTCTACTCTTAACTCGTTCTCATTCTTTGCACCATCACGTTGCGCATCAACCAACTGACCAAGAACTTTTCGTATCTTGGCGAGTTGCACAATTGCATCCTTTCTGGAGGCTGTCTCTTCCTTGCTCTTTACGGCGTATTTTACGCGCTGTTCAAGTGGAAGAAGATGTTCGCCTTCGACAATGTAAAGATCTCCGTCTTCTTGAACAACAATGCTTCCATTCCTGTCTTTGGTGTTATTGGCAATGTAACTTGATGCCGAATCAGCCCCTTTACGATCTTCGTAAACACCAGTCTTGAGCATTTTTGCAAGCAAAGGTAGCCGACGTTCGAAATCTTCAGGACGATCAACGATCATTCCAGGGCGTCCAGTTGTCGTATGATGCCCATAATTCAACGTTCCTAAAACATTCTGAGGATTCTCTTGGTAATACTTGTTTACGCGAATTGTTGACCCTTCCGGAGTTACCATGTCAATGGTTTCTACCCATGACGGAATGCTGGTAAGTGCCACCCCATCAGCCCTCTTCTTCAGAATAACGATGTCCGTTACAACACTTGTGCCAGCGTAATTCCCGAAAGCTCCTGTTGGTAGACGAAACGCGGCAACAAGATCAGCCTTTTTCGCGAGTTCAAGTCTAACGATCTGGCTCTTTTTGTCGAGCGTTCCAGTGCTTGTAATACCAATAACAAGTCCGCCAGCACGAACCTGATCAAGTGCCTTCAGAAAAAAGTAATCATGCAGCGTGGCATTTAGCTTATCATAGCGTCTATCGGAAGGACTTTGTGCGGCAAATGGCCAGTTTCCGATCACAAGATCATAGAAATTGTCTGGAGTTTGACTTTCCTGATACCCTTTAATTTGGATGTTTGCACTTGGATAAAGCATTTGCGCCATAGCGCCCGTTGTCTTATCAAGCTCAATTCCAGTAAGCGTGCTGAGTTTCTCAAGATTTGGCGGCATCAGGGCAAAGAAATTCCCGATTCCCATTGAGGGCTCAAGAACACGGCCTCCATTGAATCCCATGTGTTGCACCATATTCCACATGGAAGATACAGTGGCAGGATCAGTATAATGGGCATTGATAATTGAAGATTGTGCCGATTTCCATGCTTCTTCCCCAAGATGATCTCTGAGCCAACGATCTTCTTTCTCCCATCCGGCTTTTGGCCTTGGAAGTTCCCATGATCCGTTGAAAAGCTCTTGACCAAAAGAACCCCATCCAATGTACGCGGCAATTGAATTCCGTTCTTCTTCGGTTGGAGCACGATTCTCGTCACTAACACGTTCAAAAGTCTCCAAGGCTTCCTGATTGCGCGAGAACTTCTGTTTTGGAGTTCCTCCCACAATGGCCTCTGGATTGGTCATGTGATAGTTGGAGAGTTTTGCCTGAGAGTTTTGTGCAGTCTTCTTTTTTGCCTTTGCCTCTTGTCGTCCCGCTTTCTTTTCGGTGGCTTCCGCTTTTTCCTTTTCGATATCTTTGGTTTCAACAAGTGGTTTGAGCGGCAACGGAACAATAAGCGACGGCATGCCTGCCGCATCTTCCCTCATTCGCTCAAAGTGGCTCGTCCAATTGTCTGGATAAGCATTATGAGATGCAAAATATTCGTCGGCCTCGTTGACAATATCTACAATCTTTTTTCCATTACCCGCGTTTTTAGCGCGAGTCAGTTTTGACATAAACGAACGGTATTGTTTTTGAACTTCGTCCGTCCAACCTGATTCGGTCGATGCCTTCGGTTCCGTTTCATCTATCGGTTTTATGACAGAAGGCTGATTTCTTGATTCTCCGGCGCGTCCTCGCTCTCCGGCTCCATCAGATACCAGTCCTTCTCCGACTGCTCCTGTGCGTCGCTCGGTGGCATTCCCATTCCCATCTCGTTCCCCATTTGCTTCATTGCCTTCTCTTCCAGATATGCCGCGAACTTCTCCAGCATTTGCTGGTTCTTCAACCTCGCGTACATTTCTGGCCGGTACCGCTCCCAGTAGGCCAGCATCCGCTTTCCGTCCCGGGACAGGACTTTCGCTGACTCTTCGTCCACTAGGTTGTTGATCTCCTGGAGCAGTTCCTTGCTCAATTGTCCGTTGTTCGCGTTCATTTTCCGGTTCCTTTCCGTCTATCTTATTGTAAAGATCGTCCCATTTGGGTGTTTCTGCAAGTTTTGTATTGACGACTTTCAGCGCATTCCAAAATGCGGCAGAAAACTTTCTTGTCGCCTTGGGCTTTCCAGCCGATTCCGCAACATCGTCTAAGAACTTTGCCACCTGAGATGGAGTGTTAATGCCGCGCTCAATCATCTTTTGAGCAAGTCCCATCATGCCCATAAAGCGGTCAGACGGAATACTCTGCTCATAATCGTCTGACGGAGAAAATAACCCCTTGAGTAAATCCTTTCCTTCGGCAATCAAATCGGCATTTTCTGATGTTGCTGTTTTTGCAACGGCTTCTTCGATCTGAGATGGTTCTTCAGAAGTAACCGACTTCTTTTCGTATTGACCAAGAATCTCTCGAATGCGTTTGTCCAAATTCTCAGTAGATGTTTCGCTTGATCCAATCCAAAGCGTCAGAATGTCCCTGAACTTCTGAACAATTTCCTCCAACCTGTCGGCAAATGTCTTGCCGTAGTCCTTTTCAATGTCCTCCCTTGTGGCTTGTGAGGTGAGGAGTCTATGTCCTTGGAATGCAAACCATTCTTGAGCGGCTACATCTGATGTGCGAAGGGCGACATCGGAAAGTTCGGAAATTCCACTTCCATATGAGCTTGCCGCAAGTCTGCGCTGGGAATCCGAAAGACTCGACCATTCCTTATTGATGAAGTCGATTTCGAATATCCCAATGGCATGAAAACCTTCATGAGTTGCTGAGGCCAGCAACGTTTGCGCATTGTGGGCATATCCTTTGTTGAAATAAATATCTACGCCATCCTTGTTTGCTATGGTAACGGCAGTTCTGTTATGCGGGTTGGATACTCCATTTGATTTGGCCAATTTTTCAAATTGAGCAAAGGCAACCGGAATCACGCGAACCTTTGCATTCTTGCCAACGTATCCGTCAACAATACGAAACATTGAGTTGATCGACTCAGCAACGCCATTCACATTGAACGCGCTTTCCAAAACTGAACCAATACCCGTTTGTTCTGCTTGCTTTGTCTTCTCGGAAACTTCTGGAACAACTGCGACTTCGACAAACTTACGTCCGTCCTCAACCCATTTTTTGTATGTTTCCATTGAACCAGCCAACGTAACTGGAAGTTCTACACCAGTAAGCGCAGTAAAGACTGAACGTGATCCTCTATTTTTGGGGTGAAGCAAATCCGTCCATTCACCACGAGCAATAGATTTGCGCAAGGTTCCCGCATTCTTTCGTGCTATCTCGTCGCGCATTTTCGGCACGAGTTTCTTGTAATGCTTAATGATACGCTCCTCGACAGGAATTCCTTCTGGTTCTTGAGCTGTTGATGTTTCTTCAACTTTTGTAGGTTGGGTCTCTTTTGGCTTTGCCTGTTCGAGTTCAACGCTTGGTGCAACTATCGGTTGCTTTTCGGTTGGCGTCGGGGGGGGTTCCTGCGTGACCACTTGAGATTTCGCAGTTGGCGTGTAAACGTTCCCAATGTCCAGAATGGTCTTTCCGCTTGTCAGATTGGCTTTGGCCTGCGCTTTGATTGCGTCCTTTACCCTTGCTCCCTCCCTGTCAATATCCTCGTCCGTAAGTCCTTGAACCTTTAGAAAATCTCTGAACTTTGCATCAGCCTTGCTTTTCTTCCCTTGGGCGGTGATGTACAAAGCCTTGTCGGTTTCGCTGGAGAAACGAAGATCAAAATGCTTCGTCCCGAAATTGTAAGTCGGCTCCGACTTTGCAAGATCAGGCGGAAGCGAAGCGCCAGATATTGCGGGTGTAATCGTTGAGGCTTCTGGCTCTATTTCGGAAGGTTCTTCTGTTGATTGAATGACTTCTGATACGGGTTGCTCCAACGATTGAGCTTCTGCGTATTCTGAAAATCTTTGCGCTGCGGCTGAATCTTCTTCTTTTGCATCCAATGCGGCTCGCGCCTGTATGCCTACACTATTGATTTCGTCAATCAACGAGCTAGGTTGTTTTGTCTCAACGGCTTCATCATAAACTTTTCGAAGTCTTGTTACGTCATCTGGAGTGTATTCATTCGGATCAGCGGGGAAGTCATTCCAATCAAAATTGAATACAGTAGGCTTATCCTGCTCAGGGGGAATAACAAGCGCAACGAGCTTTCCTGTCTCCATGTCAATTGGAGACACTTTGGGACTAGTGGAAGGAACCCTTGCCCGGACACGATCTGCAAAAGCCTTGCGTTCTGATTCTGACATTCGTGGAAGCCCTGCCGCAAAAAGGTCTTTGTCGGTAGGAGTTCCTGTCAGATCTGAAAGCTTTTTTGCTCCATCCGGATTAATCCGAGTCCATGCGTCAACGCCTTCGTCCGTAGCAAGAATCTTCTTTGCACTTCGGTTATTCTGTTCTTGAGTAATTGCCTTACTGACCGTGGCCGGTGCACCAAATACAAGACCTCCCAATGCTCCAGCCGCTCCGCTTTCGGCCCAATCCATAAACGTGCTCTTGTCTGTAATCTTGAACTTCGGATCGTTGATCTCGGAATTGACGCTTTGAAGCATCTGCTGGAAAGATTCCTGCGCTCCCTCCTCGCCCATATTATGGATCACATCCCAAAGATAACCAGCCGCCTTTCGCGGTCCCTGAACACGGGCGACTTTGTTCACAGTTGAACTGACGCCACGGCCAAGAAAGGCTTTCATTGCCATTGGCGTATTGCCAAGAAACACTTCAGACGCTCCAGACAGGAGACCAAGCATGACTGCGCTGGTTGGATTATTAACACCGCGCTCCATACCATCGCCCCACATCTGCGCTGATTCCATCGCTCCGGTTGAAAGAATTACGCCAGTGTTGGCTCCCCACTTGGTTGCCATGCGCTTCAACTCGGCATCAACCAGTTCCTTTCCGCCAGTTTTTACAACGTTTTGAGCAAACGTTTGCGCAGCCTCTTTTGATAGACCTTTGCGCAACTGCGTCTCGGCTATTTCCTGAAGTAGATTGTTTGTTGCCTTGCGTGCAAAGAGCCTAGAAAAAACTCCAGCTGCCGCACCAGCAGGAGCGGTAACAACATCCGTAGGATCAATTCCAGGTGTAACTTGAGATCCTATCGCTCCACCAACAATACCAGACGCAGCCGCCTCTACCATTGACGGCAATAGCTGACCAACTGTCGCGGAAGCCCAATCCGTGAAGTTTCCGATTCCTCCAAATGCACCTGTTTCCTTGTCAGTAGAGAAGAACTTCTGAACGCGAGGCTGGTTCTCTTGAGCTTCAAGATTTTGTCGCTGATATTCTTTGAATGATTTTCGCGCAGAAATCTTGTTTCCTGTAAATGACTTAGCAAGTCCCTTGGCTCCGTAATATAGAGCCTGTGACTGGTCAATTCCAGACAGTAAACCTTTTACGAACTCAGGGCGTCCAGCGTTTTTTGCTTGTATTGTTTTAAGTCGTTTAGCCTGAAGTTCGTCAAGTTGCTGTAAGTCTTCTGCTGTCAAACCAACATCAGAAGAAACTCCAATATCACTTGTTGCCATTTAGATAAGAATTGAGAAGGTTTTCAATTGCTGCTTGGCCAGTAGAAGAAGCATCTCCTTGTTCGAACACATTGTCAAAATCTTCCGCTTTCAACTGCTCAAGAAGTATTTTTTGATACAACGTTTTGGCTGCCTCAGCCGATACGCCGAGTTGTTGTGCCATAGAATCTGTTATCGATCGCTCACTCGGAAGAGAATAACTTCCTCTTTCCTGTTGCGACATTGGAACTAGTAAACTTGATCTAGGCGCTACACTTCGTTTGCTTGTAGTTCCCTTTGGTGGAACAAAGTCAATATATTGTTTTCGAATCGCATCAAAAACGAGTTTTTGATTTTTAGAATTGAACGCATCCTTGAGCATTTCCTGATGCTTTTTTTCGACAGCGGAACGATCTCCATTATTGTTTGCAATCACAATGCTATCGTATAGAGCAATTTTGTGTTCTGGTGTAAGTGCATTTTGCAAACTGAGATTATTCACTGTGGCAAAGGCCATACGTCGATCTTTTGGATTCTGACTTGAAAAAGAAGTTGCGGCCTTTTGCACAAATGGAGTTATAACTGCGGGATCTATTTCTCCTTTTTCATTTATCGGAGGTGCCGCTTCTGGTGTTTGGCCCTCACTCGATAGTCCTCTACGCGCTATTTGACGCTGAAGATTACGCTGCTGTGACTGAAGGGCTGACAACCTGCTTTGGCCTTCTTCGTCTTCAGGAGTACCGAGTGATGCAATTTCATCATTTACATCCTCAAGCGTTTGATCGTATGAACGTAGACCTGCAATTCTTGCAGCTTCCTTGATTCTTTCATCTTCGCCAATATTCGGATTACGTTTTGAAATAACATCCAGTGCATCAAGGTAATCGCTGCCTTGAGGCGTAAGATTTCCCTCCTCGTCGCGCAATTCAGAATCAGGAATTCCAAGGGAAGATCGTGCACTGCTAATGTAATATCCCGCACCCTCTTTAGTCACAGGAGTGTATTCTTGAGGTTTTTCAACCTTCGTAGGTTCAAGCGTTGGCCCATACAAATCCATCAATTTCTGATTGCGACCAAGTTCAAACTGAGAAGATTGCAACTTGAGTTGATCGGATTGCATCCCGAGTTGACCGGCTGCATAGGCTTGGTCGGCTGCACGCAATTGGGCAAGAGATTCTTGCTCTTGTCTGTCGGCAGAACGAAGAGCCAGATCCTGATTGAATTGTTGCCCACGCTCTTGAAGTGCGAACTGTGCTTGTTCTCGTATTGCAGCGGCGCGAGATTGTTCGAGTGATCGTTGCTGCCCAAGCATTTGAGCTTCGGCAAGCGTTGCGAACTTTTGTCGGACAGGGCGTTCTATAGCGGCTTGCAACTCAGTGCCAGGTGCCAATGCCTCCGTTACAGCAGGCGATGTCTGATTAAACAGAGACGACGATGCGGCGGACTCACGATTTTCGTCTCGTGCAGCAATTCCTTGTAAGCGTGTAGTTTGGAGTGCCATAATTTTTCAATTAAACTGGTCCAGTTGGATAATCTACATTTGTTCCTCTAGCGCAAGCCGTAATCCAAGCCGGACTTTCCATGAACTCAGACAAGATTCCTTTTTCAGATAAATATGCCTGAAATGCTTCAGCCTTAGTTCGAATGCTTTCAAGCAATCCATATTTGCATGATATTATTACCTTTGGTGGTATATGTTCATTGTTCGAATTTCTGTAAGCTCCAACATTATTAATAAAATATGTTTCAAAAATGTTCTGTAAATCTATAGATGCGATATCACCATAAAGATGTGTTATACCTTCTGGTATTTCAATAGGCTCCCAATTATAAACATTTGGGTGGATTTCCCATGAAACAGGGGTATAATCATTTAATGTAAATATAGATGGATCATACTCAGTTTCGACTTCATAAAACACGCAACCATACTTAGGTAGTCCATACTTATTTACTTTGTCCGTCCATTCGGTTAATGCATTATCATAGACTAAGTTTTTTGAAAGGCTTATTTTATAATGATGCACAGCGGTTAGACCAGAAATATCTGTCCACTCAACGGGTTCTCTTATATAGTCTAGATACGAAGAGGAATAAATATCATATTCATTATATTCAGATAAATCAGTCGATCCTCCTTGTGCTATGTGTATACAAAAAGGTCTTGATCTTAATCGTGATTGAGTAATCGCAGATCCTGATTTGCTTGAATATGATGCAGCCATATTAGTTGTGACCCTAGTAACACTAGGATAAAGTGGTTGAGTATAATACCCAATATGGGATCTAGTCGAACCAACACATGTTTTAATCAATTCACTCATTGTTCTATGCATCTCCCTCTGAAGTATATGAATACTCTCCTGATATATGTACAGCCCAGCATCTTCCTGAAAAATTGATATCTACCATTGTCAACAATATATCATCAACAACAACACCTGTATTAACTCCATCTACAACTAATATGCGTTCTCCCTGATAATATGCTGGTGTTATTCTTTGTATTTCATATTCATTCCCATCTCCGGCCTGTCTGTAGTTGTCTTCGATTTCTGACCCATCTAATATAGGAATGTACGTATAACTTATTCCATTTACAGTATTTCCATCAAAAATAGATCTTCGAAATGAATAGGGTTTTGCCACATATACAGTTGCTGGATCTCCACTTGTTACAATAGTCTGACATTCCAAATAGTCTGAATACTCAGCAACAACGACTAACTCCTTAACAGAACTGCCACTTGATACTGATACATTTTGTTGTGTATTTGATATAATTCTACGATTACAAATACTTACAACCTTTATACCCTGACCGCCCTCAATACTTAAACCAGGCGAGTTTTGTTGTTTAACCGAAGGTTCTGGAATCACATTCTTTAGGATGCCATTAACCTCTTCCTGAAGATTTCTAACAGTATCCTGAAGTGATTGAATAACCCTGCGCACTTCAGGTTCCAAATGATCAGCACTTTCAAAGTTTGCTGACCGTATTTTCGATGAACTGTTATTACCTAATCCCATGCTATTGCTGCAAATCAGTTATACTTGTGGCCATTTCAAAACGTCTGATTTCATTATTCCCTTCGAACTCAACTTCCCATTGTTTTGCTTTTGGCATTCTTGGCAAAAGGAAAGATTTATCAGACAATGCAAGCCGTGAAGCAATTTGCCTACCATCTCCGTACAACTTCACTTTTACAGGAAACTTACTTGCTGTAATTCTTGCGCACTTCCATGATATTGCTTTTTCCGAAACAAAGACTTTAGACTTCCACTGATACTCTGAGTTGATATCCGTTGAATCAAAAGTCGAAATTGCAGCCTTTCCATCCCCTCGTAGGTCAAAACGCAGATTTTCATAGCCTTCTTCATTGTTTGTCAACAATATCGAACGATCGTTGATATCCGCACTGAAGTCCCTGGGATTCAGTGACTGCCACTGTTCAGCCCGAAAGTATTCTGAGGTAAGCAATTTCTCACTTCCGTCATAAACCGCTATGCCTTCATTTGTTACCCATCCAACCATGTTCCCTATTTTCCAAAGTGAAAGCTTGTTCAGAATTGGATGATCACTTAACAGGGAAACGGACAGCCGTTCAGGGTTCTGACCGAATAGACGAAACACCTTGTCCGTGAAAGCAAGGATTGTATCGCCTGACAAGGCCAAACAAACAATGTCATAACTAAATGAGTAGGCATACTCTTCTGGAACGGCCCAAAACCTTTCCGTGTCAATCCATTCAGAAGATGGCCTCAAGTCTTTACCATAATAATACACAGCATAACCGGCAGGATGCCTTATACTGCCCTTGACGGCTTCTGCTGTAGATGAATGGGGAACATTTCCATTCGGATACAATTCACGGATTACAGGCTCTCTCAACGTGTCGAAAAAGAAGTCACGATCATAACCGCTTACAACCTCTTTAAGATAAGCAATTTCAACGAAGCCTTTATCAGCCGTAGCACTCCTAAAAATTTTGTTCTTGGTGTATCCAGTCGAAAGAGGGGCCAACAATTGTGGTATGTTTCCGGGCCGAATGATTATTTCTTCGCTTACTTCGCTTTCAGGACCTTCTCGTTCTTGATCATCGACTAATTGCTGTTTGTAAAAAAAGTTTTTCGGTCGAGGATCTACAAAATTACAACTGAATTTTATGGAAACTTCACCACCTCCATAACTGAATGCGTAAGCAGCATGAGAATCAGTTGTCCCAATTGCCGTGTATTGCTGATCTGCAATACTACATGTCACATCATCAATAGATAATGAACCGTATTGGTATGTTGTTCCAGTGGTAGGTGACAATGGACCATTGGATGACGTTTGTCCAGAGTATGGATCAACGTATTCATCCATTGATGACGGATAATACAGCGGAATGGAAATGTTTGGAACGCGCCCCATTCCGATCTGACAACTCTCATCAGAAGGAAATTTTGACAAAGCATTCGGACCTCCCATGAATTCTGTTGCTGACGAATCAGCAACTTCAACTTGAAAATACGGACCTCCTACTGTCCATGTTGTGGTTTCAGTTACCGTTCCAGCAGCCGATCCACTATCCATATTGTAATGGACTATGAATCCTGAATCCGTATATTCGATTGAATAAGGATTACATGTTAACTCAATAAATTCAGGAACATATCCGTCTGATACATCAACTGTCTCAACAGAAAAGTAGGCGCGAATATTAACCCAACTATATAAACGTTCAACTTTGATTGTTACGCTTCCGGAAAATTGATTTTTTGCCTCGATACTTAATGCAGTAACAGCCGTTGCCGTAAAAACTCGTGTTTCAACAGAATTGGTTGATGATGCCAAAGAAGCAGCAGAACCAAAATTCGTCGTATATCCCATTGCGGACAGTGCAATGTATCCAGTTGGATCTCCAGATATAGTAACAGTAATCTTGTATTTGAGCCCTATTGTAAACGTTGTTGAGTTGGTTAAGTAATCAACTCCTCCTCCCCAACTAAAACCGGATATGTTATCACCAGTCCATCCATCCCCTTTTGTCCATGTTCCAGTCAATGCGTCAACAAAGAGCAATGGAACGCACATTTTTGTAAACCCATAGGTTGATAAAGAAACTGCATCCGGTTTGTCGATTATTGCAATATCAGACTCAAGAATATCTCCAACCATATCGCCATTTGAATCATGTGCACTTGTTGATTCATTTGTGAGCCGAAATGGTTTAATAGTTCCTCCACTCAAATCGACATTGTGAGCCCTTTGCGCTGCCGAATCAGGCAGGTTATAAGGACCCAGTCGAGGAACAATGCCTCCAAAATCTTTGAGATCAAGTTTCATTTACGTGATTGCAACAAGATTATAGATAACAAATCGTGCAGATTCACGAATTGGGATGGTTCCGGTAGTAATCGAAACCATTGCTTCGATTGTCAGAACACGCCATTCATATTCATGCTCCTGATTGGTCAACGCAAGATCATCCCCTGAAAGAATAATGGTTTGTTCTGCGGTCGGAGAGGATATTGAAACATCCTCCCGTTCATTAATTACAGCACCATCCGTATCGGTAAGCGTCCACGTCATGCTACTGATAGTAGGAGCGGTTCCGTCCTCCTTGGTGAACGTAAACTTTATTCCAACACTGGATTCTTCAGTAGCCTTCCCTGATAAAATGATCATAGATGCTTGAGTTATGTGTTTCGAAGGTATTGATTTCGATGATTCTCAATCATAGTCTTATTGTTTGCATCGTCAGAATCAGTTTCGAAAATACGAGCAGCAATAAAGTGAGCCAATGGCTCCAAATATGAATCTGAAATTGTAAGAACGCTTGTAGTATATGTAGAAATCGTGAGTGCTGTAAATGTGTTTCTAGTTCCATCTGAGGACAACAATAGTCCTGGTCTGCGATAAAATAGATCACGGATTCCATCATTAAGATAGTTTACCATATCCGAGATCTTGTAACGCTTCATCGCGATGGAAGTGTCAACATCACCAACCATATCCCAGGCTCGATTAATAATTTCACTTCCTGTCATGTGTTAAAATTTCCTCATTTGGATTCCTGTATCGCCTGATTGTCTCTTTGCGAACACTTCAAGTTTCGCATCGAGAATTCCTGAATGAAAATAGTGTCGCTCAATCGCAGCACCATTCTGATCATACCATGTATTCGGACGAGACAAACTTCCTTGATTTGATTTTTGCCTAAAAATTGCTCCATGTGCAATAACCATGCCCCACTTATCAGAAAGCACAGAGGGCACTTTGGTGTGCTTTGGAATGTAAACCATCTCAACTTCAATTGTTTTTCCTGCGTCGATCGCGGTTTCGAGAGTAAGTAATCCCGCATTGCTGAAAGACCATTCATTTTCCTCAACGAATAAGTCATCCACGGCAACACTGACGACGCGATGAAAATCCGCATACGAATAAGGGTTTACTAATGTGTAGTCAGTCTGATCAGCAACAGTAGTTACTTCGATTGTGCTGCGCCAAATCTCAGTCTCTTTGAAGAACTCATTCGTAGCATCACGAATGGACTGGTAAATCAGGGCTTCAGGGCATCCTTGAAGGTTCTCCAAGCAGTAATCCCTGACAAACAGTTGTGGATCGGCGAACTGACGCTTTGCTCTAGCCTCGCGCATCGCTTCTACAAGGCCCCTGTCATATCTTGCTTGCATGACCTTGGCCCCTTCGGCATCTGACCACTCTGATGTGCTACGCGACTTCTGTGAGGCAATGGCTCCATTTGCAATGATCATGCCCCACTTATCAACCATCCATTCCGGAATATCAAATGAAGTCGAAATCGGAACATAAACGACGCGTACGTAAATGGTATCAATCGAAGTCGGCGCTGTTTCAAAAGTGATTGTGTTGTTTGACCGATCAAAGTCCCATTCGCTTTCGTCATAAATATCTTCGTCTGTTCTGACAGACACGATACGAGAAACAATAGCTCCACTAGACAGAGTTAACGTGTAAGCAGCTTGGCCCACAACCGTCGTAACCTCAATCTCCTCCTGCCATATTTCTGTTGATTGAACAAATTCGCGACACGTATCAAGAAGTGACTGGTAGATTAACTGCTCAGGGCAACGCTGGAGATTTGACGAACAATAATCCTGAAGGTACGCAAAAGTTGATGCTGGAGGAAGTTTTGACATTACGTCAAGCCTTGCTTCTTGGACAAAAGCGTCAAATTTCCCCTTTTCAGTAGTTGCCCCTTCTATATCAGCCCAAGGATGTGGATCTGTTTTTGAACCTACATCTGACTTGAGCAAAAATGCTGCACCATGTGCGATGGCCTCACCCCAAACATCAATGATCCAGTCTGGCAATTCTGAATGCACCGTAACTGGAACTAAAACAACAAAAGCCGTTCCTGACACGCTACCGAGAGGAGCACTGCTGAATGTAAGTGTAGTTGGTCGAGCAAAGGTCCATCCCTTTAACTCTGTCCCTACTTGTACTGACACAACACGCCGAATAAAAGCAAGGGATGAATACGAATTAGTTAACGTGTAACTAGTTTGCCCAGTTACAGTTGTAAAAGAAATGTTTTCTCTCCAAACTTCTGATTCTGTCAAGAATCGACGGGAAGCCTCCCGCAATGCCTGAAGAATGAGATTCTCCGGGCATCGCGGGAGGTTTATGAGCGGTAAGAGCGTTGATAAAGCTACGTTCGCCATACATTCCGCCGATCGGTTGGATTATTGAATTTCTTCTGGAATCGGAGATTCCCCGTCCAAGAGAGTATTCGTAAGTATGACTGTGTTGTCAACTGTAGGCTCAAGATTACCACCCTTCAAAATGGTAATCTGCTGTTCAAGTTGTGCAATGTGATCAATGTATTCTTGCTCTCGTTGCGCAACATTTGTGCTCGAAACTCCACGAATAGTTGCCTTATCGAGGATGATTTCCTTGCTACCGTCACTGTATTTTACCAGATAGCCAGCCTGAACATCTGCTCGTCGAGCAACAGTTTCATTCCATGTGAAAATAGGGCCGTCAAGTCGTTGAACAATTCTCGTTTTTGAGAGAATTGTCTTTTCGGATTTTTGACTTTCCAGATCTGTTACAGAGGATGCCTCCTCAATCTTCGCTGTCTTTGCTGTTCTTGCCATAATTGTAGTTGTTGAATGTTCGTTGTTTTTGAAAAGTAAAAAAGGGGCGGAACACCATTTAGATGTCCCGCCCCCGAGCGGAACAACACGGACTAGCGAAGTTTAACGGCAAGAACCGTGATTTCGATAACCGCGGCATCAGCGGCGTTGTTGAAGAGAACGCCAAGATAAGCCCCAGTCGCCGTATAGACCTTGCCCTTGATATAGGCAGGGGTCGGCGTTGCGATGGTGCCGTCAGTCGTCTTCGAGGCTGCGGCGCTATTTCCATCGGCTCCATCCAGGAATCCATCAGCGTCGATAGCAGCATCCGTAGAGGCCGTATAATCGCCAATGTCAATGGTTAGCGTGCCACCCTCAGCGGTGGTCACGTTGGAAATCACATCCGTAATGAGCGTGTTTGCCGGGATGTTCATCAGTTTGAGAACATCTCCGGAAGTAACGTTCGTCGAGGCTGTGTCGATTGTAAACGGAATGGTGAACAGGTTGCCAGCATCTGCATTGCAGAGTGCGCTTCCATCACCTTTCAGGTAAGTCGTTTGAACTGCCATGATAGAATTTCTCCTTTATGAAGGTTTACGTTGTTTTGACAATTACGCCGTTGCCTTCTTGGCGTAAAGAAGCCCAAGAGCTTCCGGTTTGACAACCTTGTACCCATACGCCTGAAGCGCACGAATGAGCTTTCCGAAGTCATCCGGATTGTCGATGGTCTCTTGAGCCGTCATCTGCGAGGCGAACGCCAGCGCGGACTTATGTCCGAACATGCAATTCGTGCATTTGACAGTATCCGTGACCGTCTTGAGATTGTTGGACATGTAGATCGTGAATCGATCAATCATGCCAACACGGCCATTTCGGAGCGCACTCTTTCCGTCTCCAGTAAGAGAGGCATCCTTGATGTCAGAGTTCTTGAGCAGACCGATTGCCCAAGCGGGAAGAACGAACCAGCGATTTTCATCCGGAACGTTCTGTTCATCAAGAACCACGCCACAATTGACAATGGTTTCGATGATGTTTGTCGAGAGAAGGCCAACGGGATCAGTCGTAACACCAAGATCAATGTTGCCGGACTCAACACCGGCAGTAGTGCCCTGATTGGCGGCGTCGGCATCAGAATAGGTATTCTGAAGAACGTCCGCATCAATGGACACCTTCATCGTAGAACCGGCATGTTCCGCCCATTGCTGGACGTAATTGATGTCGATCTGTTTCTTGTCGAGTTCGTTGTAGCTGACTGCCCAGTACTTGCCCTTGTCGATGAGCAGATCAAGATACCCTCCCTCCGGAGTCTCGTACTTGAGCTTCTGGCCCTTTACATAGGTTTTGATTGCGATGTCAGGCAGAGTTCGAATACGGAGTGTATCACCCATCTTCGAAATCTGTCCCTCGTATTCAGTCGTCGCGATGTCACCAAACACGCTGGCTTTGTAGAACTCCACAAGCAGTTTGGCAGAGTACAGTCGCGGAATATAGCTTCCCGAATGATTCGGGAATCCTGTTGCAGTCGGATAAGACATTGTTAATTTCTCCTATTGATTGTTATTGATCGTGAACTTGTTGTTGTGCAACAGGAAGACAATGCTTTAGATGAAGCCACGTTGAGGCGAAGGAGCGGAACCAAACGTAACCTTTCCTGTTGCATAAAGGTTATCGTAATGCTTGACTTTTTCCGCATATGCATCGCCGGTATATTGTCCCGGCAAAGTCCTGACTTCATCATACCATTGTTCGAAGGGCATTGTTCCCTCGGACGGTTTTTGCGCCACTGTTCCAGTAGGCGGAACGACCTGCGCCAATGGATTAGCCGTTTTCTTTGTCTGCTTGAAGCGTTCAAAGAGCAGTGCTACACGCTTTGCATCGTAGCGAGACGTAGCGTCATCCAACACAGCCATGTATGTGACACCAACTTCAGGTAGAATGCCATTTAGAAAATCAGTCCAAGCCTTGGTCGAATTGACTTGTTTCCAATCTGGAACAAGTTTTACCAATTCTGCATAGAAATCGGACCTTTTCTTTTCAGTAAGTTCCATCTTGATTGACTCAATATCAGGGTCTTTCTGAGGAACTGGAGTATTTTCCCTTTGGATTCGGATCATTCGCAAAAGATTCCGCTTGCACCAATCCATTCCCATTTCCTCAATGTCTTCAGGCGAGTAATACTTGTGTACATCGTCTTCGGTCACTTCGATATGCTGGTTGTTTTCATGGACCGGTGGCTGAATTTGGGCTCTTTTTTGCGATTCAATTTCCGACTCAAGGGTTTTCACTTGTTCAACGAGCTGTTTGTTTTGTTCGTTTTGCTTGCGAAACATTCCTTGAAGCACGGAATATTTGTGTTCCCAATCACCCGTGTTTTTGTCATTTGGCTGCGTTTCTTTACGCGATAGAATTGTTGCCACAGGGGCAACCTCCTCTTGATCCGGCTCTGATGTCGGCAATTGTATTGCTTCCACTGCCGGTGTCTCCGGAACCTCTACGGTTTTGAGTGAAGCATCAGAAGGCGTACCGAGATCATCCGTCGAGGGATTCTCGGACTCTTTGATTGCCGCCTCAACCTTACTGAGTTGTTCCATTACTGCTTTCGGTAGTTCCATATACTATTTTGTGATCCTTTTTGGTGTTCACGATTGCGAGGATTCCTTATGTGGATGTTCCTCGCGAAATTGTTTTGAGTTCGGATCCTGCGTTTTTAATGGCTTCAAGAATCTCTGAAAGTTCTTGAGCCTTGTCGCCGTATGTAATTCTGGTATCACGGTCATTTCCAGCGTGCGTAGATGCCTTTAGAAGGTCATCCCGCGACTCCTCAATCCATGCAAGCAACTCCAATCCATCCTTCGTTTCCGAAAGAATGTGCAAGGATTTAAGAAGAGTTTCTTCGTGAACGGCTTTCATCGTTGCGTAGTCCTTTGCTGTTGCACTGATTGTCTAGAACTTCCGGTATTACCTTCACCCTGACCATTGGAATTTTCACTCAATTGAGCATTTGCAGGAGCCTGCATGTTCTGAACCAATGCCTCAACCTCTTCTTCTGACGGAACAAGCTTGTCAACCGGCATATCAAGGCCCTTGGCAATTTCCCTTAGCAGATTTGCGTACCCACGAATGCCCATGATTTGCTGAGCGAGCGGGCTTGATGCTGTATTGTTCAGAAATTCTTGCCTGCGAAGTTGCGTTTGCTCACGAACCAATGCGGCAAGTGTGCCTTTCGGAACGATTTGAACATCACCTTTCAATTTATCATCTTCGAGGGTCATCATGTTCCAAACATAAATGCGCTCGATTGCCGGTCTGATCACGTCCAAGTCAATGTTTCTGATGATGCGTTTAATGCCGCGAGCCGCAGCCGTCATAAGCATCGACAGGCCAGAAGCAGTTGCTCCGGCTCCACCAGCAGTTCCATCTCCTGCAACATAGCGAGGAATCAAAGTCCTATCATCAGCCTTGTCTTCGAAGTATTTTGTAACCTCAACCAACTCATTGGAATTGGAAGATGGCTGAAAGAATCTAACTGGATCGCGTCCAGATCCAGTTACCTTGCTCCCGTCATAAGCCCAAACCTTCCACGGATAGAGTTTGTGCAGATCTGCCATTTGGTTGGCCGGGATCACTGACACATCCGCAGCCACTTGCGGGCCGGAAGCAATAGCAAGGTTATTCATGAGCGTGCGCTGTGCGCCATTCACACCCTGCTGAACATCCACCATCTTCTCCGGCAATGACTTCACGCCCCAAAGTGAATTCTTGTTCTTGGAATACGACGTGACGTAGTACGGCCTTCGTCCAAGAGGATCAGGGTTAATTATGCTACGCACAACCATGTCCCCGATCATTATCGCATTTACCTCATAGTATGCGAACTTGTCAGAGATTTCTTTCTCTCCCATGCCCCATTCGCGAAGAGAGTAACCCGGAACAGAACCCCAAAATTCGATTGCCTCAACGGCATTGTCGGCCATGCCTGAGTTGTGCGTAGTGTCTCGGTTTTCAAGGCGAGACATTTCACTATCATCCAAGATTCCTCCTGAATTTAGAGTCGATACGTTTTGCGTCTGGCTCATTCCAGTGACTGCGTCAATGGCCTCGTCTTTCCATCCTGGCTCACCCTTCATCAAGGACAGTGCGGCCTTGTCATATGTCACTCGCTCACAAATATATCCCTCATCAACGCACTTTGCATTTGGGCAAGGAAAGAAATCGAAAGGATCAACGACATTCCACGTCGGAATTGTTTCTTCAACAACGGTAACGGAACCGTTTTCCCACTTCAACCTACGCTTTTTCCGCATCACCGGACCCTTGAGAATGGCGGAAGGATAGATGGAAAGGTCGTCAATAAAGGCGGATAGAGCCTGCATGAAGCCGCCCTCCTGCGTCTGATCCTCAATCTTTTGCGACATTCGATCAACACGCTTTTGGGCATCATCCCTCATGCGCTTGATGGTGGCATCATAGAGTTGTTGAGTGTATTCTTTTATTTGCTGTGGATCAACTGTTCCGGACTGTGTAGCCGAAAACACTTGCACAACCTGTTCTACAATGGACTGAGCATCCCCTTCAGGAAGAGATGGGATTGGAGTAGGTGACAAGTCCCATACCTTTTCTCCGACCGGGGAAAATACATCCTGCATCCATGCGACAAATGCCTCACATTTCGGAGCCGTGATATTGAAAAACATCTGGCTGCCACCGGTGAGTGCAATTCTTGCAGAATCTGTCGGATTGTATTCTCCTGATTTCAGACGGCGCGATTCAACCATGCGATCATCAAGACCGATAGTTTGTCTGTGGTTTTTTGCATCCTCGTACGACTTTCGAACCAGCGCGGCAAGGCTTGTCATTACCGGTTTACTGGCCTGTTCTGCGGCGACAATAGCTTGCAGAGCCTCCGTGTGAAGGTCTGAGTCTGATTTAATTCCTAGTGAAATACCGTCCATGATCGTTTATGAGGCTGCACGATCGCCAGTAACGTACGCGGTCACTTGACTTGTAAAAACGAGTTCGATCTCAGCGTATTGAGAAAGTGTCTTGAGTGTCTTTGAACTTGTGATGGTTATTCCAGAACCGGCAACCGTGACCTGACCGGCACCACCTTGCTGAATCTTGATGCGTTGACCGGATACAAAATAACCAGCCGTGGCTGTCACCGTAATTGGTAAATCATTTGTGCAAGTTACGGTCTTTCCGTTGTCTGTCGGAAGGAGAGTGTATGTCGTTCCAGTTTGTGCGTTGATCGGAGTTCCTGTGGACGTAGGCCGAATGAGATATGTTCCCGGCATGTCTGACGGTAAGGACAATGCACCCCAAACGTAGTTGTTATTTTCCCATATTGCACGAGAAGTTGTTCCGGTGAAGTTGACCGGAACAACTGAAGCAGTCGCATTCGGCGAAAGGAACGAACAATTGATAAAGATATTTGCAGAAGAACCGTTGTTGATCACGACCGGAGAAGCGGTTGCGTGAGCGTTTGAGAAGATTGTGTTTTCGCAGAGAGCAGAACCACCCGTAGAATTGAGCAATCCAGTTGAAGAGTTCGTGTTGCAGTTGCAATTCTGCATCGTAATTGCGCCACCTGTCTGCGTAATCTTGGAAGTGAACACGGTTTGCATTGGGACGAACGTTCCTCCTGAAACGGCAACGGTTCCACTCGCCTGCGTTCTGCTTTTTATATCGAGCGTACCTTGTGATAGACTGACTGCTACACCAACTTCTGTTCCGTTTACGAGAATAAATCTTGTGGTTGCTTCTGCTCCGGCAAACGTAACTGCACCGCCAAGAGCATTTAGATCGTATGAAACGTAGTCCTTGGTAATCGTCAGAGTCTTTCCTGCCGTCATTGTCAGATCACTTCCATCGGCGTGAATTACCAGAGGGATGGAAACGGTAGCATCATCCGTCAGGACGTATGAACCGCGAACACACCGAATGACAGCATGCGTAAGAGAACGCTCGGTAGTAGCGGCAAGAGCATCTGCAAGGCTTTTGTAGGGGCTTGATTCTGAGCCAGAGGCAATGTAATCGTCGGTCCGATTGGAATCGACATAGATTACCGTCGATGCATTTGCGCCGTGCCCCTTGTTTACCACCCAAGCACTGGCGATGGAAATATATTCTGTCCGTTCGGAAAGAACATAACACCTACATCCCGGACATTCGCTCGCAGAGGGAAGTTGAGTGTATTTCACTACCGGCTTGATGTCTATTCCAATTGGCATGGGTGTCCTTTTTGATTGTTACGCAGTATTCTGTATCATCGCAATATCCTATGTGCTCATTATTGTCAAAGAGAAATGAGCTGATGTTTGCATATAACGGATTTATTTCTTTTCTCAATTGCTTCCATGCATGTTCTTACGAGGTATCCAAGGTAATAGGCGTGTGGTTCGTTCCACTCTGCTCCTTTCTGGTCGAACATTACAGAACACGCTTTTAGCGCGAAGTCCATTGCGTGGAAGCATTCGTGGCATAATGCTGACACATCACTAGGACCACCATCACTCCATTGTGGCAACCATATAACCAAGCCATCAGAATCGCGTCCATCATTTTTGTTTTTATAAAGCACATGTAACATGCAGGCCCCAGGAGTATCATCCCTTTCTAGGTGTTTTCCGAATGTCTTTTTATAGTAAGCTTTCATCTCTTCTAGGTTCAAACCGACAGCTAGCCAATAATTCATCCTTAATACAGGATCGAACCAATGTGTTGTTATTATGGATTTTCCCATTTCTTCCGTCCTCAGATTGGATAATTAACCGACCAGCCTCTACCGTCACCTAATCCGGTTATCTTTTCAAGATCCTCTCGGTGGTCAAAGGAATTATGGACAACGAAACCATCTGCGTTGATCACTGGACAGCATTCGCAATCCACTGACAGCACATGCGGATGTCCGTCACATTCTGGAATCACATGCAAGCGTCTATCGTCTGTCATATGCTATATTCCTCCCCAAGCTAAATATTGTGGTGGTGGCGGCGGCGGCTCAGGACATGTGCTGATTACGTCGATTTTGTCCGCACCAAGGCAAAGGTATTGCAAGGCATCGTGGGGATGCGAGTAGCGGTTTTTGCATGGCATGTCCCTGTATCGCTCCTCGCCTGAAATCTGCACGCGCTCGAACTTGTAGCCCCCTAGAAAGCCCTTGCGCAGTATCTTGCACGATGGGTCAAGGATGAATGCTGGTTGCCCGTCTATGGTGCGCGTAAGCCTGTCCATGACGGCTTGTCGTCGCGGAAGTAGATCGTTGGTCTTTGCCGGTTGCGTTGGAATGCCAAGGGAACCAAGCTGTCCGATGCACGTTGTCTCGTCCGCCTGCGAGGCTTGGATACCGGCAGGGTCTCCCCAACTGATCACTTGCAGGCCCGTGAACAGACTCGTGAGTCTCGGAATCACAACGTCCGTGGCGAACTGCTTGATGCCTCCATGCTCGCAGACATATTCGCGGAGGACGCGGAGCTGCCCGGACGGTGCTACCTGCCCGATGATGCAGGCCGGGGTGAGCCCAAAGTCCCATCCAAGCGTTATCGGGAGCCCTCGATACAGTCCGAGAGGACGCGGGGAAACATGGATAGCATCGTTGTATACCGCGTTGTAAACGGGTTTCCCATCGAATACTGATCCGTAGTTCCCGCAAACCATTGCGTTAACCCATTCGGGGTCTGCACCTGCTGCTAAACGGGACCAGTAGGAATAACCGAGTTGCTGATGCTCAACATTCTCGGCCTCTGGATTGGCCTCGAATGATACCGCTCCACCATCCCCGATGACGCGGATCAGTGCGCCGGGCTGGCGAAAGAACTCCCAGTTGATCGGCTTGACGTTCTCTGCAAGATTGAACCACCAATGGTCATCGTCCATTGGATTGGTGTCCATGATCACGCCCGACCATGTGATGGGGACGCCATAAGACTTGCCCGGAAAGCGTCCGGTGCGGGATATGGCCGCGTCCACGATGCTCTTGTCAAGTTCGCGGGCCTCGTTGATCCACGCCCCAGTAAGCTCCAAAGACAGGAGCTTTTTGACGTCCTTGGGCTTGTCGAGCGCAAGGAAATAGACCTCCATGTCGATCGTGGTCCCATCTCCGCAAGGAAGTCCAGTGCATCTGGCAGTGATCGGGGCTCCGTAGGTGATCGGACAAATCTCTTCTGGAATCCAGTCTTTCCACGTCTGAATTGTTGTGCTCTTGAGTTCGGGGTATGTGTTGCGAATTACGGCCCATCGCGTCCGACGCACACCCTCCTTGTCCGGAGCCTGCTCAAGGGCGCGTCTCCAAAGCTCCTCCGTGCACCCCACGCTCTTGCCAGAGCCGATTGGGCCCATGATACCCCGAACCATCGCATTGCTGTGGTGGAAGCGGCTGATCGTCCGCGAGGCTCTGTACTCGGTGATGCCGTCCATGTTACATAGGGGACATAGGGGACATAGGCACGCTACTTGCCATCCCCTAGGTCGATCCGGAAAGTAAATCCCTGCGCTGACACCTCGTGCTTGTCGGGCGCGTTGTATCCCATGATTTTGCTGATCTCCCGGAGAGCATCGATCGGGTTGCGCACTTTGACTTTGATCCCGTTCATGGAAATTTCGAGGGAGTCAACGTCAGGACCTCCGACCTCTTTGACGCGCTTCGGCGATATGTTGCCGTTTTCGTCGAGGTATTTTGTCAGGTCTGCGTTTGCGATCTGCGCTAGCTTGGCGAGCACGCCTTCGCGAGTAAGCACTGCCTGTTGCATGAGCGGAGTCTTTGTCACATCCTCTTTAACTTGCGAATCCAGGGCAGCCATAAATCGCTTGACCCCTTGGGCGCGGAATATTTGCTCCGCTCGCTTGGAGTCTTGGGACCTGTCGGCCCATTTGGTTGCATACCCGGCCTTGCGGTACGCCTCGACCTTGCTGTATCCCGCCGCATACAGCTCGCAAAACTTGCGCTGGCGCGGATTGAGCCGCTTTGTGCGCTCGGTCTTGGGTCGCCTGGGCGTCTTTTTCGGCGGCTCGTGCAGCTCGGGAGCATACTTGCGGTGCGGCTTCCCCCGCGCATTGGGTCGAGGCTGGGGGTCGGGGAGCACAAAAGGCTCTGTCGCTGGTTGCGTCGTGCTGCTCATTTGAATCATCCTCCTAGAGTCGCGTGACGGCTCGCTCTAATGTCCACTGGATCAGGCACGCTCAGCGGTTGCCCTGCGTCTCGGTTGTCCCGCTCTAGTCTCGCGCTCCAGCGCTCCATGTCGGTGCAGGTCCAGGTCTCTTGCATCTCCCTGCGGATGCTCCGCACCTCGTCGCGCATATCTCGCAGATAGTTTGCCGCTCTCCATGTAGCGGCGATAACCGCGATGAGGATACTCAGTCCGACCGCGAGAGAGACGCCAAAAACGGTGTCTGGTGTGATTTCCGCAAGGCAATGGAGATAGGCTATTTGCGACATGATGGATGTATTGCGCTCTGCATATCTGTTTCTTGCGGTTTTTGCAAGGTTATTTACACGTTGATTTTCCGGTCCTATTTTGTCCTAACGTATTTATTTGATACTTCATGCTCAAAGTATCGGTTTTCTACGGGCTGGCATTTGGTTGGTTCTTGCGCATGATGTTGACATTTGATGACTTGCGCAAAATCGCAAAAAGTTCAAAAAACTAATCATCGTCTTTAATTAGCGAATCTCCTGAATAAATGTGCGAAAATGCTTGATTTCTGTGCAGAAAATCCCATAGTGTAGACATGGAACAAAACATCACCTTCACGAGACTGAAGAACGGCCTAATTTTTGGCCACGACAAGGAAGGCCTGACCGGCCTCTGGTTGAGCAACGGGACTCCTTACCTCGGCGATCTCGCCATGATGTTCCCCGATGCTTACCTGCTGAGATTGCAGGGGCGTTAGTTCACTTTCAGAAATAAACAACCATCGACAGGGTAATACAGCCCGCGAATCCTCACCGGATGGATGATCCGGCCAAAAAGCAAACAAATCAAAAATATGAAAATACTAGCAACACTCGATACGGCTGACTTCAGAGATTGTGCGAATACAGGTTATCGTTTTAACCTCTACTCTGACGGACACCTGTCCGCAACGTATCGCACGCGCTGGCAGGGGAGCAGGGACGGCGCGCGGTACATCACGGACCCCGATTACGTGGACGTGTCCACCATCGACGCGAGCGACGACGATCATGACGCGCTGGCACTCCTCACGTCAGCCGTGCAGGACGTGCATCCTTCCGATGACGCGAGCTGGAGGCAGGTGCGTCGCGGATGGATCGTGCGTTAGTCTTCATCCAGCCTTGCACAATCGCAAGTAGAGCCGGAAGGCGCGAAAGAAACAAAATGAAACTCAAGCAATACAAAGTATGGTCAGGCGCAAAGGAATGGAGCGTATGGGCTGAATCGCGTCTGAAGGCGATTGAGCAAGTCGCAAAGAGTGACGGCGCGGTTGACCCTGAAAAGTCAGCGCGGTCAGGCTATTGGAGCGCGTCACTAGTGAAAAAGCCTTTCAGTATCAACCTATGAACCACAATCCATAAAAACGGAAGGCGCGTATGAAATACACAAAAACATCAAAAAACATCCTTGACTCACGTCGCGCGACCGAAAACGCGCGATACCTTGGCTACCGATATGAATTGACCAAAACCAATTCGAGCGGCGAGCAAATGACTGCCTTCGCGCGCCGATATCCTCGCGGGCAGGTGAAACTGCCCGGCGTGTCGGTTTGGGACATTGTGGAAAACTGCCGGACTTATGCTGCAAAATGAAAATCTCAAATCCGCTTGAGCAACAAGTAGCCGACGCTTTAGATGCACGCGAAATTAAGTGGTTACACGAAGATGAAGCCGGGAATGTCGCGCGGCTCGATTTTTACATCCCATCTAGCGGGGTCTATGTTGAGGTAAAACAAGCATATTCTCCGCGTTGTGATGCTCAACTTAGCCGCGCGGAAAACGTTATTTTGGTGCAGGGCATTGACGCAATCCGAGCGTTTTGCGATTTGCTCAAAAAACATTAGAGCCGGGAGGCGCGAAAGGAACAAAATGCAAGAGCTGATACTATTCAGGGGACTGCCAGGCGCGGGCAAGTCAACCTTGGCAAGCGTTCTTTGTGACGTTTGCCTTTCGGCGGACGATTTTTTCACGGACGCGGAAGGCGCGTACCATTACGAAAAGTCGAAAATCAAGGCGGCGCATGAAAATTGCTTGTCGCGTACGGCGGAGGCAATGGAAAGTGGCGTGGAGCGCATAGGCGTGGCCAACACCTTCACGGAAGCATGGGAAATGGAGCCGTATTTCAGGCTTGCGAGTGCTGAAGGATACCGCATACACGCCGTGATTGTCGAAACTCGCGGACACTACCAGCAGAACATTCACGGAACTCCTTGTGAAGTTATTCGCAACATGGAAAATCGTTTTCAGATTTCGCTCTAACACCATGAACCACAATCCGATAACACAATGACTATGACACAGACAAAAATCAGCGCCGCGGAAGTGTGGCGCAATGAAGACGATCGCCCGCTTATCGTGGCGTGCGAATCTAGGCTTGACGGGCAGGTTTACGTCGCCACGACCCCGGCGTGCTTTTCACGCGGAAGCGATGGCCGACAGAAAATCAATCCGCGCGTCAACTACGCGCCGCCGAACGCAATCGTCAACGACGTGGAGCGTTGGCCTTCCGTGGACTATGGCGACATGATCGGAATTGACGTTCAGCACGTCTCCATGCGCGAGTTCGTTGCCCGCTTCGGCGGCACGCTCACGGAACAGCGTCCACGATAGCCATGAACCAGAAACCGCCCGTGCTGCGCATTGTGACACGGGAAGAATACGAAAACGAGGCAAGGCGACTCAACACTATGCAAGACAAAAACACAATCGAGGCCAATGCAGCGGCCCAGGCTCAACTATCCACCATGCAACGGACCGGGAGACATCGCTGCGGACGCAAGCGGATTGGGAACACAAGGCTTGCGCGCATTACGTTGCCTGATGACCTTACGACCGCACTAGATCGTTGGATCGAACGCAATGGGTATCCCATGCCGCGCGAAAAGGCAGTGATGCAGCTCCTACGAAAGGCATTGCAGTCCTAGGCGTAAGAGAGAGATCAACAAGAAAGGCGGGCTTTTTACGGCTCGCCTTTCTTTTGTGTTGGTAATGTAAGAGGTAAGAGTCTTGTCTATTCCGATGTCTTTACATTTTGGTCAACATCGCCTTCAAATGCCGGTCCTTTTGCTGCGGCTTCAAACGCGCTTTGAAGTTCAACAGCAGCACGTAGCCGTCCAGCGGTTTGGCCGTTTTCTTCCTCCCTGTACCTTGCCTCCTTCTCGGCTTGTACTCGTGTGCAAACTCCCCATCCTTCGACATGCACCAAGGCCCCATCATCTAGGTCCGGCTCAAGCAAGGAGATCGGGAACTTGAATGCCTTGAGAACTTGCCCTCTGCCGTCAGTCGATACGCAAGCTGCGCAATTCACAGGGAACAGGGCAACGTACGCTCGGTTGTTGTATTCTGTACCGTCTTGTGGCTCGTCAAATGCTGTCGTTTCGACACTTGGAAGCCCGCGCAGCACAAGTTTTAGTGCATCTGTGAGATCTTCCTTGGGTATTTCTTTGATATCCTCCCACTTGCGGGGCCGGGTTGTCATGTAGTCGTTCATGTTTTTTGTGGTTTGGTGTTAGATGTTGATTGTATTCCTGTTTCTCACGTCCGTGACGAGACGGTTCAGTCCGTCAAGGACGTGGCCTAGCGTGTTGGCTGTGAGTTCGTCTAGTGCGGGCTCGGGCAGGTATCGAAGCAGCTCTAAGGCCGCGTCATGATCTCGTCCTGCCTTTGCCCTGGCGCACGCAAAGGCGATCTTGTTGTTATGCCTGACGCTCATTTTCGGCTCCTGCTCCTTTCGTCCCGCACCAGCCGATTGTGTCCAGTTCACGAGGCAGTTTGCCAGCCTCGATGCGCCGGGCAGTCGCAATGAACATGGCCACGTTGGCAGCCATCTTCTCGTCGTGATTCTCACTGTGATCTCCGCGCATCACGGCCACAACGTGCCTCAGGAGAGACGCAATGTGCTCGTTGAGTGGAATGCCCTTCTCCCAGTTGTGCTCGCCGTAATGGGCCGCTCCGTCGCGGAATACGTTCCCTATGGCAATCAGCAGCTCAGGCGGTATCAGGTCCATGCGTGGCTTGCCTGTGTCCGTGTCGCGCTTGGCTCCCGTCTGGAACGTGCGCTGCTTGAACGCTTCATCGTTGGACTTCTGCTTGACCTTCGCCGGGTAGGCGGGCCACGGCTTCCTGTACTAATCTGCATCCATGCACTCATGCCAAAACTTACTGCCCTCTTCTGTCCAACGCGGGCTTGTGACGATGTCGATAGCAGCGTAAAGAACTGTGCATTCCTTTGCTGCGTCCGTGGATGAGCAATATCCCAGCGCCGCCTCTCTGATCTTTTCATCCGGTATGGTCTCCAGCCAGCCGCGAACGGTTGTCGGATTCGTTTCCTCGACTTTCGCAGATTCATGCGGCTTCGCGGGAGTCGTGGTGGGTTTCGTTTCCGTGTCAGTTCCGTGCTTCGCAAGCCACAGGGGGTTGCGGTAGCGGGCACGCCCTCCGACTGGCAACGGTTCATCCCATCCTCCAAACCGAGGCAAAACCCACCCATCACTACCGCAGATTCTATTCCCATCTTTTCCGTTTGTTCCAAGGCATCCCAGAAGCGGAGCTTGGAGATCGACGGTCAAACTGAGAGTGCGGTCATCGGATTCTTCTGAAGGCTCTACCGCCTTGCGTTCGCACCACTCCAGCGGCTCGGCTTCGGCCTTGTCAAGCTCTTTGGCCCGCCTATCTGCGCCGTCCCAGTCCCTGTTCTCTACACAAGCAGTATACGTTGAGTCATATATGTGGGAGTACTGCTCCTCATACTTCGCCAACCTGGCCTTGTTGAGCGCGACTTGCGCGGCGGCACGGGTGAAGTAGGCTTTGCCCGCTTTTATGATCCCTATATCGTCAACGCATCCAACTGTGACTGGATTTTCAAAGCAAACCAGATGCTCGGCATCAACGCATCCATATTTGAAACCGTAGATTCTGTCCCCATCGCGCAGCATCTTCCCTTGTTCCGGCGTGATGGGCGTCGTCTGCGACTGCATGTCGGCGAGCCACTTGGCGTGCTCCGCGTCGGACTTGTTCCAGAATAGCTGAGCAGAAGTTTGCCATGTTATTACATCAAAACGATACTCAAGAACTTGACTACGGTCATAGTCTAATGTGAAAGAATAAAACTTTGCAGAATCTTTTTTTAGCCACCACCTTACCTCGTCCGTCAACTGCTCCTTGGTGATTGGCCCGCCCTTGGCAATGTAGCCATCCACGAGAGCCTTGATGCGGGCGTCCTTCTCGGCAGGCGTCTCGGACGGCGCAGCCTTAACGCGCTCTTCGATGGCCACTTGCGTGGCAGAAGGAATGACCTTCTCCTGTTTCCATGCATGAGCATCCTTTCCGTGCCAGAAAGCTCGTCCATCACGGATTGCAGAAATATCAATCGTAGTAGTCGGCATTACTTCGCCTCGCTTTCCGACTACATAATACTTTTCTCCGCGAAGGTCTTTGGACTGCTCCTCGGTCATTGGGGAGTGTTGATGCTCAACACACGATTCGATTCTTTCTCTTCGGTTCTCTTCTGCGGCTGCTGACTTGGCACCCTTGCTTGAGTAAAAGGCCCAACCTTTTTTCACAATATCTTCAAAATAGTCTTTGTTGCTGTCTTTTATCGTAAAAGGCTGAATGCCATTAGGATTGTGCCAGTTGACATGAATAACCATTTCGCCGCGCATGTCCTCAAGATGCTCCAACGCTACACGTCCACCGTCATCGTAGCGTCGCTGCATGCGCTCCTCTCGCTCCGTCTCGCACAAGTCTTCGTAAAGCAAGCCTTTGATGCGCTCCCGCATTTTTTTGCGCGTCGGAAAGTCACGTCCAATCGTAAGTTTACTGTAGGGAGCATACCTTACGGTCTTGTCCCATGTGCCATATTTTGTAATTCTCCAAGTGACAATACCCTTTTCCGTCTCACGAAATCCATGCTTCTTTGCGTATTCCGGTGTCATGTTATTTTTCTCCGTATGTTGCGTATTTCCGTTCCCATTCCTGCCGATCGGGTCTCTTGCATCCAGCAGCATATTGCCTCGATGCACGAATCATGCAGATGTTCTTAATCGTAGCGTATCGTTTTTTAAGCTCTTGGACAGTCATTTGACCGGTTCCTTGTTTTCTTCCGTTGGCTTGCACAGGTAGTCCGGAATCTTGATCTGGTTCTCGTCCGCTGACGATGTGCGCAGCGGCATCAGTATTCCAAAGAAGTCACTAATGCATTCTTGGAATGTAATGCATATCGGCTGAGTATCGTCTCCACTACGCGAAACAAGGATGCCCCGTTGACATTTTATCGAATCGCGCAAGATTCCTTGAGCCGTGCAAAAGTCGGCCAATAGGATCGGATTGACAAACGCCGAATAACAAGTTGGAGCAATTGTCTTTGGAATGACGGACCGAGTGTCAGGGAACTTGCCGTCGATCTCTTTTGCGGACTTTGTGACAGCGCCACCATCGTCAATGGAAATACGGAACAGCGGACGTTTTTTGCTATCGTCCATTGGCAATTTTTCAACCTCTTCCAAGGTCATTCCTATGTCTTTCAATCGAGATGTGAGGCCCTTCAATAGACTCGAAGGAATGATGATTTTAACTGGCTCTGTGACGCAGTTGAAATCATTCAAGCCCGCTTTGCAAAACACGGCTCGCCTTCCGTCAGTTGCGGCAAGAATACCGTCTTCCCCTGGAGTAAGTTCTAGACAAACTCCATGCATCATATATCTTGCGGGGTCTTTCGAGGCAAACAAGGCCGCTGCACGCAGCGCCTTGGCATTGATTGTGAATGTGATCGTTTTCATGTCGTTTTGTGGTTTCGGATTACACTTACATAAAGCTGCTCCAAAATCAACATTTTTTATTTACCTAAATACCTGTGCTCGTACCCCCATTCTTTTCCGTCTGCCGTAAAATGCAGCCAGTCATGACATTTGCGGCACAAAGCGCAGAATGTTGACTTGTCGTTCGTGTGCGCTCCTCGTCCTGATTTGTGGTGCACATCTGTGGCTGGTGCTCCGCATATTTCGCAGGTAGGATGTTGTGTCAGGTATTCTTTACGCTGTTTCCCGTACAGGCTGTTCTTTACCGCCTGTTTTTTCGATACCTTGCGCAATGGCGTCTTGCGCTTTAGCGGAGTGCGCTTCATGGATTTTATGTAATCCTCTCCGCCATTTTGATGTGATGGTTTATGCTACTAGCGAATCGAAAGTTCCCGACGATTCCATTCAAAAATGATTCAACCGCCTGCCCACCAATGTCTTGTGGCCAAAATACACGCTTGGCTATGTGCCTACCTTCCGGACTGTTCAGAATGCTACATGCGGCTGTTCGAGCATACGGGCCTTGTATCGCCAGCGTAATCCGATCCGCCGCGATTCCCCACGCCATTACGGCGTCTTCTCGTGAAAGCGTGGGGAAACTGTGCATTATTTCAGGCAAGAATCCTTCATCCGTGCTTGGTTCACTGATTTTAAGACGCTTGTTCATTGATTAATATTGATTTCTCATTAGAACGCAGTAATTCATCAATCTTTTCGCGCGCCCGGGAGGCGAGGCAGTCGATGACGATATCGCAAGACACCGCAAGCAGATGCCCTCCAAGCGACTCGATCAGGTCCAGCCGCGCTTTGTCCTTCCGTAGCCCCTCGTTCTCCTTGCGGAGCGCGTCGGCCTTAGCCGCAATGTTGCTCGCAATAAACACAGCTCCGTCTCGCTCAGCGAGAATCTGGCTTTCGTTGTTGCGGAGCGCGTCGGCCTCGCCGAGGCGGCGGAGAAGCTCTGAAATTACCGGTTTTGGGTCATTTAAGAAACCGTAGCCCTTTGTTCTGTTGACTAATTCAACTAGCAAATCGCTGTTCGTCATGTCCTTCGGGTTCACTTCGCACCTCCTTCCGCCTTGTGCGAAGCCGCTGCACGCTCAACGAGGTCCTGAATCGAGGCGCTCTCCGCCGCTGTAGCTCGCGTTATCGCAGCCGCCACTTCTTCGATGGTGGCAGGGGCCTTCTTCGATTCGCGCCCTTCCGCCTTGGCGATGGCCGCGTCGATCAGTTCAATTGCGTCTTCTTGAAGACGCCCTTTAACGCGGGGACGTAGTATCTTCAGGGCGGCCAGCATGTCGGCGTTGATTGCTCGGACGGCGGACAGTTCCGTCACCAAGCACGGATGTTCGGCAAGTTTTTTTGCCACATCTTCCCAGTATGCTTTCAAATTGCGAGCGGGTTCAGCCATTGCAAAAGCAGGGCCACTACAATCATAGCTTGCGGGTGTGTGTTTCGTGTCGTTCATGTTAGTCTCCTCCTTCTACCTCACCGTCTTCAATGATTACAGAAGTGTGCGCATCGACGCCAACGCGCTCCATGATAATCTGCGCGTCATTCTCAGTTGCAATCTCAGAAAGCATCTTAAGCGCATCATTGTCCAACAAGCTGCCCTCGCGGACAATCAGCGTCCGAAGCGTCGGATTCAACGCGAGACCAATTGCGCAACTGATACGGATTTGTTCGGCTGTTGAAGCACAATCAAGCGAGATCCCGTTGAATGTCACGGCTCCTTCTTCGATTGCAAGCCCTGGCACTGGCATTTTAGCCGCTGCAATCATATCAGCCTTGTGTTTGTCGCACTCTCCGATCTTCTCAGTAAGCATATCTGCCTTCTCGCGGGCTTTAGATGCTTCTGCAATCAATTTTAATGCCTGCTTGTTGGCATCCACTTTTTTGTTTGTCTCATGTGCAGACGTAAGCTCGCGCATAATTTCCTCGGAAGAGGCTGGCTTCATTGCATCGACTTGAGTCTGTTCAAGAGCCAAGGCTTCTTTCTTCGCTGAAATGTCGAGCGTGTCTTCCAACATTTCTACATTCTTCTTGGCTCGGGCAAGATCAGTTTCAAGGCGCGATACCTCGCGCTTAGCCGACTGTATTTTCATCTCGTCAGCATCAACCAAGTTACCATGCCGCGCAAGAGCGTCCCTTGCTGCCATAACTTCGTCGTTGTGCTTGTTTACCCCCTGAAGGCGTTCCATAATGGTCTGCACGTCAATCGGTTCTTTAGGGGCTATCTGGCGAGTAAGCTGTGCTTGGTCAGCACTAATTCGCAGCCTGTCGGCTTCACGGTTTGCGATTGTTCTCTCTTCATATAGTCTCTTACGCTCTGCCTCAATTGCAGAAGTATCAAGACCTGTCAGTTTTCGCAATGTCTCCGACTGTTCGGCTGGTTTCATACGCGCGAACTCAAGCGGATCAAGGCAGACTCTGCCAATAAGCGCATCAAGCGCATCCTGCGGCTTGCTGACTTTTCCTCCGTCTCGCGTTGTGATAGTTACTGCTCCTCCCAAAGCAGTCCATCGCTTCGAGATTGTAAAATCTTCCGTATCAATTACAACCGATGCGCCGGACTCACCATTGCGAATTACGTTCTTTGGCTCTGAACGTTTTCCAGCAAGCGTATAGACGATTGCGTCAAGAACGCTGCTCTTTCCTTGGGCATTTCGCCCGCCAATAACCGTGAGTGGTTTGCCGTCCGGAGTGATTCTTACTGCCTTCAAACGTTTTACGTTTCTGGCAATGAGTGTAATAATGTGCTGCGGCGGTGTAATCGCCTGTTTTGTGTCGTTCATGTTGTTTTAGGTTTGGTTGCTTATTCTTGGTTTAGAACGGAACATCGTCGTCGATGTTTGACGATGCCTGCGGGGGCTGTGGTGCGCGGCGCACAGGGGCTGACCTTTGCTGAGGCTGGGCCGGGGCCGGAGCACGGTATGCGGGCTTCGCGGGAACTTCTGCGGCTTCGTTGGAATCGCCCTCTTCGCGTCCGCCGACGAACTGGAAGTTCTCGATAACCACGCCCAGTTTGCTGCGGAACTGGCCGGTCGTCTTGTCTTCCCACTGGTCGAGGCGCAGACGCCCCTCGATCAGGATGCCCTTGCCCTTCACCATCCACTTGGAGATGGTCTCGGCCTGTTTGCCGAAGGCGTCGCAATCGACGAAGGTGACCTCCTCCTTCTTCGTGCCGTCCTGAGCGGTGAACGTGCGGTTCACGGCAAGGCCGATCTTGCAGATCGTCGTGCCCGTCGTCGTGACCCGGGTGTCCGGATCGCGCGTGAGGTTACCCATCAGGATGACTTTGTTGTAGGAGGCCATGCTATTTCTCGATGAAATAGGTTAGCTTCTTGAAGTTTGTCACTCCGTCGTAGTAGGCTTCGGCGTTGTTTACGGTTACAGTACCGTCTTTCATTATGAAAACTCCCGCTCCTTTTTCAACGCCGTTCATGGAATAGCGGTCGAATTGCCCAGGCAAGGCCGTTGCTTTCACGTTCCCATCAGCCACCATGTCCTTGATGTTGCGGTAAACCGTTGTAATTCCAATGTTCGGAATCGACTTCGCCGATAATTCCCAAACCTCGTTAACGGAAAGAAGGCGGTTGCCCGCGTTCTTGAATACTTCGAGGATCGCCCCGCGCTGCTTTGTGTATTTTTTCATTTTCCTACCTATTCTTTGTGTTCTGGCTGTCCTGTTATCACTAAATTTTCGTAATCAGATAATGCAGAGATTAAATTTCCATTTCATTTATGAGTAATCGATTGTGAAAGTGGCACGCCAACTCGGAATCGAACCAAGTCCATGAGGGCCAAATCCTCATGTGCTACCGTTACACCATTGGCGTATTTTTATATCGGTTTTCGATAAACTCGCTAATTTTGTTATAAATGGAGCGCACGGCGGGACTCGAACCCGCAACAGCCAGCCTACAATGCTGGCGCTCTACCTATTGAGCTACGCGCGCGAAAGGACTATGCAGATCGAACGTTCCCGCAAACAGTGCAACGGTAGCCAATACCGGTTCCCGTTTTGCACGCATTGTGAACGCGATTACTGATCCCGTGCAGCGTATCTTGTGCTGCATGGAAGCATTTGCAGGAAAGTATTTTGCTCCCCTGCGGCTTACCTTTTGAAGTTGTTGATTCTTTCATATGTGTTTCTCCTATGTGTATTGCTGGTAAAAAAGATTGCCCGTTTTTCGTCCGGGCCAGACGGGACTATGCCAATAATATACGTGACGGATTATGCGGCGGTAAGCCGCGCCAGTTAACCGTAGTCATACTTCCCGAGCGGCTGCTCGTCGTAATGGTTATGGTCTTTTATTTTCTTTTCTTCCGTGCCGTCACATCGCGGAAGCTCGTAGAGAACGTATGGTCTTTGAGACGGTTGATACCTCATAAATTGGTGCCCCGTATCGACCCGGGGCCACGGTCCGTTAACCTCAGTTACCAACTAATCCAAATTGTCGCACTCGTGCCGGACTTCGTTTCTCGTCCGTGCTGACGAGTGCGTTTGACCAAGCGGCGGATTCTATTGCGACTTATACGGCTCAAGTCCGTTACATCTGCCGCCTCTCGGTTTAGGCAATCCGCGAACATCTCTGCACTTGCGTGCCGCTTGGTCAAAGTGATTCGGAGCAAGGAAGCAGAGATTGTAGGCGTTGCTTGGACGCCTCGTTTCTCTTTTTACATTGGGATGGTTCCCTTACCTTCTCCACTTCTTCGATAAGCTGCTCGAATTAAGTAGATATTCTATTAGGGCAACGCAACACCCACCCATTGGACCCTTTTGCAGCCAATGTCTCCTCGTCTGCGTATTGTGCCTTAGCACCTTGCTCCGAAAAACGCGGGACGGTATTTTTTTCGCTGCTTTCGCCGCGCCGTCCCTAAATGTGTTAGCCGGAGCCGTAGCGCCAGCCTGTAAAGAACAAGCAGCCCCAAGAGGGAGTTGAACACCTCACATAGAGACCGAATGTCTCATTTCTGCCGTTGAATTACTGGGACTGCGAAAGTGAATGCGCGGTGGCTCTCCCAAACCTTACGGCTGCCGCGCCAGCCCCATAACCCGTATTTACACTCAATGAATTGTTTCAGGTCGGGGCGATACCAGCTTTGCTTTGCAGCTTGGCCAGTATCGCAACTGCCTCAACCTGATGATGTGATTACCGTATGCTAGGAATTAAACAATGTCAACGCTTTTTATTTAATCTTTGCTGCATTTGTTGCTGTCATCTTGCACAGATTGTTTCTTGATACGCTTTGATGAACTCTTGCGCAAGGGGCGGAACGATTGCATTGCCGGTTTTGGCCCAGTTTATGAACATGGTGAAAACAGGCCCCTCGCCCCAGTCTCCCATTGCCGCATTCATGGCATGACAGACTACGCGCACGTTATCGGGTTCATATCCGCGCTTGGCGTCGATGCGGTCGATGCTTGGGCTGTTGAACTTCCGGCCCGGTGATAAGTCAAAAGGCGTGCCGGTAATCTCGCATTTGCCAGCATCTATCCGGCGTTGTATTTCTGTCTCCATCCCGTCCAGCGAGAAGGTCATACCTCGCCGCTTCGCCCTTGTCCTAGCGTTGGCGATCAAGCATTGTGCGCGCTTTGTGACACGGCGCACGCGCTCTCTGGCGAGCAAGTGCTCTTTGTTTCTTTCGGCCCACTCCTTGGTCTTTTGATTGCGACGAGAGCGCACTCCCGGTTTAGAAATGTAGACTTTATACTGGGCTCGGCGTTTTTCTTTGTCCTTAGTGGGCATGATTAACCTCCAGAAATGCGGTTACAAATTTAGCGGCTAGTTGAGGCACTATACTGTTTCCGTAACCCCGGATGCGCATGACGCGCGCTTCTCCCGTGTTTTTGGCATACTCCGGTGAGCCCGGATCGCCGCTTGGCACCACTCTGGCGGGAAGCCCATGAGCCAGCGGGACAAGCCCGGGTTCAATGCGCCTCTTTTTTCCGTCGGTGAAGTGCATGATGTCGAAGAGATCCCAAGGGCGGCTTGACGTGGGAGTTGATCCGTTCGTATCCGCTTCGATCCGTCTGGATTCGTCGCTTCCGTCGCCATACCCGGCGTATCCTTCCAATCCCGCGCCGATGGAGTCGCCCGCCCCGCTAATCGCGCAACGCCCGTCAACTTCAGGCATTTCTTTCCGTTCTTCCCGTTCTGGTATGCCGATCCAGTCGAATCGTTCACTGTCGGAGTCGGCCACCCAGTAAAGTCGTTGACGTATATCAGGTGGCCCGAGGCTGACAGGAATTGCGGTGTCCCAGGCTTCAACGCCAGTAAGGAGCCAACCACAAACTTCCGGCGCCGCGCTCGCAGCGCACAAATCGGAAGTCCCGACGGCATATCCAAGACCTTCCATTTCAGCTCGTATTCCAGCGAGCCATATTTGCCCAAGCGGGCTTGCAACCTGCTCGCCAAAGCAGACTGAAGGCTTGCACTCCGCGATGAGGCGTTTGAACTCTGGCCAGAGGTGTCGCTTGTCGGTGAATCCAGCTTGCTTACCTGCCGTGCTGAACGGCTGGCATGGACAGCTACCTGTCCACACTTGCCTATCTTCTGGCCAGCCAGCAAGACGCAAGGCAAGTGGCCATCCGCCGATTCCGGCAAAGAAATGGCACTGCGTGTATCCTGTGAGGTCCGGTCCTCGAACATCAACAATTGATCTTTCATCTACGTGTCCGTTGGGTATGAGATTTTGCTTGATTAGCTCGCGCAACCATGCAGCGGCTTTTGGGTCAAACTCGTTGTAGTAGTTCATGTGTTGTATCCACTATATTTACCATAGGAGGGCAGCGTCTCGGGGTCTTTACGGGCAGCTCTACGCTCGCCACGAACTTTGACCGTCTTGATGTATCTTCCGGCGTTGCGCCCGTGGTAGTGTGGTTCTAGTTGCTCTGTGCGTTGGCTGCGCTTGCGGTGGATTATATTCAGTCTCCGGCCCCGCAGAACGGGGCGTCTGGTTCGGTTGATGAGCTTCGGCATGTCACCTCGTAGGGCTTTGCGTATGTAAGATCCAAATGCGCCGCTGCCCGCGCTGCCATTACTTGCTCTAGCGTAGCGATGCGTGCCTCTGCCATTGCCAAGCGACTCTCTATGTTTGCTATACGTTCTTCTGGTGTCATTTCTATTCCTCTGTTTTTTGAGCATTAGGTGAAATCCAAAGGCACTCAGTTCGGCGCGTAAGGCTCATGTTTGCACGGCTCTCGCGCTCCACGCGCTTCCATCCGGCAGATTCTAGAGGCGCATAAAGTTCAGTCTTGTAGCCAGACAAAACAACCATGCAGCGGCAATTTAAAAGACGCGATACAAGCTGTTCGTGCGCTGTAAACTCGACGGCGTAGCGCGTGCCAGACCGCGTGTCGTGGACATAAGGAGGGTCAACGTAAAGCAGGCAATTTGTGGCGTCCATTAAGTCGATAAAGTCAAGAGCGTCACGCTGGTATATCACATTACCTGCTCAAGCCGTTTCCCAATGGCCTCGGCTGCTTCTTTCCAGTTTGACCAGTCCAGAGCGCAATTGCGAAACGTCCGCTTGCCGTCCTTGTCCAGTCGATTGAGATCCACGTTCCCCATTCTGAAACCAGTAGTGGTCCCTTCCGTTCCTGAGACCTCGATGCCAAAGAAGGAGCGGACAATCATGCACCTTGCCCGTTCGACTGGATCGTTTGATGTGGGGTTTCTAGCCTCCGCAAGCTCGCTGGCTGCGTATGGAGTCCACTGAAGCAAGTCGCACAACTCTCCACGTTGGCCTCTATTGCGCATGACGCGGAAGAGGTTGCATACGTCGTCGTTGAGATCATTGATGATTTCTCCGCCCGTAGCTGGAGCCTTCGCGAGCAGCACGCTAGCCGCGCCTGCAAATGGTTCCGCGTAGAATTGATGCGGCGGCAGATGATCAATTATCCAGTGGCGCATCTGCCACTTGCCGCCGAAGTATCGAAGCAATGGTCGCTTGACGTTGCTCATTTGTGTTCCTTCGCGTATTGCTCCTCGTTCCAGAGCGGGATGCCGCATCCCGCAGCCCATGACGCCAATGCTTCGTCCTCCGTTTCAAAAAACGAGGTTCGTGAAGACGGCTTCGCGTCGTAAAGGGAAACATAATAACCTCGTTCGTCATGATACGTGAACACGCCATACCTCTTCATCCACGCCAAGCGCGGGGAGTCCTGTCGGCAGTCGGGGAATAGGTCGCTAGTCATGGGTAGCCTCCAGTTTCTCGGACTTGGCTCGCTGTTTGGCTCCATCATGTGGAGTATATTTGCTCCTGCCTTTCGGACGCCAACCTGATGGTCTCGTGTTGTGCTTTTCTGCGTCAATGGCGTCGTCAATAACTCTCTGCCGATTGACTGCATCGGTGTAATCTTGGTCGTAGCTCATGTTTCATTTATCCAGTTTGATGCCAGCCATGTCAATCAGCGTCGAGCGATCTTCTTCATAGACGACGACGTTCTCGTTGGCCTTCTTGAATGCCTCGATTGCCGAGCGAAGCTCCTCCACGCCATGGAAATCCTCGTCGGTCATGTCCTCCCATCCGTCCTCCTGAAGCTGCGTCAGGATGTCGTCGAGAATGTCGCCGTCGACGACCTTTCGAGGTTTCGCCGCATAAAGATATTTCGGAAGCCCATCGTCCGTACAATCAAGCAGGTCCTCAACGGTTGCGAAATAGTCGCCGCCGTCGAATACGCCGTCGCCCCATTGATCGGCTGGGATTATCCTCCCCGCCGCCTGAGCCTTGGAGATTTCGTCCGCCTCGCGCTTGGCGTGCCTAGCGTCCGACCAGTGATTTTCTATGAGTTCGAGTTCTTCGGCAGTTAGCAGCGTCTGGAGGATATGACGGTTCATAAACTCCAAGGCATCTCCACGGCCCATCATAAACGCTGAGTCTCCGGTTGTCGTCGGGGCTACCATTACGCATGGAATGCGCGTTCCGTCTTTGGTGAACGCCTCGTATGGCAAGGTGCGCAGCTTCTCCTTGAGTTCAGCGACGCGGGCTTCGGGAAGAAGTCCAGATTCAGATATTTGGTCGATTGTGTAGTTGCAGTATGTGTTCATTGTTTATTTCTCCAGTTTGATTGCGAAAACGGTTACGGGGTCAGGCGTTGACGCGCTCGAACTCGATTGCCCATACCCACGGGTTCGCGTCCCAGTTTTTGTAGGTCGCATTCCAAAGCAGTCGGAATGTGTCTCGGCACTGCGTGAAGTTAAAAGCCTCTTCTGATGCTTCGGCAACATAGCCAAGCGAAAGCCGCAATGAGCGTGTCATGCCTTCGTCAAACGCGTCCTCTTCCGTGATGTCCTGCACACGCTGGACGCGGACGGACTTCACGCGCAACTTAAGGCGGGACATCCACGGCATCATAAAGATCGACGGACGTAACTTTCCCGCCTCCGGCAATCCGAACCCCTTGTTCCATCTGTCGGCGGCGTATTGTATCGAGGCTCCGGGCGCGATATTCGAGGGCTTGCAATGATCTAGGCTGCGCGTCGTCTGCCACGTCTCGCGCACCCAAAGGATGTCCCCGACTTCGATGTGGGGATACAGCCTCTCGAAGAACCGGTCATCGCCCGCTCCGTAGGCGACGTGGAGATAGCCGTTGTCGGAAAAACATTCGGAGGTCACAGGCTCAAGACCTTGTGCCGACCTTGGCAGCTTGACCGGACGGCGCGTCTGCGTCTTGCGGCCTTCGATGATGGCGCGGACCATCTCTCCGTTGAACAGGATGGGATGCTCAGTCATGACGCACCTCACGTTTTTGTTCGGTTACGCGCTTCGCTACGTAAGCCGCTTGATAGGACAGAAATAAGAGTATACCGGCGCGAGCTGCGGATTCATTCTTGGGGCGCAACTCAATCAGTCCTTTACGCTTCAAGGCGAGAATCGTTCCGCCAGCAGTATATATAGGTATCTGATGCCATGCACCATCATCAGGTATGGCATTCAATAACTCGCGCTGGCGTGTTGTCAGTTTTTCAGTTGTTGTCATGGCTGGCCTCGCTTTGCTGGTCCTTCTTCGGCTCGGTTGCCCTGAAAACGAGGCAGATGAACGCGGTCATGAAAATGGAGCTAACGAAGGCGCCCGCGATAATGTCGAGCGCGATCTCGATTTTACTCATGGCTGGCCTCGCTTTCCTTAGCTTCCTCTGCGGCCAAAGATTCCAATGCGTCGTCGCACGCAACAAGCAGCGCAGCATTTACCTTTAGCTCAGCATAGTCTTTGAGCAACTTTTCCTTGTCCTTCCGTAGTTCCTCGTTCTCCTTGCGGAGCGCGTCGGCCTCGACGAGACGGCGGTTAATTTCCGCGACAGTAGGATTGTCCCAAAACGCTGCCCGTGGCGCATCTACGTCACGGAAACGCAGCATGAGGTCTAACCTGCTTTGTTCCTTCGGGTTCATTCCGCACCTCCTTCCGCCTTCGCTTCGTTTGCACTCTGCTTCTCTTCTTCTGTCAGTTCCGAGAACCGGAACTGCGCACGAAAGCGCAGCAGAGGCAGCACGGATAGGTATTCCTTCGCAATGTCGGAATCGCCGTGAGTCTGCTTGATCTGGATCTCGAACTCGTCTACGGTGCCCTCGAAGCAACCCGCTCTGACGAGGGCAACGACGCGCCCCGAAACGACCTTGCGGAACAAAGTGCAGATACGGTCTGCCGAACCGATGGGGCCGAAGATGAGATGATCCAATGTCGTGCCGATGCTCGCCCCGACGCCGACACTCGCCCTGTCGCCGATGCTCGCCATGTCGCCGATGATCGCCCCGTAGCCGATGCTTGCCCCGTCGCCGATACTCGCCATGTAGGCGATACGCGCCCCGTCGCCGATACTCGCCCCGTCGCCGATACTCGCCCT